>Ga0209643_1002919_pt1 | contig 9949 bp, 11 predicted proteins | sample AutmiccBRH37_all_FD_187383 | JGI IMG/M metagenome (GOLD analysis project Ga0209643, IMG submission 187383) | Deep subsurface microbial communities from Mt. Terri, Switzerland - Autotrophic microbial communities BRH/37_all (SPAdes) (version 2) | ecosystem: Environmental > Aquatic > Deep subsurface... | reverse complement strand
AATGTATATGATTGGGGTTGAAAGATGATGTTTAATAGGAAACAGATGATTTTTCGTTCAAAGAACTGTCTGAATATAAAAAAACCTTATCCCAAGGAATGTAGAGAATGTATCCAATCCTGTCCCCATGAGGCGATTAGTGAAAATAAAAACATTATCCAAGAAAAATGTACGGAATGTGGAGTATGCATGTCTGTTTGTCCGAGCGATGGATTTGCAGATAAAGATATGGATAACCTAAGAGAATATCTTTTTGATAGCGAACAAGTTATCCTGAATTGTCCTTTAGCCGAGGCGCAAGGATATGAGATTTCTTGTCTGGGAATGTTGGATAAAGATGCCTGGACGGTGTTGATGATTCTTGCAATTAATAAAGAAGTTAAGGTATTGACAGGTGATTGTGGAGCTTGTGCAGATAGAGAAGCTTGTGCAGTTAGTGTTGGTTTCTTTAAGGAGATTCATGAAGCATGGTTGGAGCATCCGCGTGTGGAGATAAAGGTTGTTCCCAATAAAGATGATGGCCAGTTAGTTAATAAAACTGTGAATAATCAAAGAAGTATAACCAAAAAAAGAATTAACTTAAAGGAACAAGGAAAAAAGAAGGTTAAAGATTTATTTCCGAATATTATGGCTGAAGAGGCTTATACCATACCAAAAACACGTGAGTGGATTACGGAAGCTCTTAAATCTTTTCAAGAATTAAAAATCCCATATAAAACTGTAAAAGTAGATGAAAATAATTGTACGGGTTGTGGGGTATGTTCTAAAATTTGCCCTCAAAATGCGTTACAGCAGATAGAAAAAGATAATAAGATTCTTTTGATATTTGAACCAATTAAATGTGTCCAGTGTGGTAGATGTGTTAATATCTGTGGCCCTGAAGCAATGAAAATAACGTATGCAGCATTATCATCCAGATATATTAATGGAAAGATCCTGCTCTGTGAGACCAAGGCTAGGTATTGTGATAAATGTGGGAAACAGATATTCCACAAACTTGAACCTGCTTTATGTATGGCTTGTGCAGCTAAGGATCCTGGCCTAAAAGGTATTCTCTACTAGTTACTCAAATTAAATATGATGAATTAGATTTAAAAGTAATCGGAAGAATAATAAAGCTAAATAGTTTTGCATAAGGGAGTAAGAAGGTAAATAATGTCTGTGAAGAAGATAATTGTTGTTGGTGGAGGAGCAGCCGGAATGATGGCTGCCGGGCAAGCAGCATCTAAAGGTATAGAAGTGGTGTTAATTGAGAAGAAGAACAGGTTAGGAAGTAAGATAGCTATTTCGGGTAAAGGAAGATGTAATCTGACGAATGCCGGAGATATTGCAAACTTTGTAAATTACTATCCTGGGAATGGTAAATTTCTGTTTGCTTCTTTGAAAGAGCTTGATAATTATGCACTTATTCAGTTTTTTGAAAAATACAATGTTACAACAAAAATAGAGCGTGGCGGAAGGGTATTTCCGGAAGCTGATGATTCGGAAGTAATTGTGAAGGCGTTAAAGAAATATCTAATCGATTCAGGAGTTAATATTATTTATGGTCAAGCAGTAAAACAAGTAATCGTAAAAAATCAAAGTGTTTATGGTATCCAACTAGAAGGTTCAGGAGAGATAATTAAAGCCAATTCGGTGATTGTAGCAACGGGAGGCTCATCTTATCCAGGAACAGGGTCAACAGGAGACGGATATTTGTTTGCTAAGCAGGTGGGCCACAAGGTTATAGAACCGTTACCTGCACTCGTACCCTTGCGCACTATGGAAGAATGGCCCAAGACACTTCAAGGGCTGAATCTGCGTAACGTAACTGCTTCGGTCTGGGTAAATGGACGGAAAAAAGGAGAAGAGTTTGGGGAAATGTTGTTTACTCATTTTGGGGTTTCCGGTCCGATTATCCTGACATTGAGCAGGATTGCTTCCTTTGCACTCCGAGATAAACATAAAATTAAAATAAAGATTAATCTTAAACCTGCTCTTACTAGAGAACAATTGGATCTACGGCTTCAGAGGGATTTCAATAAATATAAGAACAAACAGCTCCATAATTCCTTAGATGATCTTCTTCCTAAAAGTATGATCCCCGTTATTATTAAGTTATCGGAAATAAATCCGGAAAAGCCTGTTAATCAAATAAAAAAAGAAGAAAGAAAAAGACTTATTGCTCTCTTACAGGAACTTGATATGACCATTACTTCAACTCTAGGGATGGGCGTAGCTATTGTTACTTCTGGTGGAGTAGATGTCAAACAGATCAATCCGGCAACTATGGAGTCACGAATCGTCAAAGGACTATTTTGGGCTGGAGAAGTTATAGATATCGATGGGGTTACAGGCGGTTATAACTTACAAGCAGCATTCTCTACTGGTTATAAAGCTGGAAGAAGGGCTGCGGAATATGTGTTGACAACGGTCTGACAAATATTTCACGTGCATACATATTACTGAGGTGAAATATGATGCGCTGGAATAAGAGAAGTTCCTTTACCCAGAAACACTCCTTCTTACAAAGGTTAGAAGGTAGAATAATAAGAATTATGGTTTTGGGCGTAGTATTATTGGCAGTGTTCCAAATGAAATCTGTCATGAATCCTGTGGATTTCTACCTGAAATTTAGTGGGGATATCGATGCTCCAGCCTTTAAGTATCAGTATTACATCGATGAAGGCTTTAAAGAGGATAGTAAGATTATCGAGTCAGTTAAACTGACTTTCATAACTATTCCGGAGAACTCACCGGTTAAAGTCTGGCAAGATGACGAACTAGTAGGAATAATAAACAAAGATACCGAAGGCTTTGATATTCAACCAGGCTCAGTTTCTTTAGATGCGACTGATATTCCTTATCCGGTGACCGTCGAAATAATCTTAAATCAAACTCGATATCATCTTGAATTAGATGGGGATAGAAAAAGCTTTGATGTACATCTTAAGTCTCCTGCTGCTTCGTGAACAGTTTTTTAAGGCGAGAAGAGGATTTTGATATTATTTGGAGAATTGTAGTAATAGATGGCAGTTAGTATGAAGGTGTAGATTTAATGGAAAAAATCATTTTTGATTGTGATAATACTATGGGAATCCACGGCTGTGATGTGGATGATGGACTGGCCTTGTTATACTTATTAGGAAAAAAAAGTTTAAAAATCTGCGGTATAACAACGACATATGGGAATAGTGATATAGAAACCGTTTATGCTTGTACAGCTGCCATGCTGAAGGAGATTGGGAGATCTGACATCCCTATACTTAAAGGTTGTCCGGACAAGGAATCATTGAATAGTGAAGCAGCGGAATTCCTTGTGAAAACAATAAATGATAATAAAGGAAATATCTCCATCCTGGCAACAGGATCTCTGACCAATTTGTTGGCAGCCTACCTGATAGATAGCACAATTCTAATGAAAACTAAACAGATAGTTATTATGGGAGGTATTTCCCAAGAACTAATTATTAACGGAGAAATTCTTGATGAATTGAATTTTTCTTGTGACCCTGTTGCTGCTGATTGCGTATTAAAAAATGGAAAGAATGTCTCTGTGATAACAGGGAACAATTGTCTTGATGCTTTTTTTACACAAGATGATTTCGAGAAAATATTGATAGCAAATAGTAAGCCTATAGCAAAATATATAACAAGGAAGTGTAGTTACTGGTTCGAGGATATGATGAACATGTTCAAAATAAATGGCTTTTATAATTGGGATGTTGTAGCTGCTGCTTATTTGCTCGAACCATCTTTATTTAATAATAATTATCAATACATTGAGCCTAATATCGAGAATCTGCAAAAAGGATTGTTATGCTTTAGACCCAATAATAGAGAATCAGAAAGAGAATCATACCTAATAAACATACCACTGATTGCTGATTTGAATAGCTTTACCGCGGATATTTATAATACTTGGTTGGAAGTAGAAGTCTAATAGTCAGTAGCTATCACAAGGAATATAATTCACAAAGATGATTGGAGATACTATGATGGTGACAGAAAGTAAAACGGTTGCTTTAGCCGCCTTAAGGATGGCTATGAGTGAGTCGAGGGAAGAAGAAAGTGCCTTAAAACAGCAGTTTCTAATAAAAGGTATCAAAACAGTTGCTGTAGATTACGGTGGAGATTATCTGGCATCTATCAAGAAGTTGATTGAAAGGGCTATTGTTGCTTCTAAACGTGAAGGTGTAATCAAGGATACTCATGGAGATGAAGGTGCAGTTGCCGGTGCAACCAGAGAAGCTCTTAATCAAGTTATGATTAAGGCTGCCGGTCTAAATATTGGTGGCAAGATTGGTATTGCTCATAAGGGTGAGCATCTTAGTGTGGCAGTCTTTTTCGGGGTTGGTTTACTTCATCTAGACGAGGTAGCGGTAGGCTTAGGTCACAGGGTAGCCCCAAGGTCCTAATAAAGACCATGAGACTGAAGAAAACTATAGAACATAATGCACTCTTAGAGTGTCTTTTTATTTTAATATTTGATATTAATGAAAAAGGGTATAAATAATATGGATACAAAAGGATTTAGTTATGGATTACAAAAGTCTATAACAATTGGGATAGGATATGCCCCAGTCGCTATAACTTTCGGGATTCTATCTTTACAAAGCGGTCTAACAATTTGGGAAGCAGGCTTAATGTCTTTATTTGTTTTTGCAGGTGCAGCTCAGTTTATCGCTCTCCAACTGATTGCACAAGGAGCTACTATTTGGGTTATTGGATTAACCACTCTTATAGTTAATATTAGACATGTTCTGATGAGCTTTTCTATGATAAGGTTTTTTCCAGGTATTTCTTTAGGGAGGTTATCTCTTTTAGCCCAAGGATTAACGGATGAATCCTTTGTTCTGAATTCCAAACTATTGGAAGATATTGGGACACCGGAAGAACGAAGTAGGGTAGCTTTAGGGGTGAATATTGGAGCTTTCCTTTCTTGGGTTATCTTCACCTTTGTTGGAGCTTGGCTAGGTAAACAGATGGCTATTACATTTTCAGGTTTTAATTTTGCTCTCTTAGCACTTTTTATTGTTTTAACAGTAGGGATAGTCAACCGGAGTAATATCTTTACTTATTTATTCGCTGGAATTATAGCTGTAATCTTAAAAATACTTATTCCTGGAAAGGTATATTTACTTTTAAGTGTCGGTATTGCCGCAACTGCTGGTGCTTTGATAGAATATTACCGTGGATCTCAAGAGAATTTGGAGATTAAGCATGAGTAAAGAAATTGTACTTACTATTTTGTTCATGACTGCTGTAACCTATGGAGCGAGAGTCATACCATTTATCCTTTTACGGAACATGTCCCTAGGAGGCTTCTGGAAGTCCTTTATTTCACTTGTGCCTGTTGCTTTATTAGCTGCTTTGGTTATACCTGAGCTTCTGATTTCACCAGAAAACAAAATAGGCTTGCTAAACCCATTCTTAATTGCCGGGATAAGTACTTTTATTTTTGCCAGAAAGGTTCCAAATTTGTTTTATTCTGTTTTGTTTGGCATGCTTGTCTTTTGGGGGGTAGACAAAATAATATAAGCTCTGGTGGGAGCTTATATTATGGAAACTTCACTATTTATAGGATAGATTCTTAAGTGGAAGTATCTTTGAAATCAAGCATCAGGTTCATGAGAGGATGTGTAATCTTCATATTCTAGATCTCTTTTAGTTAGCTTGCCAATCTGTGTATGAAGATTGGACCCGTATTTTTTGTACGATAAACCTAGGGCAAATCCTCCTAGCATGGCTGTACTGAGCAGAATCCAATTCGTTTCCGGTTTTTTCGAATGGAACATTTTTAGTAAACGCCTCCTTTACTAGCGGTTATTGTTAATAATAGTTGGTTTAAGAATTTCTAATTGTTAGGTATTGTCATGTTTATTATGTTATGGATAGACAAAAAATAAACAAGGATAATTTTTCAAAAATGAGGGTGGAAAATGACAAATGATGATAAAAGAAGCTTTGAAGAGTCTGGGAGCCAGAATATAATACAGCCAGAACAGACGGAACAGACGGAACAGACAGAAGGTACGAACTCGGAACAGCCTTTACTAAGTGCAAAAGTATTATTATATGTATTTTTAGGAATAATTGGAGTATTCGGACTGACCATGATAATTAACGGATACATATTTCGTTATACTACGGAGATTAAAACCGGTTATTATTTGTCAATATTGGTATCAAACTTTCTGTTTCTTATGGTCATTATTGTAATAAAAATTGGAAAGAAACTATCTTGGTCTAATCTAGGCTGGAATAAAATAAAGTTCCTACAGTCGTTTAGAGCTATCTTAAAAGTTTGGGGAATTATTTGGCTAGCCCATATAATCTATATGATTATTATATTTGCTATGGGTATCACTCCTCCAGAGAATGCCTTGGCAGAACTATTAGAGAAACCGAATCTATTATTACTATTAGCAAATATTTTCTTAATCGCTGTCATTGCGCCTATTATTGAAGAAACATTATTTAGAGGACTTTTATTTGCTGGGTTAAGGAATTATTTTGGTATGTGGACTGCTATTATCATTAGTGCAGCTATCTTTTCAGCTCTTCATTTTGAATTAGTAGGGTTTGTTCCTAGATTTGCTTTGGGAATAGGTCTTGGACATCTCTATGCTAAAAGTGGTTCTATTTATCCAGCCATGGGCTTACATAGTCTCAATAACCTTATCGCAGTCTTGATTCTGTCAGCTGTATGATATGGAAAAGATTTTTTTATGATATAATTGATGAGAATTATGGAAGATGGAGTTGTTAAATGTCTAAGAATCTCAGGAAGAACTTACAAATTGCAATAGACGGGCCGGCGGGAGCTGGAAAGAGCACTGTGGCTCGCATGGTTGCTCATGAATTAGGGATGTTTTATTTGGATACTGGTGCCATGTATAGAGTTATCTCTTATAAAGTACTGAAAAATGGTATTTTGCCAGAGGATGAGCTGGCGGTAACAAGAATTGCCCAGGAGACTGAAATAACTTTTGACCATAGAGATCGAGATGTTGTTCTCTGTGATGGAGAGATAGTAACTTCTCAGATTAGAAGTCCTGAAGTAAACAGGACAGTTTCTATTGTTGCTGCTTATGCTGGAGTAAGAGAAAGGCTTGTGAAGATACAACGAGTAGAAGCCGCTAAAGGTAATGTAGTTATGGATGGTAGAGATATTGGTACCTTTGTACTTCCAGAGGCCGATATAAAAATATTTTTAACTGCTTCAACAGAGGAACGTGCTGCAAGGAGACTCCAAGAGATTCAGGCTACGGGAATTAACATGACTTACCAGCAAGTACTAGACGATATAGAAAACAGAGATAGTATGGATTCCCAAAGACAACATTCTCCTCTAAGACCTGCTGAAGATGCAATAATTATCGATACAACTACATTAGCCGTTGATGAAGTAGCAGAAAAAATAGTATCTTTAATATCGTCTTCCTGAAAGTTTTTGGAAATGAGACTACTTCGATGAAAAAGAGGAAACCATAAGAAAAATAATAATTAATTATCGATAACATAGGAATTATCTAAATGAGGACAATGCCAAATAATATATAATAAGAAGGAATTTTGTCTTTTTCAGCGAAACTATTTGTTATACTATAAAGGAGGGCAGTTTTAAAATTGAGAATTATCCGAGCGGAAAAGGCGGGATTCTGTTTTGGCGTCAAGAGAGCCATAGATATGGCTGAAAAGGCAATAGCTAACGACAGTGCCGCGTCTTTGGGACCGCTCATTCATAATCAACAAGTAGTAGATTATCTTAAGGGAAAAGGAATTGAAGTTACCGATTCGCTAGATCAGTTAAAAACAGGGCAACAGCTTATTATAAGGTCACACGGTGTACCCCCAAGAATTTATAGTGAAGCAGAGAAAAAGGGGATTAAAATTGTTGATGCCACCTGTCCTTATGTACAAAAAGCTCAAGGGCTGGCTGCAAAATCGTCGAGAGAGACTCACGTCATAGTCATAGGAGATAAGAATCATCCAGAAGTCATAGGTCTTTTAGGTTGGGCTGGTGATAATTCTCAAGCAATCGAGACTATTGATGAAGCAAGAAGCCTTCCTTTTTATCCGAGTATTGCTGTTTTAGCCCAAACTACTTTGCCCATGAATACTTTTACAGATATCACAGAAGAGCTTCGGTTACACACTAATAACCTATTGGTTCACAATACCATTTGTAGAGCCACTGAAGAGCGGCAAGCTTCTGCACACAAGCTTTCAGAAAAAGTCGATGTTATGATTGTTGTAGGTGGACGTACGAGCTCAAATACCCGTAAACTTAGGGATATCTGTTGCCAAAAAACAAAAACATATTTAATAGAAACAGTTGATGAATTACAGGAAATCTGGTTTAGGAATGCAACAAGTGTCGGTCTGACAGCTGGAGCTTCTACACCGGATTGGATTATCGAGGAGGTATATACAAAAATGTCTGATATTATAGAAAAAACAAATGAGGCTTTAGAAGATGATCCAACAGTAGAGAAGCTCGTGGAGACGTCTGCTGAGGGTAACAATGATGAAAACATGATGAGTAACTTTGATAGTGAGTTTCCAAAGATTTATGGCGGAGCTATTGTCAAAGGTACAGTCGTCAAAATAAGCGGTGATGAGGTTTTTGTTGATATTTCTTGGAAATCGGAAGGTGTTATACCTATCGAGGAGCTTTCTTCCACCAAAGTCACAGACATTAATGATATTGTTAAAGTAGGCGATACTGTAACGGTTATGGTAACAAGGGTGGAGAATAATGAAGGTTATACTATGCTTTCCCGTCGTCGTGCCAGTGAAATAGAAGCAAGGGAAAAATTAGCTGAACTTGCTCAAACTAAAGAAGAAGTTCAAGCCAAAGTTACCGAAGTGATTAAAGGCGGTTTGCTCGTAGATCTTGGGATGAGGGGATTTGTACCCGCTTCTCAGGTAGATGTGGGCTATGTAGATGATTTAAGCAAATATGTAGGACAGACTTTAAGATTACGTATCATTGAATTCGATGCATCTAAAAGGAAACTAGTACTTTCTCAAAAGGCAATCCTTGCTGAAGAGCAAAAAGAAAAGAGAGAGAAACTTTTTGAGACCCTTAAAGAAGGGGATGTAGTAAAAGGAACGGTTCGTCGGCTAGCCACCTTTGGAGCTTTTGTGGATATCGGGGGAATCGATGGACTTCTGCATGTTTCAGATATGGCTTTCTCTCGGATAAATCATCCATCAGAGGTTGTGAACGTCGATGATGAAGTTGATGTTCAGGTTTTAAATATTGATAGGGAAAAAGCTAAGATATCTCTGGGTCTTAAACAAATGAGGAATAATCCTTGGTCAAATATTAATGAGAAATATCCTGAAGGATCTATTGTTAAAGGAAAAGTTGTTCGTATCGCCCCCTTCGGTGCTTTCGTTCAATTGGAAGATGGAGTGGATGCTCTGGTCCATATTTCTCAACTTGCTAACCAGAGAGTGAATAGAGTTGAAGATATAGTTAAAGTTGGTGATGAGGTTTCTGCTAAAGTAATCGAGTGTAAACCTGAGGAGAAAAGGATAAGCTTGAGTATCAAAGAAACGCTCGTAGATTCTCAGAAAGCTGAAGAACAAGAAGCTCTGGAAAGTCAGCAAGAAGTATCAGAGGTAACTATCGGTGATGTTGTTGGTGATATTAACCAGAGTGATAATGAATAATCAGTTATTCTTAAAACTTGAATGTAATGGCTTCTTGCTTTAATGGGGCAAGAAGTCTTTTTCTAACAGGAGCAGTGAACGGCCCGGATGGCCTAAGTGCTTATTATTAACGAACAGGAGGGCAAGAGAGTGCTTGCTCGTAAGATTAAACCTCAAAAGCCAGATTTTGTTCTCTTATTTGTAGCAGGTTTTATCCTTTCGGCGGGGTTAATAATGGTGTTAAGTTCAAGTTCGTTATTTTCTTATCAGAACAACGATAGTTATTATCATTTATTTTACAAAC
>Ga0209643_1002918_pt1 | contig 9950 bp, 11 predicted proteins | sample AutmiccBRH37_all_FD_187383 | JGI IMG/M metagenome (GOLD analysis project Ga0209643, IMG submission 187383) | Deep subsurface microbial communities from Mt. Terri, Switzerland - Autotrophic microbial communities BRH/37_all (SPAdes) (version 2) | ecosystem: Environmental > Aquatic > Deep subsurface... | reverse complement strand
CTCCATCACCCGCTCGACCACGTCGACCTCGGCGCCGTTGATGATCTCCTCGGGCGCGACCGCATCGGCCGACATCTGCAGCCGGGCGGCGTTGACGTCCACCAGGTAGACCGGGCCGCACTTGTGCACGCCGCGCGCGATGCGGATGTGCATGCACCCGATCGGGCCCGCGCCGAACACCACGACGGTGTCGCCCTCTTCGATCCCGAGCAGTTCCTGGGCGTTGATCGCGCAGGCGAACGGTTCAGCGGCCGACGCCTCGTCGTAGCCGACGTTGTCCGGAATCCGGTTCAGCCCATCCACTCTGAGGACCTGTCGGGGCACGATCATGTATTCGGCGAAGCCGCCGTCGTACTGGTAGCCCATCGAGGTCTGGTTCTGGCACACCGCCATCCAGCCCTTGCGGCACTCGTAGCAGTCTCCGCAGGGGACCGCGGCGATCACCTGGACGCGGTCACCCACCTTCCAGTTGCTGCTGTAGGTCGCATTCACGTCGGCGCCGACCTCCACGACCTCGCCGGCGATCTCGTGGCCGATGGTGCGCGGCGGGGTCAGGTTCTGGTGGCCGTTGTAGAAGATCTTGACGTCGGTGCCACAGGTCGAGCAGTTGCGCACCCGCAGCTTGACCTCGTCCGGGGCGCAGGTCGGCTCCGGCACATCCTCCAGTCGGACATCCTCGGGTGCGTAGAACCGCAATGCCTTCATGGTGGTGATCCTCTCGACTCGACGACGATTGTGACCGCTGAACGGCGGGTGTGTTCTCCAGCACTCTAACGCTCATCCGGGCACAAAACCACTGAAAACTCTGACCATTTCTGACCGAATGCTTGTATTGATGCCCGTTTGTGGGGTCTAATACCGGTATGTGACCGGCGTCACCGGCCGCGACCGACCCGCTGTGAATCGGAGGACTCGAATGTCAGCACCAGCGATCCCGCAAGACGCGCCGCCGCGGACCGGGGTACGAGTGCGCGTGCAGAAACTGGGCACCGCGCTGTCGAACATGGTCATGCCCAACATCGGCGCGTTCATCGCCTGGGGCCTGATCACCGCACTGTTCATCAAGGCAGGCTGGCTGCAGGGCATCTTCCCAGCGCTGCGCGATCCCGACGGCTGGGTCGCCAAGATCGGCGGCTGGGGCACCTATGACGGCGCCGGAATCGTCGGACCGATGATCACCTACCTGCTGCCGATCCTGATCGGGTACACCGGCGGCCGGATGATCCACGGCAACCGCGGTGCCGTGGTCGGCGCGATCGCCACGATCGGCGTGGTCACCGGCGCCGACGTCCCGATGTTCATGGGCGCCATGATCATGGGACCGCTGGGCGGTTGGGCCATGAAGAAGATCGATGCACTGTGGGAAGGCAAGATCCGGCCCGGCTTCGAGATGCTGGTGGACAACTTCTCCGCGGGCATCCTCGGGATGATCCTGGCGATCTTCGGGTTCTTCGGCATCGGGCCGATCGTCTCGGCATTCACCCGGGGCGCAGGCAACGCGGTGGACTTCCTGGTCGAGAACAACCTGCTGCCGCTCACCTCGATCCTCATCGAACCGGCGAAGGTCCTGTTCCTCAACAACGCGATCAACCACGGCGTGCTGACGCCGCTGGGCACCACCCAGGCGCTGGAGACCGGCAAGTCGATCCTGTTCCTGCTGGAGGCCAACCCCGGTCCCGGCCTCGGACTTCTGTTGGCCTACATGGTGTTCGGCCGCGGCATCGCTCGCGCGTCGGCGCCGGGCGCCGCGATCATCCAGTTCTTCGGCGGCATCCACGAGATCTACTTCCCCTACGTGCTGATGAAGCCCAAGCTGATCCTCGCGACCATCCTCGGTGGTATGACGGGCGTGTTCATGAACGTCCTGTTCGGGTCCGGTTTGCGCGCCCCTGCCGCACCGGGATCGATCATCGCCGTCTACGCGCAGACCGCCAGCGGCAGCTTCCTGGGCGTCACGCTGTCGGTGTTCGGTGCCGCCGCCGTGTCGTTCGCGGTCGCCGCACTGCTGCTCAAGACCGACAAGGCCACCGACGATCCGGACCTGGCAGCCGCGACCGCCGAGATGGAGACGCTCAAGGGCAAGAAGTCGAGTGTGGACTCGGCGTTGGTGGGCCGCGACGGCGGCCCTGCCGGCCCGATCAAGGCGATCGTGTTCGCCTGCGATGCCGGCATGGGATCGTCGGCGATGGGAGCGTCGGTGCTGCGCAAGAAGATTCAGAAGGCGGGCTTCGGCGACGTCAAGGTCACCAACGCGGCGATCTCCAACCTGACCGACAGCTTCGACCTCGTCGTCTCGCACCGGGACCTCACCGATCGTGCCCGGCAGAAGACACCGTCGGCGGCCCACGTCTCCGTCGAGGACTTCATGGGCAGTCCGCGCTACGACGAGATCGTCGAGCAGTTGCAGCAGACCAACGGTGACGGCGCCGCGGTCGCGACCGAAGAACCGGTGGCCGACGAGGCGACCGGGGCCGACGTGCTGGCGGTGGAGTCGATCGTGTTGAACGGGTCGGCGCGCACCGCGTCCGACGCGATCAACGAAGCCGGTCAACTGTTGGTGGCTGCCGGGGCGGTGGAGGCGGCCTACGTCGACGCCATGCACGAGCGGGAACGGTCGATCTCGACCTACATGGGCAACGGCCTGGCCATCCCGCACGGCACCAACGACGCCAAGGACTCCATCAACCGGACCGGGCTGTCCTTCGTCCGGTACGCCGAGCCGATCGACTGGAACGGCAAGCCGGCCGAGTTCGTGGTCGGAATCGCCGGTGCCGGAAAGGACCACATGTCTCTGCTGACCAAGATCGCGCAGGTCTTCCTCAAGGGTGACGACGTTGCCCGGCTGCGGGAGGCGCAGACTGCCGAGGAGGTCAGGACCATCCTCACCGGTGACGACAAGTAGCGTGACCCAGGTGGACTCCGACACCCGTCAGACGCGCATCGTCGAGTTCGCGCGAACGCGTGGACGGGTGGAGGTGGCCTCGCTCGCGGCCGAACTCGACGTCGCGAGCGAGACCATCCGCCGGGATCTGAAGGTGCTGGCGGGTCGCCGCCTGCTCAAACGGGTGCACGGCGGCGCGGTGCCGCTGGAGACCGCGGCGTTCGAGTCCGGGGTCGAGTACCGCAGCCAGGTGGACCTGGCCCAGAAGCACCGGATCGCCGCTGAGGCCGCCAAACTGCTGCACGGTGCCGAGACGGTCTACCTGGACGAGGGCTTCACGCCGCGGCTGATCGCCGAGCGACTCGCCGAGCAGGACCTGACGGTGGTGACGTCGTCGTTGCTCGCGGCCGAGGCCCTCGCGGACAGCCGGTCGGTCACCGTGCTGCTGCTCGGTGGGCGGATGCGGGGCAGGACGTTGGCGACGGTGGACCACTGGGCGGTGGACATGTTGAGCAGCCTGGTGATCGACGTGGCATACCTTGGCACGAACGGGATCTCACTCGAACACGGTCTGACGACACCCGATCCCGCGGTGGCGGCGGTGAAGAGCACCGCGGTCCGCGTGGCGCGGCGCCCGATCCTGGTGGCGGCCCACTCGAAGTTCGGGGAGAGCAGCTTCTGCCGCTTCGCCGACATCGCCGACTTCGAGTCGATCGTGACCGGCTCCGAACTCGGCGCCGCCGACGCGCGTCGGTACGAGGCGCTGGGCCCGGTCGTCATCCGGGCCTGACGCCCTGGGCGGTGCGCGCTAGCGCGTCGTCAGTGCCGGGCGCAGGCGCGGTGGTGAGATCTCGGCGCCCGCGGCGAGGTCGTCCACCAATGCAGCGGCCCAGTCGAGGAGGCCGTCGACGTCCACGGTGTACGGCGACGGACGAGGGGCAGCGCCCAGGCTGAGGGAGCCGCGCCGAAGCAGGGTGGCCGCACCATGGAAATTGCCGCGCTGGACGTGGGTGATGCCAACCGCGAGTTGGGCCAGGCCCTGCCACAGCGGCCTCTCGTCGTCCGGGCCGTTCTTCCACGCGGCCTCGAGCACCTCGTGGGCGTTGAACGCGAGGCCTCGGTTCAGCAGATCCTGCGCGTAGGCGAGGGACTCGGCCGGTGGCAGATCGAGATCGTCCGGGATCCGGGGCACGCCCTCGCTGCCCGGCGGCAGCGGCCGGCCCAGGGCGTCGCGGGGTCGGGTGTTGCGGGGTCGGCCGGATTCGTCGCGATCGCGTGCGGCCATGTGGTGGTCGTGGCCTAGTCCTCGATGATCGAGTCGGCCTGGTCGTCGCCCGGGACGCGTTCCTTCTCGTCGTCGTCGACGATCGTGTAGAACGAGTCGCCGTCCTCGGGTGTCCCGTCGATCTGACCGGCGGTCCGCCGTGTCGGCCGGGAGTCCGGCTCGCTTCGGGGCAGGACGTCGGGGACCTCGGCCGCCAGCCTCTCGTCGAGGGTCTCGTCCTCGTCGGGCTCGATCCACCTCTCGGGCGGGTCGACGACGATGTCGCCGTCGTCGTTGCGGACCTCGTCGGAGTCGAGTGATTCACTGGGCCCCAGCGTGTTGTCCGGGCCTGCGTCGTCCCTGTCACCATTCATGTCGGCGTCCATGCCCACGAGTGTGCCCTATTGCGCGAGCGCTCAACCGAGGCGTGCCCGCGCCTCGTCCAGGACCGCTTCGATCTCGCACCACGTGCGGCGGATGATGTCCGCCACCGGCTGCAGCCCGGTGATCCGCGACGACACCTGACCGGTGTTGGCGACGCTGGCCTCCAGATCCCCGGCGAAATACAGGTCGGTCACCCGCCCGAGCAGCTGCGCCTCGGCAGCGTGGTCGCCGATGCGTGCGGCCAGCCCGGTCCGCAGCACCCGCATCGTCGGATTGCCCGGGACATCGAGCAGAACCGTGCCCGCATCGTCGGCCGCGACGATCGCATCCTTGAAGTTGGCGTGCACCAGGGCCTCCTCGCTGGCGAGCATGCGCGTCCCCATCTGCACGCCCTCGGCGCCCAGCACCACCGCGGCAGCGCTCGACCGGGCGTCGCACATCCCGCCCGCGCAGATGAGCGGCAACCCGACGCGCTCGGCGACCAGCGGCAACAGCACCATCGTCGAGGCGCCCAGCGCCGACTTGAAGCCGCCGCCCTCCACACCTTCGACCACCAACGCGTCGACGCCGGCGTCGGCCGCCTTCATCGCACCCTTCAGCGACCCGACGACGTGCACCACCGTCATTCCGGCGTCGTGCAGGCGCGCGGTGAACAGCGCCGGGTCACCCGCCGAGGTGAACACGTGCCGCACCCCGGTGGCGGCGAGCACGTCGACGATCGACGGGTCGCGCTTCCATCCCTGGATCATCAGGTTCGCCCCCACAGCGCGGTCGGTGAGGTCGCGCACCCGCAGGAGATCGGCGCGGCCCTCGGGGGTCAGCGTCTCGATCATGCCGAGGCCGCCGCCTTCGGATACCGCCGCCGCGAGTTCGGCGCGGGCGATGTAGGTCATCGGGGCCTGCACGACCGGGAATTCGACGCCGAGCAGCTTCTGAACGCGGTTGGTCACGCCGGTAATCCTGCTACGGTCCGGGCGTGTATCGGGTGATTCAGTGGGGGACAGGCGCTGTCGGGACCGAGATGGTCACCGCCATCCTCGACCACCGTGACAGGACCTGCAGCTCGTCGGCACGAGGGTGTACTCCGACGACAAGAACGGCGCAGACCTCGGAACCCTCGTCGGCCGTGACCCGATCGGCGTGGCGGCCACCACCGACGTCGACGCCATCCTGGCGCTGGACGCCGACTGCGTGCTCTACACGCCGCGCACCGCGCGTGTCGACGACGTCTGCGCGTTGCTGGCCGCTGGGAAGAACGTCGCCACCACCGCGTTCATGTTCCATCCGCAGCGGATGCGGGCGGCCGACCGTGACCGGGTGCTCGCGGCGTGTGAGGCGGGCGCCAGCTCCGTGCACGGCAGCGGCATCAACCCGGGCAACCTGTCGGGGGTGCTGCCGTTGGCGCTGTCCGGCATGAGCCGCACGATCGACAAGATCACGCTGCAGGAGCGGGCCGACTGGTCGGCGTACGAGAGCACCGGGATCACGTTCGACAACATGGCATTCGGGCAGCCGGTCGAGGCGATCAGCCCCACCGCGACGGAGTTCCTCGCGTTCAACAGCTCGATCTTCGAAGAGCAGGTCTGGTTCATCGGTGACTCGCTCGGCGCCGACCTCGACTCGGTGACCGCCACCGTGGAAGCCGTTGCCGCACAGCAGGATCACCAGATCTTCGACCACCTGCTCGAGGCGGGCGCCACGGCCGGCCAGCGGTGGAACTGGACCGGGCTGCGCGACGGGCAGCCGCTGGTGGAGATCGAGACGCTGTGGACGGTGGGCGGTGAGTACCCCGATCAGTGGCCCAAACCCAGGCACGGCTGGACGCTGACGATCGAGGGCGACCCGTCGATGCAGGCGCATTTCTTCTCGCTGGCCAGCTTCACCCGCGCGGCCGGCATGGAAGAGCATGTCCGCTCGGCCAACGTGGCCACCGCGATGCAGGTGCTCAACGCGGTGCCCGCGGTCTGCGAAGCCCCACCGGGGTTTGCGACGACGGCGTCGCTACCGCTGATCCGCAGCCGCACCGGTTTTCGGGCAGGCTCGCGGCATCAGCCGTAGAACATCACCCAGTAGTCGGCGCTCCACGCGCCGTCGGCGCATTTCAGCGGGACCCCGTCGGGGCTCTGCGCCGCACTGGAGGTCTCGGCGCACGGCGACCGCAGCGTGCGCACCCCGACCAACGGCGCCGACGACACCCATTGGCTCTTCGAACTGCAGGCCAGCGTGTTGCCGGCCGAGTCCATGCCGAAGTTGTAGCGCGTGGACTGATTGCACTCGACGCCCAGTTGCGCGGCGTGGTTCACGTACGGCACGCAACCCGCTCCGTCGCAGGTGGTCGGCGTCGCCGCCGCCGTACCTGCCCCGACGCCGAGCCCCACCAGGGGTGCGGCGAGAAAACCACCGGCCAGTGCGACCGCAGCCATCAGCTTCATGGGCCATAGCGTAGGTCGCCGGGCCGCTGTGGTGGGCGCCGTTGTCCGCATTGCCCGATCGTTGATCCGGCAATCGCCCCCTGTGGGCGTCGCGGGGCGTATGGTCACATTCCATGAAGTCGCTGGTAGGCGTGTTGCGGGTGGTGTCGCTGGGGCTGGCCACGGGCCTGGTGTCGGCGGGCGCCGTCGCCGCGGCCCCGACGGCGAACGCGGACGTCGTCGCGTATCTCGTCAACGTCCACGTCCGCCCTGGCTACAACTTCCCCAACGCGGAGGCCGCGATCGGCTACGGGCAGACCATCTGCGACCGGGTGGCGGCCAAGATGAGCTACGCCGAACTGGTGAACCAGGTGAAGGCCGACTTCCGCACCACCGACTACTACCAGGGCGGATACCTGATCAATCAGGCCGTCAACGAACTCTGCCCCGCGCAGATCTGGCAGTTGCGGCAGTCGGCCGCCGGCTACACAGGCATCTGAGAGCCGGCCCCGGCCTGCACTACGGGCAGGTCACCTCGATCTCGAACGGCTTGTTCACCGGCTGCATCGGGTTGGCCATGTCGACGCCGGTCGCCGTTCCGGAGATCTTGTACGTGCTCCCGTCCTTCTCGGCCTTGGCTTCGCCCTGGCCGGTGCCGCTCTGGTAGCCGAGCGTGACGCCGTTGACGTTGCCGAGACCGACGGACTGGACGGTTGGCTCATCGCCGGTGCTGACGACGACTCCGATGCCGGTGGTGGCATCGCCGATCGCGATGTTGGTGTTGCCGCCCATGTCCGAGCACACGACGGTGCCCTCGACGGCCTGGTCCTGGCCGTCGATCGTGACCGTGCTCTTGCCCGCCGCCGCGGCGGCCGACGACGTCTCCCCTGTTGTCTCGGACTTCTTGTCGTCAGAGGAACAGCCCGACAGGCCGGCGATGACGATCGCTGCGCCGCCAACGGCGACGACGATTCCACGCTTCACCAAGGTCTCCTTCAGTCGTGTGGTTCGTCGAACGGGCGAACCATCTCCAGCAGTATGGTTCGCTGACTTCCCGCGATTATGCGGATTTCTCAAAATCTAGATCAGCAGGCGATCTTGATCTCGAACGAGCCGGACGTGCGGAAGCTCGGGTTGGCGGTGTCGAAGCCGTACGCGGTTCCGTTGATCGCGTACGTGCGGCCCGACATCTCCACCGTCGCCTCACCCCCCAGGCCGGCGTTGTAGCTGCCGGTGAACCCGCCCAGGTCGCGGATGCCGACCTCCTTCACGACGAGTTCGTCCTCGCTGCCGATGAGCGCGGAGATGCCGGAAGCCTCGTCGCCGCTGGCGATGGTCGTCAGGGGCCCGGTCGTGGTGCACTGCACCGTGTCGGTGGTCCCGACGTCCTGTCCGTTGACCGTCACCTGGGCCGTTCCCGGGATGAGTTCGCCCGGCGGAGGCTGGTACTCGGGGGGTTCCGACGAGCATCCCGCGGCGGCCGCAGCGAGCACGGCGATACCTGCGCTCAGGGCCCGGCGTGTGATCACAGTGCAGAATCTACGGCGTGGACGACCCCTTTTTCAGTGATCCGTTCTTTCGCGTGGAGAAGCAGCTACCGGGTCGGATGGGTCGCACCGGGGTGATCAGAACCCCGCACGGTGACATCCACACCCCGGCGTTCATCGCGGTCGGCACCCAGGCGACCGTCAAGGCCGTGCTTCCCGAGACCATGAAAGACCTCGGTGCGCAGGCGGTTCTGGCGAACGCGTACCACCTGTATCTGCAGCCGGGTCCCGACGTCGTCGACGAGGCCGGCGGTCTCGGCGCGTTCATGAACTGGCCCCTACCGACCTTCACCGACAGCGGCGGCTTCCAGGTGATGTCGCTGGGCGTCGGTTTCAAGAAGGTCCTCGCGATGGACGCCGCGCGGGTGCAGACCGACGACGTCATCGCCGAGGGCAAGGAGCGACTCGCCCACGTCGACGACGACGGCGTGACGTTCCGGTCACACCTGAACGGATCGACCCACCGGTTCACCCCCGAGGTGTCGATCGGCATCCAGCATCAACTCGGCGCCGACATCATCTTCGCGTTCGACGAACTGACCACGCTGGTGAACACCCGCGGCTATCAGGAGAGTTCGGTGCAGCGCACCCACGACTGGGCGGTGCGGTGTCTGGTCGAGCATCGGCGGTTGTCGCAGGAGCGGTCGCACAAACCGCTCCAGGCGTTGTTCGGCGTGATCCAGGGCGCCCAGTACGAGGATCTGCGGCGCCAGGCCACCAGGGGGTTGGTGTCGATCGGCGACGAGAACGGCAGGGGCTTCGACGGGTACGGCATCGGGGGTGCGCTGGAGAAGCAGAACCTGGCGACCATCGTCGGCTGGGTCAGCAGCGAACTGCCCGAGGACAAACCACGCCACCTGCTGGGCATCAGCGAACCCGACGACCTGTTCGCGGCCGTCGAGGCCGGCGCCGACACGTTCGACTGTGTCTCGCCGTCACGCGTCGCACGCAACGCCGCGGTCTACTCGGCGACCGGGCGCTACAACATCACCGGTTCACGCTATCGACGCGACTTCACGCCCATCGACGCCGACTGTGACTGCTACACCTGCGCCCACTACACCCGCGCGTACCTGCATCACCTGTTCAAGGCCAAGGAGATCCTGGCCTCCACGCTCTGCACGATCCACAACGAGCGCTTCATCATCCGACTGGTCGACGACATCCGTGACTCGATCGACTCGGGCCGATTCGACGAGCTGCGCGAGCACGTCCTTGGTCGCTACTACGCCAAGAACATCTGAACCCTGCTGCCCGAATTCTACTGTGAGACGGGCTATCCACCCAGCTCGGCGACGACCGCCTGCGCGGCCCGCTCCCCGGCTTCGACCGCGCCCTCCATGTAGGCGCTCCAGAAGGTGGCGGTGTCGGTCGAGGCCCAGTGGATGGCGCCGATGGGCGCGGCCAGCGCCTGCCCGTAGGTCGTCCACACCAGCGGGCCCATGTTGGCGTTGTAGCACCCA
>Ga0209643_1002917_pt1 | contig 9952 bp, 8 predicted proteins | sample AutmiccBRH37_all_FD_187383 | JGI IMG/M metagenome (GOLD analysis project Ga0209643, IMG submission 187383) | Deep subsurface microbial communities from Mt. Terri, Switzerland - Autotrophic microbial communities BRH/37_all (SPAdes) (version 2) | ecosystem: Environmental > Aquatic > Deep subsurface... | reverse complement strand
TGGATGGCATTGTTTTTGCTATGGATGTTTGTTATGAATATAACGACCATTTTGAAAGTTTCATATTATCTGCTGCTTAGATGAGGGCTAAAAACGATATTAGGATGCAATAACAGGAGCGCTAAAATAGGTATGGTATTTCGGTATTAATGATAAGATCGGAGGTGGTTGAAGAGGTTGTGATGGTATATCGTTGAAGCTAAGGAGGTGTGAAGTTTGGTAAATTGAAAAATGTCTGAAAAATTTGAAAACAAAAAACTTTAATTAAACATAAGGGGATGAACTGTATGAGAAATTATCGTTGGGTTGTCATGTTTTTTTGCTGTGTGGTTTGTTTTGTAGCATATATTGACCGGGTAAACATGTCTGTAGCCGCCACGTCGATTATGAAAGATTTCGCCTTGTCAGCCACCCAGATGGGCATAATTATGGGGGCCATGATGCCCACTTATCTGGTGGTTAGCTTTTTAAGCGGATTTATTATGGATCGTTTCTCTCCGGTAAAGACTGTGAGTGCAGGTATTTTCATATGGTCGCTGACTACCGCTTGGTTTCCCCTGACAACTAGTTTTGGTCAGATGTATGCTTCCAGATTGATTTTTGGAGCCGGCGAAGGGTTATTCCCAGTATTTGGGGGCAGGATGGTGGGTAGCTGGATGCCGCCAAAAGAAAGAGGTGTGGGTACAAGCATTCAAACTGCGTCTGCATTGTTGGGTGTAGCGTTCGGTGCTCCAATTTGCGTTTCAATAATGAAAGCCTATGACTGGCAAACATTATTCTATACATTAGCTGTTTTGGGATTTGTTGCTATGGCAATTGTCTATTTGATGGTAAAGGATCGCCCTTCTCAACAAAAGCGGGTTTCAACGGAAGAAAGGAAATTGATAGAGGATGCAATTGAAGAGGAGAGAGTTCAAAAAGGCAATTTAGGCGGAGTTACGGTTACCAGGGAAGATATTATTCAGCTTTTGAAAAATCCTTACCTGTGGTTAGTAGCTTTGAGTTACGTTGCAGTCGCGGCAATTTGGTTTGCCAATTTAACCTGGCTGCCAGGCTACATGGCAAAAGAAAAAGGCTTTACGGTCTTTAAGTCCGGAATGTTGTCGGCGTTCCCCTTTTTCATGGGTGCGGTGGGCGCTGTAAGCGCAGGTTATATAACTGATAAATTTTTGAAAGGGCACCGCCTTTCGTATATCCTTTTTGCTCAGTTGTTAGGACCGGTTCTTGTGTTCTTTGCCATAGGGGCCACCGGTACTGCTTCTATGATTATTCTTTTTTCGGTGTCGATGTTCTTCACCGCCGGGGCGTTTAGCATGCATTGGGCGGTGCCGGTGGGTCTCTTTTCCAATAAAGTGGTGGGTACGGCCACTGGAATAATGAATGGCTGTGGTACTATTGCGGGGATGTTTGCGCCGATGCTCATGGGACGAGTGTATGATACAACACATTCGTTTTACTGGGGTTTTGGAGCGCTTGCCATAGTCACTTTTTTAGGGGCAATATTTGCAGTAGTGCCACTTATGCTTCACGAGAAAAAGTTACTGGGTGTTAGCAAGGCGGATTTGACTGTTTAGCCAACATGTGCTGAATGGTTAATGTGGCGCAACATTAGAAGAGTAATGCATATAGGAATTGCAATGCCGAGAAGCATTGCAATTCCTATGCCATTGGTGCCTATGGTTATGTGGACATTTATCAATCTGGTAAAGGATCACAATGAGTTTGCGGCCAAAAAGCAGCATCCAAGCAAATGGCAAGGTTTTTGCTGAAATTAAATACATGTGCGACTATTGAGCAATGATTTTAAACGTCCTTTGTGTTGACACCAGAGATCCAGTTAACAGGCTGTTCAAGCAGCGATCAGGGTATCGCAGTTGAGAGTGCGTCCCGTTTGGGCTAGCCAAAGGAGTTTGCATGTAATGGGTGTGGTTGTAGATTTGTTTTAAAGGGGAGGACGAGATGGGAAGAACAATATTGCTTAAACGGGATGAAAGTATACAAACCATTACTCTAAACGAACCGGAGTCTCTAAATGCCCTGAGCTTAAGAATGCGTATAGAACTGGACGATGCGCTGCATGAGGCGGAAAGGGATGATGGGATTCGAGTTATTGTCCTTACTGGACAAGGCAGGGCCTTCTGTGCCGGCGGCGATATTAGATCTATAGCGAAAGGATTTACACCTGCTGAAGGAAGGGCAAGAATGCGAGGTGTACAAAATATCGTCAAACGTATAAATGGCATGCCTAAAATTGTAATAGCCGCTGTGAACGGACCGGCTATCGGAGCAGGCTGTAATCTGGCACTGGCCTGTGATTTCATTATTGCTGCGGAGGAAGCAACTTTTACCGAACCCTTCGGCAGACTCGGGCTAGTTCCTGATTTAGGAGGACTGTATTTTTTAACGCGAAGGGTTGGTATGGTCAAAGCTAAAGAATTAGTCTTTACCTGGCAGACTCTAAACGGTCGTGAAGCGGCAAATATTGGCTTGGTGAACAGGGTAGTCCCGCTGAGCGAACTTGTTGTGGAAGCAAAGAAGATGGCTGAGCAACTGGTGAAAGGGCCCGCCTTGGCAAATGGTTTGGCAAAAACAATTATCAACAAGTCATTTGAAAGTACCCTTGAGCAGTTGCTTGAAGAGGAGGCCTACGCTCAGACCTTATGCTTTATGTCGCAGGATTTTAAAGAAGGAGTTGGTGCCTTTTTAGAAAAAAAGCGTTTAAAATAGGTTTGACTTTTGCGATATCCCGTGTAAAACGTGGACATTATTTGCAGTAACCGTCAAAAATTATGAGTGAGGTGGTTAGTATTGAGTATGTACCAGGAAGAGCATGAGATCTTTCGACGGGGTTTCAGGAAGTTTATAGAAGCTGAATTGATTCCTCACTTGAACGAATGGGAAGAGAACCAAGAAATCCCCCGTTCTGTATGGAAGAGGTTTGGCGAACTGGGCTTTCTTTGTCCGTGGCTTGACGAAAAGTATGGAGGGGTCGGAGCTGATTTTCTCTATGAAGTAATTATTGACACTGAACTGGCTAAAGCCGGAATAGGTATTGCAATGTCATTACACAGCGGAATAGTGGCCCCGTATATTAACAGCTTTGGAACAGAGGAGCAGAAGGAAAAATGGTTGCCGGGATGTACGACCGGGGATACTCTCCTGGCGGTGGCAATGACTGAGCCTAATGCCGGTTCTGACCTGCAGGCAATAAAGACAACCGCAATTAAAGACGGTGACGAGTATGTTCTTAACGGCCAGAAAACTTTTATAACAAACGGTGTTGACGCAGACCTTTTTATAGTGGCGTGCAGGACCGATCCTAAGGCAATGCCGCCTGGTAAAGGAATGAGTCTTATTATCGTGGAGGACGGGACTCCGGGTTTTATCAAGGGACAAAAGCTGAAAAAAATGGGCTTGCACACTCATGGCACTTCGGAATTGTATTTTGAAAACTGCCGGGTGCCGGTTGGTAATTTACTCGGTCAAGAAGGCAAAGGATTCAACTATATGATGCAAAAACTGCAGCAGGAAAGGCTGCTTTCATGCATTGAAGCCCAGTCATTGGCCGAGCGGATACTGGAAGATGCCAGTGACTATGCCAAAACCAGGCATGCTTTTGGAAAACCGATAGGCGATTTCCAGTATAACGCTTTTAAAATTGCTGAAATGGCCACTGAGGTGGAAATAGGAAGGACGTTTGTGGACAGCCTCATTGCCGATCACATTCAAGGAAAAGACATTGTCATAAAAGTTTCCATGGCTAAGTTGTGGACTACTGAAATGGTTAACCGTATTGCCTATCATTGTTTGCAGTTATATGGCGGCTATGGGTACATGGAAGAATATCCAATATCCAGGTTTTACCGGAACGCAAGAGTCATGACCATTTATGCAGGTACATCAGAAATAATGAAAACGATAATCGCCCGGAATCTTGGATTTAAAAGTTAGTCAAAAATCAGGTAAACCCTTAGATTAAGTGTTTGGTGACAGTAATTTAGGGCTTCCACAAAATAATAGATTTGGGAGGTACTTATGATGAGTTTATTTGAAATCTCTAAAGAGCAGCAGGAACTGCTTGAGAAGGTTAGGAAGATGGGTGAAGAGTGGTTGCCCAGTGTCCAGAAGTGGGATATGGAAAACGAGGCCCCGCTCATGGATATGATGGCCAAGGCCAGGGAGTATGGGATACTTGGAATAACAGTGCCCAAGGAGCATGGTGGAATGGGGCTGAACGTAATCGATTACGTTTTGTGTGTAGAACAAATTTGCCGTACCACCCATTCCTGGCTTCCCGCCGAGGTATTATTCCGCTCTTCGGGTCCCGGTCCGGCAATTATCCTGGCAGCGGAAAATGATGTTTGCCGTGAAAAATTCCTTCCTGGAATTGTGACCGGGAGGAAGGCTTGCACGATTGCCCTCACTGAGCCCGATCACGGGTCTGCCCTCACAGATTTGGAAACTGTTGCAAATCTGGATGGGGACCATTATGTCCTGAATGGTTCCAAGCGTTTTATTACCGGGGCTGTTGAGGATGATTACTACACTACTTTCGTGCGGTTCGACAATATTCCCGGGCCAAAGGGGATTGGCTGCATTGTGGTGGAGAAGGACACTCCGGGTCTCCGTCTTGAGCACGGCGCGGAAGTGATGGGTGCTCGCGGGTGCCCCCACGGCAATATGTTTTTCGAGAACTGCCGGGTTCCAAAAGAAAATCTAGTGCTCAAGCAAGGTAACTTCACGAAACTCATGAGTGCCTTCAATGTTGAGCGTATGCATAACGCTGCTCTTTCCTTGGGTCTAGCGGAGGGCGCGTACGATGAGGCGATTAAGTATGCCCGTAAGCGCAAGCAGTTTGGCCGTCCGATTTGGGAGTTCCAATCCCTTTATCACATGATTGCTGAGATGTGGATGCAAATCGAGTCTGCGCGTTACGTTGTGTACAAGGCCGGCTTGACGTCTATAGAAGGCAAGTATCCTGAAGTACTCGATGTAAGTGTCGCTAAGGTGGTGGCGAACCAGACGGCCCGAGATGTGATTTTCAAGGCTATGCAAATTCATGGGGGTGACGGGGTTACCAAGGACTATCTGGTGGAACATTCGTACCGCGATGTAATTGTTGCTTCGTATGGTGGTGGCACGGCGGCAGTCATGAAGAATGTGATTGCGGCACAACTCCTTGGGGAGAGGTTGAACCAGCGTAAAAACTAAGTAGCACTTTGGCGGCGGGTGGTTTGGGCAATGTTCCGCCCGCCGCACGGGTGATCATATCGTCAGTGTACAATCGAAGATGGAAGGTGTATAGGCATGAGTAATCGATTTGTTGGAAAGACCATAATTGTGACCGGATCCGGTTCCGGTATTGGGCAAGCCACCGCGCAACTGTTTGCGCAAGAAGGTGGGAAAGTCGTTGTGGCAGACATTAACGAACAAGGGGGGCAAAACACAGTGCGCCTTATTAAGGAGGCGGGCGGTGAGGCTATCTTTGTAAAGGTGGATGTCTCGGACAATTCCAGTATCGAACTAATGGTCCGCACTGCCGTAGAGACTTACGGGCGAATTGATTGCGTGCATAACAACGCAGCGTATTTTAAAATGGGTAAGAGTATCGATGAAACCAGCGAAGAGGTTTTTGACAGGATGATCGCCGTGAACCTTAAGGGTGTTTTTCTCGCCATGAAGTATGAAATCGCCCAGTTTAAGCGTCAGGGGGGGCGCGGGGTGATCATTAACACCTCTTCCACGGCGGGGCTAAAGGGTGTGCCTTACATGGGTGCTTATGCCGCCTCAAAGTTTGGAGTCATTGGTTTAACCAAAACAGCTGCCATAGAGTGCGCAAATAAGGGCATTCGTGTCAATGCGGTTTGCCCGGGGGTTGTCAACACACCCCTTATGGCAGCCGAGACCCTTACGCAAGTTTCAGAAAAATACATGCTCGCAGGGCAACCGATGAAGCGAAAGGGTGAGCCGGTCGAAATTGCAGCAGCTGTAGTTTGGCTCTGCTCGGACGAAGCCTCTTATGCAACAGGTATGGTCATGTGTGTGGATGGTGGAGCATCTGCTATGTGATTTGCCGATCGCTGCTTAATAGGGCCAGCGTTGAAGGTCACGCCCCATTTTCTATATAAATTTAGATTTTAATATCTCTATCTTGAGCTTTATGAAGGGAGGCCAGGATTAATGACTGGTATAGAGGCAAACAAGAATTTAGTATTGAGCTTTATGGAATATATTTCCACAGGAAATATCAGGGCCGCTCTGGCCATGATGGCAGACAACGCGACATGGTGGGTCGCCGGCAAGCCGGACAAGTTTATACTGGCCGGCACCAAGACTAAGAAAGAGTTTGTGGAACTGCTCAGAAAGACTGGGGCTATTTTGCCCAACGGGGTACGCACAACCCCGACAGGCATCACGGCCGAGGGTGACCGGGTGGCGGTCCAAGCCGAATCGTATGGTGAAACGACCAGTGGAAAGATATATAGCAACATGTATCACTTCCTATTTGTGGTCCGTGAAGGAAAAATTCAGTCCGTAAACGAGTACATGGATACAATGCATGCTAAAGAAGTTCTAGCTGATCGGTAACGTTTGAACCACAACGGTTCAGGACAGAGATATTATTAATATATCAATAGAAAGGAATAGTTGCTATTAATTTAAATTTGTAAAACGATGCAATTATTCAAAAAACGCAGGGAGGCAACAACAAATGCTATTGGGTGATATTGTATACTTCAATGCCTTAAAATTTCCTATGCGCAAAGCATTAGTTTATGAGGAACAAACTTTTACCTTTGCTCAGCTTCAGGAAAGGGTGAACCGATTAAGTAATGCTTTACTGGGAATCGCAGCATCGGGTGATAGAATAGGGATACTTGCTCAGAATTGTGCGGAATACTGTGAGAGTTTATACGGTGTGCCTGCGGCTGGCATGGCGTTAACTTTCCTTAATTTCCGACTGAATCCAAAAGAAATCGCCCGCATCATATCCGATGCTGAGGCCAGCGTTCTCATAGTGGAGAAGGAATACCTCGAAGATATCGCTAAAATCCGTCAAGACATTCCTTCGGTAAAACATGTGGTTGTCATCGGAGGCGGCGAGGGTTGTCTGGACTATGATGCCTGGCTGGATGCAGCATCTCCAGATAAGCCGCAGGTGCGGGTGAAAGAAGGAGACATGGCATGGCTCATTTATACCAGCGGGACAACCGGTATGCCTAAAGGCGCTATGTTGAGTCACAAGAACTTAATGGCATGGGCCTGCAATACATTGATTGAATGGGGAATCCCCCAAGACTGTGTGTATATGCACACTTTCCCAATGTGTCACATGGCTAGCATTCAGTGTATTACCTATCACCTGCGGGGTTGTCCCATGGTATTAATGCGGCGCTGGGACCCGGAAGTATTCCTGCAGAATATACAAAAGTATCGGGTAACACAAACTGGCTTGGCGCCCACTATGATTAATTTCTTGATACAATACCCCAAAATTTCGGATTATGACACCAGTAGCCTTAATACAATAAATTATGGAGCTTCGTCAATCCCTGCCGAGGTACTGAGAAGAGCCATGGAAATCTTTAAAGGAGTCGGGTATAACCAATTGATGGGTCAAACTGAAACTTGTGGTGGCTATGCTATATTGCGCAGAGAAGACCATTTGAAGGGGATTATGGAAAAGCCCAAACTTTTGACCGCCGCCGGCAAGGATGAGGTTTTGGCTGTAACCAGAGTGGTCAACGTTAAAATGGAAGATGTGGTTCCCGGTGAAATTGGAGAAATAGTAGTTCAGGGTGATCAGGTGATGATGGGTTACTGGCGTAATCCCAAGGCTACTGAGGAGGCCTTTGCCGGTGGTTGGTTTCATACCGGCGACATGGCTACAATAGACGAAGAGGGATACATTTATGTGGCAGACCGTAAAAATGACATGTTCATTAGCGGTGGAGAAAATATTTATCCCCGTGAAGTTGAAGAGGTGATTTATAAACATCCCGCAGTTTCCGAGGCGGCAGTGATTGGAGTCCCCGACAAGAAATGGGGAGAAAGTGGTATAGTAGTGGTGACTCTTCGTGAGGGAATGCAGGCTAGTGAAGAAGATATTATTAATTTGTGCAAGGAGAACCTGGCATCCTACAAAAAGCCCAAAATGGTTTTGTTCGTGAAAGAATTTCCCAAGAATGCGACTGGTAAAATTCTTAAAAAGAATTTACGGGAATACTATCGAACTATACTTGAGTAGGTGCAACCGCGTTACCGGTCATTGTTAAGAAGATATCTTTGATACTTTTTCCCCTAAGTACTTGGCCGACAGAGTATCTAAAGAAAAATTAACACAGAGACAGACTTTGGTTTCCTATTACATGAGCATGGAACGATGCAGGGCCAGCGATGATCCAAGGGAAAAACATATTTATGAATCCCATTTGGAGAAAGAGCTGGCCTGTGATTTTGCCCTACAGGCGACACACGGACAAGCCCTGCATAATTTTTGAGGGGACGGAATATTCTTGCGCCCAGATCAAGGAAATGGAGTAATAATTTGACACGTATCTGCAAGATTTGGGAATTGGGAGAGGAGATGTGGTGGCTCTGCACATGCCCAATTGCCCTTAGTTCGTGGTGGCCTACTACGGTCTGTTGATAGCCGGAACACATACAGTCCCTGAAGTAGCAGTATTTATTGCATAACGTTCCATTAACATGGGCGGATTCTCCACTTCCACTGGTGACATATATCCGAGGACTGAATGAAGCCGTATATGCTAATAAAAGACTGTCAAAACTTCGTGAAAATATACAAGAACTGGTTTCTTTGGAAACAATAAGTTCCGGAGCTACAATTCGCCGAGTTCCGTATACGGATATTCCACTTATGGCAGATCTTTTGCAACAAACGGCAAAATTTATCCAAGAGTATTAGTATGTTGAAATCCTACCGGATGTACCCGGCTTAAGTACCAATCAGATATGCCGAGAACCGATCGGGGTCGTTGCCGCCATTACTCCATGGAATTTTCCGATGCTGCTGGCAATGTGGAAAATAGTACCAGCTCTGGCAATGGGGAATTCAATCGTTGTCAAACCGCCCTAAATACCCCGCTTTCTGTGCTGAAATTGGCGGAATTGGCATCCGAAGCCGGGATCCCGGCAGGCGTATTTAATGTGGTGGCTGGTCCCGGGGCCAGTGTCGGTGAATTGCTTGCAACGCATCTGAAGGCCGGAACTATTTTTATTAACGATTGGCATTTATTGGAGAAATGATGCTCCTTTTGGTGGATACAAACAAAGCGGTTTTGGCCGGGAACTCGGTCGACAGGTTCTGGATGAATATTCTCAAGTCAAGCATGTTCACCGTTCCCTAATATCAGACCCAAGTCAAAGACCCTGGTTTCCATTTCTTTTTTTTGATGAACGCGAAATCATAAAGGCGTAAGCTTAAAAAATCGGGGTTGTAGCAGCGCTACAACCCCATCTCTTTAGCGATAATAGTCTTCATTACCTCAGTGGCGCCAGCAAAAATGGTATTTATCCGCACATCCCGGTAGTCCCGGCAAATGGGGTATTCCTCAGAGTAGCCGTAACCTCCGTGAAGTTGCAGGCAATGGTAGGCCGCCCGGTTGGCCATTTCGGTTATCCACCATTTGGCCATGGATATTTCCTTGACTACACGCTCGCCGTTAAGGTGCTTCTCCAGAAGATGATTGATGAATGTGCGGCCCAGCTCTATTTCAGTGGCCATTTCTACAAGTTTGAAGCTGTTGTGCTGATGTTTACTTAGGGGTTTACCAAAGATTTTTCGGTTTTGGCAGTATTCAATAGTGTATTTCAGCATTCTTTCAGCCGACGACTGTGCAGATATGGTGGATACAAACCGTTCCTGCTGTAGTTTTTGCATCAGGCATTTGAAGCCCATGTTTTCCTGTGCCAGCAGGTTTTTCACCGG
>Ga0209643_1002914_pt1 | contig 9963 bp, 8 predicted proteins | sample AutmiccBRH37_all_FD_187383 | JGI IMG/M metagenome (GOLD analysis project Ga0209643, IMG submission 187383) | Deep subsurface microbial communities from Mt. Terri, Switzerland - Autotrophic microbial communities BRH/37_all (SPAdes) (version 2) | ecosystem: Environmental > Aquatic > Deep subsurface... | reverse complement strand
CCTAAATGAAGGTCATATCTAGTATGAATTGGATATATCAATTCTTTAGATTTACCCATAACAATATAAATATCTCCTTCACCCCTCATTCTACCTACTGCTTGAAAAATAGCATTGGCGCCTTCTGTAAATACGCCATAATTATCTGAGATATCATTCAATATTGTGGCATCAGGCATAATTATTATAAAAGTGCCACCAGTAATATCAATTCCTGTGTTAAAAGTTGTGCCAATATTAATTTTAACTTCATCTATTTCTACTGAGTCTTGCGCACTTGTTTTATAATTATCTTTACTTACTATAATATTTAATTTGTCCTTAACTCCTAATTTATTAAAAACTGAATACAAACTCATAGCTTCTTTATTTACTCCTTTACCGCCAATACTTTTAGCTAATTCTTTGCTGTAACTCAATATATTCAGCTGTTTATTACCTCTTATGGCTGATTTAATAACATTGCCTAATAAATATCTTAATATTTCAGTATTCTTACTTGAATACCTTTTAGGAGTTATAAGCAAATGTAAGTTTGCTTTAGAATTTCTTATTCTCTTGGCATCAATCAACAAAATATTGTTATCAGTTAAAATGGATAATAACTTAACTACCATAAGTGTAGCTTCTGTGTAAGTGGCACTTATATAAAATATTTTTTTAGTAATTTCTTTAAACTTCAGAAATGAAAAAATGTTTTCAGAACTAAAGTTGTGAACTGCTGCATGTATTTCATCAAAAAAGAAAATCAATTTTCTGTTTCTTTTAGTAGCTCTTGTAATAAAATTATCTAAATACCTTTGTTTTATTTTATTTTGAAAGAAAAAATCTCCAGAATTTCTTAATAATAAATTAACTGTTACAATATGTATTCTTTTTCCAATAATGGCATCCAATTCATTTCTATTTTCAAAATCTTTTTCTAAATCAAATATAGTAGAAAAACCATCTGAGGTTATTTCATCTTTAATTCTATTAGCATATTTACTTACCAATGCTCTATAAGGGACAGCAATTACAATTATTTCTTCGGTTTCTTCAAAATACTTTTTTATTAATTCAAAAACTGCTGTAGTTTTTCCTTGACCTACAGCAGCATTTATAACAGTTGAATTTTTATCATTTAAAGTGTCCCCTACAATTGAAAGAATCCCCTCACTTACATAACCTTCATCATTTGGAGAAATTTCTTTCTGAATTACATTAAAACCTGGTTCACTAAAATCAGTATTTGAGAATTTTCTATAGATAATTTCTTTATCAATGATTTTGAAATTTTGATGATTTTCCATTTTTGCAGCTATTTGTTATTCTTCAAATTTAACTTCTTTGAAAGAAAAATCATCTGTTCACTTACTTTTTTTTGCACAATTTTACCATAATGTTCCTGAGTGATAGACATTTTTGAATGCCCTAACAATTCTGACACAATTTCCATAGGAACATCATTATAAAGCAAAACAGTGGTTGCAAAGGTCTTTCTTGCTATATGATGGGTCAAATTTTTATCTATCCCAACAATTTCAGCAATCTCTTTCAGATAGGAATTAAACTTTTGATTTGAAATAATTGGTAATAATTTATTATTACTATCATTTGAGCTCCTGAGAAAATTTTCTAATATTTTCTTAGGTTTCAACAGTAAAGGAATTGAAAATTGTTTTCCTGTTTTTTGCCTTTCCATACTAATCCACTGTTTTCCATCAAAACCTTTAATGATATTTTTAGCATCAAGATTTGTCATTTCTTGAAAGGCTAATCCTGTATAACAACAAAATATAAAACAATCCCTCACTTGCTCTAATCTAACTTGTGAGAACTTATGCTTTTCCAAACTTGCCAATTCAGTTTGAGTAAGATAAACTATTTGTTTTTTTGGCTTTTTAATCTTGTGAAATACAAATGGGTCTTTTAAAATATAATCTGCAGAAACTGAAACTCTGATTACTCTTCTAAATCTTTGAATAGCTTTATATACAGAATGAGGTTTGAATTTCTTTTCAGTTTTTAAGTAATATTCAAAATCATTAATGAAATTCATCTTTAAGTCTTTCAATAAATAATCATTTTTGTTGTATTTAAACTTTAAAAATGTTTTCACATGCTCCAAAGTTTGAAAATATTTCTGAACTGATACCTGCTTTACATCTATCCCTACAAGCTTTTGCATTCTATTTGTGTGATATTCAAATGCATCCTTTATTGTTTTTTCAGCATTAGATTTCTTCCCTAAAAAACTATTATAAATATCATCCACATTGAAATCAACTTCTTTAAATTGGAGCAATAAAAAAGCCTGATTAAGTTTTTGGCTTATCAGGCTAAGTTGATTATTAACATAATTCTCATTAGGTGGACTTGCCATTTGGTCCTTACTCTTCCAATAATCAGGATTTGTAAATTGTCCAGTTGCAAATTCTTTCCTTTTACTTTTATATGTAAGTCTACAAATTATGGGAGCTTTTCCATCTTTTCTGGTTCTATTATTTGCAATTACAAATAATATATTAAGTTTATACTTATTCATAATTTATTGATTTTATATTATTTGAAAACTGAAATAAAAATTGATAGCCAAAAAGAAAAATTGATAGCTTTTTTTAAGCCTAATAAAATAAGAAATAGGAGAATTAGGATATTAAACCCAACCTGAGCTTTTCAATAAAATCAGGAGTTACGCAAAATATAGGCACAAAAAAATCCCACAATTTCTTGTGGGATTTTCCTTAGGTGGGCAATGAGTGCGTGTTTTTGATGTTCCTTAATTTATGATAAATAAATATGAAAACATTGACCTTTAGCTATTTAAAATATATATAGATAGTGAATTTATATAAATTTTTTTATATTTTATAAAAATTAATTATTACATTTAAATTATGAAAAAGAATTTCCCATGAAAATATAGTTCCCCTTATCATATATTTTTGCTATACCCAACCCCGCAAAAACTCCTTGTTCTATCATTTTTTTGATAGTTCTAAATAGTTATATGTTGAATTTTAATTATTAACTAAATTTATATATCATGAAAAAGTTTTATTATTTATTAGTAGTTTTAGGGATTATGCTTGTTACAATTATTGCTTGTGAAAAATCTTCTATAGGAGTAGATGAATTACAGACACTTCAAAAAGTAGAAGTATTATCTGCTAAAGTAGAAGTATCTAGCAGAGCAGAAAAATCAGATATTTGCCATTGGGACGCAAATTCTGGAGAGTACTTTATTATTAACATAGCAGACGCTGCTTATGACAAGCATATTGCGCATGGAGATCATGCACCTGCTACGTATTACAAAGATGCAGATGGTGATGGTTATGGAAACGTTATATTTGATGGGGTTGTTTGTGAAGCTCCTGCTGGCTATGTATTATATAATGGTGATTGTAATGATGATGACTCATCTATATATCCTAATGCTACTGAAGTTTGTGGTGATGGTAAAGATAATAATTGTGATGGTCAGATTGATGAAGATTGTATTGGCTGCACTTTTGATAATTCAGGTGGTCAGCAAGTAACAATAGATTTATCTTTCCTCAATTACACTGCACAGAACTCCACTAACTCATCTTCTCTGTCTATTGAAATGTATGATATTTTGGGAGTGGGAACACCACATACCATTACCAACACTAATTACGCAGAAAGTACTTTAATCCTACTAATTTTTGAAGATGATGGTCAAGGCGGTACGCGAATTTTTCTTGCTAATTCTGGGACAATTACTATTAATTCCTACACTAATTTTTCTGGAAGGATCGATAATGCAACCTTTGTTGAAGTTACAATTGATCCCAACAGTTTCGTTTCAACACCTGTGTTAGGAGGTGAAACACGATGCCTGGATAATTATATTTTTGAAGTAGAATAACTATTTCTGCAATTGATGCTGAAGGTGGTGGGTGGTTTTAGAAATCCAAATGTTTATTCAGAAAATACTTGTGAATCTCAAGATAGCTATTTTGAAAATGATGATGACTTTGATGACACTAAACTTCCTTATTCTCCTTAAGGTTCTTGGACTATTCACAAATTAAATACATCTATTTTGTAGATGTATTTTCAAAAAAAGAGTATTTAATATAAATGGAAGAAACATAATAGAATCAGAGGTTCTAAAAAATAATAGGCATAAAAAAATCCCACAATTTCTTGTGGGATTTTCCTTAGGTGGGCAATGAGGGGTTCGAACCCCCGACCCCCTCGGTGTAAACGAGGTGCTCTGAACCAGCTGAGCTAATTGCCCTAAGCGGTTGCAAATATATAACGAGTTTTTGTTTAAAGCAAAGCTTTTTTAGAAAAATAATAAAATATTTATTAGATTTCATCAAATAACACCATTTGTAAGAAACAACCTAAAAAAGGCGCTGAACCAATAAGTTCAGCGCCACAATTTTAATTAAATATTATTTTTCCAAACTTGGAACATTTCTGTAAATGGCATCGCCGTGTCCGGCAAATAATTTAGCATATTTTTTAAAAAACTCATCTCCTTTGGCCTTATCGGTCCAATGTGCATCTTCCAACTTTGTGTTTTCCGCGAAAGATTTCTCTATATCAGCTAAATTTTCAAAAACGGAAACTTCCAACACATCACGACTGTTAGATCCATATCTGTGTCTCATCGTATAAAACCCTTTGACATAAGAATTTTTCATAGTTACATTGTCAAAATATTCCTTGTAACCAGAACCGCCTCTGCCCGATTTATTCTTCTTTACATAATAAATCAATGGCTCTTTTGAATCGGTTTTTACCGGTTTGGTATAATTCATTGAAGCATAAATCTCATCGCTGTGTTTGGGTGCATAATAGCTGTTTTGTTTTTCGAAAAAAGCGGTTCTTTTAGCTTCATCCGGCCAAGCTTCCATCACTAATTTGTTAGTAATCTCGTTTGCTTTTTCAATATCTTCCCAAGAATTGTAAACCGATACCGATAAAATTTCAGAATCATCTGGCGTAAAATAATGCATATAATAACCCGAGCCAATAATTAAATCGTTTTTGGCGGTCACTTTATTGTAATATTCTTCTTCGGTTTTTCTCCAATCGGTAAAGTCCACATTGGGGTCACTGCTCCTATGCAGCGTTGTAATGGTTAAAAAAACAGGTTTAAATTCGGTAGTTTGCGTTTGTTGGCCAATGGCTTTTGAAGTAAAAATAAATAGGAATACAAGTATTCCAAACGAAAAGTTTTTTAATAATTTCATAAGTAGATAATTTTGGTTAGTAAATAATTAAATCAGAATTTCAATTCAGCATAAAATGCCTAGTTAAATGAAAAAAATAATACATTAAAATGATTAATAATGATAAACAATAAATGAGGTTTACAGTAGCAATTTGGGGTCAAATTTGCTATAAAGGTCGGTTACTGAACCAGTAACAATGCTGTAATTATTTTATAAATATAATATTTTTGGGATATAAAACAAAAAAACAGAAAAAATTTACCTAGAAACAGAAATTTACTTAAATTATTTTACACCACCTCAGCGACCACAAAAGTGCTGCCGCCGATAAAAATTAAATCGTTTTTTCCAGCATTATCTAATGCTGTTTCATAAGCGGTTTGCACCGTTTTATAGGTTTTACCCATTAATTGGAATTTGGCGCATTGCTGTTGAAATTCCATCTCATCCAAACCCCTGGGAATATTTGGCCTGCAAAAATAATAGGTGGCATTTTTAGGAAATAACGGCAGCACCGATTTTAAATCTTTGTCATTTACAACGCCTAAAACTATGTGAAGTCGCCCAAATTTTTCTTCCTGAAGTTGTTTGAGCACATAACGCAATCCTTCGGCATTGTGGGCGGTGTCGCAAATTACTTTTGGCAGCTCGTTTAAAACCTGCCATCTGCCCAAAAGTCCGGTATTTTTAACCACTTTTTGCAATCCGTTTCTTATATTTTTTTCTGAAATGGCATAGCCTTTCGTTTTTAAAACTTCGATGGTCTGAAGCACCGTTTTAATGTTGTGGATTTGATAAGATCCTTTTAAATCGGATATATATTGATGATTCTCGCTGCTTGAAGCCAAAAATAAAGGTGCCAAATTTTCTGAAGCAATTTTCTCAAAAACCGGAAATGTTTCTGCTTGGTATTCTCCAACAACCACCGGAACCTTATTTTTGATGATTCCTGCTTTTTCAAAAGCAATTTCGGGCAAAGTTTCTCCCAAAAATTGTGTATGGTCATAGCCTATGTTCGTAATTACTGAAATTTCAGGCGTTATAATGTTGGTAGAATCGAGCCTTCCTCCCAGCCCCACTTCAACAACGGCAATATCAATTTTATGTTTGGCGAAACAGTCGAAAGCCAATCCCACGGTCATTTCAAAAAAAGAGAGATTGTTGGCCTCAAAAAAAGATTTGTTGTTTTTTATAAAATTTACGACCTCCATTTTTTTGATGAGTTTGCCATTGATTTTAATGCGCTCCCTAAAATCTTTTAAATGCGGCGAAGTATACAAACCAACCTTATAACCCGCTTCCTGAAATACGGAAGCCAACATATGGCTTGTGGATCCTTTGCCGTTGGTTCCTGCCACGTGAATGCTTTTGAAAGTTGCTTCGGGGAAATTAAGATGTTTGGAAAGTGCTAAGCTGTTGGTTAAATCTTTTCTGAAAGCTGTTTCTCCTTGCCTTTGATACATCGGCAATTGTGAAAACATCCACTTTAGGGTGTTTGAATAATCCATTAAAAATTATTGAGATAAGGAAAATCTGTATTTTATAACGCCAATTTGTTTGGAAGGCGCATTTGGATCGGGTTGCCAAGTGGTTTTTAAAGCAGCTTCTTTTGCCTGCGACAGCAAACACGCGGCGGTATTGGTAGATCCTTTTATGCCAGGCGTTGCGTTAATCACCCGTCCGGAAACGTTGACTTCAATACTCACCACCACCAATCCTTCTTCATCGCAAATATAGTCTGGTTTTGGCCTGCTGATTGGTTTTCGGTTACCCAATTGATAATCGCCGCCGCCGCCGCCTGCGCCATTTCCATAGTAGCCGCTAGCGTTTGGATCGCCGGTAATTTTACCTTTATCTCCGGCAGTATTGTCATTTCCTTGTCCGCCTGTAGCCGTTCCGTTAGAATTGCTCACACCACCGATTAATGCATCCAGTTTTTTTCTTTTTTCAAGTTCTTCAGCTTGTCGTTTTGCAATCGCTTCTCGTTGAATTCTTTCTTTTCGGGCAACTTCATCGGCTATCTTCTTTGCTTCCAATTGTTTTTTAATCACAATGGCATCTTCCGTATCCTGGGTAAGTACTTCTTCCGCAATTTTAGGTGCAGCTTTTGTTACTTGCTCTTTAACGGCTTCCTGTTGTTCTTGCACAGCTTCTTGGGAAGCCGCTGGCCGTAAAGCTTCTGTAGGCTGAATATCGCCCTGACCCACTTCAGAAGTTCCAAAATTTAAGGCAATCCCAAATTCTTCAGGTGGATCTAAATAGGTCAATCCGAAGAAAAAAAGTGCCACCACTATCAAGCTCATTACCAAACTTGTTAGTGCTGCGGACTTTCTTTTATAATCGGTATCTAAAAAATTTGACATATTTATTATTTTGGGCGAACGGCCAATATTACTTTATATCTGTTTCGGTTTGCAATATCCATCACTTTAACAGCTTTTTCAATAGGAACACCTTCCTCGGCTCGTAAAACAATGGTTGGTTCCTCTTTTCCTGCCAATAATGCAAGCAAATCCTGTTCCAAAATTTCTTCATCCACTAATTCATTGTCAATATAAAAAGCCAAATCCTTTGTGATGGTTACTGAAGTGGCTTTTTTATTTTCGGTGATGCCGCTTGCTTTCGGCAACAAAATATCCAAAGCACTGGTGGTGACCAATGTTGAAGTGATCATAAAAAATATAAGCAACAAAAAAACAATGTCCGTCATAGACGACATACTAAATTCCGGACTTATTTTATTTCGGCCTCTTATATCCATATTCTATGTGGTTGAAAGGTTAAAGGTTAAAAAGATAAAACTCGGGATTTTCTCTTTTCTCTTCTCTTTATTCTCTCTTTTTTAATTATTAATTAACTTAAACCGGTTCGTTTAGCAAATCTAAAAATTCTACTGAATGCGCTTCCATTTCATACACCACTTTATTGGTTCTAACCACCAAATGGTTGTATTGAATATAGGCGATAATTCCCACTATTAAACCTGCAACCGTGGTGGTCATCGCAGTATACAATCCGTCAGAAAGCATTTTAATGTCAATTTGTCCGCCTGCATTTGCTATTTGGTGAATGGCGATAATCATCCCAATCACAGTTCCTAAAAACCCTAACATTGGTGCTGCACCTGCAATGGTGGCCAATACGCTAACGTTTTTTTCAAGTTTGTAAATTTCAAGGCGACCTGCATTTTCAATGGCGGTATTGATATCGGCCAAAGGTTTTCCAATACGGGAAATTCCTTTTTCTATCAATCGTGATGCGGGTGAATTTGCCTGGGCGCATAAAACCTTAGCGGAATCTAATTTACCGTGAGACACATAATCCCTGATTTGATTCATAAAATTACTGTCGGTTTTTGAAGCTGCTTTTATGGCAAAATAACGTTCAAAATAAATATACAACGCAACAGTTAACAAAACTAAAAGTATGGCAATGATAATTTGGCCTCCCAAACCGCCATCCATAATAAGATTGTAAACAGAAAGCGATTTTTCTTGGGGAACTGTCTCCTGTAAAACTTGAGTTGGATCTTGTATAACTTGCGCTGGATCTTGTATCATAATTAAAACGTTGATTATTTTTTTAGTTTTAGTCTTATTTTCATTAAACGAAAATAAAAATTTAAAATTGTATATCCTTTTTTATAAAAAAATTGGTATAAATCAATCTTCTATGCCATCACATATTAAAATTGCGAATTAACATAAAAGCTATTGCCCCGGAAATAAACCCTATTGCAGCCAGCCAAGCGATATTTTTTAAGTACCACATAAAATTAATTTTCTCCATTCCCATAGCCACAACACCGGCTGCAGAACCTATAATTAACATACTTCCGCCTGTTCCTGCAGAATAGGCCACAAAATGCCAAAGTGAATCGTCAATACCATTATGAAACATTCCAATACTTGCTGCAACTAAAGGAACATTATCTATCACAGAAGAACTAAACCCCAATATTAATACCACCAAATCAGGATTAGGTATAGTTATTTTAAGCCATTCGGAAAATTGAAATAACATCCCAACAGATTCAAGGGCAGCGACAGCCATCAATATCCCAAGAAAAAATAAAACACTTGGCATTTCTATTCGTGAAAGTGATTTATGGATAGGGCTGAGATGACTCTTTTCACTCTCTAAAGTTGTGAATTCCATTTTTTTTAGGCTTAAAATCTCAGCAAATATGGCCACAATTGCCAGGGATAGCATCATACTTAAATAAGGTGGTAAATGAGTAATCGTTTTAAAAATAGGCACAAAAACAATTGCTCCCATACCCAAATAAAACATAATATTTCCGTATTTCGAAGATGATTTATCCTCAATAACAACCTGCTCAATATTGCCTTTGAAGATTGGCAGATATGAAGCAATAAACGCAGGTATAAAAATGGATATAACGGATGGAATAAATAAATTTGTAATTAAATTTACTGTCGTAACTTTATTGGCAATCCATAACATTGTAGTTGTAACATCGCCAATTGGTGACCAGGCACCTCCTGCATTTGCAGCAATTACGATTAAACTTGCATACCAAATTCGGAGTTCACCTGTTTTGACTATTTTCCTGAGGATAGAAATTAAAATGATGGTAGTAGTTAAATTATCGATTACTGCTGATAGAAAGAACCCAATAATGCAAAATACCCAAATGAGTTTCCGCTTACTTTCAGTTTTTACAAATCCTTTAATCACCGAAAAACCATCAAAATGATCAATAATTTCAACAATGGTCATAGCGCCTACCAAGAAAATTAAA
>Ga0209643_1002912_pt1 | contig 9971 bp, 8 predicted proteins | sample AutmiccBRH37_all_FD_187383 | JGI IMG/M metagenome (GOLD analysis project Ga0209643, IMG submission 187383) | Deep subsurface microbial communities from Mt. Terri, Switzerland - Autotrophic microbial communities BRH/37_all (SPAdes) (version 2) | ecosystem: Environmental > Aquatic > Deep subsurface... | reverse complement strand
TTAATTTCCAAGGTATAACACATCAATAATATCACATATAAGCCACCACCTCCCTACAAATTTATCGTTTATTGCCCCCTACGCCTATCAATTTTTGTTGCCTCTCAAGACCTTGTAGAATACATCTTTTCAATACAAATAATCTTATGGTCATGTTCTATTTTGATTTAAATGTTCAACTTATTTAATTATAGAAATCTCTTTTATGAACAGTTTAAAATTTTACGGCAACGCAATTCCAAAAATTTTGCATTAAAATATTGGTATTCAATTAAAAATTGAGAGTATATGATAATTTATAAATTTATGTAACCCCTGTTGCACTGCATATAATTTAATTATTGTATGGTTTTATTTCTATTAATGACTTATGTCATCATTTACTTAGCCATATCTCAGTAAATTTATATACTAAAATTAGTATATCAATAATTACGCATACTCCATTTTATGAATAATAAAAATAAACGATTTAAAAACGCCCATTAATGTAAAATTCGCATTTAAATCGAATGAACTTAACCAAAGAGATAATGAAAAATAAACAAACAGAAGAAGGTGGAACCGACAGACGTAAATTCCTGAAATTGGGAATAATGACAAGTCTTACAGCAATTGCAGGTGCCTCAATCGTAACAAACCTAGCTGCGCAAGAAGAAGAAACGGAACCTGCCGGTGAAGTTATAAGACTTTTGACACCTGACGGAAAAATTGTAGAAGTAAATGCTTCTAACATCAATAAATATCCAGAAGCACATATTGCCCCAGAAGAATCCAGAAAGGGCATTCCAGGCAGGAAATTTGTGATGGTCATAGATTTGGCTAAATGTAAAAATGCCAGAAAATGTGTTGAAGAATGTCAAAAGGCACACAAACTGGATGAACATGAAGAATTTATGAAAATTCAACTAATACAAAATCATGAGGAAGGTCAACCTTATTGGTTTCCAAAACCATGTTTTCATTGTGATGAACCTCCATGTGTCACAGTATGCCCAACCGGAGCTACATTTAAAAGAGATGATGGCATTGTATTGATAAACAATGAACGCTGCATTGGGTGTAAATTCTGTGTCACTAGTTGTCCATATTCTGCACGACAATTTAATTGGGGACACAAAGAAAAATTCGACGATAAAAGTCAACCCTATTCTCCAGAAACAAGTATTCCCGCGGCAGAAGGAACCGTTATGAAATGCGATTTTTGTCCAGACTTACTGCGTCAGGGAGAATTGCCTCATTGTGCAAAAGCTTGTCCGATGGGTGTTATTTATTTTGGTGACAAAAACGAAGATATTGTAACCAATGGTGAAGAAACAGTGAGATTCTCACAATTAATAAATGACCGTGGCGGTTATCGCCATATGGAACACTTAGGAACCAAACCAAATGTTTATTATTTACCGGCAGTTAACAGACAATTCCCATTAGAACGTGGATTTGATATTGACGAGAAAATAATAGAGCGTTATAAAGATGTCCCTTATGTACAGGATTTAAAAAAACAAGGTAAAATTTAACACTAATAATTATGAATACAGATACTAGAAAAAGAGAATTGGTTAAAGAATTTTCTCCGTTGTTTGATAAATCCAGTTTATTATCCAATATTTGGATTGGATCATTAATTCTCATAATATTAGTGGGTCTTTACGCCTTTGTGCTTCAATTAATGAATGGTCATGAGGTTACAGGCATGCGCGATAATGTAGTTTGGGGAATTTATATTGTAAACTTTATATTTTTTGTATGTCTTAGCTACTCAGGAGCATTTATTGCTGGGGTTTTACATTTTTTTAACTCTCCTTTAAAAAATTCCATTTCAAGAATTGTTGAAATAATAACCGTTTTGTCTTTAGTTATCGGACCAATTTTCATTTTACTTTGTATTGGACGATTAGACAGACTGCATTATTTATTTCTATATCCAAGGATTCAATCTCCAATTACTTGGGATATAATTGCCATAATTACCGATCTAATAGGCTGTTTTATTTATTTATACTTAACCTTTATTCCTGATTTTGCCATTTTAAGAGATGCCACAAAAGATGCAGAAATTCCAAATTGGAGAAAAAAAATGTATAAATTCTTAGCTATTGGGTATCAAGATACACCAACCCAGCACAAAAGACTTCATAAAACTATCAGAATTATGTCGGTTATGATTATAGCAATGGCCATTGTTGCGTATTCGGTTCTTGCATGGATTTTTAGCTTAACCGTACAACCGGGCTGGAACAGTACCATTTTTGCACCTTATTTTATAATTTCGGGATTATATTCAGGAATTGCTGTAATCATTATTGCGATGTATATCATCAGAAAATTCTATAAATTAGAAAAATACATCACAAAAATCCATTTTTTCAGCGGTGGGGTAATGTTGTTGATAATCTCTTTATTATACGGTTACTTTACGTTTTCTGAATATTTTTCAAGATGGTTTAGCCATAAAAAACACGATGTGGATTTATTAAATACACTGTTTTCAAGATATTTTTGGCAATTTATTTTTGCAAATTATTTTGGAATTTTAATGCCAATAGCCATTTTATTCTTTAAAAAATTAAGGACCGTAAAACTGGTAACGATTGCTGCAATTATTTCAGTGTTAGGAATCTGGCTAAATAAATATTTAATTGTTGTTCCAACCTTAGAAACACCATATCTGCCGATACAAGATACCAGACAAGAATTTGTGCATTACATAGCCACATGGGTTGAGTGGTCTCTAAGTTTAACAGGTATTGCTGCTTTTTGTTTATTTTTTACACTTATTCTAAAATTTGTTCCTGCTATTCCAATATCAGGAATTATCGATCTGGAAAAAAGTAAAAAATTGAAAAGAAAAAAAAATAATCCAATAGTAACTGAATTTTAAAAAATCGATTATGAAAAGTAATATATTTAAACAAACATACATTCAGGCTATATTAATTGCATTGTTGTTCAGTTTTAATGGCAATTCACAAGAAAATGATGCCAGCAATTACAACATGTCTTTCGAATTTAATACTGTAAAACAACACGATAATTCTCGTTTGCTGGAAGCCAGTTTTATGGGTAAAAATAAAGAAGACCGAAAAGATGTAATTCCTATGTTTAATGCAGAAATAAAATTTTTTAATGTTTTAAACGAAGTAGAAGTTTTGTTGGGATCCTCCAAAACAACTCAAGAAGGAATTGCACAAATCACGCTTCCTGAAAATCAAAAATATTTGACAGATGAAAATGGAAATATCAATTTTATTGCACGTTTTGAAGGAAATGATATTATTGAAGAATCATCAGCTGAATTAATCGTCAGAAACATTTACTTAGAACTTAATTTAGAGGAAATTGACAGCGTAAAAACTGTTTTAGTAACAGCATTCACCTTAGATGAATTAGGCGATAAAATTCCTCTGGAAGAAGAAATTGATATTGTTTTATATGTTCAAGGAATGCTCTCAAAAATGAAAATTGCTGAAGGAACAATAAGTGAAGGCGCCTATGAATTTGAATTTCCAACAGATTTGCCTGGTGATGTCAATGCAGACGTAACTGTCTTTTCAGTAGTTGAAAGCCATGAAGAATTTGGGACTGTCATTCAACAGAGTAAGATCAAATGGGGCGTTTTTCAAAAACAAATAAAAGATACAGAAAATACTTTATGGTCAAGCGCCGCTCCAATTTGGATGTATGTGGTATTAACAATTTTATTAGTAGGCGTTTGGGCCAACTACATTTATACCATCTTAAATATATTTAAAATTAAAAAAGAAGGTCAAGATTTAGAGCTAGAACCAGAATCTTAAAAGGTCTTTTTACCGCCTAAAGTGTAATTAACAATTTTAAAAGTAATAATTAATATTAATTCAAAAACAATGAAAACAATTAAATTTTTAATGATTATCGGAATGATTAGTATTGGGCTTTTATCCTTTACTAAATTAACGCAAGAGGAGTGGAAAGTTCCAGCCAAATATCAAACAATGAAAAATACTGTTGAAGCAAGCAAAGCAAATATTGCTTTAGGAAAAACTTTATATGCAAAACATTGTAAATCTTGCCATGGAACTGCTGGTTTGGGTGACGGAACAAAAGCCAAAGAAGTTGATGGTGATTTAGGTGATTTTTCATCTAAAAAATTTCAGGCACAATCAGATGGCGCAATTTTCTACAAAAGTTATATTGGCCGAAAAGATATGCCTAACTATGAAAAGAAAATCACTGATAAAAATGACGTTTGGGCAATGGTTCATTATATGAGAACATTGGGTAAATAATTTTTACGAATTTCTTATTAAACAAGTCAGATTTATTGATTTCAAAAAGGTTTAGTGAAAGCTAAACCTTTTTTTGTGTTCTATTTAAACCATTATAAATTAAAATTTCAACAATCCCATAGATCGCCAAATAATAAAAATAATCACTTCAAAATAGATGAATGATGTAAGTTTTTATATAAATTATGTAACAAATGTCACAAATTTTTCTGGTAATTTTATACTGTTATATTAAATCAATACAAATTAATTAATAAAACGAAACAATATGAAAAAATTATTTATTATTGCAATTATAGGGACTTCCCTAATATTTCAAAATTGTAACACAAAAGAAAAACAGGAAAAAACTGACACCCTTAATGATTCCATTGTTACAGAAACCGTAATTATTGATTCTGTCGCGACTGAAAATGGAACAGCGGTTATTACAGAAGATTTAAACATTCAAAACGAACCGGTTGACAAATCAACTACCGTTACTAAAGTCACTGTAAAAGAACCAGAAAAAGTTGTTACGCAAACAACAACTAAAACTAAAGTTGGCGCTAACACCACAACCGAAGTTGAAACAAAAGTAGTAGTTACAGAAGATCCAAAAAAAGTAGTGGTGACTGAAACCCCTGTGAAAGTAACTATTAAAGAACCAACAGTAGCTGTTAGCACTTCTGGCTGGGTAGTTCCTGCCAAATACCAAACCATGAAAAACCCAACAGATCCAAAAGTTGATTTGGCCATTGGAAAATCGTTATACGGCAAACATTGTAAATCTTGTCACGGAACTGAAGGTTATGGTGATGGCGTAAAAGCCAAAGAAATGAAAGGTGATTTAGGTGATTTTTCATCTAAAAAGTTTCAGGCACAAACTGATGGCGCCTTATTTTATAAAACCACTTTTGGAAGGGATGATATGCCTGCATACAACAAAAAAATTCCATCAGATGAAGACAGATGGTTAATTGTCAATTATATAAGAACTTTATAAACAATAAACTTAAAAAAATATAACATAAAAAAACCGAACAAATTGTTCGGTTTTTTTATGTTATATGGTCATGGAGAAGATCCTGATTTCCGGCTGGTTCTCCACCAGCCTCAAATCAAATGCCATGCAAATATTTCGCACAAACATTCTTCCTTCTTCTTTTACTACAATTTTATTATCAGAAACTTCAATTAAACCGTCTCCTATTATTTCGCCCAAACGAGCAATAATTTCGTTTTTAACTTGTGTGCTTAAACCAATATTCCACTCAGTTTCTAAATTACACATCAAATTTAAGATGTGCTTTCTGATGATCAAATCGGTATCCGTTAACAAATGACCTCTAAAAACAGGCAATTCACCTTTATTTACACGATCTGTATAATCATCAATTTCCTTTTCGTTTTGTGCAAATGCATACCAGGAATCGCTGATTGATGACATACCCAAGCCAATCATCAATTCGGTTTTACCGGCAGTATAGCCCATAAAGTTACGATGCAGTTTTTTTGATTTCATCGCCTTGTGAAGCGAATCACTTGGCAAAGCAAAATGATCCATGCCTATTTCAACATAACCATTGTCAAAAAACAACTGTTTCCCCAATTCATATAAACGACGCTTTTCATCATCTTTTGGCAAATCACTGTCTTCAAAACCTCTTTGTCCAACACCTTTTATCCAAGGCACATGGGCATAACTGTAATAAGCAATTCTATCCGGTTTTAACGCGATGGTGTTTTTAATGGTGTTTCTAATGCTTTCTTCGTTTTGAAAAGGCAATCCGAAAATTAAATCGTGGCTGATTGATTCATAGCCTATTTTTCGTGATAAATCATGCACCTTTTTTACCTGCTCAAAACTTTGGACTCTGTGAATCGCTTTTTGAACTTTAGGATCATAATCCTGAATACCAAAGCTATTTCTTCGAGAACCTAAATCGTACATTGTTTGTAATTGGTCCTCTGAAGTATAATTTGGGTGACCTTCATAACTAAAGTCGAAAATCTCAAATTTATCGGCTCTTTTAAAAATCCCGTTGATTAATTTTTTTAAATTTTCAGAAGAAAAAAATGTTGGCGTACCGCCTCCCAAATGGATTTCTCTAATTTTTGGACGTTTTCCCAACAAATCGCAATACAAATCCCATTCTTTTAAAACGGTATCCATATATGGCTGCTCAACTTCATGGCGTTTGGTAATTTTTTTATGGCAAGCACAAAATGTACACAAACTTTCACAAAAAGGAAGGTGAATATATACGCTAATTCCCTCACTGTCATTGCTTTCGTTAAACGATTTTACCACCGTTTTTTTCCAGTCTTCGATCGCAATTCCCTCTTTATCCCAAAAAGGAACAGTTGGGTAGCTGGTGTATCTTGGACCGGGAATATTGTATTTTTGTATTAGGTTTTTCATTTTCTTGTTTGTTATTGCAGCTTGTTAATAATTATAAATTTTTCATTTATAACAAATAAAACCAACAACTATTTATATTCCTTTACGGCATCAATAAACGCTTTCGCATTTTCTAACGGCACATTTGGCAAAATTCCGTGGCCTAAATTCACGATGTATTTATCTTTTCCGAAATCGTTGATCATTTGAGTCACAATTCTTTTGATTTCTGCTGGTGGCGACAATAAACGCGCTGGATCCATATTGCCCTGAAGCGTTATATTTCCACCTGTAAATTTTCTTGCCATTTGCGGTGTAATTGTCCAATCTACCCCTAAAGCCGAAGCATTTGATTTAGCCATATCTTCCAACGCAAACCAGCAACCTTTTCCAAAAGCAATTACCGGTGCATCATCTTTCAATGCTTCAATAATTTGGTTGATGTATTTCCATGAAAATTCCTGATAATCAACTGGCGATAACATTCCGCCCCAAGAATCAAAAATCTGCACTGCATCAACACCCGCTTTTACTTTTTCTTTCAAATAAGCAATGGTGGTATCGGTAATTTTTTGCAATAAAGTATGCGCTGCAATTGGTTGGGTAAAACAAAATTCTTTGGCAATATCATAGGTTTTAGAGCCTTGGCCCTGCACGCAATAACATAAAATTGTCCAAGGAGAACCGGCAAAACCAATCAACGGAACTTCGTTATTTAGCATTTGCTTAGTCATTTTAATGGCATCCATCACGTATTTTAATTCAACCGTCACGTCTGGCACAATCACATTGTCAACATCTCTTTGAGTACGAATCGGTTTTGGCAACCATGGGCCAGTTCCTTCTTTCATTTCAACTTCAATGTTCATCGCCTGCGGAATCACTAAAATATCCGAAAACAAAATAGTGGCATCCATGCCAAATCGGCGATAAGGCTGTACGGTAATTTCCGAAGCCAGTTCAGGAGTTCTGCAACGTGTGAAGAAATCATATTTATCACGAATTTCTCTAAATTCAGGTAAAAATCTTCCTGCCTGACGCATCATCCAAACTGGCGGACGTTCAACTATTTCTCCTTTTAAGGCTCTTAAATATAAATCGTTTTTGTACATTTTTTTGTGTTTTGGTATTTTAATTGTTTTTTTTGGCGTTCCTTTCAGGCTGCGCCATTCGCTTTATCTTTTTTTTCATTTCATGTCAAAAAAGGATATCGCTGCTGTCACTAACGCAAAATGGTATTCAATTGTTAATTAGCCTTTTTTAGCCACCGCTTTCATGGCAATATCTATCGCTTTTCTTACTTTATAGATATCTCTTTTGCTCATTGCGGTTCCTAAAAACCAAGCTTCAAATTGAGACGGAGGCAAAAACACGCCATGTTCCATCATTTTCCAAAAGAATATTTTAAATTTATTGGTATCACTGGTGAGTGCCGTTTTAAAATCAACCACCGGTGTTTTTGTAAAAAATGGTGAAATCATGGATCCAAATCGGTTTACCTGCAAATCAATTCCGTTTTCTTTAGCAGCATTCAATAAAGACCTTTCCAAAAAAGAAGCTGTTTTTTCAAAAGCTGCATACGGATTTTGTTTTTTCAATTCCGTTAAAGTTGCAATACCGCAAGCCATAGCAATTGGATTTCCCGATAAAGTTCCTGCCTGATACATTTCTCCCAAAGGCGCTACCATTTCCATAATTTCATTTCTGGCTCCATAAGCACCAACCGGAAAACCGCCTCCAACAACTTTTCCCAAACAAGTAATGTCGGCCTCAACACCCAACAATTCTTGGGCGCCTCCAAATTTTGAACGAAATCCAGTCATCACTTCATCCATGATTAAAAGAACACCGCTTGCTTTGGTTAATTCTCTTAATTCTTCTATAAATTCTTGGGTCGGATTTACAACACCCATATTACCGGCTATTGGTTCTATAATTACGGCGGCAATATCATCATGCTTCGCTAAATGTTGTTCAACACTGTCAATATCATTATATACCGCAACCAGCGTATTTGCAACAGCTTCCGGCGGAACGCCTTTACTTCCGGGAATGCTTAACGTTACCAAACCCGATCCGGCAGCAACCAGCATATCATCTGCATGACCGTGATAACAGCCTGCAAATTTGATGATTTTATTTTTTCCTGTGAATGCTCTGGCCAAACGTATGGCGCTAAAAACCGCCTCAGTTCCTGAGCTTACAAAGCGTACTTTATCCATTCCTGGGAAAGCATCACAAACAATTTTGGCCAATTTAATTTCTCCAACTGTTGAAGCGCCAAAAGTTGTTCCTTTTTTTAAGGCTTTTTTAACGGCCTTTTCTACGGTGCTGTTTCTGTGACCCAATATCATGGGTCCATATGACAACACCATATCAATGTATTCGTTTCCGTCAACATCAATAATTTTGCTGCCTTTTGCCCTGTCAATAAATATAGGAATTCCTCCAACAGATTTAAAAGCCCTAACAGGAGAGTTTACTGCTCCCACCAAGTTCTTTTTGCCTTTTGTATATAATTCTAATGATTTTTCTAGTTTCATCTGTTTAAATTTTATTTTTTAGCGGTAACAGCTGCTGTTCGCCATTAATCATTCCTTCATGTATCAAAATTTGTTATGCTCGTTAGTAGTTAGCTGTAATTAACGTTTCAATAATAATTTGGCAACATCTTTTGCAAAATAGGTAATAATAATATCTGCTCCTGCCCTTTTCATCGACAGCAAACTTTCCATCATTACCCGATCGCCATCAATCCAACCTTTATCGGCGGCTGCTTTAATCATCGCATATTCGCCACTCACATTATAACAGGCAACCGGACGGTCGAAATTGTTTTTGACATCTCTTATGATATCCAAATAAGCCAAAGCTGGTTTTACCATTAAAATATCGGCACCTTCCTGATCGTCAAAAGTGGCTTCACGCAAGGCTTCATCTCTGTTTGAAGAATCCATTTGATAGGTTCTTCTGTCACCGAAAGTTGGTGCAGAATCTGCTGCATCCCTAAACGGACCGTAATATGCTGATGCGTATTTTACCGCATAAGACATAATTGGAAGATCGTAAAAACCGGTATTGTCTAAAGCCTCTCTAATGGTTGCAATCATACCGTCCATCATTCCCGATGGCGCCACCATATCAGCTCCCGCTTTTGCGTGAGAAATGACTTGCTTGGCGATGTTTGGCAAGGTTGCGTCGTTATCAACATCGTTATTGTGAATTACGCCACAATGACCGTGACTGGTGTATTCACAAAAGCAAACATCGGTAATAACGTATAAACTCGGATAATTTTTTTTGATGAAGCGGATGGC
>Ga0209643_1002911_pt1 | contig 9989 bp, 10 predicted proteins | sample AutmiccBRH37_all_FD_187383 | JGI IMG/M metagenome (GOLD analysis project Ga0209643, IMG submission 187383) | Deep subsurface microbial communities from Mt. Terri, Switzerland - Autotrophic microbial communities BRH/37_all (SPAdes) (version 2) | ecosystem: Environmental > Aquatic > Deep subsurface... | reverse complement strand
TCTTCACGAACTATCGCCCGCAGTTCTACTTCCGCACGACCGACGTGACCGGCATCGTTCACCTGAAGGAAGGCGTCGAAATGATCATGCCCGGCGACAACGCCGAGCTGAACGTCGAACTGATCACCCCGATCGCCATGGACCAGGGCCTGCGCTTCGCCATTCGTGAAGGCGGCCGCACCGTCGGCGCCGGCGTCGTCGCCAAGATCATCGAGTAATCGGTAATCACCAAGTCGCATAACGGAACGGCCCCGGAGGAAACTCCGGGGCCGTTTTGCTGTGGGGGATAGGACGAAACGTCCCGTCACGGCGGCTTGCATTCCCGGCGACGGGGGTCGATCTGGAGGTCGTGATGTCCTCCCCCTCCATCGTGATCATCGGCGCCGGCGTGCTGGGCTTGAGTACGGCCTTCGAGCTGAAGCGGCGCGGTCATGTGGTGACCGTGGTCGATCCCGGAACAGCCAACGCCTCGCAGGTCGCGGCGGGCATGGTGGCGCCGGCCATGGAGGCGGCGATCGACGATGTCTCGGCCGACAGGGCCGCCCTGTTCCGCGCCGGTCGCGACCGGTGGCCGGCCTTCGCCGAGGCGTCAGGCGTGGCCCTGGCGCGGCGCCCGGCGGAATGGCGCGGGGGCGATGTCGACGCTGTCGAGGCGCGGCTGAAACGGCTGGGGTTCGCCGCGCGTCGCGACGGCGACCGGCTGATCACCGAAGAGGATTATCAGATCGAGCCGGAACAGGGACTGGCGGCTCTGCGCGCCGTTCTGGGCGAGGCCGTGGTCGTGGGGCGGGCGACCGGGATCGCCGCCAATCGAGGCGGCTGGTCCGTGGAGCTGGATGGACGCAGTTTGCAGGCGTCGGCCGTGGTTCTGGCGACGGGGGCCGAGGCGGCGCTGGTGGGAACGCCCGTGGCGACGCGGCGCCTGGTGGACGGGATCCAGCCGATCCGTGGCCAGATCGGCTCGGCGGCGCGGGATCTGACGGCGCACGTCGTGCGCGGGCCGGGGGCCTATGTGGCCCCGATGACGGGCGGAGCGGTGATAGGGGCGACGATGGAGCCGGGACGTCGGGACACGGCGCCGGACGAGGCCGTCGGCGAGCGGTTGACCCAGGCGGCCTGGCGGGTGTTGGGTCGCCCGCCCGAACCGCTGGAGATCGAATGGCGCGCGGGCGTTCGCGGCGCCTCGGCGGACGGACTGCCGATGGCGGGGCCGGCGCCGGACGGGACGGCGCTGTACCTGGCCCTGGCGCCGCGCCGCAACGGCTGGCTGCTGGGGCCGATGGTCGGGGCCGTCGTGGCCGATGCGATCGAGGGGCGGACGCCGTCGCCGGAAGCCCGCGCCCTCGATCCTCGACGCTTCTAGCCCTCCATCGCGAAGCGGACGGTGAAGTTCACCGTCGCTCCATCCACCGCGCGGCCGTCGACGGTGCGCGGGTTCATGCGGAAGTCGCGCGTCAGGCTCATGGCCGCCCGTCCGAATCCTTGCCCCCTGGGGGTTTCGCCGGCGATGCGGCAGGCGGTCAGGCCCCCGTCTATCCGGACGATGCAGGACAGGTTCGCGGCGCCCGAGACGCCATTCTCGGCCGCGCGCGACGGATAGGCGCGCGCCATCTGCGCCGCCGAAGGGCGGCCGGCCCAGGTCGGATCATTGATGACCGAGATCGCGCGGACGGGGGTTTGCGTGGGCGCCGTCCCGCTCTCAACGCCTTGGGGCGCCGTGCTGACGATCAGACCCGGGGTGGTCCCGACGACAGGAACGTCAGGCGCCGGGAAGGGCGAGGCCTCGGTCGTCGGGAAGACGACCGGCGGCTTGTGGGTCGGGGTCTGCGGCGCGGGCGGCGCCGTGGTCTCGACCTTCGGCAGTGGTTTCGGACGCGGCAGGTCCAGGGTGACGAGGGTCGGGGGCGGCTCCGGAGGAGCGGCGTCCGGCGCTTTCAACTCGAACCGTTGATTATAGAGCACCATTCCGGCGCCGACGTGGGCCAGAACGGACAGCCCTATGGCGGCCCACATCCAGCGCGGCAAAGGCTTCCTGCGTTCCCCGAAGTCGATGGGGCTGACGGCGCCGGGTCCCCCGGCGGCACGGATCATCATGACGGCACTCCCTCGTTCACCGCCCCCGCAGCGCCCGTAACCGAAAGTGAGCGCGCAGGTTGTGGCGGCTTTGCGGCGGCGGTTCGCCGTTCGACCAAGGTCGGTTCCCGCCATACGGTTAATACCGGCGTTAACGATTAACGCTTGATTAACCACGTTCGACGAGGCTCCTCCCGTCATGGGCATCCGAGCGATTCCATCTTCAGGCGGCGTGGAAGCGGCCATCCGGCGCGCCTCGACCAACGTGGGCGTCGATTACGACTTCCTGGTCAAGACGGCGCGACGCGAAAGCGCGATGAACCCGTCGGCCAAGGCGCCGACTTCCTCGGCCGCTGGCCTGTTCCAGTTCATCGAGCAGACTTGGCTGGGCACGGTCAAACAGCACGGAGCGCAGCACGGCTACGGCCAATACGCCGACCTGATCCATCGCGGGTCGGACGGGCGCTGGCGGGTCGAGGGATCGGCGCGCAATGTGGTGCTGGACCTGAGATTCGATCCCCATGCGGCCTCGGCCATGGCGGCCGAACTGACGGCGTCGAACGCCGCCTATCTGCGTGGCCGCACCGGCAAGGAGCCGGGCGCAGGGGATCTGTACGCCGCCCATTTCCTGGGCCCGGCCGGCGCCGCCAGTCTGATGAGTGCGATGGATCGCAATCCGGGCGGTAGCGCTGCGGCCCTGTTTCCCGAAGCCGCGCGGGCTAACCGCAGCATCTTCTACAAGAACGGGCGCGCCGCGACGGTCGCCGAGGTCCACGCCAATCTACAGAAAACGGCGGGCGATGGCGCGCCCGCAGCCGGCGTGGGGGAGGGGCGATCGACCGCGCCGGAGCTCAGCGATCGCGACCAGATGCTGGCGGCGCGCATGGACCGGCTGAAGCAGGAGCAGGGGCTTCTCGCCCTGTTGCTGGGTCAGGACGGATCGGCGGGCGCCGGATTCGGGCGCGCCTTTTCCCCGACCGGCGACGAAAAGAGCTGACGTCCCGCAATTCGGTCCATGGTAAACCGACCGTTAAGCATGGCAGGTTCACCGTGTCGGACGAGTCCGATTCCCTGACGAGCCGTCCATGACCTTCCATCGCGCCCGCTTGACCGAACTGGACATCCAACGCCTGGTCAAGGCTGTGGATGACGACGAGCGCGCGGAGGCGGCGCACAAGCTGTGCCGCAATATGGATCGGGTCGAGCTGGACGATCGAGAACGTGAGGCGGCGCAGAAGATCGTGCGGCTGCTAGCCAATGACGCGGCCGAACTGGTGCGCCGGGCGATGGCGGTTACGCTGAAAGCGTCGGATCTGATCCCCAATGACGTAGCCCGTCGACTGGCGGCGGACGTCGATAGTATCGCCCTGCCCATCATCGGCGCCTCGCCGGCGCTCAGCGATGAGGATCTGATCGAGATCGTTCGCGCGGGTTCGAATCTTCGCCAGATCGCCGTCGCCGGGCGGCCCAGCGTGTCGCGCGACGTCGCCCAGGTACTGGCCGACGAGGGCGGAGAACAGGCGGTTCGCATCCTGGCGGCCAACGACAACGCCGATCTGTCGGAACGCGCCCTGGGCGTCATCGTCGATCGTTTCCCGGCTTCGGCCGACGTGGTCACGGCGGTCGCCTATCGTCAGGTTCTGCCGCTGCACATCACCGAACGGCTGATTGAACTGGCCAGCGAGACGGTGCGCGAACATCTGGTGTCGCGACACGCCGTGGCGCCCGAGACCGCCATCCGGCTGGCGCAGTATGCGCGCGAGCGGGCCACCGTGGACCTAGTCGAGCAGGCGGCGTCCAGCGTGGATCTGCCGGGCTTCATGGCCCAGTTGAACCAGCGCAGGGTGCTGAACGCCTCACTGCTTCTGCGCGGGCTGGCGCGAGGGCAAATGACCATGCTCGAACATGGGCTGGCCGAACTGGCCAATACGCCGCACCACCGTGCCTGGTTGATGATCCATGATGCGGGGCCGCTGGGGCTGAAGGCCATCTATGACCGGGCCGGCCTGCCGCCGCGTCTGTTCCAGGCCTTCCGCGCGGGGGTGGACACCTGGCGCGCCCTGTCGGCCGAGGGGGTGGATACGGCGAGCGACGCCTTCCGCCAGCGGATGCTGGAACGGTTCATGACGCAAAGGCCGAACGTGCCGCGCGACGATCTGGCCTATCTGATGGATCGCCTGGACCAGGCGCCGGCGCGCCCGATGCGGGCAGCGGCCGACGCCGCCTGATCTCGCGGCTTCGCCAAGAAAAAGGCCCGCCTGACGGCGGGCCTTTCGACATTCAGGATATAGAGCGGCTCAGCGCGCCTTGTGTTCGGCGACCTTGGCTTCCAGGGATTCGGCGAGGATGCGGCCGGTGGGATTCTCGTCGGTCTTGACCTGGTCGCGAACCACGGCGCGGATGGCGTCGATATGGGCGTCGACCACCACCATGGGCGCGTCCAGGCGGGCGGCGGCGTCGTCGAGCAGCCGGCACAGCGAACCGGCGATACGGGTCACGAGCGGATATTCATAGGTCGTGCCCAGGCCTTTCAGGTCGTGGGCGCGGAAATAGAGGGTCTCGGCCGTCTGCGATGTCCAGCCCTTGTCGCGAATATCGGCCTGGGCCTGATCCAGCTTGACGATCTCGTCGTTCAGCCACTGGCCGAACTGGGCGGACATGGCCTTCAGCGCTTCTTCCGCCCGGGCGATGGCGTCGGCGTTGATGCCGAAGCCGCCGCCCAGCTTCGGACGAAGGGCGGGCATGGGGGGAGTGACGTGCGCCGGGTCGCTCATGGCGGTCTCCATGGAAGTTCTGCCAAGCCTATCCCCACCCCCTTAAGAAGCGGTGTAGGTCTCGACGGCCGTCAGTTGGCGAACTGCTCGGCCATGACGCGTTCGTCGAATGAGCGGCCGGCGTCGAACAGCATGGTCAGGGCGACGTCGCGTCGTTCGCGCACCTCGACCCGCGCCACGCGGCGGACCTCGAAGTTGTCGGCGGTGGCCGAGACGGGGCGTTTGTCGCTCTCCAGCACATCGAACCGCACGGTCGCGCCGTGGGACAGCAGGGCGCCGCGCCAGCGCCGCGGACGAAAGGCGCTGATCGGCGTCAACGCCAGTATGCGGGCGTCCAGCGGAATGATCGGGCCGTGGGCCGACAGATTATAGGCGGTCGATCCGGCCGGCGTCGCCACCAGGCATCCGTCGCAGGACAGCTCCTCCAGCCGAACGCGACCGTCGACGGTGATCTTCAGCTTGGCGCTCTGGCGGGTCTGGCGCAGCAGAGAGACCTCATTGATGGCGAGGCCGGTATGGACCTCGCCGCTCTCGGTCCAGGCGTCCATCTGCAGCGGATGGATGACCGTTCGTTCGGCGCCGATGATGCGGGCGACCAGATCGTCCTCGTCGTAGTCGTTCATCAGGAAGCCGACCGAGCCGCGGTTCATGCCGTACACCGGGGTCCGGCGACGCAGATTGGCGTGCAGGGTCTCCAGCATATGTCCATCGCCGCCCAAGGCCACGATGACGTCGGCCTCATGCTCGGGCGCCGCGCCGTAGCGTGCGATCAGCGTCTGGCGGGCTGCCTGGGCCTCGGGGCGGTCGGAGGCGACGAAGGCCAGGACGGGATCGGGCGGGATCTGGTTCACGGCCGCACGTGAGCCCCAGCTTGACCGCGAAGTCAAACCGTCGCGGGTTTTTCCATCATCTGACGGAAGGCGCGGGCCGCCGAATGACTGTTCATCGGCGTGGAGGTCCAGCCGCCGTCGGCGGGCAGGCCGTCGGTCAGCTTGCGAAGCTCGACCAGCAGGGACGGGAAGACCGCCTTGTCCAGACCGACCGCGAGACAAGCGAGGTAGAGAGGCTCGGCGGTCGGCGAATGGACGGCGCCGCGAATCTGAGCCGGGGTGAAGTTCCCGAGCTGGGCCAACGCCTGTTCGAACAAGCCCAGGCGCTGCTCCCGCAGGGCGCGGATCAATATGCCGGGCCGTAACTGGCCCGCAGCCTGCAGTTTGTCGATCAGGCGACGTTCCATCTCCTGGCGTTCACGATCCTCGGCCCTGCGGCCTGCGGGCAAGGGCCGCCAGGCGGCGGAGCAGGCTGCGCTTGCGGCCGCTTCCCGGACGGCGGCGTTGAGCAGACGGTCGTCGATCTGGAACCTTTCGCCGATCGATTGGCGCAGCGCCTGGCCGACCCATTGATACAATTCCTGGGCCAGGGCTTCGTCGAGGCGCGGGTGACGGGTCAGAGGCGCGCGCAGGCCGGCGATCCGTCGCGAATGCTCGACCAGCCGATGCATCGCCGCCTCGCCGATGTCGGCGCTGCGGTTGGAGGCCAGGGCGGTCATGGTGACAGGATCGGCGCGATCGAGGATGGCGTCCACGACGCCGCCCGACAGATTGGGGCGGCGAGCCACGGCGATCTGGTGTTCCAGCGTGGTTTCCAGCAGGACCCGGATCAGGGCGGCGTCCTTGAGCAGAGGGCTGGCGGCGATCACCGGGGCGGCGATGTCGATTTCGTCCAGCGCCAGCATCTCGATCAGGGCCGGAGGAGCCCATTCGGCGCCGGCGAGGCGTTCCGAAAGCTGCTGGCGGATGTCGTGTTCGGCCTGGGTGGCCAGGGTCAGGAAGATTTCGCCGAGCGCGGCCGGAAGCGGCGCCGAGGGCGGGGTGGCCTCGCACAGGCCGATGACGCCGATCAAAAGACGCTGACGGTCGTCCGGGGCCTTGCTGCGGGCCAGGTCGACGAGATCCAGGGCGGAAAGGTCGGTCCCGGCGTGCAGGGGCGGCCTCAGTTGGACGACAGCGGACACGGCGACTCCGGACGCGGCAAATTCACCCGGCTATTGTGCCGGGCGCGACGTGAAGACGCGGTTAACGAACTCTGAAACGCGACGGTTAACATCGGCGCTGCCGGGGGCTTGGCCGCTTGACGGGGAGGCGGTGCGGGAGGACGGTCTGACAAAGCCCATCAGAGGCCTGTTGACATCCAGGAGGAACCCCATGGCCGACGGCGCCAATCCCGCGTTGAAATCCCGCGTCTCCGAAGCCGAATGGCAGGCGCGTGTCGAACTGGCCGCCCTTTACCGCCTCGTGGCGCTGAATGGGTGGGACGACATGATCTTCACTCATATCTCGGCCCGCGTGCCGGGACCCGAGCATCATTTCCTGATCAATCCCTACGGCTATTATTTCGACGAGATCACCGCCTCGTCCCTGGTCAAGGTCGATCTGGAGGGGAACATCGTCCAGGAGACGACCAACTTCATCAATCCGGCGGGCTTCACCATCCATTCGGCGGTCCATGCGGCCCGGGAGGACGCGAAATTCGTCATCCACCTGCACACCGTCAACGGGGTCGGGGTGGCCGCCCAACAGCATGGATTGCTGCCCATTAGCCAGAACGCGTGTTTACTACAGCATCAGGTTGCGTATCATGGGTACGAGGGGTTGGCCCTGAACCATGACGAACGCGAACGTCTGGTCGCCGACCTGGGGGACAAGCCGCTGATGCTGTTGAGAAATCACGGCACTCTCGCGGTCGGGGAAACGGCGGCGCAGGCATGGATCGGCATCTTCTTCCTGGAGAGAGCCTGCGCACAGCAGGTCGCCGCCCTGTCGGGCGGGCGCGAACATGTGCTGATGGCGCCGGACGAGGCCCAGGCCGAGACCAAGGAACAGGGGCGGGGCATCGGCTTCATCTCCGCCCTGGCCTGGCCCGGCGCCCTGCGTCAGCTGGACCGCAAGTCGCCTGGCTACGACGCCTGAGCACAGCCCTGGCCGTTCTGGCCGTCGGCCAGGCCGGTCAGGCGTCCGCCGGCGCCTGGACCCAGCCGAAGGGCCAGGGGCAGGCGATCGTCAAATACGAGGACATGCGTGGGGACTCGGGCTTCGACCCCGCCGGCGACGAACGGCCTCTGCCGGGCGACCGCAGGGATACGTCCCTGGGTCTGTTCGCCGAATACGGTCTGACGGACCGTGCGACCCTTGTGCTGAAGACGGACTGGCAGGACGGCGGGGACGCCTTCGTCGACTACGAGGGACGGGGCCCAATCGAGGTCGGAGCCACCTGGCAGGTCTGGCGCGACAATCACAATGCCGTCAGCCTGTATGGCGGATACGCCTGGGCGGGCGAGGGGCGTAACGCCGGCTATGCCGCGCCTGGGGTCGGCGAACACGACTGGGAGGCGCGGCTGTCGGTCGGTCGCTCCCTGGGCGACGCAGGCGCGCGCTGGGGCATGGACCAGTCGTTCGTCGAGCTTCAGGTCGCGCGCCGCCTGCGCGACGGCCTGCCCCATGAGACCCGTATAGACGCCACTGTCGGGGCGCGGCTCGACGGGCGTTGGCTGCTGCTGGGACAGGCCTTCGGCGGGGCTGCGGACGGCGGCGCGCGCTGGCTTTCGGTGGAAGGATCGGTTGTGCGCGATTTCGGCCGATGGAGCCTCCAGGCCGGTTGGCGTCAAACGGTCGCGGGGCGCGAGACGCCGGTCGTCCAGGGACCGGTTGTGGCGATCTGGCGCAGGTTCTGAGCCAAAATTTTTGCGACGGAATTCGGCATCGACGGCGTTACGGATAGGTAATGTTGCGCGCGGGATAGAAGCCGCTAAGCGTGCGTGTCCTCCGAATCGAAAGTCCGTAGCGTGAAACGCCACTTCTTCCTTGTCGCCGCAGCCGTGCTGCTGGGGCTCATGGTCCTCGCCGCCGTTCTGAAGGTCGCCTTCGCAGACGACGAGCAGGGGGGCGGCGCCGGGCGCCGGGGCGGTCAGCAGGTGTCGCAGGCGACGGTGTCACAGCGGGAGTTCTCGGACCAGATCCGGGTTCTGGGCGTCGCGCGCGGCCAGAGGTCGGTCAATATCACCTCCTCCACGACGGAGTTGATCACCCGTGTTCTGTTCACGGACGGTCAGACGGTTTCGGCGGGTGCGCCCCTGGTCGAACTGCAGGCCCGTGAAGAGGACGCCGCCATCATCGAGGCGCGGGCCAATGTCGCCCAGGCGCAGCGCGAATACGATCGCTACAAGGCCTTGGCCGACCGAGGGATCGCGCCCCAGGTGCTGCTGGAACAGGCTGAGACCGCGTTGGAGACGGCGCGGGCGTCGCTGGAGGCGGCCCAGGCCCGTCGCGGCGACCGGGTCATCCGCGCGCCCTTCGCCGGCACCCTGGGGCTGACGACAGTGACGCCGGGCACCCTGATCAATCCGGGCGCCGTGATCGCCACCCTGGACGACACCTCGACCATCCGCGTCGACTTCCCCCTGCCTGAGCGTTACCTCAATGTGCTGCGGCCCGGGACGCCGATCACCGCGACGGCGGACGCCTATGGCGACACGCCGTTCCAGGGGCGGATCGCCCTGATCGACACCCGCGTCAACGAGACCACGCGCGCGGCCACGGCCCGCGCCGAATTCCCCAATCCCGGCGGGCGTATCCGCCCGGGCATGCTGCTGCGCGTCGCCGTCCAGCAGGGGCAGCGCCAGGCTCCGGCCGCGCCGGAAGCGGCGGTCCAGTACGAGGGGGCGGGGGCCTTCGTCTATCGCATCGCCGGCGCCGCCGACGGATCTACGGCCCAGCGGGTCGAGGTCGAGACCGGCGCCGTCGAAAACGGCTTCGTCGAAATCCTGTCAGGCGTGGACATCGGCGACCGCATCGTCGGCTCAGGCTTGAATCGGATTCAGCCGGGGGCGCCGATCAGCGTGCCCGAAGCCCAGCCGGGGGGAGCTCAGCGAGGGGGAGCCCCACGTGAGGGAGCCCAGCGCCAAGAGGCCGCCGCCAAATGATGCTGTCCGATGTCTCGGTCCGGCGCCCGGTCTTCGCAGCGGTCGCCGCCATCGTCCTGTGCGTGATCGGCGCCGCGGCCTTCTTCTTCCTGCCGGTGCGCGAACTGCCGGACGTCGATCCGCCGATCGTCTCGGTCAACACCAGCTACGCCGGCGCCTCCGCC
>Ga0209643_1002910_pt1 | contig 9991 bp, 12 predicted proteins | sample AutmiccBRH37_all_FD_187383 | JGI IMG/M metagenome (GOLD analysis project Ga0209643, IMG submission 187383) | Deep subsurface microbial communities from Mt. Terri, Switzerland - Autotrophic microbial communities BRH/37_all (SPAdes) (version 2) | ecosystem: Environmental > Aquatic > Deep subsurface... | reverse complement strand
GGCCGATCCGCTGCGCGACTTGAAAGCTGCGCGGCCCGGCCTGTTGCTCACACCGCGCTGAGAAGCGTAACAAACGCCGGGACTCGGGTCGCCGCTGGATGAAAACTCAGGGGCAGGTCAATGGGCTTCCGGCTCCTCAATCGCGATGATGTGGACGCGAGGCCGCTCGTCCGGCGAGGCCTCTAAGGTCGCCCTGAAGGACTCCAGTTGGAGCACGATGTAGATCAGGTTCTTATAGCCGAGACCGTTGTACTTCTCAGGTAGCTCAAACTCCTCGATTAGGCCTTCCCGCCCCGTGTGCTGGCTTGCGTAAAAGATCCGCGCATTGTCGCGATAAATGGTCTCTGCGCTCATTTGCGCCCGCACGCGAAGATCCGGCGCGGATTGCCCTTGCGGATAGCCGAAGCTCTGAAGCCGGGCCGTCAAGCGCCCGAACGCCGCCCCGTATTTCTCGGTGAGGTCAGCGGCGCTGTTGGTGAGTGCGTTCTCGATGGCTTGGTAGCCTTCGGCGTCGTCCACTTTGTAGAAGCGCGTGTAGTGGTCGTGCAAGAGCTTGGAGAGCTTTGCCGACCGGCTCGTTTCGTCGTCATCGACGTGGCGCTGGGCCGGAACCAGATCGATCTTCAGCAGGCGCTTCAGAGGCGCGCCATCTTCCAACGCCACCACTTCAGACCCGTCATCGGAGACCTTGGCGTAGGAACGCTCATAGTATCGCGCAAACCGCTCCTTCATGAAGTCGCAGAGCGTTTGCTCCTGAACCGGACGAGCCTCTAATTCATCGATCAACTGCTTCGCGTTTTTTATGCTGTAGTCGATCCTGATCCGGATGCGATTGGCCCCGGCATCCAGATCCATCAGGAGGTCTGTGGCGGCGATCAGGTCGGCAGGGGCATCCGTGTAAGAAAAGATCAGGTCGAGCCGCATACGAGGGGCAAGCCTGCGAACAATCTCTGCTTTCGCGGTGCCGTCGGCAGCAGCCGCGATCAGAGTCTCTATGCGACGAAAATCCTTGTGACGGAGCTGCGAGAGGTCGTGGAATGACACCTCCGGCGCTTTGGAACCGGCAGTGCCAAAGACCCGAAGCGCATCCATGACGGATGTCTTCCCGCTGTTGTTGGGACCGACCAAGATGGTGGTCGTCTTGTCCTGGGCGAGGTCGATGGTCAGCCGGCGAAGAAGTCGGAAGTTTCGAACGGCGATTGTCTCAAGACGCATGTTCTAGTTCCTCGCACCGGCTTGGGCACCCGCTGACGATCGCATCAGCGACTCGCGTTCGATTCAATTATCAGTAGCCTACCAACTTCGGATGGCCTTCGTTGTCGCATAGCGCTCAGGGAGTTTTCTTCCGAATCTTCAGCCAATGATGGTCGTCTCTCGGCATACCACTGCATGTCAGGGACGGAACAGACGCGTGAAAAACAGCCGTCACAAGCGGCGCAGCGAGCAGGATAGGCTCAGTACCCGGTCAGCCCGCTTTACTGTCTGTGCGAGCGCGTGTGACGGACCTCAAAGCGGACTCTGCCAACTCCCGCAAAGAGTCAGGAGCGGCCGATCGTGCCTGGCAGCGGGCGAACAGCGTATGTCAACCACACCAGGTGCAGATTCTGCGCCACTTAAGCTGGTTTTGAGCCAGCGTTAGGTGGTCTCGACAACAAATCCAATGGCGACCCCGGAGGGACTCCAACCCCCGACCTCGGCTTTAGGAAAGCCTTGCTCTATGCGGCTGAGCTACGGGGCCACGACGGGTGAACTAGCGGTTCGTGGCGCGGGGGGGAAGATGGGGCGGCGGATGATGTGCGGTCCGCGGCCTCGAGCCCTGGGGAACGGTGGCGACGATTGTGTGGGAAGGCGAGCGGAGACGCTATATATAGCCGTGAACAAATCACGAATCGGACGGTATCGCCGATTCGGTCCTGATTCGTTTCACCCCTGTTCCGCTTGCCCGGGTCCGTCGTTAACGGCCTGGATTTTATGCTCGGCAACGGCGCGAAGGCCCGCCAGCATCTGGTCGATCTCGTCGCCGCCCCGGCAGTCGTTGGCGAGGATCAGGGTCAGGGCGCGGGCGTGGACCTCGACCTGGGGCCAGGACCATGCCTTGGCCGCCACCATCCTGTGGGCCGCGTCGCACAGGCTGTAGGCCGCCGAATAGAAGGGCGGGATTTCCAGAAATCCGGCCATGTCCACCAGGGCCGAGGCGATCGCATAGACCTCGTCCGTCGTTTCCGGGGCGCGCCGGGCGCACAGGTCGTTCAGGGCGTCGACCTTGTCCTGAAGGATCAGCAGGGTCCGGTCGCGCTGGGCTTCCAGGCCCTGTTCGGCGCGCGAGACGGCCTCGGCCACGGCGATCCCGCCCGGGCGCGCCATCTGCCGTTGAAGCGATGTGGCGACGTTGCGGATATGCGGGGATCTCATGCGGGGATACTCACAGACTGACCTTCATCGGCTTCATCATCATGTCGATCGTGTCCTGGTCCATATTGGCCTCGACCGCCGCGCCCAGTTCGGCCGACAGGTCGGTGTCGCGCCGGCCCTCTTCGCCTGGCGGCGGGCCGTAGCTGCGGACCCGGCGATCCGGACCGACATAGTGTTCGGCGTCCACGAAGTCGCGCGACTGTCCCCCCAGCCAGGCGATCCGTTTCAACAGCACCGCCGGCGTCAGGGGCTTGGCCACGATATAGCTGGCCCCGCAATCGCGCCCCCGCGCCACGCGCGCGCGAGCGGCGTGACCCAGAATCATGATGACGGGAGTGTAGCGAACCGGCTCGGCCGCTTCGCGCCGAAGCCAGCGGACGAAGTCGTAGCCGTCCATCTCGGGCATGGCGCAGTCGACCAGGATCAGATCCACGGACCGGCGCTGCACCAGTTCGACCGCCTCCTTGGCCGAATGGCATTTCAGTTGTTCGCGAACCCCGAACCCCTGGACGATCGAACTGAGCAGGTCGAGCGAATTGGGTTGGTCATCGACGAGCAGGATCGTCGTATGCGCCAGATTGATCTTGTCCGGCGCCTTGGACACGGCGTCAGAACAGCATCAGCTCGCCCGAGTCCGACGCCTCGGTCGTCTGCACGCCCGCGGCGGGGCGCAGCCGCACCGCCATGTCGGCCAGGGATATGCGGCTGACGGATTCAGCGGGCGTCGCGCCGTCGCCCAGCATCCGCAGCACGCCGGACAGGGCCTCGAGCCTCTGGGTCAGGGCGTCCAGGGCCTGAGCCTCGGTCAGGGCCTCGGCGCGGTCTTCGGCCGGGGCGCGGCGCACCAGACGGCTGACCAGGGCCTCGACATGGTCGATCCCCTCGCGCACGCGCATCAGTTCGTCGGCGACGGCGACCAGTAGATGGGCGTGTTCGGGGGGGGCGTGCATCAGAACAGCTCCAGGGCGCCTGTGTCGGCGGGCGGACGCACGACGGGAACGGGTTTGGGCGCCACGGTGTCGGTCACGGCGCGCTGCATGGCCTTGCCGGTCACGGGCCAGTAGTGCAGCCGCCGTCCGCCGTCGCCGCGCAGGCTTCCGCCCACCACCGGTATGCCTTCGTCGCGCAGGAATTTCTCGGCGAAGTCCGCATTGGAACGACCCACGTCGCGCAGACTGTCGAACATGCGGCCGCCGCCGAACAGCTTGGCTTCCAGGCGATCGCGACGTCCCCCGGCCTTCAGCACGTCGTTGATCAGCAACTCCATGGCGTAGGCGCCGTAGCGCCGTCCGGCGTCCGTTCCCGCCCCCGAACCTTCCGGCAGAAGGAAATGGTTCATGCCGCCGACGCCGCTGACCGGATCGCGCAGGCACATGGCGACGCAGGAGCCCAGGATGGTGCTCAGGACCACGTCCGGATCGGTCGTGACATGATGCTCGCCCTGCCCGACATGCAGCCGCTTTTCCTTGCTGTCCTTGAGGGCCGAGAAGGTCATGTCAGGGGACCGAAGACGGCTTCCAGCTTGCCCTTCAACTGGGCGACCGTGAAGGGTTTGACCAGATAGTTGTTGACCCCGAACTGCACGGCCCGTTGCACCAGCTCGCGGTCGGCGCGGCCGGTCAGCATGATGAAGGCGGTCTTGGACGTCGGCGGGTGTGCGCGCACGGCGCGCAGCAGGCCCAGCCCGTCCAGATTGGGCATGTTGTAGTCCGAGATGATCAGGTGCGCCGGCTTGGAGATGACGTCCCGCAGGGCGATCTCCCCGTCGGCGGCTTCGCGGATTTCGCGTACGCCCAGCTGTTGCAAGCTGGTGCGGACCAGCGAGCGCATGGTCATCTGATCGTCGACGACCAGGCAGTGGAGAGAAGCGGCGGCGGGCATGGGGGCGCTCCCGGGGTCAGGCGATGGACCGCGCGCCGGAGTGGGCGCACAGCTCAAGAATTGCGGGGGACAGGCGATGGAGCGGCAACTGCCGTTCCACGGCGCCCAGTTCGAATGCGGCGCGAGGCATGCCGTAGACGACCGAGGTCGCCTCGTCCTGCCCCAGGGTGCGGGCGCCGGCGTCGCGCATGGCCATCAGGCCCTTGGCGCCGTCGCGGCCCATGCCCGTCAGGATCACGCCCGTCATCGGCCGGCCCAGACGGGCCACGGACTCGAACAGGACATCGACGGACGGGCGATGACCATTGACCGGCTCGCTCGCCACCAGGCGACAGCGCGGCGTCATGCCGGACGTCACCTCGAGGTGCGCCGCCCCTCCGGGCGCCAGATAGATGTGGCCTTGTTGCAGCGGCGCGCCGTCGACGGCCTCCGCCACCTTCGGGGCGCAGACCCGGTCCAGGCGGGCGGCGAAGCTGGAGGTGAAGGTCGCCGGCATATGCTGGGTGATGACGGTCGCCGGGCAGTCGGCCGGAAACCCGCTCAATACGGTCAGCAGGGCTTCCACCCCGCCCGTCGAGGACCCGATGGCCAGGACATGGTTGGCGGCCGGGCGATAGGCGGTGGGCGCCGTGGCGGAGGCGGGCATGTCGGCGCGCGCGCGGACCCGCGACCGGGCCGCGGTCTTCACCTTGCCGATCAATTCCTGGAAGGCGTCCGCGCTGGCGACGGCGGGTTTGGCCACCGCGTCCACCGCACCGATCTCGAGCGCGGCCAGGGTCACGTCCGTGCCCGCGGCGGTCAGGGTCGAGACCATGACCACCGGCATGGGCCGCAGCCGCATGATCTTTTCCAGGAACTCCAGCCCGTTCATATTGGGCATCTCGACGTCCAGGGTCAGGACGTCGGGGTTCAGTTCCTTGATCGCCGCGCGCGCCTCGATGGGATCGGCGGCGGTGCCGACGACCTCGATCTCGGGATCCGACTTCAGAGCCGCCGAGATCAGGCCGCGCATGGTCAGGCTGTCGTCGACCACCAAGACTTTGATCTTGCTCATGGCTCAAACACCTCCCAGGCGGTAGGTCGTCAGACCGGCCGTCTGCAGTTGGCTGGCGGCCGGACCGGCCACACGCTCGGAGTGGCCGATATAGAGGGTGGCGCCGGGGTTCATCAGCGGGATGAAACGGCTCCAGACCCGCTCCTGCGTCGGGTCGTCGAAATAGATCACGACGTTGCGACAGAAGATGACGTCGAACTTGCCTCTCATCGGCCAGTCGCCGATCAGGTTCAACTCCTTGAACGACACCAGCCGCTTCAGCTGCGGGCCTGCGGTCCAGTTTCCACGGTCCGCCCGGGTGAAATATTTCCGCCACAACGTCGCGGGCGCCGGCTCCAGCGCCTCTTCGGAATAGGTCCCGTCGTGGCCCTGGGCGACCATGTTCGGGTCGATGTCGGTGGCCAGGATGCGCACGTCCAGGTCCGCCGCCTCGGGCAGGACCGACAGCAGCGTCAGGGCCATCGAATAGGGTTCCTGACCGTTGGAACAGGCGGCCGACCACAGGCGGACCCGGCCGCCGGCGCGGGCGCGCTCGACCAGCTTGGGCAGGACCCGGTCGCGCAGGTCGTCGAAATGGTGAGGCTCGCGATAGAAGCGGGTGACATTGGTGGTCAGGGCCGCCGTCATCTTCTGGCGCTCGTCTACGCCGTCCACGCCCTCGACCAGGGCGCAATAGTCGCGGAAGCTCGACAGCCCCAGCGTCCGCAGCCGTTTGGCCAGGCGCGAATAGACCAGCGCGGCCTTGCCCTCGTTCAGGGCGATGCCGGCGTGGGCATGCAGCATTTCTGCGATTTGACGGAAATCCTCCGCGGTGAAGACGAACTCGCCTTCGACGATGGATCCCCGTCCAGTAGCGGGATTCATGCGGCTTCCGCCTCGACCTGGGGCAGGATGTGATCCAGTTCGATCAGGCTGATCATGCGACCGTCGATCGAGAAGATGCCCTTGACGAAGGTCTTGACCTGGTCGCTGGCCACGTCCGGCGTCGGCTGTACCGAGGCGTCGTTCATTTCCAGGATGTCCGAAACCGCGTCGACCAGAAGCCCCACCATCCGGCCGCCGATATGGGCGACCATGATGACGTGGCGGGCCGTCGGCTCGGAGGTCTCCAGTCCGAAACGGGCGCCCAGGTCGATGATGGGCAGGACGGTGCCGCGCAGGTTGATGACCCCCTTCATATAGGTGGGCGAGCGGGGCAGCGGGGTCGCCGGGGTCCAGCCGCGGATCTCACGCACCGACATGATGTCGACGCAGAATTCCTGGCGGCCGATGCGGAAGGCGATGAGTTCGCGCTGGGAGTCGTTGGCTTCGGTCATGGATCAGCTCGCGAGCTTGAAATCGGGGCGGGGGGATTTGCGGCGCATGTCGGTGACGAGAACATCGACATCGAGGATCAGGGCCACGCGGCCGTCGCCCAGAATAGTGGCGGCGGCGACGCCCTCGACCTGCTGATAGTTGGTCTCGAGGCTCTTGATCACGACCTGGCGCTGGCCCTGGATGGCGTCGAACAGAAGGGCCGCCTGCTGGCCGCCCTCGGTCTCGACCACCACGGCGACGCCTTCGGAGGGGACCACCGGGGTCGCGCGGAAGCCCATGGTCATGGCCACGTCGATCAGCGGCAGGAAACGGTCGCGGAAGCGGATCACCGGATCGATCCCGCCCACATAGTGCAGATCGCTTTCCTGCGGCGTCAGGCTCTCGACGATGGCCGGCAGGGGCGCGATCAGGATCTGGTCGGCGGCGGACACGACCATCCCGTCCAGCACGGCCAGGGTCAGCGGCAGGCTGAGGGTGAAGGTCGAACCCTTGCCGGGGATCGAGCTGATCGAGATACGACCGCCTAAGGCCTGGATCGAACGTCTGACGACGTCCATGCCCACGCCCCGGCCCGAGATGTCGGACACCACGGAGGCGGTGGAGAAGCCCGGCAGGAAGATCAGATTGTCGATCTGTTCGTCGGTCAGGGCGGCGTCCGGCGCGATCAGCCCCTTGTCGATGGCGATCTTCTTGACGCGTTCGCGATTGATGCCCTTCCCGTCGTCGGCGATCTCGATGACGATCCGGCCCGAACGGTGCAGGGCGGCCAGACGCACCGTGCCCTCGGCCGACTTGCCGGCGGCCACGCGCTCTTCCGGCGTTTCCAGCCCGTGGTCGATGGCGTTGCGCAGCATGTGGGTGATGGGCTCGGCCAGGCGTTCGACCACGGTCTTGTCGACCTCGGTGTCCTCGCCGGCCGTGACCAGGCGAACCTGTTTGGAGACCATGTCGGCGACTTCGCGGACCAGACGCGGCATGCGCTGGAACACCGACTTCACCGGCTGGGCGCGGATGGCCATGACGCTGTCCTGGATCTCGCGCGTCAGAAGCTCGAGGTCTTCCAGGCCCAGAGCGATGCCGGACGAGCGGGCGAGGCCGCTTTCCAGCACGCGCTGCGACAGCATGGCCTGCTGGATGACCAGTTCGCCGACCACGTTGATCAGACGGTCGACACGATCCAGATCGACGCGGATCGTGACGGGCGCGGGGGCGACCGGCGCGGCTTGGGCGGGCGGCGTCTGCGGGGCGGCGGCGGCCGGAGCGGAAACGGCAGGCGCAGCGACCGCCGCCGGAGCGATGGGCGCGGCGACAGGAGCAGGTTCGGCGGGCGCGGCGGCGACCGGCGACGGCGCGGGTTCGGCGGGCGCGCCGGCGGCCTTGGCCAGCAGGGCCGCGATATCCAGTTCGTCGCTGGCGGGCAGAACCGCCGCGGGTTCATCCTCGAACGCCGGGGCCGTTTCAGGCGCGCCGCCCAGGGGGGTGATGGTCAGATCGCAATCGGCCTCGACGAAGTCGAACACTTCGCGAACAGCCTTCTCGTCGACGTCGGCGGCGAGATCGAGGGTCCAGGTCAGATAGCCGTCTTCTGCGACCAGCAGATCCAGGTTCGGCACCGTGGACTCGTCCAGCGAAACCGTGACCGGTCCCAGCCGGCCCACTTCGCGCAGCAGCAGGCCCGTTTCATTGGCGCTGCCGTACATGCGGCCATGGGGTTTGAACACGACGCGCCAGCCGGAGGGAGCCTCGGACGCCGGCTCCGGTTCGCCCAGAGGCGCCAGAGGCCCATCCAGAGGCCCGTCCAGAGGCGAGTCGAACGCCATTGGGGTGAAGCCGAAGTCGTCTTCGTCTTCCTCGACCACGGGCGGCGCCTCGCCGCCGTGGGTCAGCAGTTCCAGCTCGTGCACCAGGCCGGCCGAACGATCTTCATCGACGGGGGGCGCAAGGCCCTGGGCCGCCTGGATATGATCCGCCAGCACGTCGGAAGCGCGCAACAGGGTCTTGATCGTCACCGGGTCGCAGGGTTTGCGCCCGGCCCGTAGTTCGTCCATCAGCGTCTCGAAGACGTGGGCGAAGCGAACCAGAGCCTCCAGGCCGAACGCCCCCGCCCCGCCCTTCACCGAGTGAACGGCGCGGAAGACGGCGTTGATGGTCTCAAGGTCGGTCTGACCCTGTTCCAGCAGCATCAGCTTCGATTCCAGTTCCGCGAGCAGTTCGTCGCATTCCTGGAAGAAGGTGGCTTTGATGGCTTCGAAGGCGTCCATGGCTTGAGGCCTGACCGATCTCTAAAGGTTAGGCCGCCACGCGGCGAACGGCGTCGACCAGTTTGACGGGGTCGAACGGCTTGACGATCCAGCCGGTGGCGCCGGCGGCCCGCGCGCGGGCCTTCTTCTCGGCGTCGCTTTCGGTCGTCAGCACCAGCACCGGGGTGGCGCGGTGGTTCGGATCGGCGCGCATGCCTTCGATGAAGCCGAAGCCGTCCATCCGGGGCATGTTGATGTCGGTGATGACCACGTCCGCGCCCTTGGCGGCCAGGGTCTCGAGGCCGTCAACGCCGTCGACGGCCTGGATCACGGTGTACCCCGCGTCCTCCAGCGCCATCAGCAGCATGTCGCGCATGGTGCGGGAATCGTCGACCGTCAGGACTGTCTTTTTCACGCGAGCGTTCCTTCAATGAGGTCTTGAGCGTTGATTTCGGACGCGCCGAAGGCGGTCCATTGTTCGGAAAAGCCTTGAGACCGGGGTTCGATCGTCAGGTCGACGCCGTCGGCGGCCCAGGTCTTGTGGGCCGACAACAGCACTTGCAGGCACAGACCGCCCAGACGTTCGACGTTGGAGGCGTCAAGCGTGATCGACTGACCGCGTCGGGCCAGTAGTTCGGCCTTCAACGGCTCTGCCGCGTTCATGTCCAATACTGGCGCGAGCACGATGGCGTCGGTCACGAAAAGCCCTCTCCTTCTGTCTCAAGCTCAAGCTTTGCATGGCCTTGGTAAATATGGCTTGAAGAGCCCATCCTCAGAACTCTTCCCAACCTTCAGCGTCCGCCTCGACCTTGGGCGCCGCGCCGCCGCGACCCACGGTCTTCAGCGCCTGGATCATGCGGTTGACCGGCCTGGCCGGCGCCGGCTGGGCGGCGGGGCGAGCCGAACGGGGTCGCGGGGCCGCATCCTGCGCGCCCGCGCCGACCTTGAACTGGGCCACGGAGGCCTGCAGGGCCTCGGCCTCCTGGGCCAGCGAATGGCTGGCGGCGGTCGACTGCTCGACCATCGCGGCGTTCTGCTGGGTGACCTGGTCCATCTGGTTGACGGCGGTGTTGACCTCGGCCAGGCC
>Ga0209643_1002909_pt1 | contig 9998 bp, 4 predicted proteins | sample AutmiccBRH37_all_FD_187383 | JGI IMG/M metagenome (GOLD analysis project Ga0209643, IMG submission 187383) | Deep subsurface microbial communities from Mt. Terri, Switzerland - Autotrophic microbial communities BRH/37_all (SPAdes) (version 2) | ecosystem: Environmental > Aquatic > Deep subsurface... | reverse complement strand
TGACCGACCGCGCCCAGCACTACCACTCGGCCGCCGGTCATATATTCGCAGCCGTGGGCGCCCAGGCCCTCGACCACGGCCTCGGCGCCCGAGTTGCGCACCGCGAACCGCTCGCCCGCCGCCCCGGCCACGAACAGCCGGCCCGAGGTGGCGCCGTAAAGCGTGGTGTTGCCGCAGATCAGCTGGTCCTCGCGCCATTCCGGCGTGCGGATCGAGATTTCCGCGCCCGACAAACCCTTGCCGACATAGTCGTTGGCCTCGCCGGTCAGGTGCAGTTCCAGACCCTTGGCGGCGAAGGCGCCGAAGCTCTGGCCCGCGATCCCTTCCAGCCGCAGCTTCAGCCGCCCGGCCGGACCCTGGGCCCCGAAGCGCCGCACGATGGCGGAGGATACGGCGGCGCCGACGGTCCGCTGGGTGTTGTTCAGCGGATAGGACAGTTCCAGCGTCTGGCCGCGATCCAGGAACCGCACCGCGTCCTTCAACACCCGGGCGTCCAGGCTGTCGGCGATGGGCTTGCGGGTCTTGTCGGCCCATTTGCCGGCCGCGCCCTCGTCCACCTGAACCAGCAGGGGGTTCAGATCGAGGTCGTCCAGGTGCGAGCCGCCACGCCGAACCTGACGCAGCAGGTCGGTGCGGCCGATGATCTCGTCCATGGTCCGGGCGCCGATCGAGGCCAGGATCTCGCGCGTCTCTTCGGCAATGAAGGTGAACAGGTTGACCACCTTGTCCGGGGTGCCGGTGAACTTTTCGCGCAGCCGGTCGTCCTGAGAGCAGACGCCGACGGGGCAGGTGTTCGAATGGCACTGGCGCACCATCAGACAGCCCATGGCGATCAGGGCGGCGGTGCCGACGCCGTATTCCTCGGCCCCCAGCATGGCGGCGATGACCACGTCGCGGCCGGTGCGGACCCCGCCGTCGGTGCGCAGGGTCACCGAGCCGCGCAGATTGTTCAGCGTCAGCACCTGATGGGCTTCGGCCAGGCCGATTTCCCACGGCAGGCCGGCATGCTTGATCGAGGTTTGAGGCGAAGCGCCGGTGCCGCCGTTATGACCGGCGATCAGGATGGCGTCGGCATTGGCCTTCGCCACGCCGGATGCGATGGCGCCGATGCCCGAGGCCGACACCAGTTTCACCGTCACCTTGGCGTCGGGGTTGATGGCCTTCAGATCATAGATCAGCTGGGCCAGGTCCTCGATCGAGTAGATGTCGTGGTGCGGCGGCGGGCTGATCAGGGTGGTGCCCGGCACGGCGTGGCGCATCCGGGCGATGAACTCGGTCACCTTGAAGCCGGGCAGTTGCCCGCCTTCGCCGGGCTTCGCGCCCTGGGCCACCTTGATCTCGATCTCGCGGCACTGGTTCAGATATTCGGCCGTGACGCCGAACCGGCCGGAGGCGACTTGCTTGACCGCCGAGTTGGCGTCGTCGCCGTTGGCGCGCGGGTGATAGCGTTCCGGGTCCTCGCCGCCCTCGCCCGAGACCGAGCGGGCGCCGATGCGGTTCATGGCGATGTTCAGCGTCTCGTGCGCCTCGGGGCCCAGGGCGCCCAGGGACATGGCCTGGGTCAGGAATCGGCGGCGGATGTCCGACACGCTCTCGACCTGGTCGACCGGGATGGCGACCCCCTCGCGGAAGTCCAGCAGGTCGCGCAGGGACAGGTCGGCCTGAGCACGCACGGCTTCGGAGAACTGCTTGAAGCGGCGATAGTCGCCCCGGTTGCAGGCGTCCTGCAGCAGGTGGATGGTCTTGGCCTCGTGCGCGTGGGCCTCGCCGCCCGAGCGGATCTTGAAGAAGCCGCCGATGGCCGGGGAGGGCTGGGCCTCGCCCCAGGCGATCCGGTGCCGCTTCAGCGCCGCCTGTTCCAGACCGGCCAGGCCGATGCCGGAAATGCGCGACGGGGCGCCGGGGAAGAACTCGGCCGTCAGGGCGCGCGACAGGCCCAGGACCTCGAACTCGCAGCCGCCGCGATAGGCGGAGATGACGCTGATCCCCTTGCGGGCCAGGGTCTTCAGCAGACCGGCCTCGATCCCGGCCTTGTAGTTCAGACAGGCGTCGCGCAGCGTCAGGCCCGGATACAGGCCCCGGTCCAGACGCTCCTGGAACAGGTCCTGGGCCAGCCAGGCGTTGACGGTGGTTGCGCCCACCCCGACCAGGACGGCGAAGCCGTGCGGGTCCAGGGTCTCGGCCGTGCGCACGACGATGGAGCAATAGGTGCGCAGGCCTGCGCTGGTCAGCCGGCCGTGCACCCCGGCCGTGGCCAGGATCATCGGGGCGGCCAGACGGGTCGCCGAGCCTTCCTGGTCGGTCAGGACGATCAGGGCGGCGCCGTCGCGGGCGGCGGCCTCGGCCTCGTCCATGATCCGGTCCAGGGCCGCGCGCAGACCGGCGCCGGGCCGCGACCCCTCGCCGGGCACGTCGTAGCTGCAGTCGATGATCACGGTCGAACCGGCGCCGACGGTGGCGACCATCCGGTCATACATGCCGTTGGTCAGGACCGGGCTGTCCAGCACGAAGACGTCGGTCTGGGCCTCTTCCTCGGCCAGGATATTGCCCAGGTTCTTGAATCGGGTCTTCAGGCTCATCGCCCCCGCTTCGCGCAGGGGGTCGATGGGCGGATTGGTCACCTGGCTGAAGTTCTGGCGGAAATAGTGCGACAGCGGGCGCGGCAGGGCCGACAACACCGCCGGCGGGGCGTCGTCGCCCATCGAGCCAACCGCCTCCTTGCCGTCGCGCACCAGGGCGTCCAGCAGCAGGTCCAGATCCTCGCGGCTGTAGCCGGCCGCGATCTGGCGGCGGGTCAGGTCCTCGCCCGAGGCCGAGCGCGGCTCGGGTCCGGGGCCGATGATCGGCTCCAGATCGACCATATTGTCCAGCCACTCGGTATAGGGGTGGGCGGCGGACAGGGCGTCGATGGCCTCGTGCTCGTCGTACAGACGGCCGTGCTTCATATCGACGGCGATCAGCTTGCCGGGGCCGATGTGCAGCCGGCGCTTCACCCGGCTTTCGGGGATAGGCACCAGGCCCGCTTCCGACCCGGCCATCAGCAGGCCGTCGACCGTCTCGACCGCGCGCAGGGGACGCAGGCCGTTGCGGTCCTTGCCTGCCACGATCCAGCGGCCGTCGGCGGCGCAGATGGCGGCCGGACCGTCCCACGGCTCCATGACCGCGTTGCAATAGGCGTAGAAGGCGCGGTGCGCCTCGGGCATGACCACGTCGTCCTTGGCCCAGGCCTCGGGGATCAGCAGGGCCTTGGCCATCGGCGCGGGACGACCGGCGTGGACCAGCACCTCCATGACATTGTCCAGGGCGGCGGAGTCGGACCCGCCCGGCTGGACCACCGGCTTCACCTCGCGGTCGCGGTCCCCGAAGGCTTGGGCGGCCATGCGGATCTCGTGCGACTTCATCCAGTTCAGATTGCCCTTCAGCGTGTTGATCTCGCCGTTGTGGGCCATCATCCGGAAGGGCTGGGCCAGCTTCCATTCGGGGAAGGTGTTGGTCGAATAGCGCTGGTGGAAGACGGCGTAGGCCGAGACGAAACGCGGGTCCTCCAGATCGGGATACAGGTCGCCCAGCAGTTCGGCCCGCACCATGCCCTTGTAGGCGATGGAGCGCGCGGACAGGGTGCAGATATAGACGCCGGCCAGGTTCTCGGTCTTGACCGTCTTCTCGATGCGGCGGCGGCACAGATACAGTTCGCGCTCCAGCGCCTCGCCGTCCAGGGGCTGGCCGGCGTCGTCCAGCGGCGGAGCCAGCATGATCTGTTCGATCTCGGGCCGGGTCGCCCCGGCCTTGGTCCCCACGACCGACAGGTCGATGGGGGTCTGGCGCCAGCCGTAGATCCAGAAGCCGCCGCGCAGGGCCTCGGTCTCGACGATAGCGCGGGCGCGGTCCTGGGCGCCCAGGTCGGTGCGCGGCAGGAAGACCTGGCCGACGCAGATCGGGCCGGGGCGCAGGGACTGGCCGATCGAGGCCACCTGGTCGGCGAAGAAGCCCTGGGGCAGTTCGGCCATGATGCCGGCGCCGTCGCCCGACAGGCCGTCGGGATCGACCGCGCCGCGGTGGGCCACGGCCTTCAGGCTGCGGATCGCATATTCGACCACGTCGCGGCGCGGGCTGCCGTCAATGGAGCAGACCAGGCCCACGCCGCAGGCGTCGCGCTCGGAACTGCGATCATAGGCGTGGCCGGCTTCCAGGCGGGCGCGGGTCTCTTCGTACTTGTTCAGCCACTCGGTCATGCCGCGACCTCCTCGGTGCGGGTCTTCAGGTAACGGTCGATCTCGGCGGCGGCGTCCTGGCCTTCGCGGACGGCCCAGACGACCAGCGAGGCGCCGCGCACAGCGTCGCCGGCGGCGAATACGCCGGACAGGCTGGTGGCGAAACTGACGGAGCCGACCTTGATCGTGCCGTCGTCGCGCAGGCGCAGATCGGGCTCATGGGCCGCGAACGGCTCGGGCGAGAAGCCCAGGGCCTCGATGACGATGTCGGCCGGAATGTCGAAATCGGCGCCGGGGACGGGGACGATGTCGCGCCGTTCGCCGGGCGTCGCCTCGGTCAGCTGCATCCGCGCGGCGCGGACGCCGGTGACGACGTCGCCTTGCGACAGCAGGGCCTTGGGCGCCCCCAGCCATTCGAACACCACGCCCTCTTCCTCGGCGTTGACGACCTCGCGGGCCGAGCCCGGCATGTTCTCGCGGTCCCGACGATACAGGCAGGTGACGGAGGCCGCCCCCTGGCGCACGGCGGTGCGGACGCAGTCCATGGCCGTGTCGCCGCCACCGATCACGACGACCCGTTTGCCGCGCGCCTCGTGCCAGCCGTCCTCCTCGGCGTCGCCCAGGTCGCGCCGGTTCTGATGGGTCAGATAGGACAGGGCCGCGACGGTCGAATCCGGCCCACGGCCCGGCGCCGACAGGATGCGCGGCTGGTAGACCCCCATGGCCAGCAGGACCACGTCGTGGCGGTCGCGCAGTTCGGTCAGGCTCACGTCCTTGCCGACCTCGCAGTCCAGGACGAACTGGACGCCGCCCTCGGCCAGACGATCCACGCGCCGCTGGACGACGTGCTTCTCCAGCTTGAAGCCGGGGATGCCGTAGATCAGCAGGCCGCCGGCTCGGTCGTGCCGGTCATAGACCGTGACCTGATAGCCTTCGGTGCGCAGCCGGTCGGCGGCGGCCAGACCGGCCGGGCCGGCGCCGACGATCCCCACGCTCTCGCCGCGCTCGGCCTGGGGCCGGATCGGATCGACCCAGCCGTTGGCGAAGGCCTGATCGCCCAGCCAGGCCTCGACCGAGCCGATGGTCACGGCGTCCCAGCCCGACTGGTTCAGGGTGCAGGCGCCCTCGCACAGCCGGTCCTGCGGACAGATGCGGCCGCAGATTTCCGGCATGGTCGAGGTCAGGGAGGCCACGCGCCACGCCTCGCGCGGCTCGTTCTCAGCCGACAGCCTCAGCCAGTCGGGGATGTTGTTGTGCAGCGGACAGGCGTTCTGACAGAACGGCACGCCGCAGTCGGTGCAGCGCGACGCCTGTTTCTCGGCCGTCTCGGTCGAGGGTGGAATCGTGATCTCGCCGAAGCCGCGGGCGCGCAGTTCGGCGGAGGCCTTCGAGAGGCGGCGTGGTTCGACGACGAAAGTCCCGCCTTGCTTCAGGGTCTTATGCATAACGGGCATATGCCGCAAATGGCATGACTTGCGCAATTACCGTTTGCGTGAGGCTGCAATACCTTGGCAAAAACGCAAAAATAATCCTGATTATGATTGAATGAAATAATTTCATTGCGGATATGACGGCGAACTGCGCATCGCTGATTGGTTCCCTGCTGCGACATTTGGAACCCCTGCCGGGTCGAGGCATTGCCCTTCAATCACACCAGCAAAGGGGGCTTCCATGCCGACATGGACAACGCCAACCGGTCTGGGAGGGTGGCTGACGCTGCTTCTCGGCCTCGTGATCGCCGTCATCGGGTTGATACTCACGGTCGGGGGCGTTCAACTCGCGGTCCTCGGCGGCTCCTGGTATTATCTGATCGTCGGTCTGGCTCTGATCGCGTCAGGGATTTTGCTGATGTTCCGCGACATCAGAGGCGCCTGGATCTATGGCGCGGCCTTTCTCTTCACCCTGATCTGGGCCCTGTGGGAAAAGGGCCTGGACGGTTGGGCCCTTGTCCCGCGCCTGGTCGGCCCCCTGGTGCTGATGTTCCTGGTCATCGCCACCCTGCCGGTGCTTAAGGCGCGAGGCGGCGGCAAGATGGCGGGCGCCGGCGCGGCGGGGCTGGCGGTCCTGACCCTCGTGTTCGGATTTGTCGTGGCCCAGGCCAATCAGGCCCAGGTGGACCGGGTCGTTCCCGGCGTACGCGGCGCCTATAACGACCCCGCCCTGCTGAAGACCGGCGCCGACTGGCCCGCCTGGGGCGGCACCGACAGCGCCCAGCGCTATTCGCCCCTGACCGAGATCAACAAGGACAATGTCGGTCGGCTGGAGCGGGCCTGGACCTTCCGCACCGGCGATCTGCCCGAGGAGCGCTGGGGCGCCGAGACGACCCCGCTGAAGATCGGCGACACCGTCTATCTATGCTCGGCCCGCAACAAGCTGTTCGCGCTGGACGCCCGAAACGGCGAGCTGAAATGGGCCTATGACCCGCAGGTCGCCGACGAGAACATTCCCTATACGGCGGCCTGCCGGGGCGTGACCTATCATGCGCGGGCCAATGTCGATCCGGCACAGCCCTGCGCGACGAAGATCATCGAAGGCACGCTGGACGGGCGGATCGTCGCCGTGGACGCCCAGACGGGCCGACCCTGCTCCGGCTTCGGTCAGGACGGCGTCGTCGACATCAAGCGCGGCATGGGCGACCCCTATCCCGGCATGGTGTCCATCACCTCGCCCCCTGTCATCGTGCGCGGCGTGATCGTGACCGGTCACCAGGTGCTGGACGGGCAGAAGCGCTGGAACGCCTCGGGCGTGATCCAGGGCTTCGATGTCGAGACCGGCGAACTGAGCTTCGCCTGGGACATGGTGCGGCCCGACCGCGACGGCCTGCCGCCGGACGGCCAGACCTATACGCTGGGAACCCCCAATATGTGGACGACCGCCACGGGTGACGACGCCCTGGGCCTGGTCTATCTGCCGATGGGCAATTCCTCGGCCGACTACTGGTCCAGCCTGCGGCGGCCCCGGGAAAAGATCTATTCCACGGCCATCGTCGCCCTGGACGTCACCACCGGAAAGCCGCGCTGGCATTTCCAGACGGTCCACAACGACGTCTGGGATTTCGACCTGGGATCCCAGGCGACCCTGATCGACTATCCGACGGCGGGCGGCGTGGTCCCGGCCCTGTTGCTGCCCACCAAACAGGGCGACATGTATGTATTCAACCGCGCCACCGGCCAACTGCTGCACGGCGTGGAGGAACGGCCCGCCCCCACCACCGGCGGCACGGAACGGGGCGAGCGGTCGCCGACCCAGCCCTATTCGCTGTTCGCCACCCTGCGTAAGCCCAACCTGGAAGAACGCGACATGTGGGGCATGTCCCCCATCGACCAGATGATGTGCCGCATAAACTTCAAGAAGGCCGACTACCAGGGCTACTACACCCCGCCGTCGACCAACCACTACATCAACTATCCCGGCTATAACGGCGGTTCGGACTGGGGCGGGGTGGCGGTCGATCCGGTGCGGGGCGTGATCGTCGCCAACTACAACGACATGCCCAACTACAACCGGCTGGTGCCCCGCAAGGAGGCGAACGAGAAGGGCTGGTTCCCACGCGACGACCCCCGCTACCTCACCCAGAAGGAACAGGCGACGGTGCGCGGCGGCAGTCTGTCCAAGGGCGAGGGCGCCGGGGATCCGCAGATCGGCGTGCCCTACGCCATCGACGTCAACGCCGGCTGGCGGGTGAAGTGGACGGGCCTGTTGTGCAAGGAGCCCCCGTACGGCGGCATCACCGCTATTGACATGCGCACCGGCCAGACCCTGTGGGACCGTCCGTTCGGCACGGCGCGCAAGAACGGGCCCTGGGGCATTCCCTCGCACCTGCCGCTGGAGATCGGCACGCCGAACAACGGCGGGTCGGTGGTCACGGCTGGCGGCCTGATCTTCATCGCCGCCGCCACCGACGACCTGATCCGCGCCATCGACATCGAGACCGGCGAGACCATCTGGTCCGACGTCCTGCCGGCCGGCGGACAGGCCAATCCGATGGTCTATGAACAGGACGGCCGCCAGTATCTGGTCATCACCGCCGGGGGCCACCACTTCATGGAAACCCCCAGGGGCGACTATGTGATCGCCTATGCCCTGCCCCAGGGCAGAGCTTAGGCATAGTTTTTGGGCCTATCGCGCTTCGCGCTGCTTGAGGCCCGCTCGTCGCCGTCGGTCAGAGTTTGGCGCGCACCGCTTGTATTGTCCGCGCCAGCCGCTCGGCGTCTATGTGGCCCAGCCGCGTGGCCACGGCCGCGTCTATGGTGGCGATCTTGGCGGGTCGAATCAGCGACGGCGCTGGCAGGCCGGCGGCGGCGTAATCGTTGTCCAGCGGCACATCGTCCGCCCATCGGCGATTGTCGGCGCTGGTGATCATCACGACCCACAACAGCCGGTCCGCATCGCCCAGCGGGCCGTTGGAGACGACCAGGGCGGGGCGGTGCTGGCGGGTGTTGCGGTGGGTGTAGGGGAAGGGGACGCGAACGACGTCGCCGCGCTTAAAGCTTGGCATAGGCCTTGCGGTCCGCGTCACTGTCCCACTCGTCGAAGGCGCCGAACGGATCGTCGGCCGGCGCGCGCCACGCCTTGCTCAGGATCACCCGGTCGCCGTCCAGGTCATACTGGATTTCGTCGCCGTCCTGCAGATTCAAGGCGGCGCGCACGGCCTGCGGGATGGTGGTCTGGGCCTTGGATGTCAGGCGGCTCTTGATCATGGCGTCAGAGTAAGGAATTTCCTTACCGCCTGCAAGCTGTCCGGGGCTCAGGGCCGGGTCTGGCCTTTGCCGCGGACGACGTATTTGTAGGTGGTCAGCTGTTCCGCCCCGACCGGGCCGCGGGCGTGCAGACGGGCGGTGGAGATGCCGATCTCGCCGCCGAAGCCGAACTCGCCGCCGTCGGCGAACTGGGTCGAGGCGTTGATCAGGACGATGGCGCTGTCGACCCGCGCCGCAAATCGTTCGGCGGCCTCGGCGTCCGTCGTGATGATCGCCTCGGTGTGGCCCGAGCCGTAGCGGGCGATGTGGGCGGTCGCGCCGTCCAGATCATCGACGATCCGCACCGCCAGGATGGGCGCCAGATATTCGGTCATCCAGTCGGTCTCGTCGGCGGGCTTCATCTGCGGGACCAGGCCTCGCGCCTCGGCGTCGCCGCGCAGTTCGCAGCCGGCGGCGATCAGGTCGGCGGCGACGGGGGGCAGCAGGTGTTCGGCCGCCGCCCGATCGACCAGCAGGGTCTCGGTCGCGCCGCACACGGAGACGCGCCGCATCTTGGCGTTCAGCACCACGGCGCGCGCCACTTCCAGATCGGCCCCCGCATGCAGATAGGTGTGGTTCAGCCCTTCCAGATGGCTCAGCACCGCCGTCTTCGCCTCGGCCTGGACACGGGCGACCAGGCTCTTGCCGCCGCGCGGGATGATGACGTCGATGGCGCCGTCCAGGCCGGACAGCATCAGGCCCACGGCGGCCCGGTCGGGCGTATCGACCAGCTGGACCGCATCGGCGGGCAGGCCGGCTTCGTCCAGGGCCTCGGCGATCAGGCCGGCGATGGCCAGGGACGACTGCAGACAGTCCGAGCCGCAGCGCAGGATGGCCGCATTGCCGGATCGGATGCACAGGGCGGCGGCGTCGGCGGTGACATTGGGCCGGCTCTCGTAGATGACGCCCAAGACCCCGATGGGGGTGCGGACGCGGGCGATGTCCAGGCCGTTGGCGGGGGTCCAGCGCTCGGTCTCGACGCCCAGGGGATCGGGCACGGCGGCGATGGTGGCCACGGCGTCCGCCATGCCGGCGACGCGGGCGGGCG
>Ga0209643_1002908_pt1 | contig 10001 bp, 7 predicted proteins | sample AutmiccBRH37_all_FD_187383 | JGI IMG/M metagenome (GOLD analysis project Ga0209643, IMG submission 187383) | Deep subsurface microbial communities from Mt. Terri, Switzerland - Autotrophic microbial communities BRH/37_all (SPAdes) (version 2) | ecosystem: Environmental > Aquatic > Deep subsurface... | reverse complement strand
ATCCCGTCTTTATACCAATATTGGAATGAAGTACAAGATTCTGAAATGCGTGAGACTTAGGTAGAAACTTTAATAAAACAAAAATTAATACAGCCGATGCAACAAAGATTGACGCTAACTGAATTATCGCAAACGAAACAAATGAAAAATCCGTCAATTCAAAATCCGACAGCAAACCAAGAAATAGCCCGAGCACCATCATTACTATTCCCGCGATTCCAAAGACACCAAATCCCGGTATTACAAATATCTCTAAGATCAATAGAATTACCCCCGCAAAGAAGAGTAATATCTCTATTACCGAAGCAAGTTGAAGTATGTAACTTGTACCGAAAAATAGTGCTAACGCAATTATTGCTGCCGTTCCGGCAAATCCCCATCCCGGTGTCTTAATTTCCGTAAATAATCCGACCAAACCGATCATTATTAGAAGGGATGATATAATAGGATTATTTAAGAACCGAACTACGTCTTCTGCCCAGTTTGCACCGATTGTTACAAATTGAGGATTAGTAATTCCGAATGCCTCAAGTGCTTCTTTTTCTGAAGCTATAACCGAATCGGCAATTAAATATTTTGCAGCTTCTTTAGCTGTCAATGTAATAAGTGTAGTACTATCATCTTTTAATTCAGGAACAATTACTTTTTCATCTACCATTCCTTCGGCAATATCTGTTCGCCTACCATTCTTTTCTGCCGTGGCACGCATCTCTGAACGCATATAAGATTGATATTTTTCTGATTGCTTTTGCCCTGCTCCATCTACAACCGTAGTTGCTCCAATGGATGCTCCGGGAACCATGATAATTTTTTCGCAAGAAAGTGATATTAATGCTCCCGCGGATATTGCTCGTTTATCTATAAATGCTATCGTTAAAACATTTGAATTAAGAATTGCATCCTTAATCTGAGTTGCGGCATCAACTCTGCCACCGAATGTATTTATTTTGAATAAAACGGCTTTTGCGTTATTCTGCTCCGCTTCACTAATAACCCGGCGCACGTAAGGCGCCAATCCCAGGTCAATATCACCTTCGATTGTTCCGATATATACTTTATTGCTTTGAGCGATAAGTAAGTTAGCTAATAGGAGATAACCTATTATAAATAAACGAGTTATTAGGTTTGTTTTCATTTTATTTCTTGCTATAAGCATAGTTAAGAATTTTGTAAACTAATTTTGCTGCCACGAACGAGGAAGAGGTATCTTTTTTATCGGGAGCAAGCTCCACGACATCAAATCCTACAATATTTTTTGTTTCTCCAACTCTTTTTAATAGATTCATAGTTTCATCCCAGAATAATCCACCCGGTTCAGGAGTTCCGGTATGTGGCATGAACGATGGGTCGAATCCATCCACATCAAATGTAATATAAACATTCTCTTTAAGCGAATTTACCACCTCTTCCATCCAAAAATTGCCGTATAAACCGGTTCTGATTCCGCGAGAATAGAAAGTTTTTATGCCGTGCTCCCGAATAAATACCGCTTCCTCTTTGCATTGCGCTCTAATTCCTACTTGAACAATATCATTTGTGTGCTCTGCTACCCTAGCCATTACGGATGCATGAGAATACTTGCTCCCCTCGTACGATTCACGTAAATCCGAATGAGCATCAAATTGAAGTATAGATAAATTTTGATACTTTTCAAGATGTGCCAAAACAGGAGCACTTGATATTGAATGCTCCCCTCCAAGTGTTACTACAAACTTACCCATATCCAAATACTTCTTCACATTCTTATAAATCTCTGATAGTGCCTTCTTAGAAGTGAGTTTTTCTAGCTTCATCGGGGATAGTGTGGCTATCCCCTTTTCAAAGCATAGTTCACGATTTAATTCTTCATCAAAGAACTCAACATAATGAGATGCTTTAATAATCTCTGCCGGTCCATCCTTCGTCCCCTTCCCATAACTAACAGTCTTTTCGAATGGTGCAGATAAAATTACGATTTCGGAATCTTTCAGATTGGAATACTGCTCCTCAATTGCTAAAAAATTCTTCTTTATGCCAAGCTCTTTCATTTTAATTCCTTTCAAAATTTATTTTGTATCGTTAGCTTTAATAATTGTAGCAATAGCACTACGTTCAAATTTAGCTTTAACGTTATTGCCTAGATCAAGTAAAACAGTCTTTTCATCAAGACCAGCAACAGTGGCATGCATGCCGCCGCCAGTAATCACTTTATCCCCTTTTTCCACACTCGCAAGCAATTTTTCTCTTTCTTTGGTTTTCTTTTGCTGTGGACGGATAATCATAAAATAAAAAATTGCGAATATAGCACCAAACATAATAAGTGTGCTAACCATACTTCCTCCGCCGCCGCCGTTTGGGGTAGGCGCCATTGCTAATAATAGATCCATTGTACTCTCCTAAATTGAATTTATGTTATACATTAATTTATTAATAATTTCCTTCTTCCACTCGGAAAAAGTACCTTCTTTAATTTTTTCTCTCGCTTGACGAACTAAATCTAAATAAAACGTCAAATTATGTATTGATGCCAATTCATAAGCTAATATCTCTTTTGCATTAAATAGATGCCGTAAATATGATTTCGTAAAATTCTGACAAGTATAGCATGAACAATTCGGATCAAGCGGTGAAAAATCCTCCTTATATCCCGCATTCCTCATCGATACTACCCCGATTGAAGTGAATAAATATGCATTGCGTGCATTGCGAGTCGGCATCACACAATCGAACATATCCACACCCCTCTCAATCGCCTCTAATATATTTTCCGGTCGCCCCACACCCATTAAATAACGGGGCTTTTCCACCGGCATTAAATCAGTTGTAAAATCCACCAATTCATACATCTGTTCCATCGGCTCGCCGACTGCTAATCCCCCGATTGCATAAGCATCAAAATTGAGGGCAATCAGATCAGCAGCGGATTTTTCTCTTAAATCTTTATAAACGCTTCCCTGTATAATACCAAATAAATATTGTTTATGCCCATATAATGGTTCGCTTTTTTCAAAAGCTTCCTTGTTTAAGACAGCCCATTTGCTCGTAAGTTCCTGCGATTTTTTGGCATAGTCATATTCGCATGGAAATGGTGTGCATTCATCAAGTGGCATCATGAAATCAGACCCGATACTTCGCTGAATCTTAATTACCTTTTCAGGTGAAAAAAAATGCTTCGATCCATCGAGATGACTCTTAAATTCCACGCCGTCTGCTTTCAACTTTCTTAATTCCGAAAGAGAAAAGACCTGAAATCCACCGCTATCGGTCAATATCGGTCTATCCCATCCCATAAATTTATGAAGCCCGCCCGCTTTTTCTAATATTTCTGTTCCGGGTCGAAGATATAAATGATATGTATTGCCGAGAATGATTTGCGCTTTCACATCTTCTTTGAGGGCTTTCGGCGTTACTGCTTTTACAGTCCCTTGTGTGCCCACTGGCATAAAGATAGGAGTTTCTATTTCACCATGAGAAGTTGTTATTTTACCGAGACGTGCTTTAGAATTTGTATCTGTTTTTAGTAATTGAAAATCCAATTATACCTATCATATTTAATTTTATCCCAATTATAAAGATAAAGTAATTAAAGGAATACTCAAAGCCGATACTCCCTTTAGCCCTTACTTCATTATTGTGTTAAATCGGATTCGATTTTAATATGGAATGACCTTTGCAAATTGTTCTCACCAAAAAATTATATTCAATTAATAAATATATCACTGATTTCGATCATGACTTAGAGTAACTTGGTAGCAATAAATGAAATGGAGTAGTTAAAGAAAGAATTATTATACTGTAATCTCTACAACATCAAAATGTTTATCAATCTCTTTTTGTAATTCGATAGTCTTCGAAATCACCGTAACGATTTTGCAATATGTTCTCACATCGTCTGCGGTGAGCGATCTCCCTTTCCTGTCCTTTAACCATTTTTCACATACTTGATATCCACCGATTCGATACTGCCAAACTTCCTCCTCTATCCCCTCAAAATATTGATTATTATTTATCCATACTCTGCCTGTTTTGATCTGGTCGGCGTCATAAGTCAATTTTTCTACCTTATTTCCTTTACTCTCTTCAATCGGAAATTTGGCAATAGTTCTATCCAATTCTTTCGATTTAAGTAGATGCAAATCAGCGAGTTTCTTTCCGAGCTTACCAAGTTGAATAAAAAGTTCATAATCTTTCGTGAATGGAATACGAGGAAAATCGATCTTCAAAAATTCCGCATATTTCGTTCGATAAATATTACTGTAAAGAATCCCATAGATATAGTAAAATATTTCTTCGGGAGTTACTTCTTTTTGAAATGCTCCACTAAGTTCTAAGAATGTTTCGGGATTAATATTCGGCTGCTTAGCTTGATAATCAATCATCGGTTCAAAAATCATCATTTGAGAAGCGAGAGAACTCTTTTTCTTCTTTTGCTCAGGATAAATATAAAGAGGGAATACTAATTCACCTCCACGCCGGAATAAATTTAGATCAACTATATTTTCCGAGACAAATACAATATCATACGTATCAGAACCAATAACGCCTGATTGCCGACCGACACATAAAGCAGTATTCTCCTTGAGTAGATGCCTCATCGTTTCTCCTCTAGGCATACAATGAAATCCTCGAGAATTACCTGTATAATATGTATATCGAATATCAAATGGGCGATATAAAATCGGTTTAATATTATTTTTTGACATCCCACTATTTTTTAAGTCTTGTTTAGCTAGGTCAATCTTCCAATCTCTAACATCTTTCCCAAGCTCATAAGTCTGCCTCGCTAATTCAGTCTCGAGTCTAAGAAAATTTTGAACACGTTTCCATATTTCCTCCTCGCTCCAAGCAATAGTTAAAGAGTCACGAGCTGTAACTATACCGACATTATTAATAGGAAATATTTCTGTGAGCTTTATAAATTTTTCATAACTTTTTCGCAAAGTTATATCTTGCGGCACAAAAAGATAAAATTCACTTTTGGGTTTAAGCCTATTCCATCTTACATTTTTAATAGAGTGTTTATTAAGCCAATTATATTTTGTATCTCTTAAACCAAAAATCTCTTGATGATATATTGATTTTGTTTTAGATTTTTTGTGCTTTATAAAAAATGCTATTGCCACTCCCTGTTGAATATCAAAAACATTTTCATCTTTGCTTCCATCAGGAGATTTCTCTTTCTTTAAATTATTGCCATGCAAATCGAGAATATAAATTTCATCAAAAGTGTTCATTAAAGATTTCCGCATACCTCGAAATGTCGGGTTATCGAGATAACTATGATTTGTGATAAATCCCAGAACACCTTCACCGGCTTCATCTATTTTCCATTGCGAAAAACGAATAAACTTCACATAGTCATCTTGCAGCCATTTAGAATTTTTTTCGCCTAGTGGTTTCCCATCCACTTGATAATACTCTTTTATCTCTTCCGAAATCCATTCACCGATATTTGAAGAATGTCCGGAATATGGCGGATTTCCGAGCACAACAAGAATCGGAACTTGTTTTTTAATTTTTCCTGCTTCATGGCTCTCATGTGAAAGTGATGACATTCCCGGAAATCGTGATTCATCTAGTTCTTTCATTTCGAGAGTGTTGGTAAGGTAATATTTTACTCGCTCATCATCTTCCATTCTGTAGCCAAGCTCTTCCAATAGAAACGACATCTTCATGTGCCCTATTGCATAAGGAGCCATCATCAATTCAAACGAATAATAATTTTGCAAAATCTGTTCTTTGAGAAAAGTTTTAACTGCACCTCTCCCATATTTCCCCTCGAATTCTTCTACCGCTGTTTCAATAGCTTTTGCTAAGAAACTAAGTGTGCCGCCTGCAGGATCAAGTAAAGTTACATCCTTTGATGCAAGTCCATCTCCAATATCAAATTTCTCTTTAAGTATTTGATGAAGCGATCGGACAATAAATGACACCACCGGTTCGGGGGTATAATAAACACCCCTCTTTTCTCTAGTTTTGGGATCATAAACCGAAAGGAATGTTTCATAAAAATGTAATACCGGGTCGCTTCCTTTCCCTTCCTTGTAATATTGATCAAGAATCTTTTTAGCATCAGCCGCACTTAGTACCTCTGCGATATCATCAATAATTACTTCCATCTGTAACGGCAGGTCTTCTAACGAAATGAATTTAAATACATCTCTAAGAATCCCAATCGATTTTGGAATGTATGAGAAAGCTAATTTCCTATTGAAATCTTTCTCTGCTCTCAATCGGGCTGCGAATAAACCATAAGTAATCGTTTGTGAATAAATATCCGCAAATTCATTTTCATTTATTCCTGCAATTAAAAACTCTTTGAAAGCATCATAAAAACCATGAATCGATTCTGTACCGAGTTTTAATTCCTCGCTTACAATTTCATCTTTCAAAAATCTTGTTCTTTTTGCTAGTTCAATTGCCAAAGTCTTCGCAGTGTAAGTCCTCGGAAGTGAAAAATCTAAAAATCTTTCGAGTAGTTCAAATAATTTATCTTCATTTTCAAGAGCAGGAGATGTGGAGAGTTTTCTAATTACGAATGGACGAGCGATAGATATCTGATCAATCCTTTCTCCGTTTCTATATAAACGAAATTCGGTAAAGTTCGTTAAAATTACATTTGGAAAAGTCGATAAATATCTTTCAAGCTGTGGAGTATCTTCAATTTTGTCTAAATCAGCACCTAAATCTTTCGCTTCAATATAACCGATTATTTTTTGCTTACCATCCCAAATCCTAAAATCGGGATTACCAGCTTCAGTTTTCTTAGGCAGAACAGTAATATCAATCTTCTTTTTTCTTTCCGAGATAGAATATTGAGTAATGAAATCTGCAAGATGCTTATAGTACGATTCCTCCCTCGCATCCCCTTTCTGATATTCTTGGAATAAATTAGATAAATAATTTTTTGTCATAACATTAATATACTGAACAAAATTAATTAAGGGAATTTTATCTTTTTGAAAATTCCTGTGATTTTTTCAAAACCATACTCAATCTTATTCGTTACTGTTTCCATTGCCTCGGAAATAGTTTTCTTTCCCTTATTTTCATCACCCGGTTTACCGCCATTAATCTTATTTGCCATATCCATTACATAAGCAACCGGATTAAAAGCATATTTTGCAAAATTTTCCTTTTTCTCAACTGCTATATTTTTAAGAGCAATTTTTATCCTTTCCCTTACGTCCCCAGTTATTAATTTTGCCGTATCATAAACTACACGGAATGATGGTCGCAAATCTTTGTCGCTGCTAATATAAACTTTATGACAATAGTATTCAGTGATAAATGAGATTCTAGTTACAAGCATCGCATTTACGAATCCATCCCCAATCGAACCCATAATTTTATCTATAAACGGAATACTCTTCATTCCATCTGAAGCTAGACTTGCAAATATTTCATCGGAGGCATATTCGACACCTTCCGAACCGCCAATCGCCATTGCTGTATATATCTTTCTCCCGATGCCAAATAGATCTTTATTCGATACTCGTCCGTTATATGTTATAAAAATCTCTTTCACTAAATTTATACTGGCTGATAATATTATGATAGCATCTAGAAAACCATTCTGCGATACCGCCGTACTGTAAAATACTTTCGATATATACCTCTGACGTAAAGCCATTACTCTAGCTTGCAAAATTAAAATGGAATCTTTGTATTTCTCTTCGTTTGTCTTCGAGCAATTAAAATCATATTCTATTAAATGTTTATTCTTTTGAAATCGCTTTAATCTTTTTAAATAGATCGCTTCAATTTCATCTAAATTCTTTGTAGGAGAAAAACTTCTCGGAATCGCTAATGTCTTAATCAAAGGGATTATTACAAAATAGATTAGCACGAAAGCAACAAAAATTAAAAAAGCATATCCCCAGTATTCATCGATAGACCTTAAATCATTATATAGGGAGATGAATTCTCTTACAATTATTATCGATATAGCAATTGAAAAGAGGAAAAATATTTTCTTTATTAGCTGCATTTTTTCTCCGGATTAGAATTAGTTATCTGCCTAATCATTTTTATAATTTCAACACATTTTAAATTCTAACTTATAATAACCCGATATGAAGGTCAAGATTAAATAAATAAAAAAAGCAGTACGGAGAATTTTCCATACTGCTTCCATTAACATCGTGTAACTTCAAATGCCGACTGAAAAACTATTTCACTTCCTGAAGCACCTCTTTCTCTATCTTCTTCCCTTCATTCTGCCATGCTGTATAGCCGCCTGTAAGATTTATTACATTCTTGATTCCCACCGATAACAACAAACTTACACCAATACTCGACCTATCACCTCCTGCACAATTCAATACAATCTCTTTTTCATTTTTCAGTAAATCTTTTTTATCGAGTAGTGAACCTAGATGAATATTCTTAGCTCCGGGAATATGCCCTGCTACAAATTCGGTCGCTCCTCTTACATCAATCACCGTAACTTCATCTGTAAGCATCTTCTTCTCTAATTCAGCTACTGTCAACTGATTCACGGTTTCAAGTTCGTGGCAGTCATTCGCATAAGTATCTAAATTGGCGATATAGCCATGAATATTATCCAGTCCAATCCGAATCAATGACTTCGTAAGTTCATCTATATTCGAATCATTTGCTACTAGCATAAATGGATTTTCATAATCAAGCAGCCATCCCGCCCATGTAGAAAATGATGCATTATCCTGAATATTTATCGATTTACAAATATGTCCGCCCGCATAAGAAAGTTTATCTCTCGTATCAACTAATCGAATTTCCTTTTCAAGTGCTGACTTAAATTGTGGTAATGTCAATCTCGCCGGATGAGGCAATCCACCAAGAATTTGCGGTCCGGTTTTATTCAATTTTTTCATCATTGCAAAATATTTCGGAGGCTCGGGCTGCCCATCGAGAAGTACTGAAATAAATTTCTCTTCATCATCGATATTCAAAGCCCAATTTGTAAATTTTTCGTATCCGACTGTGGAACTAGGGACTGCACCGAGTGCTTTCCCACAGGCCGAACCCGCTCCATGTGCAGGCCATACTTGAATATGATCAGGTAACGACTTAAATTTTTTCAATGATTGAAACATCTGCCTTGCACCTATCTCCTGAGTACCGATATATCCCGCTGCTTTTTCTAGTAGATCGGGGCGACCTACATCACCGACAAATACAAAATCACCCGTGAAAATCATTACCGGTGCCGTGCTTCGCGCTGTATCTGTCAATAAGAAACTAATATGTTCAGGTGTATGACCCGGAGTATGAATGACTTCAAAAAGAAGATTACCTACTTTGAATGAATGCCCCTCTTTAAGAGCAATATGATCAAATTGATATTGCCAATCCGGTCCGCCTTCTTCCGAAAGCATTACTTGTGCCGAAGTTGCTGCCGCTAATTCTCTTGTTCCGCTTAAGAAATCCGCATGTATATGCGTTTCTGTTATATGCGTAATTTTTAATTTTTCTTTCTCGGCAATTTCAAGATAAACGTCTATATCTCTTCTCGGATCGATTACTATCGCCTCTCCCGAAGCTTGACATCCGATTATATAACTTGCCTGCGCTAATCCTGTTTCATATATATGTTTGAAAAACATTTTTTCCTCTTAATTTATTATTCAATTTCACCATTCCAACCGATAATACCATCGGCTAGATTATAAACTCTTTCAAATCCCATTTGAAGCATCTGCTTTGCTGCATGATGGCTTCTATTCCCGCTGCGGCAATAGATATAATAACTTTTATTTTTATCTAACTTTTCTATCTCTTTTGTAAATACCGGACTCATGATATCTAACAATAATGAATTAGGTATCCTTTGATCTTCATTTTCTGCTAAAGTCCTTACATCTATAAGCACTGCATCTTTATCATTTTTCATTTGTTCATTGAATGTATCTGAATCGAGATTTATTACTTGTTGTCTATTTCCAAATACCGAAGATAATAATGACATATTTTATTCCTTATATTAATTTAAATTCTTTAGCTAAAATAAATACGCTCATGATTAGAACAAACCAACC
>Ga0209643_1002906_pt1 | contig 10007 bp, 9 predicted proteins | sample AutmiccBRH37_all_FD_187383 | JGI IMG/M metagenome (GOLD analysis project Ga0209643, IMG submission 187383) | Deep subsurface microbial communities from Mt. Terri, Switzerland - Autotrophic microbial communities BRH/37_all (SPAdes) (version 2) | ecosystem: Environmental > Aquatic > Deep subsurface... | reverse complement strand
AAGATAAAGTTTCCCATCCCATAAGGGAGTAAGACCCCATGAAGACTACATGGTAGATAGGCCGGGCGTGTAAGTTCAGTGATGGATTAAGCGGACCGGTACTAATAGGTCGAGGGCTTGACCTTAATAGTCGTCAGACGGCGGACGTCGGTCGTCAGTAAAAAACTGGTGATTGTAGTCAAGCGGTGACGGCAAAAAAAACCGCGTTTTTGTTCTCAAATACACTGTGAAGTTTTGAAGGTGCTTATTCGGTCGTCAGACATTGGTATAGGGGTATTTACGAAAGAAATGCCAGGAAACTGACGTCTGACGACCGACGACCGACAACTATTTCCGGTGGCCATACCGGAGGAGGTACACCCGTTCCCATCCCGAACACGGTAGTTAAGGGTGGCAACAGCCGCAAGGCGGTTGCTGAAGCAATGTCATGAAAATGGCTGTTGCGGACAATTCCTTAACCTAAAGTTAAGTCCTTCTGGGCTGATGGTACTTGGGTTTATCCCTGGGAGAGCAGGTCGCCGCCGGAATTTATATCGCGGGATGGAGCAGCTGGCAGCTCGTCGGGCTCATAACCCGAAGGTCGTAGGTTCAAATCCTACTCCCGCAACCAAAGCAAAAAAGAGGCTGGAATTAATTTTCCAGCCTCTTTTTTGCGTGCTGATACCGCACAATTTTGCAACCATATTAAAGTACTAAAGCGCCAAATCATTTTTATGCAGCCCAGATTTTTTTGGGGTCGCTCCGTGGCCGCTCTGTGGCCGGTGGAGGTTTTTTTAGTCCGATCTGCCCTCCACTTGGGAGGATAGACTGTCGCCGGAATTAATTTTAAAAACCCTGCGTGTTAAAAGCGCAGGGTTTTATGCTATAATCCAACCTCAAATTGAATGCCCCAAAAAACCGACGTCCGACGACTGAAAAGGTCGTTAAAGAAAGTATATGACACTGAAAAAAGGTTGCAGCTTGAAGGGAAATAGCAGTAATCGGTTTAATGGGGGATGGACAGCCGTTAAGTGGGCGAATCATCCCCATTTAATTAGCCAACCCAACTGCTTTTTAGCATTTCTGCGGGTTTTACGGGTGTGGCATAATACTTGCAAATAATTTTTGATGTATTGTGAATACTTCGTCCACATAAAGTATTCAGGCAAAAATTAGTTTTAGGTTTTTCCGGGTTGTATAGGCAATAGGTTGTTGATCAGGGGAGGAATGCTGTTGTCTGGATTAACAATTACCGAAAAAATACTGGCCCGGGCGGCCGGGAAGGAAAAGACCGTGCCCGGGGAGATCATTGATGCTGCGGTTGACCTTGTTATGACCCACGACCACCAGGGTCCCATGACCATACTGGAGTTTTCAAGGCTGCCGGTGAAAAAGGTGTGGGACCCTTCCAGGGTGGTGATGGTGGTTGACCACCGGACTCCCTCACAGACAGTCAGGGCCTCGGAGAACCACCGGGCCATGAGGCTGTTCGCCAGGGAGCAGGGGATTGACACGTTTTACGACGGGGGAGCCGGCATATGCCACGATCTGGTGGCCGAGCAGGGCCACGTGCTGCCCGGGATGGTGTTTGTGGCCACCGATTCTCACACGGTTACGGCGGGAGCCCTGGGGGCCTTCGCCACCGGTGTGGGGTCCAGCGAAATGGCCGCCCTGTGGGCCCGGGGGCGAATCTGGCTAAGGGTCCCTGAAACCGTGCGGGTCCGGTTGAGCGGGCAGCCCGACAAAGGGGTGTATGGCAAGGATATAGCCCTTTATCTCCTGGGCCTTGTCAAGACCGATGGGTTGAATTATAAGGCTGTAGAATTTAGGGGGCCGGGCCTGCCCATGGTGAGCATGGACAGCAGGCTGTCCCTTTGCAATATGACCCTGGAAATGGGGGCCAAAAACGCAGTGGTACCCCCGGACCAGGTGACCCTGGATTATCTGAAGGGCCGGGCCGGGCAGCCCTATGCCGCTGTGGACAGCGACGGGGACGCCTGCTATGCGGATACCATTGAGGTTGACCTCGGCGACCTGCCCCCCCTGGTAGCCTTGCCCTATTCCCCGGACAATGTCCTCCCGGCCGGTGAGGTCGAGGCCGGTGGGGTAGCCATCGATCAGGCAGTTATCGGGACCTGCACCAACGCCCGCTACGAAGACCTGTGGGTTGCGGCGAAAATTATGGACGGCAGGAAAGTGGCCCCGGGGGTTCGCCTGCTCATTGTTCCCGCCACCAGGACGCTGTGGCTGCGGGCGTCGACCGAGGGGCTTCTGGACATATTTGTCAGGTCCGGGGCGGTGGTCAGCTATCCTTGCTGCGGCCCCTGCGGGGCATACGGAATGGGTGCGGTAACCGGGGAAGAGGTCTGCATAACCACTGGCAGCCGCAACTTTGTGGCCAGACTGGGGGACCCCCGGGCCAGGATTTACCTGGGCAACGCCGCCACCGTGGCGGCCTCGGCGGTGGCCGGAAAGATCGTCGACCCGAGAAAATATCTATGAAGCCGGGAGGAGTAAAGCCAGTGAATATTCACCAGCACAGGGGAAAGGTATGGAAATTCGGCGATGACGTGGATACCGGCCAGATTATTCCCGGTCAGTACATTCCGCTTACCGATCCGCACGAGCTGGCAAAACACGCCATGGAGGCGGTGGCCCCGGACTTTGCGGGGCAGGTTAAGCCCGGTGACGTGATTGTGGCCGGTCGGAATTTCGGATGCGGATCCAGCCGTGAACACGCCGCCAAGGCTCTGAAGTATGCCGGAATTTCGGCGGTTCTGGCCGACTCCTTTGCCCGTATTTTTTTCCGTAATGCTTTTAACGTTGGGCTGGCGGCGATTCCCCTGGAGAACGCGGGGAAATTGCTGCTGCCCGGGCAGCAGGTGGAGCTTGACATCCCGGGAGGTACCATAAGGGTGCTGGATACGGGGCAGGAAATAAAGCTACCCCCCCTGCCCGGAATCATGCTCGAAATACTTGAAGCAGGGGGAATTATCCCCTTTACAATAAAGGTTATCGGCCAATAAACGGAGGGTGAACAGTGCAAAAGACGGCATTGCGGTGGACGGTGGACCTTACCCACCCGGTACGGGCCGGGTTTGGCGATGTCCCCGGCCACCCGCAGACTGAAATCGTTCCAATTCACACTCACCAGAATCACGGTCGTTCCAACGCTGCGCTGACCACCAGCATTCACGCCGGGACCCACTTGGACGCGCCCTTTCATTTTTTCGCCGGCGGGCAGACCATAGACAGGGTGGACATTCCCCGGCTGTGCGGTCGGGCCGTCCTGCTTGATATGACCGGGATCTGCCGGGCCGGGCGCGGACTTACGTCCGGGGATATACTGAGCGCCCTAGTCGGCGCGGGAATCGCCGACCCAACGGGATGGCGCCTTATTTTCAGAAGTGGATGGGAAAGGCTGTACGGCACACCGGAATATTACCGCAACAACCCCCACCTCACGGCCGGGGCTGCGGAATGGCTGGCCCGGGCGGGGGTGCCGCTGGTGGGGCTGGACTTTCCCCCCGACTTCATCGGCGAAAAGATGAGCGTTCCGGCGCCTGCGCCGGTCCACCTGGCCCTGCTGGGGGCAGGCGTCTGTATTCTGGAGAACCTGGCTCGCCTTGGAGACCTGCCCTCCGCTGTTTTCGACCTTCTCTGCCTGCCCCTGAGGCTGGAGGGGGAGGGAGGTGCCCCGGCCAGGGTAATCGCCCTTCAGCGGGGAGATGACAGCCCATGAGGACGGTTACCGTGGCAGCCCTCCAGATGGGGCCTTCCGGCTCCCGGGAGGAGAACCTGGGGCGCATGGGCCTCCTTTTACGGGAGGCTGCCGGCAGGGGGGCTGCCATAGCCTGCTTTCCCGAACTGGCCCTGACCTGCTATTTCCCCGGGGAAAAGGATATTCCCGGCGCAGATGGGTATTTCGACGGCCCCGGAAGCAGGTGGACAGACCAATTAAGTTCGCTGGCCGCCCGGCTGGATATTTGCCTTATCCTCCCCATTGCCGAGATTGACGGCCGGAAACGATATAACAGCGCAATAATTTTTGACCGCCGTGGCAACCCGGCGGGCATATACCGGAAGGTTCATATCCCCCGGGGAGTCCCGAACAGCAGGGGAGAAATTCAGAATTACGAGGACGGCTACTTTAACCCGGGGGATCTTGGCTTTCCGGTTTTTGACCTGGGCCTGGCCCGGGTGGGGGTGCAGATATGCTATGACCGGCATTTTCCGGAAGGGTTTCGCTCACTGTTCCTTTCCGGGGCCGAAATTATATTTTTGCCAACCAATTCACCCACGTACGGAAGGCCGCAGCGCAGGCAGCTGTGGCGGTCCCTGCTGCAGGTAAGGGCCTATGAAAATGGCGTTTACCTGGTGGTCGCCAGCAAGGCCGGGGTTGAGCGGGGTCTTGAGTTCATCGGTGAGAGCGCGGTGGTTTCTCCCAGGGGGGAATTTCTGGCCCTGGCGGGAACGGTGGGCGACGAGGTGATTGCCTGCACCATTGACCTCGACGAGGTCGAAAGAGCCGGGCTGGACCTGCCCCGCACCCTGGTGCGGAGGCCGGAGCTGTACCGGAAGCTGGTGGAATAAAGGCGCCGGTGGGTTGTGCGAAGGAGGGATGGTATGCTGCAGACAGTCATCGAAACCGACGTTGTAGTGGCGGGCGGGGGATTGGCCGGGGTCTGCGCGGCCCGCCGGGCCGCCGAGGCCGGGGCCCGGGTGGCGCTGATCGACAAGTCCCGGGCAGGAACCAGCGGCCCCACAGCATTCGCCGCCGGCGACATACTGTGCTGGTTTCCCGATGAAGATCAGCTTGATAAATGGGTTCAGGCCTACCTCGGGGCGGGTGAAGGCCTGAACAGGCGTGAATGGCTGGAAAGATTTTTTGACGGCCATTACCGTCTGGTACAGAACCTTGCCGCCGGGGGGTTTCCATTTGTCAGGGACGGCCAGGGGGCCTTTGTCCGGAGGTCCGGCCGGGGGCCCCTGGTCAGGACGGTCCTGGCGCCCATGCTGGAGTTTCAGGAACAAAACAGGGCCCGCTGCCTTTCCCTGGGAGTAAAGGTAATGGACCGCTTCTGTGCGGTGGAAGTGGTTATGCAGGACGGTCGCCCCGTGGGGGTGGCAGGTTTTGATGTTTACGAGGGGCGGCCGGTATTTGTTTCGGCCGGGGCGGTGGTGCTGAGTGCCGGAGGCTGCAGCTACAGGGGGCCTTTTTTCGGCCAGGACGTGGTGGCCGGGGAGGGGCTGGCCATGGCCTTCGAGGCCGGCGCCCAGCTGGCCTATATGGAGTACGGCAACCACTACAACGTAAGCCTGGCCTGCTTTGACACGTACGGCCAGTCCAAATTCATGGCCCACGGGGGCAAATACGTCAACAGGCTGGGCCAGTCCTTTCTTGAAAACCATCACGCCCTCGGCCACCGGGCCAGCGGCAATGCTGCCGTCCGTGCCATGGTGGAGGAGGTGCGGGCCGGTCGGGGGCCGGTATACATGGACCTGACCGGCTTTGAAGACCAGGGGCTGGCCGGGGACCTGATGCCTAATCTGAAATTGTCCCTGGAAAAGGGCGGCATCAGCTTGTTTACGGATAAACACGAGGTTATCCCGGCCTTCACCGGAACCTCAAACGGATCTTCCGCCGGCGTTTGGATTGACAAAAACTGCCAGACCAGCGTAAAAGGAATTTTTGCTGCCGGGGACAACGCCTGCAAGGGTCTGGTGACCGGGGCCTGCGTGGGTATCTCCGGAGTAAGTCTGGCCTGGGCCAACTATACCGGGCACACCGCCGGGGATTGCGCCGCCGGGCACGCCCTGTCAGGCAAATCTTCTCTAAGATCCGGTGAAATCCCCGGCCTCCCGGAAAGAATACTGGGTCCCCTGGGAAGGCGGGGGGGCCTGCGGCCCAGGGATGTGCTGCTGGCGCTGGGGGAGGAAATGGCCCGGGTGGATGTCAGCCTTATACGCAGTGAAGCAAGGCTGGCCGCTTCCCTGTCCAGGGTCCGCAGCTGGCGTAATGAGCTGGAGGCGGGTGCCGGGGCCTCCGACCCCCATGAGCTGGTGATATGGTATGAGGCCAGGAGCGCCGCCTCGGTGGCCGAAGCCACCCTGCTGGCCGCCCTTGAAAGGCGGGAAAGCCGCGGCGGGCATTACCGGGAGGATTACCCGGAAAAGAAAGCCCAATTTGATCTTGTCCTGGCGGTGGAAAACCGGGACGGCGCCAAGACCGTCCGCCAGCTGAAAGAAACGGGGGTGATCTATGGTGACGGTGGAAAGGATCGACCCTGAAAAATGCCTGGGCTGCATGCGCTGCGTGGAGGTTTGTCCCATGGATGTTTTGCGCGTCGGCAGCGGAGACCGTCCAGTGGTCAGGTATCGAGAGGACTGCCAGTGCTGCTATCTCTGCGTTATGCAGTGCCCTTCCGGGGCCATAGAGGTCATGCCCTGGCGGGCCTTCCCGGTGGGAAGGATTTACGGGGCCTTCAAGCCCGGCAGTTAGTGAGCCCAAACCGTATATCCGCCAAGTTTCATTTTCCTGCCTGGAGCACGTTGATAAAATTGTGAAGGCGACTACTTGAAGGAGGTGATTCCGGGGATGAAGGGATTTTTTTTCACTATGAGGTAAAAACGATTTTATTACAAAAATAATTAAAGGAGGTTTCACTGTGAAGAGAAGAAGTTGGCTGGCTGCCCTTGGCGTGATCATTTTAAGCTTGTTGCTGGTGGCCGGGTGCGGCGGAACACAATCAAAAGAGCCGCAAAAGCAGGCCCCCAAATTCCCCACCAAGCCGGTTAACCTGATTGTGGCTTACGGCGCCGGCGGCGGCACCGATGTAACGGCCCGCCTTTTGGCCGGGCAGCTGGAAAAAGAGCTGGGCCAGCCGGTAACGGTTAACAACGTTACGGGCGGCGGCGGTTGGAACGGCTGGGGCCAGCTGGCCAAGGCCAATCCCGACGGATACACCATAGGCTACCTAAATATTCCCAATATGTTTGCAGGCTATATGGACCCCAAAATGAAACGGCCGGAAAACCTGGACAGCTTTATACCCCTGACAAACCACGTTACCGACTACTGCATCTGGGCGGTCAAGGGGGACAGCAAATACAAGAGTCTGAAGGATGTCATTGACTATGCCAAGGCAAACCCCGACAAACTCAGCATCGCTGCCCACGGGGCAGGCGGGGATGATCACCTGGCCATCCTCCAGATCGAAAAACTCACCGGGGCCAAATTCAAAATAGTGCACAACGACAGCACCAGCACCAGCGTCTCGCAGCTCTTGGGGGGCCATATCGACATACTGGGGGCCAACGTAAGCGAGGTAACCAGCCAGGTAAAGAACGGCGAGCTGCGGGTCCTGGGGGTAATGTCCGGGAAGCCCTCGGAGTTTTTGCCTGAGGTCAAGACCTTCAAGGACCAGGGAGTGGATGTCCTGATGTCGGTTTCCCGGGGCATCGCGGTACCGGCCAAGACACCGCCTGATGTAGTGCAGGCATTGACCGCCGCACTGGAAAAGGCCATGCAGAACCCCGACCATGTCAAGAAGGCCAAGGAACTGTCCCTTTCCCTGGACATAGTCAAGGGTGACAGCTACGCCAAATTCCTCAAGGGTGAGGAGCAGAAAATCAAGCAGCTGATGGGCTGGTAGTAACGGCCGCCCGGCGGCCCTTTCACCGGTTCCAATTGCAGCAGGCCATGGCGGGAGGCGGGACAACCGTCTCCCGGTAAAATAAGGGGTGGATTGTGATGCGCACCGATACTTTGGTTGCCTTTCTTTTAATCGGCCTGAGCGCAGTGTTCTACAAACTGAGTATGGACTTAACCGACGGGGGGGATATTTTCCCCAAGCTCCTTTCAATAATGACCGCTGGCCTGTCACTGGTTCTCCTGATTATGGACATCAGGAAGGCCAGGGCCGAAAATGGTTCTGAAAAGGAGTCCGGCGGCCCCAAAACATTGCGCCCTTATGTTACCTTTGTACTTGCCGTCCTTTACGTGGCGGCCGTGATAATAATTGGATTCTTTACGTCCACCGTGGTTTTTATGGTGGTTATGATGCTTTACCTGGGTGTCAGAAAGATTTCCAACTACCTTTTAGCGGTTGCCTTTGTGGCAGCTTTCTATTTCCTTCTTTTTGATAAATTCCTGCATGTTCCGCTTCCGCGGGGTTTGTTGTTTTAGCCAAGTCATTCCATGGGGAGGTGAAACCTTTTGGACTCTCTTTTTACCACAGTGCTGCTTAATACCCTAAGCCTTAAAGTACTTATGGTGATGGTGATCGGCATCCTGGCCGGCATCCTGGTGGGGACACTCCCTGGCTTCCAGGCCAATATGGGTGTTGCCCTGCTGCTGCCCCTTACCTTTGGCATGAGCGCCGACACCGGGATAATAATGCTGGTCTCCCTTTACGCGGCGGCCATTTACGGGGGCAGCATAACGGCCATACTTTTCAGCACACCCGGCACCACCGCTTCGGCAGCCACCGCCATCGAGGGGTTTGAGCTTACCAAACAGGGAAAGTCCGGAACCGCCATCCGTATTGCCACGTGGTGCTCAGCCATCGGAGGGATGGTGGGGGCCTTTTCCCTGCTGTTCATATCCCCGCCCCTGTCCCTGATATCATTGAAGTTCGGTCCCCCCGAGTACTTCTTGATCGCCGTTTTCGGGCTTATCACCATCGCCAGCATAGCCTCGGGGTCCCTGCTGGTTAAAGGGCTCATCGCCGGCAGCGTGGGGTTCCTGCTGAGCACCGTAGGGCTGGATTTGGATTCCGGCTACCCCCGCTTTATTTTCGGCATGTCCTTTCTGGCCTCGGGAATTTCCTTTGTTCCGGCAGTCATTGGTCTTTTTGCCCTGTCCCAGGTGCTTGCCATGGTGACGCAGGACTCCGGGAGCATGGGAAGCGGGGTGGCCCATTATGACAAAAAGGACTGGAAGTTTTTTATCACCCTTGACGAATTGCGGCAGGTAAAAAATACAATCATGAGGTCTCTGGGTATTGGCATGGTTATTGGCGTCCTGCCGGGGGCCGGCGCCGATGTGGCGGCCTGGGTCAGCTATCACGAGGCCAAGCGCTTTTCCAAGCACCCGGAAAAGTTCGGCAAGGGGGCCATTGACGGGATCGCGGCTGCCGAGGTGGCAAAAAACACAGAGTGCGGGGGTGCGCTTATACCGCTTCTGACCCTGGGCATTCCGGGGAGCACCACCGCCGCCATTCTCCTGGGGGCGCTGGTGATGCACGGGCTTGTTCCTGGCAGGGATCTGTTTACCAAATATGCCGAAATAACCTATACCATAATAATAGGTTTCATTCTGGCCAACTTCCTGATGGCCGTCATAGGAATGGCGGTGTCCCGCCATATAGCCAAGCTGACCAATATAAACATTGGCATCCTGGCCCCGGTCATCGTGACCCTGACCGTAATCGGCTCCTATGCCCTGGGCAATAACATATATGACGTCTGGACCATGGTGGCGTTCGGGATACTGGGCTATTTTATGAAAAACCACGGCTATCATCCCGCGGCCCTGGTGCTGGGACTTATCCTCGGGCCCATGGCTGAAAAAGGGTTCCGGCAGTCCCTTGTCCTGTCCAACGGCAATCTGCTGGAATACTTTTTTACCCGGCCCATTAGCGTGACGCTGATAGTTTTAATCGTCCTGACCATGGTGGGACCCTTGCTGATGGAAAAGAGAAGGCAATGGAAGGCCCGGATTGCCGGGTAAAACATACCCGCCCGTTTTCGCCGGGCACTGCTTTCCGGGCGCAGCGGCCGCCGGGCCGTACCCGGAAAGCAGCGGGCCGGCAGGGTATCCTGGAAAAGAACTTTTGTTAGGCTGTGCAAAATAGCGCACTGACTACAGTGCGCTATTTTGCATGGGTAGAGGAGGTTTCTAGGAGGCTGTTGAAAAAGTCCATCTGCGGCGTTGCGGCGGCGGCTTCAATGCTCAACGTACAAGGAGTACGCCTCCGCTTGAAGCCTTGCCGCGCCTTGCATCTGGAGCTTTTTGAACAGCCTCC
>Ga0209643_1002903_pt1 | contig 10014 bp, 6 predicted proteins | sample AutmiccBRH37_all_FD_187383 | JGI IMG/M metagenome (GOLD analysis project Ga0209643, IMG submission 187383) | Deep subsurface microbial communities from Mt. Terri, Switzerland - Autotrophic microbial communities BRH/37_all (SPAdes) (version 2) | ecosystem: Environmental > Aquatic > Deep subsurface... | reverse complement strand
TTTAACACAGTTTGATTTACCGCCATTACCTCCAACCGGAATTTTTGATGCACGTTTTTCATCGGGCAGAATGGCTGAATCTGTTTCCTCAATTCAAGGTATCGATATTAATTCGGCAAATTATCCGGTTTCGATATCTGTCTCGGGAACAAGCATAAAAATATTTGATGAAAACGGCAAAGAGTGGATATTAAATTCGGGCAGCAATTTTAGCATAACGAATCCCGAAACTAATAAAATCCGGATACAATCGACCGAAATTCCTCTTGAGTATAATCTGATGCAGAATTATCCTAATCCGTTTAATCCGACAACCACGATTCAATTTACAATTCCGGAAAAATCAGTAGTAAATTTATCGATATATAATATATTGGGAGAGGAGGTAAATAGAGTAATTAATAAAGAACTTGATGCCGGTTCTCATCAATATGAATGGGATGCAGCAGGGCTTCCGAGCGGTATTTATATATACAAACTCTCCACAGATAAATTTACCTCCAATAAGAAAATGCTATTAATTAAATAAATTTTTAAGCCGGATAATTCATCCGGCTTTTTTATTTTATAATAAATAGTTAAATTAAAAAATTAGTTTTAAAGGCTTATTAGGATTCCCTAAAAGTCGAGGGCGGGAACGGGGATTTAACCACCCCTGTTCCTATTTTTTTCTTTCCTAAATTTGATTATCTTAAAACAACATATAGATAGTACGGATTGTATAATTACTAAGCATCACTATTATGAAAGCAATTAAAAATGAGAGAAGAACATATCCCTTATGAAGAAGAAATAAAAACTAAAGAGGCGCACAAAAAAAGAGAGAGAGAACAACGTTTATTATTTCAGGATGAACTTGCCGAATCGGAAAATAAGTACCGTTCCTTGTTCGACAATTCTACCAGTGCGATTCTTATATTCAATCTAGATTCTGAATATGTAGAAGCTAATAAAGCTGCTTGCGATCTCCTCGGCTATTCTCATTATGAAATTACACATCTTAAAGTAAAAAATATTTTTAATTCATTCTCGCATAAAGAATTCGAATTATTATATCAAGATTTCTTAACAAAAGGGAATGCAAAAGGTGAAGCCTCCATTACTACTAAATCGGGAGATAAAAAATTTGTCGATTATAGCTCAATAGCTTTTTTTATTCCCGGACATCATTTATCTATTATAAATGATGTAACTCATAAAATCCTTCATCAAGAAAAAATTAAAGAATCACTTAAAGAAAAAGAGATACTATTAAGAGAGATTAATCACCGAGTAAAAAATAACCTGCAACTTATAACAAGTTTGATTAATCTTCAGATGAACAGTCTTGACGATAAAAAATCACATGGTATTTTAACAGATGTTCAAAGTCGATTAAAATCGATGTCATTGATCCATGAATTTATGTATGAATCGGGCAATTTTGCATCGATAAAGTGCAAAGAATATATCGAAAGATTAGTTCAATATTTAAGACGAGCATACCTCACCGGAACTAAAAAAATTCAAACCATAATTACAATTGATGATCATAATTATGGTATGGAATTGGTTACTTATCTCGGACTTATAATTAATGAAGTAGTTTCTAATAGTTTTAAGCATGCATTCCGTAAAAAAAATACGGGGACAATTAGCATCGATTTAAGAAGTGTTGAGAAAAATTATTTCTTGCTTACCATAAAAGATGATGGAGATGGTTTCCCAAATAAAATAGATATTAATTATATATCCTCAATGGGGATTCAACTTACCAATACATTAGCTCGGCAATTAAATGGAAAGCTCGAAATTCAATCTTCCGAATCAGGTACAACTTCCTTAATTCACTTTGTGAAAAATTAATTCATGGATACATCAGAAAAGAAAATATTGATTGTAGAAGATAACCTGATTGTAGGCAGCGATCTTAAAATAACTTTAGAACAATTCGGATATTATGTTACGGGAATTGCAATGTCGGGCTATGAAGCTGTCGAGATATTTAGAGAATCGATTCCGGATCTTGTATTAATGGACGTAATGCTTAAAGGAGAACATGACGGGATTAAGACAGTCGATATCCTGAATTCAATAGTAAAAGTGCCAGTAATATTCCTAACGGCATATTCGGATAATGATACATTAATAAGAGCTGCCGAAAGAGAACCCTATGCTTATCTAATAAAACCATTTCACGACCGTGAATTATATAGTGCTATTGAAATGGCATTATATAAAGCCAAAGCTGAAAGAGTAATAAAATTAAGTCAAGAACGGCTTCGTCTCGCAATGGATGCTACTCAAGATGGTCTTTGGGATTGGAATATAAAGGAGAATAAAATTTATTGGAGTGCCACTGCATATCAGATGCTTGGCTATGAAGCAAATGAATTTCCTTTAACTATAGAAAAATGGAAAGAATTAATTCATCCCGAGGAATTTGATCCTACATATAAGAGTTTATGGGAACAGATGAATAATGAAGATGGCAGATTTGAAATAATCTTCCGCTACAAAACGAAATCGAATACTTATAAATGGGTAAGCGGCAGAGGAAAGGTTGTCGAAAAGATCAATAATGAGATTATAAGAGTAATCGGGACACATATTGATATCGATAATAGGATTAGAAGTGAAGAAAAAATTAAACAGCTTTCGCAAGCTATTGAGCAGAGCCCCGTTTCGATCATAATCACCGATACCGATGGAAACATCGAATATGCCAATCCTATATTTTCGGAATTAACCGGTTATTCACCTGAAGAAATAATCGGGAAAAATCCAAGAATTTTGCAATCTGATAAAAGTATCACCGATTATGAAGAAATGTGGAGAATTTTATTAGAGGGGAAAACATGGTACGGGCTATTTGTAAATAAGAAAAAAACAGGCGGACTTTTTTGGGAATCGGCAATTATTTCCCCCATAAAAAATGATAAAGGCGAGATAATTAATTACGTTGCAGTAAAAGAGGATATAACCGAAAAAATCGCAGCAGAAAAAGAATTAGAAAAATATCGTACTGAGCTTGAAAATTTGGTAAAAGAAAGAACTAAGGAACTAGCATTTGTAAATAAAAGATTAGCCGATCAATTAGAGAAATCAGAAATTATCGGAAAAGCCATTAAAGAATCCTTAGAAAAAGAGAAACAACTAAATGACTTAAAATCGAGTTTTATCTCTACAACTTCACATGAATTTAGAACTCCCTTATCTTCGATTCTTTCCTCGATAGAGCTTTTAGAACTATTTGGACGGAAGTGGGATGAAGATAAGTATAGTGCACATATTGAAAGAATTAAAACAGCGATTGATTATTTAACTAAATTGATGGATGACGTTTTGATGCTCAACAAAGCGGAGACAGGGAAACTGCAATTTAATCTTTCTCGTGTTAATCTTAATGAATTATGCCATAAAATAATAGAGGAAGTAAAAACTCTTTCAAACGAGAATCATAAGATTGTTTGTAATTATAATATGAAAGAAAAAGATTTTCGATTAGACGAGAAATTGATACGTTTTATAATTAATAATCTATTAGGTAATGCAATTAAATATTCTCCGAAAGGAGGGATTATAGAATTGAGCATTGAAAAGATTTCAAATCAAATAATTTTAGTTATTAGGGATGAAGGGATAGGAATTCCCGAAAAAGACAGACCTCAATTATTTAATACTTTTTTTAGATGCAGCAATTCCGGAGATATTCAGGGCAATGGATTGGGACTTTCGATTGTTAAAAAATCGGTAGATATCCATGGCGGTACAATTATTTTAGACGAAAGTTATACTAAGGGTTCAAGATTCGTAGTTACGCTTCCACTATATAAAATATAAAATAGAGATTATATTAGTTCATACACTTTTTAACTAACTTATCCCAAAAATCATTCTTTTTTGCCTTTATTTTCTTTTTTCGCTACACTTATTAAATAATTTATTCCCCAAAACCTCCGTTTACAACATCATTAGTCCGTTCACTCCAAAATGGTTTATATAAATTCGATTTACTTCGAAAATAGGGTAACAAAACAATAAAGGGGTGTAGCAAATGTTTAACAATATGAAAATCGGAAAACGGCTAATGGTCGGATATGCATCTTTAGCCGCTGTATTAGTAGTAACAATTATTTTAAGTATTTCAAATCTGTCTTCGTTAAATAGTGAAGTAGAATTACTTGCTAACGATCGGTATCAAAAAACGGTTTGGGCAAATGGAATTATCGATCAGATAAATGTGGTTGCGAGAATCAATCGTAATCTTTACATATTAGATGATCCAAATGAAAAAGCTGTTGAGATGAAACGTTCAGCAGAAGCATCAGTTATAGTAAACGGATTAGCCGATTCTCTAGCAAGGACAATAAGTACCGATGAAGGTAAAGCTTTATTATCAGAATTTACTATTGCAAGAAAAGAAAAATTCTTTCCGGCAAGAGAGAAATTCTTCCAATTTTTAAACTCAGGGGATAAGGAAGGTGCCAGGAATATTTTATTTAACGAACTTAGAATCGCGCAGGGGGAATATTTTACTTCGATTGAAAATCTGATTAAATATCAGGGTAGACTTGTAGATGAATCTGCCTCTAAGGCTAAATCACTATATTCTTCTTCGTTTTGGATGATGATTATTATTGGATTTGCAGCACTTGCATTAGTCGCATTCTTATCATTAACAATAACCAGAAGCATTGTAAACCCTATAAGAAAGGTAGCTGATAGAGTAAAACAATTAGAAACTGTATGTATTACAAATCTTGGTAATGGATTAATGGCATTATCTCGCGGAGACTTATCGGCAAAAGTAGAAAAAGCAACTAAACATTTAATATTGAATAGAAAAGATGAGGTTGGCGAAGTTGCCGATACAGTTGATAGTATGATAACTAAGGCACAATTGGGAATTGATGCTTATGAATTGGTTCGAGGAAAATTCCAAATGTTAATGGGTGAAACAAATAAGTTGATTGATGACGGTAAAGAGGGAAGATTAAATCAGCGTGGAGACGATAAGAAGTTTGAAGGAGCATACCAGGAATTAGTAAAAGGATTTAATGATGTATTAGATTCAGTAATCATTCCAATTCAAGAAAGTGCAAAAGTATTAGATGTTTTTTCAAAAGGAGATTTTACACCAAGAATCAATTCAAAATATAAAGGGGATCATCAGCTTATAGTAAATAGCTTGAATCGACTTGGAGAATCAATAACTACAATATTAAGAGATGTAACAGATGCAGTGGAAGCCACAGCAAGTGCAAGCAGTCAAATTTCATCTAGCACTGAAGAACTAGCCGCCGGATCACAGGAACAGAGTGCGCAGGCAGCAGAAGTGGCAAGTGCAGTAGAACAGATGGCTTCATCGATCTTACAAACGACAAAGAACGCAAATAACACGGCAGAAAATGCAAAGAATGCTCGTGCCGTAGCCACTCAAGGCGGTAAAGCGATGACAGATACAATTGATGGAATGAATAGAATTGCGAATGTAGTTTCACGAGCCGCTTCTACGATTGAAGAATTAGGCAAAGGAAGCAATCAAATAGGGGAGATTATCCAAGTAATCGATGATATAGCAGACCAGACAAATTTACTTGCATTAAATGCGGCAATTGAAGCAGCAAGAGCAGGCGAGCAGGGCAGAGGATTTGCAGTGGTAGCAGATGAAGTCCGTAAGCTTGCAGAGAGAACTACAAAAGCAACGAAAGAAATTGCAGATATGATTAAGAAGATTCAAAAAGATACGATTGAAGCTGTCGATTCTATTAGCCAAGGAACCACTGAAGTGGAAGCAGGCAAAAAATTAGCACTGAATGCAGGCGAATCTTTGAATCTGATTATAACTGGCTCAAATGAAGTAGTGGATTTATCCACCCAAGTAGCTGCGGCAAGTGAAGAACAATCAGCCGCATCGGAACAGATAAGTAAAAACATCGAATCGATCAGTAGCGTAACTCATCAATCAGCTTCAGGCACTCAACAGATTGCAAGAGCAGCAGAAGACTTAAATAGACTGACCGATAATTTACAGCAATTGATTTTACAGTTTAAGATAGATACCGGTAAGAGTAATTTATCCGTAAGAACTAACGGGAAATTAATACACAGCCTATAAAAACACACCTCTCAGATATATCCCAAAGTCCCTAATAGCCGTCTTTCAAAGAGACGGCTATTTTTTTGTACAATAAATTGAATTCATGTTATTTAAAGAGAGAATAAAAAAAGCCGGTGGGAACCGGCTTCAATAAATCTTATTTAGTAGCAAACATTAACGAGCAGTAAATTGCAATGAGAATCATATCCTAATTATCAGCAGCCGCCGATAATGCGCTTCGATTTTTTCTTTTCGATCGGTGCTTTTTTATTATTTTTTATTAATTCAGCTACTTCGATGCTGGCTTTAGCTCTGAATCTTGCAGTGTCTTTATCCTGCTGTGAATTTAATTCCGGAGGAGTTTGATAATTGAGAATCTGGGACTTAAAAGCCGCCATTCCACCTTGTAATACTCTTACGTTTTCAAATCCTAATTCAGAGGCAATCACCGAAGCCTTCTTTTCGTCCTTTTCATCAGCGGCAACAAAAACCGTAAGTTTCTTTTTGACCGCAATAGTCTTAAGGGCATCCTTACCGAATAGTTCTTTGAATGTCATCGGTATCGATTTAGGAAGACTCATTAGCGTAAATTCTTTCATCGGACGGAAATCGATAATTTGCAAATTATTATCATTATCCATTAATCTAAAAGCGAGCTCATCGGAAGTGATATAATTTAATCTAACGGAATTTATTTCTTCGGTATTATTAGCTTTTTCCAAAACTGCATTTTGTTTGGAAGGCATTAAGAAAGCAGATAAGCCCATAACGAATAATATAGAAACAACAGCATAGTAAAGTTTAAGAGGATGCTCTTTTGAAGTAGCACCGTTATTAACTCTTAGTTCCACCCAGCGAGTAAACCAAAATGCGCCGGCAGCCATTACGGCAAATGAAAATGCAACCACGGCATGAGAAGTGCCAAGAAGATCATATACAGTTACTAAACCCCAGTTTTCGGCAGTATATAATCCATATAGCATCGGATATAGTTCACCAAATAGAAAGACACCAATAACAGAACCGCCGATAAAATAGATTGCATCAATTTTACCGATAGCTGCGGCGCAGAAACTTGTCCCGGGACAGAATCCGCCGATAACGAATCCGAGTCCCATAATAAATCCGCCTACAAGCGCAGAATAGAGAAACGTAGGATTAACGTAGATAAGATTGAGATCGATCATCCCAAGATATGCAAAGATTACCAATCCAATCATTGCCGTAATACCGGCAGTAAAAAACACGCGTAATACGGTAAAATCATATCCATAAAATAAACCGACCAATTTCTTAGAAGTCGAGAATCCGGCTTGTTCGAGAATATATCCGAATGCAATACCGACAAAGAGAGCGACAACAAAATTCAGTTCATTTCCGATAACATCAGGTACTAATGGTCCCATAATAATCTCCTCTCCTTAAATCCAAAGTTTTCTAAAAAAATAAGCAAACATGTAAGCACCGCCGAAGATAGCAAACATAGTAATTATACCGCCGAATGAGAGCACAGCCATACCGCTAAGAGCGGCTCCGCTCGTACATCCTCTTCCGAGTTGCGCCCCGAATCCGAAGAGCAATCCTCCGATAATAGCCGTTACTATTCTTACTTTGGATGTTACTTTAGGCGATTTTTCTAAAGTCCAATTTAGACGATTAGAAACAAGTCCCGAAATAAAAGCACCGATAAGAACGCCGATGACTTCAAAGACGAGCCAATTCTTTAGCGGGTTATTATCATGCTCGCTTAAGTATTCTTTATAGAACTTAGCTTCCGAAGCATGAGAAGGAGCGACCGTTTCTACTGCAGCAACTACACCACTCTTAACTGCACCACTAGCACCAAGACCGCGTCCCGTTATAAATATTGTTGCTAATAGCAGAAGTCCTAAAAGAAATCCCGCTAAGTATGGATTCATATATTTTGTTTCGTTCATATTATCCTCTAAACCTTTTAATTTTCTTTTGATGATTTTTCATCTTCTAATTCTTCATAACCGGTAATCATTGCTTTTAGATTAGAAGTAACGGTCTCACCGGTAGTAATTAAGTAGAGATGCGTAATAATAAAAGCGATTAATAATAAAGCACCTATTGTATGTACTATTGCAACGACTTCGAGCGAGCCGATATTAATAGATTCGACTGCATCTTTCTGTGGGTAGCGATAGAACATATAAAGAAGTCCGCTTACTACCATTACCGGAATAACAAGAATTTTAAGACCGAGATAAACTAATTTTTGAAGCGGATTTAATTTGCTCAAAACGGTTTTCTTTGTAGGATGCGGAGCATTTTTAAAGATTCCGAATATATAGTAATTGATTTGTGCTTTTAAGTTCGATGCAGTCGGCATATATTGCTTCCATTCGCCGGTGGAGAAATGCCAGAAGATTGCAAATACAATTAAAACGATAAAGGCATAAGCGGAAACATTATGGTACTTAACTGCATTCTGATAACCGAAAAACGTAAATGAGCCATGAATCTCGAATCCCGTAGCGGCTAACATAAAAATAAGTATAGCTTGAGTCCAATGCCAGAATCTCTCGAACGCTTTATAGATATAAACTTTATATTTCATTATGAACCTCTTTTTTCGATTTACGTTTTGTAGAAATTCTGATACCTGCATGAACCATTACACCAAGCAGAGTTAAGATTATAATAATTTTTCCGCCGATTTCTACTAGGCTTGAATAATCTCTTGCGGGCATATAAAAATCATTCAATCCGGCAAGACGGCTATTTTCTCTCGTATGGCATTGGTTACATGAAAGTGTATTTTCCTTTGATGAGACCATGTGATTAATAGGCCAGTACATTTCGGTTCTAACAAAAGCAAGTTGACCGCTGAAAGGAAGATGCACTTCATCCATTCCAACTTTAGCTGCTCTTAGCCAATTAAAATCTACCCAAAGCGCACCTTCACCTTTTTTATCAGAAAATAGTTTCGGCTGAATAATCATTTTATTAACGGGATCGAACGGCTGACGTGCTCTATGAATTTTAACGGGAATAATTTTAGAATCTCTATCTGCATAAGAGCCGTTAAGAGTATTTATTTTTATCGGTTTAGTGGTATCATTAATTACATCGCCGAGAAGATAGTGATCGGCAGTTCCATTGAACCAGATATATTCCGGTTTAACGCTGTCTGCCCATGTGAATGTACCTTTAATCGACATATAAGTATGGTTGCCTTTTGAATCTTCTTCGGTATAAGGTTCGCCATCTTTGAGTTTACCTGCGGTTGACCAATCCCAAGCCATTTTTGTTGAATTTTCTTTAGCATATACCGGTATATGACAGGTCTGACATGCCACTTTTACAGTATGCTCGTTCAAGATTTCTGCATCATGCGGAGTTTCTGTATGGCACTGTTCGCAGGTGGAACGATTTCTATTCATCGAAGAAAGCGAATAAACTCTTCCTTTCATCATATGATTTTCGCTCGTATGGCAGTCAACGCATACAAGATTAGAAGTTTCGGGGGACATGTGAATATCAATATCGGCAGATGGCTCAAACATGGAAGATTCTAAATCGCCATGCTTAACGTTATTACCGCCACCGCCAAAGAAATGACAAACACCGCAATTTGATCGCATTGGTCTGCCAACTTTTTGAGCTACAAGATTAAGATCGACAGCTTTATCCGGTGCTCCTGCCATTTCATTTCCTTTAGCGTAAGTCTCGGAATTATCATGGCAAACAAGGCAATCGATATTAGTTGGATCGGTAAGAGGAGTCATTGAGCTTGTCATTTTGAATCCGATATGACATTTTGCACAACTTTGTTCGTTTCCTTCTACACCGATACAAAAATTATTAATTGCGTTTTTCTTGCCTACGTAAACAATACCTCTACCTTGGACGTATTCTTCACGTTCCCAATTCCAGTGATTTGAGTGCATCACCTCTTTATGACG
>Ga0209643_1002901_pt1 | contig 10018 bp, 9 predicted proteins | sample AutmiccBRH37_all_FD_187383 | JGI IMG/M metagenome (GOLD analysis project Ga0209643, IMG submission 187383) | Deep subsurface microbial communities from Mt. Terri, Switzerland - Autotrophic microbial communities BRH/37_all (SPAdes) (version 2) | ecosystem: Environmental > Aquatic > Deep subsurface... | reverse complement strand
CCGCTGGCGCCGAGAGAGACAGGCCCGGAACCCAGGTTCCGGGCCTTTTTCTTTGCGCGGTTCCTGCGCATGATGCCAAGCGTGGCGGCAGACGCTGCGCGGGGACTGCTTCATGGCCAGGCCGCTTCTGTCGTCCGGCGACTTCTTCGGCGCGGCCTCCCGCACGGTCGAGGCCGGGGGGTTCCGCGTCGGCCTGTGGATCGCCGACCGTCCGCCCGAGACCGTCGAGTTTCACGCCCATGACGACGCCCATTTCATTCTGGCGCTGGACGACGGCTATTGCAGCCTGGCCCGCGATCCGCTGACGCCCAAGGGCGCCGCCTTCGGCCCCGGCGCCCTGGTGTGGAATCCGCCGGGCGTCGAACACCGCGACTGTTTCACCGTCGCCGGCGGCCGCTTCCTGTCCATCAGTTTCGATCCACCCAAGGGCGCGGCCCAGGGCGATCCGCTACGGCTGCGCGGCGCCCTGGCCGAGGGGGCGGCGCGTCGATTGATCGGGGTGGCCGGGCGGTTCGCGGCGGGCGACGCCGTGGCGATGGAGGGGCTGACCCTGGACCTGGCGGGCGCGGTGCTGACCCCCGGCGACTTGAACGAGGATCCGGCGCCGGAGTGGCTGCTGCGGGCGCATGAGGTTCTGCACGACCTCTGCGACCGGCCGGGGCTGGAGGTGGCGACTGTGGCCCGTATCGTCGGCGTCCACGCCGTCTCGCTGGCGCGCCGCTATCGCCGTCATTTCGGTCGCTCGCCGGCGGCCGCCATTCGGCTGGCCCGCGCCGATCGCGCCGCCGGACGCCTGGCCCGGGGCATCGACCTGGCAGAACTGGCCGCCGCCGCCGGCTATGCCGACCAGAGCCATCTGACCCGCGAGTTCGGCGCTATCTACGGCCTGACGCCCGCCCGCTATCGTGCCCTGTTCGCCTGAGCCGGTTTCACCTGTTCAAGACCCGGAGCCCGCATCCTGCGACAGGTTCGGCCTCGCCCTTCTTCCAAGGATTGTCATGCGTCCCCTGCTTCTCGCGGCCCTCGGGCTTGCGCTCGTCTCGTCCCCCGTCGCGGCCGAACCGGCCTGGCCGGTCGCCGCGCCTGAAAGCCAGGACGTCTCGGCCGAAGGCCTGGCGGCCATGGACGCCGCCGTCCGCGCGGGGACGTTCCAAAAGATCACCAGCGTCCTGATCGCCCGCCACGGCCGGCTGGTGCACGAGGTCTATTTCGACGAAGCGGGCCGTGAGAGCCGACGCAACACCCGCTCCGTGACCAAGACGGTCACCGCCATGCTGGTCGGCGCCGCCGTCGCGCGGGGCGACATCGCGAGCGTGGACGCCCCGATCCTGCCCTTCGTCGCCGACCACGGGCCGTTCGACAATCCCGACCCGCGCAAGGCTGCGATCACGGTCGAGGACCTGCTGACCATGAGCTCCTTGCTCGAATGCGACGATGGCAACTCCTTCTCGCGCGGCAACGAGGAGCGGATGTATCTGATCGAGGACTGGGTCAAGTTCGCCATGGACCTGCCGATACGCGGCTTTCCGGCCTGGGTTCCCAAGCCGGCGGACCAGCCCTATGGCCGGGCTTTCAGCTATTGCACGGCGGGCGTCAGCACCCTGGGCGCCGTGGTTCAGGCGGCGACGGGCGAACCACTTCAGGACTTTGCGCGCGACGCCCTGTTCGGCCCGCTGGGGATAGAGGGCGAGGAATGGCAGATCTCGCCCCTGGGTCTGGCCCAGGGCGGCGGCGGCCTGGGGCTGCGCAGCCGCGATCTGCTGACCCTGGGCCAGCTGTTGCTAAACCAGGGCCGCTGGGACGGGCGTCAGGTGCTGCCGGAGGCCTTTGCGAAGGCCATGACTGCCCCTCATTCAACAGTGGATCCCGAGCGCGGCGACTATGGCTATCTGATCTGGCTGCCCACCTATCAGGTCAGGGGCGTCTCTCACCCCGCCTGGAGCATGGCGGGGACCGGCGGCAACAAGGTGGTTATCGTGCCGGACCTGGACACGGTCGTGGTGGTGACGACCGAGAACTACAACATCCGCAATCCCCACGGCCTGGCCGACGCCCTGATCGCCGGCCATGCCCTGGCGGCCATGCGATAGTGGGGATCGCCTGAACCAAAAAAGGCCCGGAACCGCAGTTCCGGGCCTTTCTTGTTTTGCGCTCGCCTGAAGCCTTAGCGCACCGGGCGGGTGACGCGCGAGGAGAGGTTCTGGATGACCTCGCGGGCTTCGAAGGCGTTGGGGTCGCCGGCCGGTTTCGGGCCGCGGCCCATGATGATCTCGGCGGTGGCCTCGTAGCGGTCGATCTGACGGGTGTCGAAGTCGTTGGCGCCCCAGCGATCCCAAGGGCTCCAGTAGCCGCCGCGGTAATAGCGCCACGACGGACCCCAGTAGGGGCCGTAGAAGCTGTTGTAACGGCTGTAGAAGGGGTCGGGCGTCGTGACGTAGCGGGTGTCGCGGTCGGTGGCGCGGTTGACGGTGGCGAACCAGTCATAGCCGCTCTCGACCGTCAGCTCGGCCGAGCGCAGCAGCAGCGACATCTCGACCTGTTCGCGCGACGTCACCGAATTGCCGGCGAAGCTGACGCGGTAGCGATTGGCCTCGACCCGCTGTTCGGCGTAGCCGCCGCGCTGACCATTGAAGCCGGCGGGCTGGTAAGGGGTGGCGGTGGCGCAGGCGGCCAGGGCCATGCCGGCGATCGCCGTGGTCGCCAGCATCCTGACGACCGAGGTCTTTCTGGAAAGGGCTTTCATGAAATCAACTCCTTGATCGCCCATTCGGGCGCGCTGGCGGCTGAACGGCGCATGAACGGCCATGTTCCGGACCAATCTAGGAGGAAGCTCGACCGCGTCTAGAGCCTTAATGCGATCAATACGGCCGCCGTCAGCAGGAGGATGCCGACGAAGACCCCGAAACCGCGCCGGAACCGGGCGTTCTGCATCCGCCGCGACAGGGCCGCGCCGGACAGGGCGTAGGCGCTCATCGACATCAGATCCATGCCGATGACGGCCAGGGCGAACAGGGCCAGCTGGGGCGCGACGGGCCGATCGACGTCCAGGAAGGGCGGCAGGACGGCGGTGAAGAACAGGATGGCCTTGGGGTTGGCGATCTGAACCGCGAAGCCGTCGACGAAGGCGCTGCGGCCCTTGCGGACCTCCACATGGTCGGGCTGGGCGGCGGTCTGGAAGGCGCCGCGCAGGGCCTTCAATCCCAGCCAGGCGACATAGAGGGCGCCGAGGACGGCGATCAGGCGGAAGGCGTCGGGGAAGGCCTTGACCAGGGCGCCCAGGCCGAGGGCGGCGGCGGCGAACCAGACCAGGGTGGCGCAGTTCATGCCCACCACCCCGATCAGGGCCGAGACCCGGCCCTTTTCGACGCCGGTCGCGACGGCGAACAGATTGGCGGGGCCCGGCGTGATCGCCATGACCGCCATCACCCCCAGGAAGGTCGAATAGAGATGCGGATCGACAGGCAGGGCGGACATGCGGCGCCATGTCGCTGCATTGGCGACGGCGGTCAAGACCGTCCTGTCGCGTCGCGCGGCGCCCGCCTGGGCCGGCGTCAGGCCGTCGGAGGTTCCGGGGCTTCGGGGGGCTCGGGCGCTTCCGGAGGCGCGGGGGGTGCGTCGGGGGCCTCCAGTTCGTCGACCGTCAGGGTGTCCCCGGCCTGGTCGAGCGCATACTGGGCGATCAGGCCATAGGTCTCGATCTGTTCGGGATCGGGGTTGGTCCAGGCGCTGTTGCGGGCGATGCCGGTTCCGGCGATGACGCCGTGCTGCATCCCGGCCTCCATGGCCTCCCTGAGCTCGGGGTCGTTCAGGGCGTTCTCGACCAGGGCGTCGATGTCGATGTCCTTCAGCGCCTCGGCCGCCAGTTCCGAGGCGTGTTTCGTGGCCTCGGCGGTGAAGGCGGCGACGTCGGGGGCGTAGTCGGACCAGAGGGCGGCGATCCGCTGGCCGCGTGCGCTTTCGCTGAGGCTCTCGTCCTCGGAAATGGCCTCGGCGCGCTTGCCGAACGCCTCCATCCGGGCCTCGAAGGCGTTCGCGGCGGCCTCGAGCCGGGCCTCGGCGGAATGGGCTCCGGGCTTGGCCGTCGGCGCGTCGCCGTCCTGGGCCAGGGCGGACGACAGGGGCAGGAGCGCGAGGGCGGCGGTCAGGCTGAGTGCGCGGATCATGGGAGCAGTCCCCGTGGATGACCCGTTCAAACTCCGCCCAAGGCCGCCCCGCCTCAAGTGAAATCGCGGTAAGGCGGGCCCTACTGCGGCGTGGAAGGCGTCTCGGGCGTCGTCGGGGCGGGTGCGGATTTCGCGACGATCTCGGCGCGCACCATGGCCGGAATGGCCTTGATCTGCTCCACCGCCGCCGAAATCTCTTGGGCGGGCGCGCCCTGGGCGGCGGCGAAGGACTGGAGGTCGGCGGCGAAGGCGTCGATCTGGGGCTGATAGCGCGCCTGGATGGCGTCGAGATCGGTCTTGGCCTTGGCGGCGTCCGACTGGGCGGCGGCGGCCTGCATCTCGGTCGCCATGGTCTCTATCGAACTGCCGAAGGCGTGGGCGCGGGCTTCGAAGGCCGCTTCTTCGGGGCTGCGTTCCTCAGCCGGCGCGGCGGCGCCGGACGCCTGAGCCGATGCGGGCGCGGCCAGGTCCGGAGAAGCGAAGGCGGGCGTGGCGACGACCAGCAGGGCGGCGGTCGCGAGACAGGATAGATGGCGCATGGAAAGTTGCTCCGACGGCCGCAAGCGCCGTCCTGATGGCCTGGATGGAGGGCGCAGGCCAGGCCGTTCCCGCGTCAGATGCTCGCACGGATAATGCGTCAGGCCAGGGGTTCGCAAGGCGAGGCGATGGAATGCGCAATTCTACCTAATGCTGGGAAAACGGGATTCTTAGGAAATCCGGGCAATCTGCTTTCATGGGTCGGAGCAGGAAGCATTTGGGACGGGGGCGTTGGCGGCTTTTTCGCCATGACGCCGGACGTGAAGCCGGGCCTCCGCCCTGGCTGTTCGTGCTTCTGTATCTCGCCAGTCAGGTTCTCGGCCATTGGAGCATGGCGACGCTGAACGCCACGGTGATGTGGCCGGCGAACGCCATAGTTCTGGCCGCTCTGCTCCAGCTGCGCCGCCACGAGGCGAGGGGCGTTCTGATCGGCTGCACCCTGCTTAATCTAGCCGGCAATATCCTGAGGGGCGATGCGCCCCTGTTCGTGGTGACCAATGTCACGCTGAATCTGCTGCAGGTCGTGGTCGCTGCCCTGCTGGCCCGACGCCTGTGCGGGGCCGCGCTGGACATGCGGCGGCCCAAGCGCCTGTTCCGCTTCGCCGTCGGGGCCGTGGTCCCGGCCGTGGCCCTGACCACGGTTCTGGCCGGTCTGATCGCGGTGGTTTCCAATCAGCTGCCCCTCGGCAATCTGGCTTTCCGTCTGCGTCATCTGTTCGACATGGAGCTGCTGGCGATGATGATGATCACGCCGACCCTGCTTCTGGTCGCGCGCAACCACCGTTTTCGTGGAGACGCCAAGGTTTCCCCCGTGGAATTCGTTGTCCTGATCGGCCTGGTGACCGTCGCCGCGCTCTGGGCCTTCTGTCAGTCCCTGGCCCCGATCCTGTTCATCGTCTTCCCGCCGCTGTTCCTGCTGGCCTTCCGTCTGTCCCCGCCTTGGACCGCCGGCGCCGTCATCCTGATTTCCGTCATAAGCGCCACCGCCACCCTGACCGGCCACGGCCCGGTGACCATGACCCGACTGGCCTATGATCCGGATCTGGAGGCCATTCCCCATGTGATGCGCCAGATGAACGTGCTGCATCTGTTCCTGCTGGCCGTGGTGGCCACCGCCCTGCCCATCACCACCCTGTCCACCGAACGGCGCCGCCTGTTCGAGCGGCTCCGGGTCCGCACCGAGGCCGCGCTCTGCGCCCTGCAACGCGCCGAGAAATCCGACGCCGCCAAGTCCCGTTTCCTGGCCATGATGAGCCACGAGATGCGCACCCCCCTGACCGGAATCACCGGCTACACCGACCTGTTGTCGCGCCGTCCCGAACTGGACGCCGAGGCCCGGCGCCAGCTGGAGGCCGTGCGCCAGTGCAGCGACGCCATGCTGCGCCTGATCGAAGACCTGCTGGAAGTGTCGAGCGGCAATGTCGAGGTCGCCCTCAAGCCGGTCGAGATTCCCGTCCTGCTGGAAGAGGCCCTGGCGCCGGCGCGCGAATGGGCGGCCGTGCGGGGGCTGGACTTCGTCCTGACCGTCGGTCCCGGCGCGGAAAGCGCGGCCCTGACCGACGGCCGACGCCTGCGTCAGATCCTGCACCACCTCGGCAGCAATGCCGTGAAGTTCACCGGCAAGGGCGGGGTGCGGATCCTGGTCGAGCGGATCGACGACCGGTTGCGGTTCGCCGTCAGCGACACCGGCTGCGGCATGTCCGAAGAGGTTCTCGCCGGGATCTTCCGCCTGTTCGAACAGGCCGACGCCACCACCAGCCGCGTCCACCACGGCGCCGGGGTCGGTCTGGCCCTGGCCAAGAACCATATCGACCGGCTGGGCGGGACGGTCACGGTCGAGAGCGTCCAGTGGAAGGGCACGACCTTCACCGTCGACATCCCGGCGCCGACCGTCGAGAGCGTCCGGACAGCGGAGGCCGCCCCGTTGGAACAGCGCCGCATGCGGGTGCTGATCGTCGACGACCATCCCTCCAATCGCGACCTGATGCGGATCATGCTGGAGGCCGTCGATTGCGAGACGGCCGAGGCCGGCGACGGCCGTGAGGCGGTCGAGGCGGTCGCGACGGGAAGCTTCGACCTGGTGCTGATGGACGTGCGTATGCCGGTGATGGACGGGCTGGCCGCCACCCGCGCCATCCGCGCCCTGGACGGACCGGCTTCGGCGGCGGCCATTCTGGCCGTCACCGCCGAAGCCATGCCCGAGGACGTCGCCCGCTGTCTGAACGCCGGCATGGACGCCCATGTGGCCAAGCCGATCACCCAGGTCCGGCTCTATGAGGCCATGAACCGGGCCATGGAGGTCGCCGCCGTCAGGACGGACGACGCCCAGGCCGCCTAGACGGGGTTCACCAGGTCAGATTGACCCGGGCGTAGCCGAAGCGGCCGTTGAAGCCGAACGGCGAGTTGTAGGGATAGCCCAGCACCCCGTTCGAGTTCAGCGCCAGGGGCGTGGCGTCGGGATATTCGTCGAAGACATTGTCCACCCCGAGCGCCAGGCCGACGCGATCGGTCAGCTGATAGCGGCCTTCCAGATCGATCACCGTCTTTTCGCCGGTGTGATAGTCGTTGGCCGGAACCGAGCCGGGCTGGAGCACGTCGCCGTAATAGGTCGCTCGCGCCGTCGCGCCCCATTTCCGCAGACGCCAGTCGGCGGCCGCCGAGACCTTGGTGTCGGGCGTGCCCTGTTCGATGGTCAGGATGCGCTGGCGGCCGAACAGGGTGGTGGGCAGGTCGGTGTCCAGCGAGACGTCGTTGAAGTTGGCGGCGACGGTGAAGTCGAAGTCGCCCAGGCTCTCGGTCGGCAGGCGATAGCGGCCGACGACGTCCACCCCCTCGGTCGAGGTCGAGACGCCGTTGACGAAGAAGCGGGCCGCCTGAACGTTCAGCGGGGTCAGCAGGGCGGGATTGCGGATCAGTTCCGACAGCACGATCTGGTCCTCGATATCGATCTTGTAGGCGTCGATCGTCAGGTCGAACCCGCCCAGCCGCACCACGGCGCCGAACGAATAGTTGGTCGAGGTCTCGGGTTTAAGCGGACGGCCGCCCAGGGCCGTCCCCACGGGACTGGTGGAGGGGAAGGTGCCGGTCTCGACCACGACGCCGTCCTGGATCACCGACGAGGTCGAGGTGAAATAGGACTGCTGCAGCGACGGAGCGCGGAAGCCGGTCGAGACCGAGCCGCGCAGGGCGAAGGCGCGGGTGAAGTCGTAGCGGGCCGACAGCTTGCCCGTCTGGGTGTCGCCGAAGTCCGAATAGTCCTCGAACCGAACGGCGCCGGCGACCGTCAGCTTCTCCGTCAGCGGCAGTTCGACATCGGCGTAGGCGGCGAAGTTGTCGCGATCCACGTCGACTTCATTGGAGGGCTGGAAGCCGGGGAAGCCCTGGGCGCCGCCGGACAGGGCGGTGTTCGACCCCAGCGGTCCGCGGTTGTAGCTCTCCGGCTGGCCCGCCTCGATCTGATAGTTCTCCCAGCGCTGTTCCAGGCCCCAGGCCAGGTTCAGCGGCCCGCCCGCCAGACCGGCCTCGAATTCGCGGCTGAAGTCGGCGCCCAGGACCAGCTGGTCATAGATCAGGCTGCCGGAATCGAAACTGGTCGGCGAGGCGGCGCCATAGGTCGAGTTCAGCGAATCCTCGGTGCGGAAGTCCAGGGCGTTGCGGCCATAGGTCAGGCTGACGTCCGCGTTCCAGCCGGCGATCTCGCCGCGCAGGCCGCCGGCCAGGGATGCGTCCTGGCTGTTGACGGCGACCTTGGGCAGGAATCCATTCGGATAGATGGCCGTGACATTGTTCACATTGTCCGACAGGCGCGGGAAGGCCGCGCCCTCGCTGTCGCGGTCTTGATAGCCGGCCCAGCCATAGGCCTCCCAGCCGCCCCCCAACCCCTTGCCGGCGTTGGCGAAGACGGTCCACTGCTCCACTTCCGGGTCGCCGAAGCGGGCTGTGATCGCGCCATTGGCGGCCGTGCGGGGATCATAGTCGGAGCGATTGGTCGATTCGCGGCTCAGATATTCGGCGGACAGGGTCAGGAAGCCGTCGTCGCCCAGGCCGAAACCCTGCCAGGCCGAGGTTGTGACCGTACCGCCGTCCTGTTCGTCGCGCTCGCCGCGCGCCGTCTTCACCGTGGTCAGATACTGGCCATAGGTGACGCTGGCGCCGCCGCCGCTCGAGGCCTCCCTGAGGCGCAGGTTGACCACCCCGGCGATGGCGTCGGAGCCGTACTGGGCCGAGGCCCCGTCGCGCAGCACCTCGACCCGGTCCAGGGCCGCGGTCGGGATGGCGTTCAGATCGACGGCGGCCGAGCCGCGTCCGACCGTGCCGTTGACATTGACCAGGGCCGAGGCGTGACGGCGCGTACCGTTGACCAGGACCAGGGTCTGGTCGGGCGACAGGCCGCGCAAGGTCGCCGGACGGATCGAATCGCTGCCGTCGTTGGCCGAGGGGCGGGGGAAGGTCAGGGACGGGATGGACTGGGCCAGGGCCGCGGCGAACTCGGTCGTGCCCCGGTTCTGCAGGCTCTGGGCCGTGACCACGTCGACGGGGGCCAGGGTGTCCAGGCGCGAGCGGTTGGCGACGCGGGTGCCGGTGACGACGATCTCGTCCACGGCGGCGGCTTCATCGGCGGCTTGCGTGGCGGGGGCTTCTTGAGCGAAGGCGGGCGCGGCGCTCAGCAGGGCTACGGCGGAGACGGTGGCCAAAAGGGCGGGGGCGAAAAGAGCCGGCGAGGCGGCTCGGAAGGCGGTGCGCATTGAGAGATTTCCTGATGATTGTTTTTGGCGCGCACGGGCGCGCGAACCGGCGTCTTCGACGTCCGGCCTAGGCGTTGACGGAGCGGGCGGCTTCAGCCGCTACATCGTCCGCCGATCCGACGAGGGTCGGCCTGTGTCACGACTTTGGACATCGTCTTCTCCGACCGCGCGGTCGGGGGGAGCGCCTCGCGGTCATGGCCATATCAGGGCGGAGATGCGGCGGGTCAATGCGCGGCTGCGGTCATGTTTGCTGGGAGCAGGCCGCAGAAAATCTACACCATCCCTTTCGTCATTCCGGGCGAAGGGCCGCTTGGCCCGCAGACCCGGAACCCAGCGGCGCACGTGAGCGCGAACCTGTCGCGGGCCAGGTGTTCAGACATCCTGCTGCGGACGGATTTCGCCTTCGGCGCCGCTGGGTTCCGGGTCTCCACTGCGCTGCGCCCGGAATGACGAAGAAGGCGCGCGTCTAAGAACCCCTCCGTCTCTCCGCTGCGCTCCGAGCCACCTCCCCACCTTGTGGGGAGGAGACAGGCAAGGCCCGTCGCATCGTCTCCTCCCCGCCTTGCGGGGAGG
>Ga0209643_1002900_pt1 | contig 10020 bp, 10 predicted proteins | sample AutmiccBRH37_all_FD_187383 | JGI IMG/M metagenome (GOLD analysis project Ga0209643, IMG submission 187383) | Deep subsurface microbial communities from Mt. Terri, Switzerland - Autotrophic microbial communities BRH/37_all (SPAdes) (version 2) | ecosystem: Environmental > Aquatic > Deep... | reverse complement strand
TGAATTTGCTTTTACGGCATAATTCAATTTCAACTTTTTAACAGAAGAAAATGCTGCCGTAATACGATTGTATTGCGATTCCATTTTTTCCGCGTTGTAAACATACAGCGGACTTCCATATTTTTTGGTAAGGGAAACTAACAATTGACTATCCATGAATTTAATTTTTTAAGTTTTCAAAAGTAACCATCTGTCGGTTGTTTTGAAAGACAGTGGCAATAAAATAACAATATTTAACATTTTGTTAAAAAAAAGCCCCAATCTATTTAAGAATGGGGCTCAAAAATGTGTTTATAATTTTTTATTTTGCTTTTTCAGCAGTTAGCATTGCAATTTTCACTACAACATCTGTTGCCAATTGGATTGCTTCCGCAGCAACAAATTCATAACGTCCGTGAAAATTATGTCCGCCTGCAAAAATATTTGGGCAAGGCAAGCCTTTGTATGACAATTGAGAACCGTCTGTTCCTCCTCTAATCGCTTTTATTAAGGGTTTAATTCCTAATTGTTTCATTGCTTCTTCGGCAATATCAACAATATGCATTACAGGTTCAATTTGTTTGCGCATATTGTAATATTGGTCTTTCATTTCAACTTCAACCAAATTACTGCCCAATTTTTTGTTTAAATCATCGGCAACTTTTTGAAAAGTGGCTTTGCGTTGTTCAAACAATTTCATATCGTGGTCTCTGATAATGTACTCAAGTTCGGTTTTTTCAACTTCACCGTGCACACTGCTCAAATGATAAAATCCTTCATAACCTTCAGTTTCCTGCGGAATTTCGTTTTTTGGCAATCCTGCAATAAATTCACTGGCAATTAACATAGAGTTAATCATTTTTCCTTTTGCGTAGCCTGGATGCACAATTTTTCCGTGGATGATTACTTTTGCTCCGGCGGCATTGAAATTTTCATATTCCAATTCACCAACGCGGCTGCCATCCATTGTATAAGCCCATTCGGCGCCAAATTTTTCCACATCAAACATATGGGCTCCTTTTCCAACTTCTTCATCGGGCGTGAAGCCAATTCTTATTTTTCCGTGTTTAATTTCGGGATGGTTGATTAAATATTCCATGGCCGAAACAATTTCAGTAATTCCTGCTTTATCATCGGCGCCCAAAAGGGTAGTGCCGTCAGTTGTAATTATAGTTTGCCCTTTATACAACAATAAGTCTTCAAAATAACTGGGAGATAAAACAATATTTTCTGCTTTGTTTAACAAAATATCACCGCCATCATAATTTTTATGGATTTGAGGTTTTACGTTGGTGCCTGAATAATCCGGACTTGTGTCAATATGGGCAATAAAACCAATGGTTGGAACTTTAAAATCCACATTTGAAGGAAGTGTTGCCATAATATAGCAATGATCATCCAAAGTAACATCCTGCATACCAATTTCTTTCAATTCATCAACCAAAATATGCGCCAAATCCCATTGTTTTTCAGTGCTCGGAAAATCAGGATTGTTTGGGTCAGATTGCGTGTCCACTTTAACATATTTTACAAATCGATCTATTATTTTTTGCATATTTTTAAATTTTTATCAAAAGTAAGGATTCATTAAAGTTTTCGCAATCTAATTGTCATAAATTATTCCAAAAACTGAATGCTTTCCAACAACGAAATTGATTCACATATGCGTTCATCGATATTTGTTGTTCCATAAATTTCAGAATAGGCAGAAAAATAGGTATTTTCTGAAATTTTTGTAAGGACCGTAAAACGATGATAGTCAAAATTATTTTTTATTCCTTTTGAAATGTACCAAAAAGAAGGTTTTTTTTGAAATGACTCATTGCCAGAATCAATTATTTTAAGGTTGTTGGCATTCAAAACCGAATCTTTTCGATGGTGAAAATCATTGTCGAAATTCAAGGTTCCCAAATTAAAAGAAGCCGCCAAAATATAAGTTTCAGAAAGCTGTTTAATCGTGTCGGCAGTAAAAACTTCAGATTGATAATTATCAAAGTATAATTCTGTTTTCCAACTACTTGGAATATTCAATGTAAAGTTTTTATTAAAATCTGTAATTTCTTTGGTATTTTTATATGTTGTGGCGCTACAATTCATCTTTTTGCCAATTTCAGATTGATTGGAACAGCCAGAAAACAATAAAAAAACAAAACAATAAAAAGCAAAATTTCTCATTTTAATTGATTGTTATTTTTGCAATCACTTCATTGCCTGAAACCCAAGCGGTATTTTCATTTACAAAACGAATGGAGTGAAAAGCTTCATCGCTTACTTTTTCCCAATTTTTTCCTGAGCTTTTCGAGTAAAAAACGCCGTTGTCGGAAACAGCAAATACTTCTTTTCCTTGTGTATTTGGCACATATTGCACACAGCTCACGTATTTTGGCTCGGCATTTTCCGACACAACTTCCCAAGTTTTTCCACCATTATTGGTGATTGCTTTGTTGGCGTAATTTCCGTGCATATCGGTATAATCGCCGCCACAAATAATTCCTTGTCTTTCATTGTAAAAATCGACTGAATAAATTCCCGTGCTGCTTTTTCCCTGAACGATTGGCGTATCGTATACTTTCCAAGTTAAACCCATATCAGGCGTATGAAAAACACGCGCTTTCATTCCGCCCGTCACAATCCAGGCATTTTCGCCGACTATGGCAATGTTGGTATTGCTGGCCGCAAAAGCAGCTTCACCGACTTCAATTTTCGGCAAGTTTTTGCAATCCATTTTTCCCCAGGAATTTCCGCCGTCGCGTGTAATCAAAATCGACAAACAATCATTTGTAGGATCACCGATAGCGATTCCGTTGAGTTCATCAAAAAACTTCATAGAATCGTAAAAAACTTTGTCGTGCACTTCTTTATAAACCAATTCAATTTCATTGCTTTTATAACGATACAACAGCGCCGGATTTTCAATACTCAAAGCAAAAACGGCTTCTTTGGTATAGGCAATCGCCCTAAAATGTGGAACAATGGTATCAGTCACAATTTTTTTTGTTGCAACGAATTTTCCGTTTCCGTTTATAATGCCGATGGTTCCGTTTGAGCTTGCATAAACAACCGATGAATCATTCACAATTTCAATGGCGCGAATGCTGGCACTGTCAATGTTGAATTTTTCGATTGAAATTTTTACTGTTTCACGTGGTTGATAGTTGCTATTGCACGCTAATAAAAATGTAAAGAGGATTGTAATTATCGCAACGTTTTTCATTTATTATTGTTGAAGATTGTAACAAATTTAGGAAAAATAAATCGAATTTTTAAACAACAAAAAAGGCAAGTTTTTACTTGCCTTTTTTGCTTATTTATATCAATAAAATTTACTGATTGAAAAACTCATCAGTAATATACATTTCCTTATCAAATCTTTTTTCAAGCTTGGAAACTTCAATTTCTTTAATTTCAGAAAATTTCAGCGATTTTGTTTGTCTGCCCGAAATTCCTCTAATATTATCCAATGCCGCTTTTAAAACCACTTCATTTTCATCACCAAAAGGTAAAATAGCATTCCAGAATTGATATTCCTTAACTTCAATATCCGGAACGAAACCTTGCGTATAATCGCTTTGGTCCAATTTATTATAGATTTGAAAAACTATGGGTTGCATGGCATATAAATGTGCTGAATTTGCCGATGATTCACTTGTGTAATCTGATGAAGGTGAATCATATAAAGTAATTGACCCAACATTTTTACCGTAAGTGGTTGTTCCTATCACTTTAACAGACATAAATGGTTTTAATCCGTTGATAATCATTTCACTTGCAGAAGCCGTACTGCTGGATGTTAGTACATACAATTGATTGATGCCTGTAAGTCTGTTTATATTTTCTTCTCCGGTTTTAGTGCCACTTACATCATAAACATTTAACTTATTTTGAAAGGTATAAGAACTGTTTTGATTGGTATGTTTTGCATTAAAAGTCAATTTAGCAAAGGTTTCAGTACCTGCAACGGAATTAATCATACTTGCCAGATAAGCTGAAGTTAACACAGATCCGCCGCCATTTAATCTTAAATCCAACACCAATTCTTGAATTCCTTCATTTTTAAAATCAGCAAAAGCTGCATTTAATTCATCATTATAAGAGGATCTAAATCCATTGTAAACCAAATAACCCACTTTTATACCGTTAATATCAGCAAACACTTTCTTCAAATAGACTGGGTCTTCTGAAATAACCACTGCTGTTATTGTTTTATCGGCGATAAGGGTTCCGTTTTCCGTAACAATTGAAAATTTTACAGTTTCATTAGAAAGTTTGCTTACCACAGATGAATAATTGCTTTCATTCATTAATACACCATCCAACGCATTGATAAGGTCGCCTCTTTTAATACCTGCTAAATCAGCCGGTGAATTTGGTGCCACATATCTTACATAAAAAATAATGTCGCCGGGAGTTGTATTAATTTTCACTGCCTGTAAACGAATTCCAAATGATTTTGTAATTCCCTGAAAAGAATTATTTAAAGCCACAAAATCATCAACAATCCAAGAAAATCTATCGGTATTTCCCTGATCAAACAACAAACTGTAGAATAAATCTTCCGGAGTTGCATATTCTTTTAAGTACGCATCATAAGCATCTTTGTCATCATCTTTGGTATTTGCCAAATTTGTAACGTCGGTTTGCCAATTGTACCAGGAATTCATCCCTTTCCATACAAAATCATTAATAGGTTTTTCTAAACCATTGTTTATTGGGGCTGGGTCGTCATTTTTATCGCAACTGGCAAATGTTAAACCAAGCACTACGTATGTTGCCAGTATATAGCCTAATTTTCTCATTTTATTATTTTTGTTATTTGGACGCAATATATCAATTTTTATTCCAAATTTAATATATGCTGTTACAAAAACGTAACTTGCTCGTCATAATTGTAATAACATCAGAAAATCGTTTTAACAACCAAACTTAAAATGGATCAGTCAGAGTTTTTAAAAAAAGTAATGCCTTTTAAAGATAAAGTGTTTCGATTGGCGAAAAGACTGTTGGTTTCAACAGAAGAGGCAGAAGATGCAACCCAAGAGCTTTATTTTAAGCTTTGGAAAAACAAGTCGAAATTAAACGACTATAACAGTATTGAGGCTTTTGCGATGACAATGACGAAGAATTATTGTTTTGACCGATTGAAATCGAAGCAGGCAAATAATTTATCGCTGGTTCACAGTAACTATAAAGAAGGTGGAACGTCTTTACAGAAAAGGGTAGAATTAAATGACAGTGTAAGTTTGGTTCATAAATTGATTGAGAACTTACCGGAGCAACAAAAAATAATCATACAGCTTAGAGATATTGAACAATATGAATTTGATGAAATAGCGGAAATGTTGAATATACAGCCAGCCACAATCAGGGTTTCATTATCAAGAGCCAGAAAAACAATTAAAGAACAATTAATAAAACAACACAATTATGGAATTAGTTAACATAGAAAAGTTGTTGGAAAAATACCTGGATGCTGAAACTTCCATCGCCGAAGAAAATGAATTAAAAACTTATTTTTCAGGAGATGATGTAGCACCACATTTAGAAGAATATCGAGCAATGTTCGGTTATTTTTCAGCCAATAGAAACGAGAAATTTACAAAAACCATTCAATTAAAAAGTCGAAAACTGAATTGGAAATGGTTATCTGTAGCTGCCTCAGCAATTTTATTGGTAAGTGTGTACACCGGGTATCAAAAAAACCAACAAGCAAAAGCCGAAAAAATTTATCAAGAAACGCAATTTGCTTTTGCAATGTTATCGGCAAATTTAAACAAAGGAACTGCAGCAATCACTGAATTGCAAGAGTTTGAAACCAGTACAAACAAAATTTTTAACAAACCTAAATAACAAAAAAATGAAAAAAGTAATTTTTATAATCGCCTTTGCTATATTACCATTCATAAACTATGCGCAAGTTTCAATTTTCAATAAATTTGAAGCTATGGATGATGTGACCTCAGTAATTGTGAACCAAGAAGCTTTTAAAATGTTAAGCAAATTTAAAAGCAGCAGCCCAGAAGCAAAACAGTATGCAGATATGGTGAAAGACTTAGAATCTTTAAAAGTTTTCACAACAGAAAACACCGCCATTGCGACTCAAATGGAAGATGTTGTTACAAGTTATTTGAAAACCTCAAAACTTGTGGAGATGATGCGCATAAAAGATAAAGATGCCAACGTTAAAATTTACATTCGTCCAGGTAAAGATGATAATCACGTGAGTGAATTGTTAATGTTTGTGAACGATATGACAAATAAAGCCAACAAACAAGCAGTTGTTTTATCATTAACAGGGAATATTGATTTAAATAAAGTTTCTGAAATTACAGAAGCCCATATACCAAACAGCGGCAAACAACTAAAAAATAAATAGGAAACGAAATGAAAAATTTTTTAAAAGTTTCTATGGTAGCTTTTGCCTCAGCAATTTTAACAGTTGCCTGTGACACCAAACCTACCTTGCAGAAATATTATGTAGACAGCAAAGAAAATAACGCGTTCATTTCTGTTGATTTGCCGGCGAATATCATTGAGCTAAAAGATGAGAATGTTTCTGAAGAAGTCAAAAATACGTTGAAAACCATCAAAAAAGTCAATTTTTTAGCCTTGCAAATTGATGACAGCAATCAGGAATTGTTCGATGCAGAAAAGCAGAAGGTTCAAGAAATTTTAAAAAACCCAAGCTACAAAGAATTGATGCGTATGAACACAGGAAACGGAAATGTAACCGTGAATTATTTGGGTGATGAAGATGCCATTGATGAAGTGATTATTTTTGGATCCGATAACAAAAGAGGATTTGCACTTGTAAGAGTACTTGGAGAAAATATGAATCCGAGCGAAATTTTAAGTCTGGCCCAAGAAATTAAATTAGATGGCGATTCTCAACAACTTAAACAATTGGGCGGATTGCTTGGCAGCATTAAATAATTAGTCCGAAGTTCAATATTACACAATTTTTACCCTAAGCTTGGCGGACGGGAAACAATTAAACAAATCAACACATAAACAAAATTAATAGCCATACCTTAAAAAGTATGGCTTTTTAACTATCTGTTAACTGCTTAAGATAATTTAATCCTTATTTTTGCCTATTAAATTTTAAACATTTCAAATGAAAAATATTTTATTCGCGCTCATTTTATTATTTTCAATAGTTCTTGGTGCGCAAAACTCAAAATATCAAGCCGAAAGAGACAAAATTAACAATTTGGTCCACACCAAGTTAAAAGTGGATTTCAACTTCGAAAAAAGTCAGTTAAACGGTGAAGCCTGGGTAACGTTAACGCCTCATTTTTATGCGGTTAACAAAGTGGTTTTAGATGCCAAATCCTTTAACATCCACGAAGTAAAAGTGAATGACAAAAAAGCAGGTTTCAATTATTCTGAAGATGAATTAACGGTTGAGCTCGACAAATCCTACAAAAAAGGCGAAGAATATGTTGTGTACATAAAATACACCGCCAAACCTGAAGAAATTACCCAAAAAGGAAGTGAGAACATAAAGGATGCAAAAGGAATGTACTTTATAGATCCGAAAGAAGAAGATCCAAACAAACCAACGCAGGTTTGGACGCAGGGCGAAACAGAATCAAACAGTTGCTGGTTTCCCACCATTGATTCCCCAAATCAAAAAACAACCCAGGAAATTTATATGACCGTTCCCAATAAATATGTAACTCTATCAAACGGAACCTTAAAAAACCAGATAACCAACCCAAACGGGACTAGAACAGACTATTGGAAAATGGACCAAAAACACGCGCCGTACCTTGTTTTTATGGGCGTTGGTGAGTTTAGCGTTGTAAAAGATATTTGGAATGATTTGGAAGTCAATTATTATGTTGATCCGGAATTTGAGCCTGAAGCAAAAGCCATTTTTGGAAATACGCCAGAAATGATGACTTTTTTCTCAAACATAACGGGAATTCCTTATCCGTGGGATAAATACAGCCAAATTGTGGTACGCGATTTTGTAAGCGGCGCTATGGAAAATACCACAGCCGTTGTTCACGCTGAAGATGCACATCAAAAAAAAGGCCAGCTAATTGACAATAACGAATGGGAAGGAACCATTGCGCACGAATTGTTTCACCATTGGTTTGGCGATTTGGTCACTACCGAAAGTTGGGCCAACTTAACTGTTAATGAATCGTTTGCAACCTATAGCGTTTACTTATGGTTTGCACATAAATACGGAAAAGATAAGGCCGATGCAAATATGTACAGTGACGTACAGACTTATATGGCCAGCCAAAGTGAGGACAAAGATTTGGTTCGTTTTTATTATTTGGATAAAGAAGATATGTTTGATACGGTAAGTTACCATAAAGGAAATGCCATTTTGCATATGTTGCGTGACGTGATTGGCGACGAAGCTTTTTTTCAAGGAATGAATACTTACTTAACAACCTACAAATACGGAACGGCTGAAGCTCATCAACTTCGTTTGGTCTTTGAAAAAGTTAGCGGAATGGACCTAAACTGGTTTTTCAACCAGTGGTATTTTGGAAGCGGACATATAAAAATGAATGTAACTTACGATTTCAATACCATCAATAAAACAGTGACTGTAAACGTCAATCAAAAAGGAAATATTTTTAAATTTCCTTTAAGCATTGATATTTATGAAGAAACGGGGGAAAATACCCACAATGTTTGGGTAGAGAACGCACAAAATTCATTCACATTTTCCTTCAATAAAATGCCAAAACTGATTAATATTAATGCAAAGCACGTGCTTTTGGCTGAAATTGCCGTTAAAAAAACCATAAATGAATATATTTTCCAATTCAATAACGCTCCGCATTATTTGGATAGAAAATTTGCGTTGGAAGAAATTTCTAAAGACCAATCAAACAAAGATGTTTTTAGCACCTTTATTAAAGCGCTTAACGATCCATACTATGAAATTAGAATATTGGCCTTGGAAAATATTGATTTGTTCCAAAAATACAACAAAAAAGAAGCCATAGACAAAATAGTGAAAATGGCACAATCCGATCCTAAAACATTGGTGCAGGCAGCCGCAATTGGCGTTCTTGGAAAATTGCTGGATCCTGTTTACAAGCCGCTTTTTGAAAACGGAATGAATAGTGAAAGCTTTGCTGTTACTGGAAAATCGTTGATTTCATTATATCAAATTGATAAACAAGCGGCTTTAGCAAAGTTGAATACCATCAATGAAAACACTAAAACATATTTGGCAGATGCCGTTACCAGTATTTATATCAGCGAAAAGGACAAAACAAAGTTGCCTTTTATCGCCAACCATATTTTAAAGGGTATGTTTTTAACAGAGGACAAAAGAACACAACAAACTTATGCTGAAGCTTTTAAATGGATTTCAGAAAGCGATAATAAAGAAGCAATTACTAATTTAACAAACGATTTTGTAACGTTGGGATTGCGGTATAAAAAATATAAATTTGACCAATTGAGCGTAAATATGTTAAATCAATTGGTTTATGCACAGCAACAATCAAAAAACAGCAATAAAAACGAACTCATCATTATTTTAAAAACAGGAATAGCTAAGCTATTGAAGTAAAAGTTTAAAAGATGCAATTTAAAAGCTTCCCATAATTTGGGAGGCTTTTTTTATGGGGTGTAATTTTTAAATGTACCGTCCTTATAAAAAATAACGATTCTTTCAATTTCTTGGTCCGTATTCTCCTTCCTTTCATTGTCAATTATATGATTAACCTGCTTTGCTGCAGGTTTAGGTTCATTTATAGTATTTATAGGTGTTTCAATTTCCGAAAATAGTGTAGGAGCGGAAGCTTTAACTTCAACCTTTTTTGGGAAATTGCCAACGCCATTTAACAGCCAATACAACTCAACTTCGGGAAACGCTTTTAAAATCTTCAATACAAATTCAAGGCTTGGTTTATTCCTTCCGGATAGGATATGGGAAATGCTGGATCGCTGCACTTCAATTTTTTCAGCCAATAAAGCAGCAGATATTTCATAATAATCCATAAGGATATTAAGTCGTTTCGCAAATTGCTCTATGTTTACCATTGTAAATTATTGTTTAAT
>Ga0209643_1002899_pt1 | contig 10020 bp, 10 predicted proteins | sample AutmiccBRH37_all_FD_187383 | JGI IMG/M metagenome (GOLD analysis project Ga0209643, IMG submission 187383) | Deep subsurface microbial communities from Mt. Terri, Switzerland - Autotrophic microbial communities BRH/37_all (SPAdes) (version 2) | ecosystem: Environmental > Aquatic > Deep... | reverse complement strand
AGTTCACTGTATTAAAGACTATTGTACGAAAGACGAGGAGGATTGCACTATTCATGAGTTTTTATGATATATACAAGAATTATGCAAAGCTAGATATAAAAGATTTTTTTTCTAGAATAGGTGAAGAGCAGATACTTAGAATAATCGGCAAGGAACGGTTAAGTGCCGAAGAGTTTCTAGTACTTCTCTCTCCGGTAGCACGCAAATATCTCGAGCATATGGCCCGCAAAGCGAATGAAATAACACAAGGTCATTTTGGTAAAGTAATATTTCTGTATGCGCCTATGTATCTAGCTAATTACTGTGTCAATCGTTGTGTTTATTGTGGGTTTAATATTGATCATGGCATTGCCAGGAAGAAACTGACCATGAAAGAAGTTGAGGAAGAATCTCGGAGTATCTCAGCCCAAGGGATAAGACATATCCTTTTACTCACAGGTGAATCAAGAAAGTATAGCCCGGTTTCCTATCTCAAAGAATGCATAGAAGTCATGAGAAACTATTTTACCTCTATTTCCTTGGAAGTTTATCCTTTAGAGACTTGGGAATATGCAGAACTGATAATTGCAGGAGCAGATGGGTTGACGATATACCAGGAAGTCTATGACGAAAAAATATATGATGAAGTACACTTGGCCGGTCCTAAGAAGAATTACCGGTACAGGCTTGATGCTCCGGAAAGAGCCTGTCAGGCGGGGATGAGAACAGTTAATATAGGTGCTTTGTTAGGATTAGAAGATTGGCGTCAAGAAGCTTTTTTTACAGGACTTCATGCAGACTACCTTCAGAACAAGTATCTTAATACCGAGATAAGCCTTTCCTTACCACGTTTGAGACCCGAGATTGGAGGGTTCCAACCGAAACATGATGTTGATGATGCCAGCCTGGTTCAAATTATGCTCGCCTTCCGCTTATTCCTCCCCAGAGCTGGGATTACCATATCCACCAGGGAAAGAGCCGAACTCAGGGATAACCTTATCGGTTTGGGGGTGACCAGAATGTCTGCAGGTTCTTCGACAGAAGTAGGAGGTTACGCCTCTAAGGATAAAACTGAAGGACAATTTGAGGTCTCGGATGATCGTACTATAAAAGAAATAACCAAGCTGATTTATCAGAAAGGATACCAGCCTGTATTCAAAGACTGGCAGTGTATTTAAAACCAGGTTAAACCGAATAAGTCATTATAAAAAGCCATTAAAAATTGTTTATTGAGAAAGGGACAGTGAAATGCTCTGTAATAAACTGGAGAAAATGAAAAGTTTCAGTAACGGTATCTACGGAATAACTGCTGAAGAACATTCCCGCGGGAGGGATAACATCGAGGTAGTCCAAGAGATGATGGATGCCGGGATAAAGGTTATCCAGTATAGGGAAAAGGAAAAAAGCATGTTGGAAAAATACAGACAATGTATCAGGATCAGAGAAATCACAGCGAAGGCCGGAGCTGTTTTTATTGTTAATGACCATGTGGATCTGGCCATGAGTGTCGGAGCGGATGGTATCCATATTGGACAGGATGATCTTCCGTTTAAGGTGGTCAGGGAATTGGTGGGTGAAGATAGCTTGATCGGTGTTTCTACACATTCCCCTGAACAAGCACAGCAGGCAGTCCGAGACGGAGTGGATTATATCGGAGTAGGACCGCTTTTTAGAACATATACCAAGAAAGATGTCTGCGAACCTGTTGGCTTGGAATATCTCGAATATGTAGTTGGCAATATTAACCTTCCGTTTGTGGCTATAGGAGGGATAAAACTGCATAACCTCCAGGAAGTTAAACAAAAAGGTGCTCGCTGTATTTCCCTGGTCACAGAGATCGTGGGTGCTAAAGATATAGCTAAAACTATTCAAGAAGCAGAAGCTTTTCTAAATAAATAGAAGAGTTATTACAGAAGTTTCAGAGTCGATAAACCCGGCAAGAGTTTAAGCATAAAAATAATTTTAAGGAGTGGAAGGTATGAATTATAAGACACAGATGGAAGCAGGCAAAAATGGTTATCTGACCCAAGAGATGGAAGCAGTTGCCCGTAAAGAAAGTATCGACCCCAACGAATTAATGAGACTGGTCGGAGAAGGAAAGGTTGTAATCCCTGCCAATAAAAATCATAAAAATCTTAGTCCTGAAGGGGTAGGACAGGGAATGAGAACCAAGATAAACGTCAACCTTGGGATCTCCAGAGACTGTCAGGATTTCGATCTGGAGATGGAAAAAGCACTTGGAGCTATAGATATGGGAGCAGAAGCGATTATGGACTTAAGCTCCTACGGCAAAACTCAGGAATTCAGACATCGCTTGATAGATGCTTCTAAGGCTATGATCGGGACAGTACCTATCTACGATGCTGTCGGCTTCTATGATAAAGAACTGAAAACAATCACAGCTCAGGAATTCCTGGATGTGGTCAGAAAACATGCTGAAGATGGAGTAGATTTCATGACCATCCACGCCGGGATAAATAAGGCTACCGCAGAAAGATTTAAGAAAAACGGGAGGCTCACCAACATCGTATCGCGGGGAGGATCACTGCTTTTCACCTGGATGGAGCTGACCGGGAATGAGAATCCTTTCTATGAATACTTTGACGAGGTGCTGAATATCTGCAGAGAGTATGATGTCACCATCAGTCTCGGTGATGCCTGCAGACCTGGCAGTATCCATGATGCCACCGATGCTTCCCAGGTGGAAGAGCTGATCGTCTTAGGAGAATTAACCAAAGAAGCCTGGAAAAAAGATGTCCAGATCATCATCGAAGGTCCAGGACATATGGCGATCAATGAGATAGCAGCCAACGTCTTAATCGAGAAAAGGTTATGTCATGGTGCACCTTTCTATGTCTTAGGACCTATCGTTACAGACGTAGCCCCAGGATATGACCATATCACCAGTGCCATCGGAGGTGCTATCGCCGCAGCCAGCGGTGCTGATTTCCTCTGTTATGTAACTCCTGCAGAACACCTGAAGCTTCCCGATCTGAATGATATGAAAGAAGGTATCGTTGCAGCCAGGATCGCCGCTCATGCTGCAGATATCGCCAAAGGGATAAAAGGGGCTAAGGAATGGGACTACAATATGAGTGTGGCAAGAAAGAATCTGGAATGGAATAAGATGTTTGAGCTGGCCATGGACAGCGAAAAACCCAGGAGGTACAGAGAAAGCTCCGTACCTGAGGTAGAAGATAGCTGTACAATGTGCGGCAAGATGTGTGCCGTTAGAAATATGAACAAAATCTTAAAAGGAGAAGATGTCAATATAATTTAAGCTTGTTCTTTATAAGACAAATGATAAATAGGGGGAGCAGGAGATGAAGGTTATAGTCAACGGTAAAGAGGTTACTCTGGAGCAACCAACATCAATATCTAATTACCTTAAGTCTAAAGGTGTAGAACCTCAGACAGTGGTCGTAGAACATAACTACTCCGTACCAGACAGGGAAAAATGGGAAGAGATAATACTTAATGACGGAGATAACCTTGAGATAGTCAAGTTCATGGGGGGAGGTTGATGATGATTAATCAAATGCAGGAAAGGTATGCCCGACATTTTAACTTAAAGGAGATTGGTCTAGAAGGACAAGAGAAACTCAGACAAGCAAAGGTCTTGGTAATAGGTGCTGGTGGACTTGGGTCACCTGTACTGTATTATCTTGCAGCAGCCGGGGTAGGTACCATCGGGATTGCAGATCATGATAAGGTCTCCATCTCCAATCTGAACAGGCAGATTCTCCATACCTCTGCTGACATAGGAAGGAAAAAAGTTGAATCAGGGGCAGAAAAACTTCTCAGTCTTAACCCGGAAATATCTATCATTATGCATGATATGAAAGTTACCCCTGAAAATATAGCCGCGTTACTTGCCGGTTATAACATAGTTGTGGATGCCACAGATAATTTCACCTCCAGATTCCTGATCAGCGATTACTGTTTCAGATTGGAAATTCCGCTTATCGAAGCAGGAGTACAGGGGTTCGAAGGGATTATATTGACCATAATCCCCGGGGAAACTCCTTGTTACAGATGCTTGTATCCCAATCCTCCAGAAGATAGAAAAGCTTTTGAGGGATTGGGAATCGTAGGTGCTACGGCAGGAATATTCGGTTCCCTTCAAGCTTTGGAAGTGATTAAGCGAATTACCGGGGCAGGGAAAACTATCGCAGGAATCTTGGTATTTGACGGCCTTGATGGAAGTTTCAGAAATGTGAAATGGTCTCAGAGGAAAGATTGCCCCCTTTGTGGTCAGAATCCAACTAACCTTTAAAGAAAGGAGAACGGAAAAGATTTCTTCCATGTTTAAGCGGAAGCAATCTTGCCTAAAATACTATGAAAAAAGTATTAACCATAGCAGGAAGCGATAGCTGTGGCGGAGCTGGTATCCAAGCAGATTTAAAAACTTTCGCGGCTCATGGTGTTTATGGAATGAGTGTGATTACGGCCGTTACCGCTCAGAACACGCGAAGGGTTTTTGCTGTCCAAGATATCTCGCCTGAGATTATCGCCAAACAGATCGATGTTATTTTTGAGGATATCGAAGTGGATGCCCTGAAGATCGGCATGGTGTCCGTCACTCAGACTATTAACACCATTGGTCAGAAGCTTAGAGAACATAAAGCAAAAAACATCGTTCTTGACCCGCTTATGATTTCCAAGAGCGGCTACACTTTGCTGCAGGATGATGCCCGGGAGGCGTTGGTAAAAGGCCTCTTTCCGTTGGCCTCTGTAGTTACACCCAATATTCCCGAGGCTGAAGCAATCACAGGAAAAGCTATTAAAAATCTTCAGAATATGAAAGAAGCGGCCAAAATGATTTCTTCTTTAGGGACTTCATATGTACTGATTAAAGGAGGACATCTGGAAGCTGATGCTATAGATATCCTATTTGATGGGCAAATATTCTATGAATACAAAGCTACACGTGTTAATACGAAGCACACGCATGGAACAGGGTGTACTCTTTCCTCTGCTATTGCTTCCAATCTGGCCAAAGGGCTGGAAATAACCCAAGCCGTAGAATTGAGCAAGAAATATATAACTACGGCTATCAAGCATTCCTTTTCTTTAGGCAAAGGGGTAGGCCCGACCCATCATTTTTACGAATTGTATAAGAAAGCAGATATTGTCACTTAGCAATCAAACCGAGGTCGATCCGGTTAGGACGAAAAAAATTTACTTAGTAAAATAAGTGAAACTGCCTGATTATTTTTTTCAGGCAGTTTAATAATTATCTACTAAAGAATATACTTCTTCCTACTGGGATATTCATTTTAGTTTAACTTTATAACATGTGTACCGCTCTCCAGTTTAAAACCTATTCGCAATAGATCCAGAGAGTATTTATCCGTGTCCATAGTCTCAAATTCCACGTAATGCTCAATGCCTTCTATCGTATTCCGTCCTTGGACAGGGACATCATACATATTGTCACTTACCCTTATTCTGGCATCCAAGAGGTGTTCTGGTAGCGGTAGGTTATTTTGGTTGGTAATTTCATAATAAAGCTTAATTTTATTGTTCTCTCGGATTGCTGAATTTAGTTTAACAGTGTAATTGTCCGATAAGAATGAGTTATCAAAGTTAATTCGATTGCTGTTTGAAAAATCTAGCTGGAGATCGTTTTTGTGGATATATTTGTAAGCAAAGATGTTATCCAGTTCTAGCATCAGTTGGGTTATAGTCTCAGGTAAAGGAGTAGTTATTATTCTATAGGTTCGATTGGTTTGTCTGGGGACGGTAGTTTTACCACTATCAGGAATCAATTGTTCAATTGTGACATCCTCGATAGAAAGGATATCTAACGATTCACCATCTCTATGAGTTTTGAGATCAAGAACATTTAGGTCTCTCACATCGTCTTTGGGATACCAACCGAAGCTGACACCATCGTATATCGTTCTGGTATAATCAAGGTCTAAATCCAATGCTGTATGACTAATCCCTTGTTCTAGAGATTGAAGAGCTAACTCTATCCCAGACATTTCTATTTGTAGAAGGTCAAGATACTTTTTTTGATAGTCCTGAGCTAGTAAGATCTTGTCTGTATTTTCCAAAGCCACTTCGAAAGCGACAATGGTGAAAGAGTCATCCTCATGGAATTTGGTCAGTTCCAAGATAAGGGATTCGGCTTCAGGGCGGGCTGGAACGAAGTCCAAGGTGTAGATATTATCAGCACTCTTGTAGTATTGTTTCTCGAGGAGAGTAAAAGCTCTCGGGTAGAAATGCTCCTGGTTGTCTTTAAGAGTGATACTATCGAAGTAATCTAGGCTCAAATTAGATTCCAAGATTATACTGGTCAGAGAACTATCTAACAGCATCTTCGATAGAGTCAATTCACTGCCCTCGAATTCTTTAGTATCATTAACAGTGAGGAAAATATCATACTGTTCGGCAAGCTTGAACCGTTCACTATACTCTCCTTGATTTTTTCCTAAGAAATAGGAAGATCCAGTGAAAGTCACGAAAATAAATGCGGCTAGAATGCTAATGGCTAAGAAAACTTTTTTAGCTCGGAGTAGATATTTTTTCTCAGCAGCATATTCTTTGACTTCAGACTCATCTTCTAAATCAATATCTCGAAAAATACTGCTGGACATATCCTCAAACATCTGTTGACAGCTTTGACATTCTGAGAGGTGTTTAGTTACAATCTTGCTTGTATCTTCTTGAACTTCATTTTCAATATATAGAGGCAGCAGATCTTCAATCAAACTACAAGGTATTCTTTCTGGCAAACTATTCACCCCCTTTATCTTGTGAATATAACTCTTTGAATTTTTGACGTGCTCGGAATAGTGTGACTTTTACCGAGGAATCACTCATCCCGGTGATTTGAGAAATCTCTTTGTAGGAAAGGCCATTCTTGTCTCGCAGGATAAGGATGGAAGCATAATTCTCTGATAATCTACTGAATACTTGCTTAATCTTCTGCTTGTCTTCTTGCTGTTCAAGGATAAACTCCGGGTCATTGGTCTTGTCCGGAGGGATGAGGTTATGAAGATCTTTTTCTTCTGTAAGCAGATACTTGCTTTCCTTCTTAATCTTCTTGAGATAAGTATTGCGTGCAATACTATAGATCCAGGTTGACAGCTTGCTGTTCCCTTTGAATCTGGGTATGGATATTATTACCTGATAGAAAGTCTCCTGAGTTAACTCGCTGGCCAGATCGGAGTTATAGGTTAGATGATAAAAATATCCGAAGATTTGCTTATGAAATTTGTTGTAAATATCTTCAATCTGCTTCATAACGCCTCAATCCTCGAAAACAAATTGCTTTCGATAGGTGTGTACTTTTATATCTCAAAAAGTTACAAGAGGGGAAAGTGTAACTTTTGGGATAAGCAAGAGACTATATGATAAGAATCAGCAAGAGCCTAGAGAATGGAATCAGAACATATAGATATAGAAGACAGTGAAAATAACCATCAAAATTTCCATTACGATGATTGGCAGCAGGGTTTTCACGAAATCAGATTTGAAATACTCGATGGTGACGATGAGACAGAGATGAGAAGGAGAAGACATGGTGCCGAATACACCTGCAACATAACTCATGGCGATAACATCCATATTGTTTTGAGCTAAGGGAAAAATCAAGGGAAAAGCTACGGCAACGAAACCTTGAAGGCTGCCGGCAAGGAGTCCGATAACGAAGGCTGTAATACTAATAATAGCAATTACCGGAATCCCGGAAGACTCGAATACCAGTACGATTTGATCGATTGACCCGGTTACAAAAAGCATCTCCTGAAAGAACAGAATGTTAAGTACAGCCCACTGTATGCTTAAAGTGAAGGAAGATACAAACATTTTCTTAACTTGGACTATATTTAATCTTAGGATTAGAGACATGCCGGCAAGTACCAGACCCAAAGCGAGAGCTGTATTCATGTTGAAGACAACAACGAGTAATATATTAATGAAGATTGGACCTGCGGCTAAGAGGATACTTCTGTATATCATGCTTGAGGGAATATCACTTTCTTTGCCTTCGAAATTATTGGTAAAAAGATTATCCTCAGAAATCTTATCTGGAAAGACTAGTAGGTCTTTCTTATCTGCTTCCGAAGCTCGATAAGCTTTACCGGTTAAGAGTACCAAGATGCCGATGGCCGTTGCCGCTAAGGTGAAGATGAACAATTGGGCGATTAAGCTTCCCGCTGGAATCCTGGTTATTTGGCTGGCGAGAAGGATGGCGGGGAGGATAGGGTTGGTGAATTCCCAAATATGACGGAACCAATAATTGATAGCACTCATCCGTTCAGGTGAAAGTTTGTAGCGATCGCCTGCTTGTTTAACTAAAGGAGCTGAGAAAATAGCCCCTCCCAGTGAAGGGAGAAACCCAAGAAAAGCAGGCATAAAACCTAAAAGAACCCTATCGCTTCCAAATATTTTCCGAGCAGATGTTGTGAAATTTTTAAGTATTCCACTTGTTCTTAGGATGTATTCTAAACACATAACAAAATAAAGGGTTAACATCATAAACCAAGACCCGGGGTTCAGGACAGTATTGCTTGCTGCCTGGAAAAGGAGAGATGTTTCCGGTATAGTTAAGATGAAGAGCAAAAGGGTAGCTGCCAGCATGGCACTGCCGAATTGGGTTTTGCGCCTTAAGAGAAAAACTAGAAGAGCGAGTACCACTAGCATTTTATATAATATAAGCATTTATTTTAGCCTTTCTTAGATTAATCACATAGAAACATTATAGTTTCTTTCATAGCTGCTTGGTAGCCCTTTCGATATAATAGTAATGGAGCAAATCCCTTCGTTAGATTAGAAGAAGATATAACGACTATATAAAGTGATAACAGTAATAACTTAAGACCATGGTTTTAGCCTAAAACAAAGTCTAAAGATAAAGTATGCGGAGGTAAGGAAGATGAAAAAAACACTTAGAGTATGCTTGCTGATTGTACTCAGTATCCTGTTGATTGTCTCCTTAGGAGGATGTTCTTCTGGGATTAATGACAAACCACCCGTGGAAGATAATCCGCCAGCAGGAGATTCTGGCCATGGTGATCCTGTTGGAGGGGATGATGGTAATAATGAACCGAAGGACTTTAATGGTGTGACAGCCAAAGTCTTGAGTCAAGGATACCCGGCTGAAATCGAGAAATATCTTGAAAATAATAAAACTAAGGAAACCCAGCAGGCACTTAATATCAATAACCGAACCTATATAGTGCTCACCATGGGAGAGCAAACCTCAGGTGGATACACCATTGAACTAAAGGATTTAGTTCTTGAAGATGGCATTCTTAAAGTGTTTGTCAAATATGTCAAACCCGGTAAAGATGATATGGTTGCCACAGTAATGACCTACCCCAGCTTAGTTATCGAAACCGATAAGATCTATGAAGGTCATTATGAGATCGCATACGATATCGAACAGTAAAGCCAGTAAAGTCAGGGACGGTTCTTTACTTTAATAAAATCAGGGACGGTTCTTCACTTTATAAATAATTATAATTTTGCGTCGTTAAGAACCATGTATTTTAGCAATATAAAAATCAGCAATGTCATATTCGACATTGCTGATTACTTTTTTCGTTCGAGATATTGTAAGCTTTTTTTATTCGTTTTCGTCTTCAGGAGCATCAGGCAAAACAAGGTTAAGGCCAATACCTGCCAGGGTTGCCCAGGCGACCCCATGACTGCTAACGCCAATTCCGACGGCGAAAATAACTGAAGCTATTATGAGGTTTTTGGATTTTGAAAAGTTGACTTTAGCCTCAATCAAAGTTCGAAGACCGGCTGCCCCGATCATACCGAAGAGAAGGATAGTGACTCCGCCCATAACAGCAGTCGGGATGGACATAATTGCTGCTTGTAACGGATTAACAAAGCTTAAAATAATTGCGATTATTGCTGCTACCCAGATATTAAATGTACTATAAACACGAGTTACGGCTAAGACTCCGATATTTTCCCCGTAAGTTGTAAGAGGAGGGCCGCCGAGGAAACTTCCGATTCCAGTAGCTACGCCATTGCCCAGAACTACTTTATTGAATCCGGGGTTCTCGATTGGATTAG
>Ga0209643_1002898_pt1 | contig 10021 bp, 8 predicted proteins | sample AutmiccBRH37_all_FD_187383 | JGI IMG/M metagenome (GOLD analysis project Ga0209643, IMG submission 187383) | Deep subsurface microbial communities from Mt. Terri, Switzerland - Autotrophic microbial communities BRH/37_all (SPAdes) (version 2) | ecosystem: Environmental > Aquatic > Deep subsurface... | reverse complement strand
CTTAAAGGATTTTCGCCATAAAATGACATCTGAGGTAATGGAAAAAGATAAGATACTGCAGGAAAAATCAATTAAATAACAATCTATTTAAAAGGAGATATAACAGTGATAGAAAGATATACCCTTCCAGCTATGGGAAGAATCTGGCAAGATGATTATCGTTTGGAATTATGGTTAAAGATTGAAGTTGCGGCCTGTGAAGGTTGGGCCAAAGTTGGGAAGATACCGCTGGAAGCAGTGGAAGTAATCAAAGAAAAAGCGGATTTTTCTTGGGAAAGAGTGCAAGAGATTGAAGAAACCACGCAGCATGATGTTCTGGCTTTTCTGACTAATGTAGCTGAGAATGTTGGCGATGAGGCTAAGTACATTCATTTGGGACTTACTTCTTCCGATGTTTTGGATACGGCTTTATCTCTACAGTTGATTGAAGCTTCTGATATCCTCTTAGAGAAGATGGATCGATTGATAAAAGTTTTAGGGGAGAAAGCCTTGGAGTATAAAGATACTCTGCAAATGGGCAGATCACATGGTATTCATGCAGAACCGATTACCTTTGGTTTAAAGTTCGCTCTTTGGTATGACGAGATTAGGCGTCAAAAGGAAAGGTTGGCCTTTGCTAAAGAAGAGATAAGATTCGGCCAAGTTTCCGGGGCGGTAGGAACATTTGCTAATGTCGATCCAGAAGTTGAAGAATGGGTATGTAAAAGTCTTGGGCTCAAACCTGAACCTGTGTCCACTCAAATAATCCAAAGGGATAGACATGCTTTCTATGTGACCACACTTGCTGGGATTGCTTCCAGTCTTGATAAGATTGCAACCGAAATCCGTAATCTTCAAAGAACTGATGTTCACGAAGTAGAAGAAGCATTTGCTAAAGGTCAGAAAGGATCTTCGGCGATGCCCCATAAAAAGAATCCAATTATCGCTGAAAGGATTTGCGGTATGGCTAGGATTCTTAGGGGAAATGCTCAAGTAGCTCTGGAAAACGTAGCTCTTTGGCACGAAAGAGATATTTCTCATTCTTCTGCAGAACGGGTAATCCTCCCTGATAGCACGATTGCCTTGGATTATATGCTGGCAAAGGCTATTCAGATGCTTGATAACCTGACAGTTTACCCAGAACAGATGCTGGAAAATATGGAGAAGGTTTATGGTTTAATCTTTTCTCAAAGGCTTATGTTGTCTCTGGTAGATAAAGGGATAAGCCGAGAAGAATCTTATGCTTTGGTACAAAAGAATGCGATGGAAGCATGGGATAAAAAAAGATCTTTCAAGGATATAGTTTTGGAAGATAAGGGCATTATGAGCATACTAAGTTTAGAAGAAGTAGAAGAATTGTTTGACTACAGTTATCACACGAAGAATATAGACTATATCTTCAAACGTGTAGGGCTGCTGAAATAGATTTCGTTAGCCAAGGATTATATTTCTACTAAGTAAAGGGAGGATTCAGATGAAAAAGCTGTCTATGCTTTATGAAGGTAAGGCAAAAAAGATTTTTGATACCGATGATAAGAGTTATTTCTGGGTGGAATATAAAGATGATGCTACCGCTTTCAATGGGCTCAAAAAAGGAACCATCCTTAACAAAGGGATAATCAACAATAAGATGTCGGCGATGATGTTTACTTATTTGCAGCAAAATAATGTGGACACACATTTTGTGGAAATCCTCAATGATAGAGAACAGATTGTAAAGCGCTTGAAGATGATTCCCTTGGAAATAGTTGTAAGAAATATTGTTGCAGGGAGCCTGGCTAAGCGTGTTGGTGAGGATGAAGGATATAAGTTAACTTCTCCTGTTCTGGAGTTTTATTTCAAAAATGATGATTTAGGAGACCCTATGGTCAATGAAACTCATGCACAAGCTATGGGTTGGGCTACCATGGAACAATTAGAGAGCATGAAACAGATGGCTTTAAAAGTAAATGAATTGCTAACTCAGGTAGTTGCCAAAGCGGGAATCCAGTTGGTTGATTATAAGTTAGAATTTGGTCTAAGTGAAGGTACAGTGATGCTCGGAGATGAGATATCTCCTGATACTTGTCGCTTCTGGGATACGGAGACCAAAGAAAAATTGGATAAGGATCGTTTTCGTCGAGACCTTGGAAAAGTAGAGGAAGCATACGTTGAAGTTTACACTCGTCTCAAGGAGGTTGTAGAGAATGCTTAAAGCCAAAGTAACTGTAATCTTGAAAAATAGTATTCTTGATCCTCAAGGTAGTGCCGTAGAAAAAGCCTTGAGAAGTATGGATTATCCTGTGGAATCGGTACGAATAGGGAAGTTTATGGAAGTCAACTTACCTGAAGAAGCCAGAGATCAAGCGGAGGAGATTATGCATGAGATCTGCCGCAAACTATTGTCTAATCCAGTTATCGAAGACTATTCATTTGAACTGGAGGGTTGAACTTGAAGATAGGAATTGTACGTTTTCCAGGATCAAATTGTGAGGTAGATTGTTTCGAGGCTTGGAGAGTATTAGGGGAAGATCCTAAGATGATCTGGCATCAGGAAACCTCTGTTCAAGGGTATGATCTTATTGTGCTTCCTGGTGGATTCTCTTATGGTGATTATTTGCGAACAGGGGCGATTGCTCGCTTCTCACCAATTATGGAAGATGTTATAAGATTTGCTAAAAATGGCGGGTTAGTATGGGGGATTTGTAATGGATTTCAAATACTAACCGAATGTGGTCTTTTGCCGGGTGCTCTCTTGCGTAATAGAGAATTGCATTTTATCTGTGGTCCTCAGTACTTGAGGGTGGAACGCGATGATTTGGCTTATACCAACCAATATAAACAAAGCGATATAATTCAGATTCCGGTAAATCATGGTGAGGGGAACTATACAATTGATGACGAAGGGCTTAAAGAACTTAAGGCTAACAACCAGATTGTATTTCGATATGTAACTGCCCAAGGCGAGGTTAATGATCAAGGCAGTCCTAATGGTTCTCGTGATAACATCGCCGGAATTGTTAATAAGGAAGGAAATATTTTGGGTATGATGCCTCATCCAGAAAGAGTTGTAGAAGAAATTATCGGTGGAACTGATGGAAGAGGGATGTTTCTTTCTATCCTGAATCATTGGGAGAGGAGGATGAAACATGGAGCCTAAAGTATGGCGTTCAATGGGTTTATTTGATGATGAGTATGAGAAGATTAAAGAATTAATGGGTAGAGAACCTAATTTCCTTGAAGTAGGAATCTTTGCTGTGATGTGGTCGGAGCATTGTTCCTACAAGACATCCAAGCCGATTCTGAGGAAATTTCCTACCGAAGGACCACAGGTGTTGCAGGGGCCAGGAGAAAACGCCGGGATTGTGGATATCGGTGATGAGTTAGCTGTGGTGTTTAAGATGGAGTCACACAATCACCCCTCGGCTATTGAACCCTATCAAGGTGCTGCTACTGGAGTTGGAGGCATTCTAAGAGATGTCTTTACTATGGGAGCACGTCCTGTTGCAGTACTTGATGCTTTACGCTTTGGTCCGTTAGATGAAGGTAATAACAAGTATTTGTTAAGTGGTGTGGTAGCAGGTATCAGTGGTTACGGAAATTCTATAGGCATCCCGACTGTTGGGGGAGATGTCTATTTTCATAAGAGTTATAGTGGTAATCCTTTGGTTAATGCAATGGCTGTAGGTCTCTTGGAGCATAAGCATATTGCTAAGGGTGTAGCCTCGGGAGTGGGTAATCCGGTTATGGCTGTAGGGGCCCGTACAGGTAGGGATGGTATCCATGGGGCCACTTTCGCCTCGGTGGAACTTAGTGAAGAATCTGAATCCCAACGGTCTGCAGTCCAGGTCGGAGATCCTTTCATGGAAAAACTCCTTATGGAAGCCTGTCTGGAATTGATTAGGGCTGATATCATAGTTGGTATCCAGGATATGGGTGCTGCCGGACTTACCAGCTCATCTTCCGAAATGGCCAGCCGGGGTGGCAGTGGCATTGAAATGGACCTCAGTCTCGTTCCCAGACGGGAAACGGGGATGACTCCCTATGAGATCATGCTGTCTGAATCACAAGAAAGAATGCTAGTTGTTCCTAAAGCGGGTAAAGAGAAAGAAGTGGAAGAAGTCTTCACCCGCTGGGGGCTGGAGGCTGTTGTCATAGGGAAAGTAACCGATGATGGTAAGCTCCGCTTACTGGAAGACGGTAAAATGGTTGCAGAGATTCCGGTCGACGCACTTACCGATGAAGCACCAGTCTATAATAGACCGTCTAAGGAACCTGAGTATTATCAAACGTTAAAGAGTAAGAAATTAGACGGGCTAAGATTAAAAGATTCCGTGGAGAAGGTACTCTTAACACTACTCGCTAATCCTTCCGTTGCCAGTAAGGAATGGATTTATAGGCAGTATGACCATCAGGTGGGGACGAATACAGCTGTTATACCTGGAGGAGATGCAGCAATAATAAGAGTACGCGGAACTAATAAAGGGATAGCTATGACTACGGATTGCAATTCGCGGTTTGTTTATATGGATCCTTATATTGGTGGTGCTCTGGCTGTTATCGAAGCTGCTCAGAATATAGCCTGTGTAGGAGCAAGACCATTGGCTATAACAGATTGTTTGAATTTTGGTAATCCTGAGAAACCAGAAATCTTCTGGCAATTTGAACAGGCTTGTGCAGGTGTAGCTGAAGCCTGTCGGGTTCTGGATACTCCGGTCACAGGAGGTAATGTTAGCCTCTATAATGAAACTCAAGGTAGAGCGATAAATCCAACTCCAATGATTGGTATGATTGGTCTGATTGATGATCTTAATAATGTTCTCAGGAATAATTTCAAATCCGAAGGAGAAGAGATTTATCTTCTTGGTGAATTAAATGGTGAATTAGCCGGTTCCGAATATCTTGCCCAATGGGAGAACTTAGAAGCAGGTGAGTTGCCTGAGCTTAACCTTAAGGCAATCAGGAATCGTATAGATTTTCTCTTAGATCTGAATAGTGCAGGACATGTTCTAGCAGCTCATGATATTACAGAAGGTGGACTGACCGTTGCTCTGGCTGAGATGACAGTCGACACAGGTGCGATATTGAATATTGATACGGATGATGAGCTTAAAACCTTATTTGGAGAACGGTTAGGAAGAATTATTATTTCTGTTGCTAAAGAGAATAGAACACGAGTAGAAAGTATTGCGAAAGCTGGGGCTATTCCACTTCATCACTTAGGAGTAAGCGGAGGATCAAATTTACAAATTTCTCTTAATGGATCACAATGTTTGGATATCCCTATCAGTACCTATCGCCGGGTTTATGAGAGAACTATCCGTGACAAAATGGAATAGTTTTTCAATGTTTTTAGAATTATTATCTCGATTGAAATATACATCTTATCTTAGGAAAGGGGCTCTTGACATGGATATGCTCCGAGATGACAAACCGAAAGAGGAATGTGGTGTGTTTGGAATCTATGCACCTGAACAGGAGATCGCCCGGCTGACTTACTATGGTCTTTATGCTCTCCAACATAGAGGACAGGAAAGTGCAGGGATTGCTGTCTCCGACGGACGTAAGATTCAGCACTATAAGGGCATGGGTTTGGTGACAGAGGTTTTCTCTGATGAAACAATTGATCATTTACAGGGAAAGATGGCTATAGGACATGTTCGTTATTCGACGACAGGTTCGAGTCTTTTGACTAATGCTCAACCTTTAGTTGTTTATTTTCAGAAGGGCATGATGGCATTAGCTCATAATGGAAATCTTACTAATGCAGGTGAATTAAGGGAAGAACTGGGAGGTCAAGGGACGGTTTTCCAGACTACTATTGATAGTGAAGTTATCCTGAACATGATTGCTCGTTACAGAAGATATAACTTGGAAGATGCTGTAATCAAAACAATGATTGATCTCAAAGGTTCTTATAGTCTTCTTATTATGGCTGAAGACAAAATAATTGGGGTAAGAGATCCATACGGACTAAGACCTCTTTGTATAGGTCGTCTTGGCGAAAGATTTTGTCTTGCTTCAGAGAGCTGTGCCTTAGATACTATCGGTGCAGAATTCGTAAGGGACGTGGAACCAGGTGAGGTGGTAACCATAGATGAAAAGGGGTTGCATTCCCGGCAGGGATTGCCCTGTGCCAAGACTGCGTTCTGTGCTTTTGAGTATATATACTTTGCACGCCCTGACAGTACAATGGATAACGTTAACGTGTGGGAAGCTCGTCATCAGATGGGAGTAGAACTGGCTAGAGAGTGTCCCGTAGACGCAGATGTTATTCTTGCTGTGCCTGACTCCGGCACACCTTCAGCTATTGGTTATGCCCATGCTATGGGGATACCGTTTGAAGAAGGATTACTCAAGAACAGGTATGTAGGCAGAACCTTTATTCAACCAACTCAGGAAATGAGAGAGGTAGCTGTCAGAATCAAATTGAATGCCAACTCTAGAGTAATAAAAGGACGAAGGGTAGTGATGATAGATGATTCCATTGTCAGAGGAACCACCAGTTCCAAGCTTGTAGAGATGGTAAGGAATTGCGGTGCTAAAGAGGTGCATCTATTAATTAGTTCTCCTCCGGTCTGTTATTGTTGTTATTATGGGATAGATACGGCAGAAAGAGAAAAACTGGTAGCCAATAAGATGAGTACGGAGGAGATTCGTAAGTTTGTTGGGGCAGATACCCTCCATTATCTGTCTGAAGAAGGATTAAGGAGAGCGCTGGGTGACAACCAGGTGTGTTTAGCTTGTTTTAACGGAGACTATCCTGTAGAAATACCGCAGAAGTTTAATAAGCAAGATTTGGAGCGTTAACCTCGTACCAGAACTGCACAGTAGTAAGCTCTCTTCGGTCCGCTCGATGTTCGTCGATTCTCGAAACACGAACTTCGAGTTTGGGCTCCGTTCTTACTGCGGTACTGTTTATATGACTTTGGGTATTGGACACAGGGATGAACGATTTGGCATTAATGTATGATAGGAGGGTAAGTATGGGTTACACGTATAAAGATGCTGGAGTAGATATTCAAGCTGGTAATGAAGCTGTTGAGAGGATTAAGCCTGCTGTTGCGAGTACCTTCCGTCAGGGAGTTATGGGAAGTTTGGGTGGATTTGGGGGACTATTTAATCTAGATTTGAAGAAGTACCCTGATCCGGTTCTTGTGTCAGGAACTGATGGAGTGGGTACGAAGCTGCGTTTGGCTTTTGATTTGGATATACATGATACTATTGGCCAGGATGCTGTCGCTATGTGTGTTAACGATATATTGGTACAGGGTGCTGAACCACTTTTCTTTTTAGATTACCTAGCGGTAGGAAAGCTTAGCCCTTCAAAGGTAGCAGCAATTGTAGAGGGAGTTGCTGAAGGATGCCGTCAGGCTGGTTGTGCCTTACTCGGAGGGGAGACTGCAGAGATGCCTGGGTTCTATGAAGAAGAGGAATATGATATTGCCGGATTCGCTGTGGGAGCGGTGAATAGAGATAAAATTATTGATGGTTCTGATATTAGGGAAGGTGACATCCTTCTAGGGTTGGAGTCAAGTGGTTTGCACAGTAATGGTTTTTCTCTGGTGAGAAAGGTTTTCGAGGCTCACTCTCTTGCTGAAGAATTTCCTGAACTAGGGAAGCCTCTTGGCGAAGCTTTATTAATTCCTACGAGAATATACGTGAAGTCTATCTTAAATCTGTTGGCTAAAGTATCAGTTCAAGGAATGGTACATATTACGGGTGGGGGCCTAACTGAAAATATCCCTCGTGTTCTTCCCCAAGGTTTGGGAGTAGATATTGAGTCCGCAAGTTGGAAGATTCCAGAGATTTTTAAGCTTATTCAGAAAATGGGTAGAGTGGAAAACACAGAAATGTTTAGAACTTTTAATATGGGGATAGGGTTCATACTTATCGTTCATCCAGAAGATGAAGAAAAGACTATTGAAGTACTTATGGCACAACAAGAAAAGCCTATTAGAATCGGTAGGGTTAGAGGAGGACAAGGAGTGAGATATATATGAAAGTAGTAGTTCTTGCTTCAGGCAGAGGAAGTAATCTCCAGTCCTTAATAGATGAGTGGCAAAATGGTTCCTTGCCGATTGAATTTGTCGGTGTAGGTTCAGATAAAGTAAAAGCACATGCATTAATAAGAGCCGAAAACGCAGGAATTGTTACCAGGGCTTTCCCTAGAGATAATTATCAGGATCGAGAAGCTCAAGAAACCGATATTCTCAATTGGTTAGAAGAGCTCGGTGTAGAACTGTTGGTCTTAGCTGGATATATGAGGGTATTGAGCCAAGAGTTTATTCGTAAGTCAGACTATCCTATCATTAATATTCATCCTTCATTATTGCCCGCATTCCCGGGTCTAAGGGCACAGAAGCAAGCTGTAGATTATGGAGTTAAGATGAGTGGTTGCACAGTTCATTTTGTCGATGAGGGAATGGATAGTGGACCGATAATACTTCAGGAGCCAGTACCTGTTTACTCAGAGGATAATGAGCAAACACTGGCTCAAAGGATACTGAGGGTAGAGCATAAGATTTACCCTGAGGCAGTCAGGCTCATTATGAATGGGAAGATCAAACGTGAGGGTAGGAAAGTGATTATTCAGACTGACTCGTAAGGGATATTTTTATCGGTTCTAAAGGCTCGCTAAGCAATGAACAAAATAAATAGTATTATTACTGAGTCAAAGAATAAAAAAGCTAAAGGGGAAGGTAATTGTGGTTAAGAAAGCTGTTATAAGTGTTTCGGATAAAACCGGAATTGTGGATTTTGCCAGAGGATTATCTGTGGAAGGTTACCAAATCATATCTACCGGCGGAACATTTAAAGTTTTAAAAGAAGCTGATATCCCGGTAAGTTATGTGAGTGAGATAACTGGTTTTCCGGAGATACTCGATGGTAGAGTTAAGACTTTGCATCCAAAAATCCATGGAGGGATATTAGCTATGGATACGGATGAGCATAGAAGACAATGTGCAGAGACAGGTATAGACTTGATAGACTTGGTGTGTGTCAATCTTTATCCTTTCAGGGAAACTATAGCTAAGGAACAGGTCACCTTTGAGGAGGCCATCGAGAATATTGATATAGGAGGACCTACTATGGTCCGCTCAGCAGCCAAGAATCACAGTAGGGTGACCATAGTAGTTAACCCAGTCAACTATGAAGAAATACTCAGTAGTATTCGAGAGAAGGGGTCAGTACCTTTGGTTTTGCGCAAGAGGTTAGCTGCTGAGGCGTTTGCCCATACTGCAGAGTATGATCGTTTGATAGCAGGATACTTGGAAGGCCAGATCGATACCGAGGTTTACTTTCCTCAGAACCTTCGCTTATTTGCTTCTAAAGTACAGGATCTCCGTTATGGTGAGAATCCACAACAGCAAGCTGTCCTATATGCCGACCCAGAGGCAGAGAAGGGAACATTGGTATATGGAAAACAACTACAAGGGAAAGAGCTATCCTATAATAACTGGATGGATATGGATGCAGCTTGGGAAATTGCTTCGGAGTATCAAGATACTGTCTGTGTTATCATCAAACATACCAATCCCTGTGGTGTGGCCTTAGGTAGTAATGCTCTTGAGGCATACACCAGAGCCTTGGAAGCAGATCCTATATCAGCATTTGGTGGGATTATAGCTTTTAATAGGGTTGTTGATGAAGAGACAGCCACAGCAATAAGGGAAAAGTTCTATGAGGTAGTAATTGCGCCTGACTTTAGCCCCAGAGCGAAGGAGATATTAGCTGACAAGACCAATCTCCGTCTTTTCGTGGTTGGCAGGGAAGCGTGTTGTGATACTAGAGGGTGGAAAGTAAGAACGGTGAATGGAGGCTTCCTTATCCAGGAGGAAGACAAAGGTACCACACCTATTGCCGAGTGGAAAATCGTTTCAGATAAGAAACCAAATGAGGATGATTTGGCAGAGCTGGAATTTGCTTGGAAAGCCTGTAAGCATGTCAAATCAAATGCTATCGTGGTCTCAAACAAAAGGCAGGTTATTGGAGTAGGAGCAGGTCAGATGAATCGAGTTGGTTCGGCTAGAATTGCTTTGGAGCAAGCAGGGGATAGGAG
>Ga0209643_1002896_pt1 | contig 10027 bp, 5 predicted proteins | sample AutmiccBRH37_all_FD_187383 | JGI IMG/M metagenome (GOLD analysis project Ga0209643, IMG submission 187383) | Deep subsurface microbial communities from Mt. Terri, Switzerland - Autotrophic microbial communities BRH/37_all (SPAdes) (version 2) | ecosystem: Environmental > Aquatic > Deep subsurface... | reverse complement strand
TAGCTTTTAAAGGTTGCTATATTGAATCAGGATTCTACGGACCGGATCAGTTAAATGTCATTGCTTCTATGCCATCTAAACCGGAAATTGTTTCGAGCATTATCAGTAGTATCTCAGCACCGGCTTCCGGTATTGTAGGTGCAATAAATGCTGTAATGCGTGATGTGGTTAGTGTAATCGATCAAATTAGCAAAAAAGAAGCTGCATAATAAAGAATTAGAATTAATAAAGGAGTTAAAAAAGATGTCAGAGAAAATTGTTGAACTTGTTGAGAAAATAAAGGCTCTTACGTTAGTCGAAGCTGCTGAATTAAAAACAGCGTTAGAAGAAGAATTTGGCGTTACGGCTGCTGCACCAATGATGATGGCTGCTGCTGGTCCTGCCGCTGCTGCTGCTCCAGTTGAAGAACAGACTGAATTTGATGTTATTCTTCAAGCTGCCGGCGAAAAGAAAATCAACGTTATTAAAGTTGTTAGAGCTCATACAGGTCTTGGCTTAAAAGAAGCTAAAGATTTAGTTGATGGTGCTCCAAAAACTGTAAAAGAAGCTGTTTCGAAAGATGAAGCAGAGAAGATTAAAAAAGAATTAGAAGAATCAGGCGCTACTGTCCAAGTTAAATAATTTATCAGTACACTTCTATATATCTTTAAAAATTACTAAGTGGTAAGAGGGTGAACTCCGTCTTACCACTTTCTTTCGTTTATCCAACGGAAGATGTTAACCCGTTTTTTTAGGAGGTTAGGGTTGGAAAAATCAAAAATCAATAAAGTAAACAATAGAATAACATTCTCTACTATTAACTCAACCGTTAAAGTACCCGATCTATTGAATATTCAGTTGGAGTCATTTGAAGAATTTATTCAGTTAAGGACTCCACCCTCAAAAAGGCTTGATGCCGGATTACAAACTGTTTTCACAATGAATTTCCCGATACTCGATAATAAGGAATTCTTTCGTTTAGATTTCCTTGAATATCATATTGAGAAACCGAGATTTTCGATAGCTGAATGTGAGGAACGCGGTCTTACTTATGCGGCTCCATTAAAAGCAAAATTGCGTCTTTCTACTAAAGACGATGAAACAGGTGAATTTGTTAATTCTGTGGAACAAGAAGTTTATCTTGGCAATCTTCCATTTATGACAGGAAGAGGAACATTTATTATAAATGGTGCCGAAAGAGTAATTGTAAGTCAATTACACCGTTCACCGGGAGTTGCCTTTGCACAAACCGTGCATCCAAACGGCACTCCAATATATTCCGCTCGTATTATTCCTTTTAGAGGTTCATGGGTAGAATTTGCTACCGATATTAATAATATACTCTATGTATATGTAGATCGTAAAAAGAAATTCCCATCTACTACATTGTTACGTGCTCTTGGGTATGAAAGCGATGAATCCATTCTTCGTCTTTTCGATTTAATTGATGAAGTAAGCGTTAAGAAATTGGATGCTGATACTCATTCCGGTAGAATTTCGGCCGAAGACGTAATTGATCTTGAAACCGGTGAAATCTATGTTTCTAAAGATGGTGAACTTACCGAAGAAGTTATTGATAATATCAAAGCTTCTACTTTAGTTAAAATAAAATTGATAAATGAAGAAACAAGTTACGAACAAGATTTGATTATCAATACATTGCGTAAAGATACATCCACTTCTAAAGAAGAAGCGTTGTTTGTAATATATAGACAATTAAGGACCAGCGAAGCTCCCGATCTTGAAACCGCTTATGGATTAATTGAAAAATTATTCTTTAACGAAAAAAGATACGATCTTGGCGAAGTTGGTCGTTTCAGGATGAATGATAAATTAGGTTTGAATATTCCTGAATCAGTAAAAGTACTTACGATAGAAGACATTATTGCGATTATGAATAACATAATCAAATTGAAAAATGGTAATGTAAACGTAGATGATATTGATCACCTTGGAAATAGAAGAGTAAGAACAGTAGGCGAGCAGCTTCAACAGCAATATAATGTTGGTTTAGCAAGAATGTCTCGTACTATTAAAGAACGTATGAATATGCGTGATAATGAAAACATGCAACCACAGGATTTAGTAAATGCACGTACAATTACAAGTGTAATTAATGGATTCTTTGGCACCAATCAGTTATCACAATTTATGGATCAAACAAATCCACTTTCAGAATTAACACATAAAAGAAGAATCTCTGCTTTAGGACCGGGAGGTCTTACAAGAGAGAGAGCCGGATTTGAAGTTCGTGACGTTCACCATTCTCATTATGGAAGATTATGTCCTATTGAAACCCCCGAAGGTCCAAATATCGGTTTGATTTCTTCACTTACAATTTATGCAAAAGTAAATCAGTATGGATTCCTTGAAACACCATATAGAAAAGTAAAAGAAGGGAAAGTATCAAATTCGATCGATTATTTAAGTGCAGATCAAGAAGATGAATTTACAATAGCACAGGCAAACGCACCTATTACAGATCAAGGTAATTTTGTATTAGATAGAGTAAAATGCCGACATACGGGTGAATTCCCGATCGTACCACCGGTAGAAGTACATTACATGGACGTTGCTCCGGCACAGATTGTAAGTGCTGCTGCGGCATTAATTCCATTCTTAGAGCATGATGATGCAAATAGAGCGCTTATGGGTTCAAACATGCAGCGTCAAGCAGTTCCGCTTTTGGTTCCTGAAGCTCCTATTGTTGGTACAGGAATGGAAGTTAAGATAGCTCGTGATTCCAGATCAGTTGTAATTGCAGCTGAAAATGGATTAGTTGAATTTTCTGATGCAAAAAGAATTATCGTAAAATATGATTCTGATCCAGATAGCGATGAAGCATTGGTAGGTTTTGATGATGAAAGAAGAGAAGAATTTATATTAACTAAATTCAGCGGTACTAACCAAGAGACATGCTTTAATCAGAAACCGATTGTAAAAACAGGTCAAAGAGTTAAAAAAGGCGAAGTATTAGCCGATGGACCTGCAATCGATAAAGGTGAATTAGCACTTGGAAGAAACGTAATGGTTGCATTCATGCCTTGGAGAGGATATAACTTTGAGGATGCTATTGTAATCAGTGAAAGAATAGCTGCTAATGATGTATTTACTTCTATCCATATAGAAGAATTTGAATTACAAGTAAGAGAAACAAAACGAGGCGAAGAAGAATTAACTCGTGATATCCCGAATGTTAGCGAAGAAGCAACAAAAGACTTAGATGAATATGGTATTGTAAGAGAAGGAGCGGAAGTAAAAGAAGGGGATATCTTAATCGGTAAAATTACTCCTAAGGGAGAAACTGATCCAACACCTGAAGAAAAACTTCTTAAAGCGATATTCGGAGATAAAGCCGGTGACGTAAAAGATGCATCATTGAAAGCACCTCCGGGATTAAAAGGAACAGTTATCAAAACTCGTTTATTCAGCCGCAAAAGAAAAGATATTGATTCTAAGAAGATAGAGAAAAAACAGCTTGATAATCTTGAGGATGCATATAACAGTAAGAAACTTAATCACTATGCAAAACTTGTTACGAAAGTTACAAGAATTTGCACCGGCAAAACTACTACCGGTATCCGTGATTTAGATGGTTCTGTTGTCTTGAGAAGCGGTACTTCTCTAAAAGAAAATACATTCTCATCAATCGAAGATGTTACTAAGTTAGATTACACTCAAGATTGGTTTGATAAAAAACAGTTTAGTGATCTAATAAAGACCTTATATTCTAATTATTTCACAATTTTATCTGCAATTGAAGAAGAATTTAAGAGAGATAAATTAAAAATACAAAGCGGGGATGAATTGCCTCCGGGAATTGTCCAATTAGCAAAAGTTTATGTAGCTAAAAAACGTAAACTTTCTGTCGGTGATAAAATGGCGGGCAGACATGGTAATAAAGGTGTTGTTGCTAAGATAGTTCCGATTGAAGACATGCCTTATCATGAAGATGGTACTCCGGTAGATATTATATTGAATCCGCTTGGTGTTCCTTCAAGAATGAATCTTGGTCAGCTTTATGAAACCGCACTTGGTTGGGTTGGCAAAAAGTTAGGTGTAAAATTTGAAACACCAATTTTTGATGGCGCTAAAGTCAGCGATGTAAATGAATGGATTGAAAAAGCGCAATTATACGAAGGCAGTAAGACTTGGTTAGTTGACGGACGTTCAGGCGAAAGATTCCATCAAAAAGTAACTTGCGGTTATATCTATATGCTCAAGTTAGGACACATGGTTGATGATAAGATTCATGCAAGGTCAATAGGACCATACTCCTTAATCACTCAACAGCCATTAGGCGGAAAAGCTCAATTTGGCGGTCAGAGATTCGGAGAAATGGAAGTTTGGGCTCTTGAAGGTTATGGTGCAGCTCACGTATTACAAGAAATCTTAACTGTAAAAAGTGATGATGTATCGGGCAGAGCAAAAACGTATGAAGCAATTGTTAAAGGTGAAAACCTTTCGGAACCAAACATTCCGGAAGCCTTTAATGTGTTAATTAAAGAACTTCAAGGTCTAGGTCTTGAAATCAAAATTAACTAGTTAAAAGTTAGTCTTAAGGAGACTCTTATGAGATTAAAAGCTCAAGAAAATAGAATAAAACAGATTGAAAAAATAACTATTGGTTTAGCTAGTCCTGATGATATTCTTTCGAGATCACATGGGGAAGTAACTAAACCTGAAACAATTAATTATCGCTCATTCCGACCGGAGAAAGATGGTTTATTTTGTGAAAAAATATTCGGACCCGTGAAAGATTGGGAATGCGCTTGCGGTAAATACAAAGGTATTAGATATAAAGGTATTGTTTGCGATAGATGTGGTGTGGAAGTAACTCTTAAGAGTGTTCGCCGTGAAAGAATGGGGCATCTTGCTCTTGCCGTTCCGGTTGTTCATATCTGGTTTTTCAAGGCTTTGCCTTCTAAGATCGGTAATATTATTGGCATGACTACTAAAGAATTAGAAAAAATAATTTATTATGAATCGTATGTAGTTATTAATCAAGGAACTACGGGTCTAAAGTATAAGGATTTAATTTCTGAAGACCAGTATTATGAGATTGTATCTTCATTGCCTCATGAGAATGATTCTTTAGAAAATACAGACCCAAATAAATTCGTTGCCAAAATTGGTGGCGAAGCTATTAAAGAGTTATTGAAAAGAACTGATATCGATGGAGAATTTACACGATTAAAAGATCTATTAAAAGATGAGACATCACAGCAGAAACGTGCTGATCATCTTAAGAGATTAAGAGTTCTCGAAGCTTTCAAAGAATATGAAGGAAAAGTGCCAAATAAACCTGAATGGATGGTTCTTAGCGCAGTCCCTGTTATTCCTCCTGAATTAAGACCTTTAGTTCCGCTCGAAGGTGGACGTTTCGCTACATCTGATTTGAATGATCTATATAGACGTGTAATTATCCGTAATAATAGATTAAAAAGATTAATGGATATTAAAGCTCCGGAAGTAATCTTAAGAAACGAAAAAAGAATGCTTCAGGAAGCAGTGGATGCTTTATTTGATAATTCAAGAAGAGCAAGTGCTGTAAGAAGTGATGGTAATAGACCATTGAAATCATTAAGTGATATGCTTAAAGGTAAACAAGGTAGATTCCGTCAAAACCTACTCGGTAAACGAGTTGATTATTCAGGTCGTTCAGTAATTGTTGTAGGTCCTGAATTAAAACTTCATCAATGCGGTTTGCCTAAAGATATGGGAGTTGAGTTATTCAAGCCATTTATCATTAGGAAATTGATTGAAAGAGGACATTACAAAACTGTAAAAAGTGCTCGTAAAGCAGTCGATAGAAAAGACCCGATTATATGGGAAATCTTAGAGAAATTAATTGATGGTCATCCAATTATGCTTAACCGTGCGCCAACATTGCATAGATTAGGTATTCAGGCATTCCAACCGATATTAATCGATGGTAAAGCTATTCAGCTTCATCCAATGGTTTGTACGGCGTTCAATGCGGATTTCGATGGTGATCAAATGGCTGTTCACGTTCCATTATCTTACGAAGCACAATTAGAAGCTTCCGTATTAATGCTCAGCAGTCATAATATATTATCTCCTCAAAATGGTTTACCGATTGTAGTTCCAACTCAGGATATAGTTCTTGGCTGTTATTACTTGACAAAAGTAAAACCAAAAGATGGTATAGGAGAAGGAAAAATTTTCGGATCGATGGAAGAAGCAATCATTGCTTACGATTTCAAAGTAATTGAATTGCATGCTAAAATAAAAGTAATGATTGATGGTAAGTTAGTTGATACAACTGTCGGAAGAGTAATATTCAATAAGATAGTTCCAAATGAAATGGGATTTATTAATGAATTGCTAATAAAGAAACTTTTTAGCGGTTTAATATATAAGATGTTTATCAGGCTTGGCAACGTTGTAACAGCTAAATTCTTAGATGACGTAAAAGAATTAGGGTATAGATATGCTACTGCTGCGGGTATCTCAATCAGTTTTAGTGATATGATTATCCCTGATGAAAAAGTAGAATTAATAAAAACGTCAAATGAAAAAGTAAATGCAATATTAAATGAGCACGAACAAGGTTTGATTACCGATGCCGAGCGTTATAATAAGATTATAGACGTTTGGACGCATACAACGACAAATGTTTCTGCACATTTAATGAATAGAATTAAAGCAGATAAGATGGGATTCAATTCGCTATTTATGATGGTTGATTCAGGTGCTAGAGGTAATACCGAGCAGGTAAGACAGTTAGCTGGTATGAGAGGTCTTATGCAGAAACCGCAGAAGAGCTTAACGGGTCAATCAGGTGAAATTATTGAGAACCCAATTATTGCGAATTTCAAAGAAGGTCTTTCTGTGTTAGAGTATTTTATCTCTACTCACGGTGCTCGTAAAGGACTTGCTGATACAGCTTTAAAGACTGCTGATGCAGGTTACCTTACAAGAAGACTTTGCGATGTGGCTCAGGATATTATTATTACTGAATTAGATTGCGGTACTATTAGAGGTGTATATATTACTGCTCTTAAAGAAAGTGAAATGGAAAGAGAACCACTTGCCGAAAGAATTACCGGTCGTGTTGCTCAAGAAGATATTTATGATCCGAAAACTGATGAACTATTAATAGAAGCCGGTAACATTATAGAAGAAGAAATTGCAGCAAAGATAGATGAATTAAATATTGACCAAGTATATATTAGAACAGTATTAACTTGCGAATCAAAACGCGGTGTTTGTTCGAAGTGTTATGGAAGAAACTTAACTACAGGTCTACTAGTAGAGAATGGTGAATCGGTTGGTATTATTGCCGCACAATCAATTGGTGAGCCGGGTACTCAGCTTACATTGCGTACTTTCCACTTAGGCGGTACTTCATCACGTATTGCAAGTCAATCCGTAGTGGAATCTTCTATCGAAGGTACAGTAAAATATGATAGAATTTCATTTGTAGAAAAAACAGATTTCTTTGGCAAAGCTAAAGTTGTTATTGGCAGAAGAGGTTCTATCGGTTTGTTCGATACAGATAATAGACAGATTAAGAAATTTGAAATTCCTTATGGTGCTGAATTAATGATTGATGATGACAAAGAGATTAAGAAAGGTCAAGCTCTTTATAATCACGATCCATATAACACCGTTATTGTTACTGATATTGCAGGTACAGTGAAGTATGAAGGTTTGATTGATACGGTTACTTTACAACAGATTGCAGATGAACAAACAGGACACGTTCAGAAAGTAGTTATTGAATCTAAAAACAAAGACTTAACGCCAAGTATCAGAATTACCGATAAAAATGGCAATGAAAAGACATTCAATATTCCTACACGCGCCAACTTATCGGTAGAAGAAGGACAGGAAGTTCAAGCAGGAACAATCTTGGCTAAAATTTCCAAACAATCTTCAAAATCTCGAGATATCACAGGTGGTCTTCCAAGAGTAACGGAGCTATTTGAAGCAAGAAGTCCTCATGATCCTGCTGTTGTTTCCGAAATTGAAGGCGTTATTAAATTTGGAGTTAAGAAGAAAGGTTCAAAAGAAATTATTGTAGAATCTTTTGATGGAACAATTCAAAAAGTATATAGTGTAGCTTATGGAAAGCATGTCCTTGTTCAAGAGGGAGATGAGATTCCGGCCGGCGAAAAAATAACTGATGGTCCAATTGATCCTCGTGATATTTTGAAGATCAAAGGTACTAATGCAGTTCAAGAGTATTTGGTTAATGAAATTCAGGAAGTTTATCGACTTCAAGGTGTGAAGATAAATGATAAGCATATCGAAGTTATCGTTAAACAGATGCTTCAGAAACTAAAAATTATTTCATCAGGTGATACTAAATTCATCGAAGAGGATTTAGTCGATAGAAATAAATTAGTTGATGAAAATGAAAAAATGAAAAATATGGTTTATGTAATTGATCCGGGCGGATCTAAGATTAAGCAGGATACATTAATTACAAGAACTAAGCATCGTGAAGTTGTAGCTGATCTTGCAAGGAAAGCAAAGAAAGAAATTATTGTTAGAGATGCAGAACCTGCTACATTCGATAACATATTATTAGGAATAACACAAGCAGCACTTTCAACAGAGAGTTTTATTTCGGCAGCATCATTCCAAGAAACAACTAAGGTATTAACTAATGCGGCAACAGAAGCAAGGGTTGATCATCTAATTGGTTTAAAAGAAAATGTTGTCATGGGTCATTTAATTCCGGCTGGTACTGGTCTTAAGAAGTATAAGAATATTATCTTAACTGAAGAAGAAATAGCAGTACAGGAAGAAAAAGCTAAAGCAGAAGAAGTAATTGCCGAAGAAAAGGAAACGGTTTAGGCACTTAACTTCATTTTTTCTATGGACTTAGCTTGACAAATTAAATAAATATATCTAAATTGAAAGTCTGAATTTTTACTAAAAAGTCAAAATATTTTTGGAGGTTTTTAAGTGCCAACAATAAATCAGTTGGTTAGAAAAGGTCGTTTGGTTATTACGTCGAAAAATAAGGCACCGGCATTAGATGCTTGTCCTCAGAAACGCGGCGTATGTACTAGAGTTTATACAACAACGCCAAAGAAACCAAACTCAGCATTAAGAAAAGTTGCGAGAGTAAGATTAACAAATCATATTGAAGTAAGTGCGTATATTCCGGGCGAAGGACATAATCTTCAGGAGCACTCTATCGTTCTTATTAGAGGCGGAAGAATTAAAGATTTACCCGGTGTTAGATACCATATCATTCGCGGTACATTAGATACTAGTGGTGTCGAGGATAGAAAGAAAGCAAGATCTAAATACGGAACTAAAAAACCTAAAGCAAGTAAGAAATAATTATGAGAAAGAAAAGAGCAGAGAAAAGATTTATTAAACCAGATCCAAAGTTCAACGATTTGCTTGTAGCTAAATTTGTTAACTATTTAATGTGGGATGGAAAAAAGTCAACTATAAGAAAAGTGCTTTATGATAGTTTTGATATTATAGAAGCTAAGACTAAAAAACCCGCTATGGATGTTTTCAAAAAAGCAATTCATAATGTCTCTCCGTTAGTTGAGGTAAGAAGCCGCCGAGTTGGTGGTGCTACTTATCAAGTGCCGATGGAAGTAAGACATGAAAGAAGAATAGCGTTGGCGATGAGATGGATTAAAACATATTCACGCGATAGAAAAGATAAATCAATGGCCGCAAAAGTAGCCGCAGAATTAATGGATGCTGCTAATGGTGTTGGTAATTCAGTTAAGAAAAAAGACGATACACATAGAATGGCTGAAGCGAATAAAGCTTTTGCTCACTTCAGATGGTAATTGAGAGAGGATGATAAGTAGTAAATGGCAAAAAGAGTAGAAATATCGAAAGTTAGAAATATTGGTATTATGGCGCACATTGATGCAGGCAAAACTACCACTACAGAAAGAATCTTATTTTATACCGGTAAAGTTCACCGTGTTGGTGAAGTGCATGATGGCGCTGCTACTATGGATTGGATGGAACAGGAAAAAGAGAGAGGAATTACAATCACCAGTGCTGCTACCACTACTTCGTGGAGAGAACATCAGAT
>Ga0209643_1002892_pt1 | contig 10035 bp, 4 predicted proteins | sample AutmiccBRH37_all_FD_187383 | JGI IMG/M metagenome (GOLD analysis project Ga0209643, IMG submission 187383) | Deep subsurface microbial communities from Mt. Terri, Switzerland - Autotrophic microbial communities BRH/37_all (SPAdes) (version 2) | ecosystem: Environmental > Aquatic > Deep subsurface... | reverse complement strand
GTGGCTCGCTGAACAGCTCGACGGTCTGCAGGCCCGGCGGCAAGGCAAAGGGACGGATCATGCCGACCTGCAGCGTCTCGTCCTGCACCGCGTCGATCACCTGCTTGCTGGTCATCTCCTGCAGCGCGAGGTGCACCGCCGGGAAGGCCTGGCGAAAGGCCAGAATCGCCCGCGGCAGAATCGACGTAAAGGGCGCTGACGAGGTGAAGCCGACCTGCAGCTCGCCGATCTCACCCTGCTCGGCACGCCGCACCACATCGACCGACTTGTCCACCTGAGCCAGCGTGCGCCGGGTCTCGTCGAGAAACAGCCGCCCCGCGTCGGTCAGCGACACCCGGCGGTTGGTGCGGTCGAACAGGCGCACGCCCAGCTCCTGTTCCAGAGCCTGGATCTGCTGGCTAAGCGGCGGCTGAGAGATGCGCAGCAGTTCGGCTGCTCGACCGAAGTGCAGCTCTTCGGCCACCGCCACGAAATAGCGTAGATGTCTCAGTTCCACGTGCGCTCCAAACGATTCGTAAAACATATCAATAAGGTCGAATAATATATTGGATAGCTTAAACAAAGCTTCCTATCATTTCGCCCATAAACCCGAACAACAGCAATCGCGCCCGCCGATCGAAAAAATGATCACAGGCGTAACGGGCCGCTTTTGGCCGGAAAAAGCGAATCGGACAGAGGTCTTCATCGTGAGCAGTACGCACGGCGCCAGTGGCGCGTCAGCAGAGATACCTGCGCCTGGCGCGCCCATCAGCCATACCGAGAAAGGCACACATCGCTTCGCGCGCACTGCCCTGGCCCTGTTCGCTGGCGGCTTCGCCACCTTCGCCCTGCTGTACTGCGTGCAGCCGATGATGCCCATGCTGTCGCAGGCGTTCGGTATCAACGCAGCGCAGAGCAGCCTGATCCTTTCGCTCTCGACCCTGACACTGGCCGTCGGATTGCTGATCACCGGACCGATCTCCGATGCCATCGGCCGCAAGCAGGTGCTGGTCGTCTCCCTGCTCGCTGCCGCCATGTTCACCGTCGGCAGTGCACTCGCACCCAGCTGGGAAGGCGTACTGCTGATGCGCGCGTTGGTCGGCTTGGCGCTCAGCGGGGTGGCTGCGGTGGCCATGACCTACTTGAGCGAAGAGATCCACCCGCACCACCTCGGCCTGGCGATGGGGCTGTATATCGGCGGCAATGCCATCGGCGGCATGAGCGGACGCTTGCTGAGCGGCGTGCTGGTGGACTACCTGTCGTGGCACAGCGTGCTCGGAGTGATGGGCGGTCTGGCGCTACTGGCGGCGCTGTTGCTCTGGCGCTTCCTGCCGGAGTCGCGGCACTTCCACCCACGCCCGTTGCGCCTACGCGGCTTGCTGCAGGGCTACACGCTGCATTTTCGCGATGCCGGCCTGCCGTGGCTGTTCCTGCAGGGGTTCCTGCTGATGGGCAGCTTCGTCACGCTGTACAACTACATCGGCTATCGGCTGATTGCCGAGCCGTTCCACCTCAGCCAGACCATGATCGGCCTGCTGGCGGTGCTCTATCTGTCGGGCATCTACAGTTCGGCACAGGTGGGCGCGCTCGCTGATCGCTTCGGCCGGCGCCGAGTGTTCTGGCTGGTGATCGCTCTGATGCTGGCAGGCGTGGCCCTGACCCTGTTCGACCGACTGCCGCTGGTACTGCTGGGCATGCTGCTGTTCACCTTCGGTTTCTTTGGCGCCCATTCGGTGGCCAGCAGCTGGATCGGCCGCCGCGCGCAACAGGCTCGCGGCCAGGCGTCGTCGCTCTATCTGTTCAGCTACTACCTGGGCTCGAGCATCGCCGGCACGCTGGGCGGGGTCTTCTGGCACGCTGCCGGCTGGGACGGCGTAGGTCTGTTCATCGCCTCGCTGTTGCTGATCGCCCTCGCTGTAGCCCTGCACCTGGCGCGCCTGCGCCCACTGCCGGAGCCGCAAGCGGCTCACTGAGCCGGTAAAGCAAAACGCCCCGCAAATGCGGGGCGTTTTCCTGGAGCCGCTGGCAAATCAGCCGTGGTACTGCGCCGACAGCTCGTGGACCGACTCGATGAAGGCGCCGGCATGAGCGGGATCGACTTCCGGCGTGATGCCGTGGCCCAGGTTGAACACGTGGCCTTCGCCATGGCCGAAACTGGCCAGAATGCGCGCCACCTCCGCGCGGATGGCATCGGGCTTGGCATAGAGCACGCTCGGGTCCATGTTGCCCTGCAGTGCGACCTTGCCGCCGACGCGGCGGCGTGCCTCGCCGATATCGCAGGTCCAGTCCAGCCCCAGCGCTTCGACGCCCGAGTCGGCCATCGATTCCAGCCAGAGGCCGCCGCCCTTGGTGAACATGATGACCGGCACGCGGCGGCCGTCATGTTCGCGAATCAGGCCATCGACGATCTTGCGCATGTAGGCCAGGGAGAACTCCTGATAGGCCGCGGCCGACAGGCTGCCACCCCAGGAATCGAAGATCTGCACCGCCTGGGCACCGGCGAGGATCTGGCCATTGAGGTAGCTGGTGACCGACTGCGCCAGCTTGTCCAGCAGGGCGTGCATCGCCTGCGGGTTCTCGTAGAGCATCGCCTTGGACTTGCGGAAATCCTTCGACGAGCCGCCCTCGACCATGTAGGTCGCCAGGGTCCAGGGGCTGCCGGAGAACCCGATCAGCGGCACGCGGCCATTGAGTTCACGGCGAATGGTACGCACTGCGTCCATCACATAGCCCAGGTCCTTCTCCGGATCGGGAATCGGCAGCGCCTCGATGTCCGCAGCGGTGCTCACCACCTTCTTGAAGCGCGGTCCCTCGCCGGTCTCGAAGTACAGCCCCAAACCCATGGCGTCCGGCACGGTGAGGATGTCGGAGAAGAGGATCGCGGCATCCAGCGGATAGCGATCCAGCGGCTGCAGCGTCACCTCGCAAGCGAGTTCGGGATTCATGCACAGGCTCATGAAGTCACCGGCCTTGGCGCGGCTGGCCCGGTACTCGGGCAGATAGCGGCCGGCCTGGCGCATCATCCACACCGGGGTGACGTCGACAGGCTGCTTGAGCAGGGCACGAAGGAAGCGGTCGTTCTTCAAGGCGGTCATGGCAGGGTTCCAGCGTAAAAGTGCCGTGCATTGTCGCAAAGCAGAAAAAAAAAGGCACGGCGAGCGCCGTGCCATTTAGCTATGGGCTTGATTCAAATCAGGCCACTCCGGGCGCCCTTCGATGCCCGGCAACGCCCGATCAGACGCCGAGATAATCCATGATGCCTTCGGCAGCCTGACGACCTTCGAAGATCGCCGTCACCACCAGATCGGAGCCGCGGACCATGTCGCCGCCGGCAAAGATCTTCGGGTTGCTGGTCTGGTGCTTGAACTGACCCACCTCAGGTGCCACGACGCGGCCCTGGTTGTCGATCTGGATGCCCTGGGCTTCGAACCACGGCGCCGGGCTCGGACGGAAACCAAAGGCGATGACCACGGCATCGGCCGGCAGCACCTGCTCGGAACCCGGAATCGGCTCCGGGCTGCGGCGACCGCGGGCGTCTGGTGCGCCGAGACGTGTCTCGACCACCTTTACACCCTCAACCTTGCCTTCGCCGACGATGGCGATGGGTTGGCGGTTGAAGAGGAACTTCACGCCCTCTTCCTTGGCGTTCTTCACTTCGCGGCGCGAGCCCGGCATGTTCGCCGCATCACGACGGTAGGCGCAGGTCACGCTCTTCGCACCCTGGCGAATGGAGGTGCGGTTGCAGTCCATCGCGGTATCACCGCCGCCCAGCACCACGACCTTCTTGCCCTTCATGTCGATGAAGTCTTCGGCAGACTTCTCGAAGCCGAGGTTGCGGTTGACGTTGGCGATGAGGAAATCCAGCGCGTCGTACACGCCCGGCAGGTCCTCACCGGGGAAGCCGCCCTTCATGTAGGTGTAGGTGCCCATGCCCATGAACACGGCATCGTAATCGGCCAGCAGCTGGTCGATGGTGATGTCCTTGCCTACCTCGGTGTTAAGACGGAATTCGATGCCCATGCCGCCGAAGATTTCGCGACGACGGCTGAGTACGGTCTTCTCCAGCTTGAACTCGGGAATGCCGAAGGTCAGCAGACCGCCGATCTCGGGGTTCTTGTCGAACACCACTGGGGTTACGCCGTTGCGCACGAGAATATCGGCACAGCCCAGCCCTGCCGGGCCGGCACCGATGATCGCGACTTTCTTGCCGGTCGGCTTGACCTTGGACATGTCGGGCCGCCAGCCCATGGCGAAGGCGGTATCGGCGATGTACTTCTCCACCGAGCCGATGGTCACCGCACCAAAGCCATCATTCAGGGTGCAGGCGCCCTCGCAGAGGCGATCCTGCGGGCAGACGCGGCCGCAGACTTCCGGCAGGGTGTTGGTCTGGTGCGCCAGCTCGGCGGCCGCGAGGATGTTGCCCTCGGAGACCAGCTTGAGCCAGTTGGGAATGTAGTTGTGGACCGGGCACTTCCACTCGCAATAGGGGTTGCCGCAACCCAGGCAGCGGTGGGCCTGTTCGCAGGCCTGCTGCGGCTTGAAGGGCTCGTAGATCTCGACGAACTCCTTCTTGCGCTGGCGCAGCAGCTTCTTCTTCGGATCCTTGCGCCCGACCTCGATGAACTGGAAGTCGTTATTCAGACGTTCAGTCATTTCAAAACCTCTCAACAGCAACCGTAGGCAATACATACGGCTGCAAGACAATCAGGGTGAGCAGCGGCCCCGCGTTGGCTGGGGCCGCTGCCTGAAGCGGCTTATTGTTATTGCGGGTTGGCCCGGGTGCTCGACAGCAGCGAAGCCAGGTTGGCCGCCTTGGGCTTGACCAGCCAGAACCGACGCAGGTAGTCGTCGAGATTATCCAGCAGCTCAGCCCCCCACTCACTCGCGGTTTCAGCAACGTATTCGCGCAGCACGTCCTGCAGATGGCTGCGATAGGCTTCCATCGCCTCGCCGGTGATGCGCTGCAGGTTGACCAGCTCGTTGTTCACCCGGTCCACGAAACTGTTGTCCATGTCCAGCACATAGGCGAAACCACCGGTCATGCCCGAGCCAAAGTTGTGTCCGGTCTTGCCAAGCACGCAGACGAAGCCACCTGTCATGTACTCGCAGCAATGGTCGCCAGTACCCTCGACAACTGCGTGGGCGCCAGAGTTGCGCACCGCGAAACGCTCACCCGCGGTACCTGCAGCGAACAGCTTGCCGCCGGTAGCACCGTACAGACAGGTGTTGCCGATGATCGCCGAATCTTGGGACCGATAGCTGGCGCCCTGCGGCGGCGTGACCACCAGCTTGCCGCCGGTCATTCCCTTGCCGACGTAATCGTTGGCATCGCCTTCCAGATAGAGATTGAGGCCACCGGCGTTCCAGACGCCGAAGCTCTGGCCGGCAGTGCCTTTGAAGCGGAAGGTGATCGGCGCACCGGCCATGCCCTGGTTGCCATGCTGGCGAGCGATCTCGCCGGAGACACGGGCACCAATGGAGCGGTCGCAGTTACAGACATCCAGCTCGAACTCGCCACCGCTCTTGGCATCGATGGCGCCTTTGGCCAGCTTGACCATTTCTTCGGCCAGCAGGCCCTGGTCGAACGGCGGGTTCTTCTCGACCAAGCAGAATTGCGGCTTGTCGGCGGCGATGTTGCTGCTGCCGAGCAGGGGCGACAGATCCAGGTTGTTCTGCTTGGCCGTTTCACCCGGCAGCACTTCGAGCAGATCGGTACGCCCGATCAGCTCGCCCAGACTACGCACGCCCAGCTTGGCCAGCCACTCGCGGGTTTCTTCGGCGACGAACTGGAAGAAGTTGACCACCATGTCGACGGTGCCGATGAAGTGATCCTTGCGCAGCTGCTCATTCTGCGTGGCAACGCCGGTGGCGCAGTTGTTCAGGTGGCAGATGCGCAGGTACTTGCAGCCCAGCGCAATCATCGGCGCAGTACCGAAGCCAAAGCTTTCAGCGCCGAGGATCGCGGCCTTGATCACGTCGAGGCCAGTCTTCAGGCCGCCATCGGTCTGCACCCGGACCTTGCCGCGCAGGTCGTTGCCGCGCAGGGTCTGGTGGGTTTCGGCCAGGCCGAGCTCCCACGGCGAGCCGGCATAGCGAATGGAGGTCAGCGGCGAAGCGCCGGTGCCACCGTCGTAGCCGGAAATGGTGATGAGGTCGGCATAGGCCTTGGCCACACCGGCGGCGATGGTACCCACGCCCGGCTCGGCCACCAGCTTGACCGACACCAGCGCCTGCGGGTTGACCTGCTTGAGGTCGAAGATCAGCTGGGCCAGATCCTCGATGGAGTAGATGTCGTGGTGCGGCGGCGGGGAGATCAAGGTGACGCCCGGTACCGCGTAACGCAGCCGCGCGATCAGGCCATTGACCTTGCCACCGGGCAGCTGGCCGCCTTCACCGGGCTTGGCGCCCTGGGCGACCTTGATCTGCAGTACTTCGGCATTGACCAGGTATTCCGGCGTGACACCGAAGCGGCCGGTCGCTACCTGCTTGATCTTCGAGCTGCGCTCGGTGCCGTAGCGAGCCGGGTCTTCACCGCCCTCACCTGAGTTCGAGCGCGCGCCAATGCGGTTCATCGCCGCGGCGATGGCTTCGTGGGCTTCCGGCGACAGGGCGCCCAGCGAAATACCAGCGGAATCAAACCGCTTGAGAATCGCCTCAAGCGGCTCGACCTCTTCCAACGCCAGCGGCTGCTCAGCCACCTTGACCTTGAGCAAGTCGCGGAGCATGGCCACCGGACGCTGGTCGACCAACGCGGTGTATTCCTTGAAGCGGCTGTAATCGCCGCTCTGCACCGCCACCTGCAGCGCGCTGACTACATCCGGGTTGTACGCATGGTATTCGCCACCGTAGACGAACTTCAGCAGGCCACCCTGCTGGATCGGCTTGCGGCTGCTCCAGGCTTCGGCGGCGAGGGCCTTCTGCTCGGCCTCCAGATCCTCGAAGCGCGCGCCCTTGATACGGCTGGCCACGCCGCGGAAGCTGAGGTCCACGACTTCTTCAGCCAAGCCAACAGCTTCGAACAGCTGCGCGCCGCGGTAGGAGGCGATGGTCGAGATGCCCATCTTGGAGATGATCTTCATCAGCCCCTTGGAGATGCCCTTGCGATAGTGCTTGAACACCTCATAGAGGTCGCCCAGCACTTCGCCAGTGCGGATCAGGTCGCCCAGCACTTCGAAAGCAAGGAACGGGTAGACCGCAGTCGCGCCGAAGCCGATCAGTACCGCGAAATGGTGCGGATCACGGGCGGTGGCGGTTTCGACCAAGATGTTGCAGCTGCAGCGCAGGCCGGTTTCCACCAGACGATGGTGAACCGCGCCCACGGCCAGCGAAGCATGCACCGGCAGCTTGCCTGGTGCGATATGACGATCGCTGAGTACCAGCAGGACCTTGCCGCCACGTACGGCTTCCTCGGCCTGATCGGCAATATTGCGAATCGCCGCCTCGAGGCCGACGGCCTCGTCGTAGTTCAGGTCGATGACCAGACGCTCGAATCCCGGACGCTCCAGGTTCATGATCGTCCGCCACTTCGCCGGCGAGATCACCGGAGTGGTCAGAATCGCGCGGTTGGCGTGCTCGGCGGTTTCCTCGAAGACATTGCGCTCGGCACCCAGGCAGGTTTCCAGCGACATGACGATGGCTTCGCGCAGCGGGTCGATAGGCGGATTGGTGACCTGCGCGAACTGTTGGCGGAAGTAGTCGTAGGGCGAGCGCACACGACGCGACAGGACCGCCATGGGCGTATCGTCACCCATCGAGCCGACCGCTTCCTGGCCTTGCTCGGCCAACGGACGCAGTACCTGGTCGCGCTCCTCGAAGGTGACCTGGTACATCTTCATGTACTGCTTGAGCTGGTCGGCATCGTAGAAGGCCGAACCATGGTCGTTGTCGTCCAGGGTCGACTGGATGCGCAGGGCGTTCTGCCGCAGCCACTTCTTGTAGGGCTGCTGTGCCTTGAGGCGATTGTCGATGTCGTCGGTGTGCAGCACCTTGCCGGTGTGGGTGTCCACGGCGAGGATCTGCCCCGGCCCGACACGGCCCTTGGCCAGGACGTCTTCCGGTTTGTAATCCCAGACGCCAACTTCGGAGGCGAGGGTAATGTAGCCGTTCTTGGTGGTCACCCAGCGTGCCGGGCGCAGGCCGTTGCGGTCGAGCAGGCAGACTGCATGGCGACCGTCGGTAAGCACCACGCCAGCCGGGCCATCCCAGGGTTCCATGTGCATGGAGTTGAATTCATAGAACGCCCGCAGATCGGGGTCCATGGTCTCGACGTTCTGCCACGCCGGCGGAATGATCATACGCAGGCCACGGAACAGATCCATTCCGCCGGTGACCAAGAGCTCAAGCATGTTGTCCATGCTGGAAGAGTCCGAGCCGGTGCGATTGATCAGCGGCGACAGGCTTTCCAGGTCGGGCAGCAGCTCGTTGGCGAACTTCAGGCGACGTGCCTGCGCCCAGTTACGGTTGCCGGTGATGGTATTGATCTCACCGTTGTGCGCGAGGAAACGGAACGGCTGAGCCAGGCGCCATTGCGGCATGGTGTTGGTGGAGAAACGCTGGTGGAACACGCAGATCGCAGTGGCGAGACGCTCATCGCCCAGGTCAGGATAAAACTGCGCCAGGTCGGCGGGCATCATCAGGCCCTTGTAGATGATGTCCTTGTCGGAGAGGCTGCAAACGTAGAAGGCGCTGTCGTCGGCGAGCGCGACTTCGGCGCGGCGGCGTGCGAAGAACAGCTTGATGCCGAACTCGCGTTCGTCCAAGCCATCGCCGGAAACAAAGACCTGCTCGATCCGCGGCAGACGCTCAAGAGCAAGCTGGCCCAGCACGCTGGTATCGATCGGCACTTCACGCCAGCCAACCAGCGTCAGACCTTGGGCGATAATCTCTTCACTGAGACGAGCGCGGGCCTGGTCCGCCTTGCTGGCGTCCTGATCCAGAAAGATCATCCCGACGGCATACTGCGCAGGCAGTTCGGCGTTGAAATGCTCCAGAGCCTGGGCACGCAGAAATGCGTCGGGCTTCTGCATCAGCAGACCGCAACCGTCACCGGTTTTGCCGTCAGCGTTGATGCCACCGCGGTGAGTCATGCAGGTCAGGGACTGAATGGCAGTCTTTAGCAGGTGATGGCTAGCCTCGCCCTGCATGTGGGCAATCAGACCGAAGCCGCAGTTATCCTTGAACTCTTCAGGACGAAAAAGACCTGCTCTCATAGGCACTCCACCAGCTAAATGCGTTGTAAATCAACCCCTTATTGACGGGCAGAGACTCACCCCGTCATTCACGTGGGCAAAAGGGGGAGCAGTTTACAAAGCCAGCTAGAGCGACACAATTTATTTTTGCAAGCCCCAAAAAGGTGCATTGCGCACTTTTTTGGGGCATTTTTCTATCGAGCCTGTTTGATTTCCTGTTGCACGCTTGCCAAATTTCGTACCCACGGCTTGCCAGCCTGCAACGAGACGGGCAGCGTCTTGACCGCTGCGACCGCAGCAGCACGATTCGCGAAGTTGCCGTAAGTCACGACGTAGAGCGGCTTGCCTTCATGCACTTTGGCGAAGTATCGGTAGTTACCGCCATGCTGCTGGACGATTGCTTGAGCGTTCTTCTCGACACGGGTCCCCAGGATCTGAACCAGATAATTGCTTCCCGGCTGGCTCGCATACCAAGAGCTATTGGTTGAACTCGAGGCAGTTGCTGCAGCAGGCGCACGCTCTGCGGCATTCGGCCGCACCTGGGGTGACGCAGGCGCCGGAGCGGGAGCCGGAGCAGCAACTTGCGGAGCGGGTGCGGGCTGAACACGCTCGCTCGGTGCTGGCGCTGGTGCAGGTGCAGGTGCAGGTGCAGGTGCAGGTGCAGGTGCAGGAATTGTAGGGACTGCGGCATTCGCGGTGGGCCCGCCATTCTCGTCCTCGCTCTCGCCACCAGCAGCGGCCGCCAGCGGCTCGCGCACCACCGGCTGTGCGTCGCCACCCAGTGGCAGGGACAACGGCCGCTCTTGTCCATCGAACTCGATGGCAGCCGGGTCCTGTTCCCCGGTCTCAGCAGACGGCCCCGAGGCAG
>Ga0209643_1002891_pt1 | contig 10038 bp, 8 predicted proteins | sample AutmiccBRH37_all_FD_187383 | JGI IMG/M metagenome (GOLD analysis project Ga0209643, IMG submission 187383) | Deep subsurface microbial communities from Mt. Terri, Switzerland - Autotrophic microbial communities BRH/37_all (SPAdes) (version 2) | ecosystem: Environmental > Aquatic > Deep subsurface... | reverse complement strand
GAATGTGGTGTGAGCAGGTCAACCATACGAAAGGCAATGGAATTGCTTGAAAGAGATGGCTTTATTTTTCGCAGGCGGGGAATGGGGACATTTGTGCAGGACCTGAGCTTCAGGCTGGAAAAACTGGAGGAGGTAACCAGGTTTGTTGATGACAATTGGGAAACAAAAATATTAAAATCAGATTTTATTGATCCTCCAGTAAGGGTGGTGAATATTTTTTCCCTGCAAAAGCCTGAAAAGGTGCTGCATGTCCAGAGATTACAAATAATTGACGGTATCGAATACATGTTTGCAAACATTTTTTTTGCCCCTGAAATAGGGGAAAGGATTAAGGTTGCAGATTTAACCAGAATGCACGTGCCCGAGGTAATGAGGTCCTGTTTGGGAATTAAAATGAAAAGTATTACTAGGGTCATAAGACCGTGGATTGCAGACCGGGAATTATCCACAAATCTTACCGTATCATTGGGTACACCTGTTCTAAAGTTTGATTTCACAGGGTACGACAAGGCTGGGAGGGTATTGTATCTGACTGAACTGGTCAGCAAGGTGTCAGGGCTGTACCTGGAGGTTCAAATTGAGGATAGTTGACAGTATAACCCATTAATCTGCCGGGAAGCAACAGGATTTACAGGGGGGGTTCATATTGCCATTGCTTCAGATAAAGGACCTGCTGACTTTTTTCAGCACCGCCCGGGGAGAATTTGCTGCTGTTGACAGAGTGACCCTGGATATAAAAGCAGGCGAGACATTGGGTCTGGTGGGTGAGAGCGGGTCGGGTAAAAGCGTCACCGCACTGTCCGTATTGCAATTGATACCTGACCCGCCGGGTAAAATCCAAAGCGGGAGCATAGTGTTTAACGGAAAAAACCTGCTTTTGCGGACGCCGCTGCAGATGCAGGAGGTAAGGGGCAGGGATATCTCAATGATTTTTCAGGAGCCCATAACCTGCTTAAATCCAGTGTATACCATCGGTAACCAATTGACTGAGGCGATACACAGACATACCAGTTCCACTAAAAAGGAAGCCGTCGAAAGGTCGGTGGAACTGCTGGAAAAGGTGGGTATTCCATTGTCCAGAAAGAGGATGTCCGAGTATCCCCACCAACTTTCAGGAGGTATGCGCCAGAGGGTGATGATCACCATGGCTTTACTGTGCAATCCCAAACTACTTATCGCCGATGAGCCCACCACCGCCCTGGATGTTACAATTCAGGCCCAGATACTGGACCTTTTGAAGAAAATAAGAGAAGAATTCAACATGTCCATATTGCTGATAACCCACGACCTTGGAGTGGTGGCCGAGGTTGCCCACAGGGTGATGGTGATGTATGCCGGCAGGATTGTGGAGCAAGCGGAAGTGGTGACGCTTTTCAGGGATCCACTGCACCCGTATACACGTGGGCTGTTATCATCCATACCGTCCATGGATGGCGTCCGCAGCAGATTATACGCCATTCCCGGCAATATACCCGATCCCTTCAGATTACCACCGGGATGCCGGTTTTCCAACCGGTGCCAGATGGTGTTGCCCAGGTGCGGCAAAGAGGAGCCACCTCTTTTACAAGCGGGTGAAGGACGGATGGTGAGATGTTGGCTTTACCAGTAATATAAATCCGGGGGTGGCTCGCTTTAATGGATAATCAGGGGAAAGACGTTATGCTGAGAGTCCGGGATCTGAAAAAGTATTTTCCCGTTAAAAAGGGAGGCTTTTTCGGCGGGGGGACTGCGTTGCTAAAAGCGGTGGACGGGATAAGCTTCGACCTATGTAAGGGAAAGACCATGGGATTGGTTGGTGAAAGCGGTTGCGGCAAAACCACCGCCGGCAGGGCAATACTCAGGCTGATTGAGCCCAGCGGGGGAGAGGTGCTATTTGAGGGTAGAGACCTGGCCAGACTTAAAGGTAGTGAATTGACCAAAATGAGGAGTAAAATGCAGATTGTTTTCCAAGACCCTTACGCCTCTTTAAACCCAAGGAGAACTGTGGGGCAAACAATAACGGAGCCGATGATGCAGCACAGGATTTTCAGGAATAAAGAAAGCGCAAAAAAGAGGGTTCGGGAGCTTCTTGAGGTGGTGGGGATGAGCGCCGGTTATATGGACCGCTACCCCCATGAATTCAGTGGAGGTCAGAGGCAAAGAATAGGTATAGCCAGGGCGCTGGCTTTAAACCCCGGGTTTTTGGTGTGCGATGAACCTGTGTCTGCCCTGGATGTGTCCATTCAGGCCCAGATAATTAATCTATTGGAAGATTTACAGAAGGAATTAGGTCTCACCTATATGTTTATATCCCATGATCTCAAGGTTGTAAGGCACATATCGGACCATATAGGAATCATGTACCTGGGTAAGATTGTGGAGACGGGCACCACCCGGGAGATATATGATAGCCCGCAGCATCCCTATACCAAGGCCCTCTTATCAGCCATACCGGTGCCGGACCCCACCAGGAAGACCGTGCGGATAATACTGACCGGAGATGTTCCCAGTCCGGTGGATCCGCCGCCGGGGTGCAGGTTTCAGTCAAGGTGCTACATAAAGGAGAAAATATGCCGGGATGAGGACCCGGTTATTAAAAATATAACCGCAACCCATAGGGTAATGTGTCATCTTGCAGTGTCTACCGGTTTAGAGGCAGCGGAAGCACGGAGGGTGCAATAATGCTTAAATATTTTATAAGACGTTTCATATTATTAATCCCCATAGTTTTTTTTGTAATGACCGTAGTGTTTTTTGTAATGCACGTCATACCGGGAGATCCAACCTACGTTATGCTGGGTGAAAATGCCTCTCCGGAGGCGGTGCAGGAACTGAGAAAAAATCTGAAACTTGATGATCCCCTGTGGCTGCAGTATACGGACTTTATTAAGGGTTTCCTGGAGCTGGACCTGGGAAAATCCATTCAAAACGGCATGCCTGTAACAAAACTTATTGCCAGGGTGTTTCCCTACACCCTGGATCTGACTGTGGTCTCAACAATTTTTGGAACTGCAATCGGGATACCACTGGGAATACTCTCTGCCTTAAAACGCAATACTTTATTCGATTCAATGAGCCGGGTAATCAGTCTTGTGGGGATCTCAGCGCCGCCATTCTTTCTGGGAATCTGCCTTCTGCTGGTGATGGGGTATTATCTGGGGCTTTTTCCTATTGTTGGCGGAGGTGATCAGGGTAATATTCTGGAAAGACTGCACTATATGGTCCTGCCCTCCCTCTCTATGGGATTGATCCTGGCGGCATACGTGATGAGAATGACCCGGTCATGCATGCTGGAAGTAATCCGTGAGGATTATATGCGTACCGCCCGGGCCAAGGGGTTGGGTGAAGCGGTGGTTATATACAAGCACGGTTTGAGAAACGCCCTGATACCAATTGTCACCGTGATTGCCAACTATATGGGGCATATGCTGGGGGGGGCGGTGCTTATTGAAACCGTTTATTCCAGACCGGGCATGGGTAAGCTTCTGGTGGACGCAATTATGGCCAGAGACTACCCGGTTGTCCAGGCCACCATTATAGTTTTCGCTTTTATGGTGGCATTGATTAATCTAATTCTTGACCTGGTGTATACCATAATAAATCCCAGGATAAAGTATAACTGATTGTTTAATTGTAAAATATCTATCGAATAGGGTGACGCTATGAGTGATATACAGAATCCCGTGTTGGCAGAGGTGTTACATAAAGAAGAGATAAAAGAAGGCTATTTTAAGTTAGCGCTGAGCAATCTGAGGAAATACCCGCTGGTGGGTATTTCACTGCTGGTGCTTTTTTCTCTTGTATTTATGGCGGTTTTTGCACCCTGGGTGGCACCCTTTGACCCCTATCAGCAGGATTTTGTAAAGAGGCTCCAGCCGTCCGGAGGGGGACACCTTTTAGGTACCGACGCCTTTGGCCGGGACCTTTTAAGCCGTATAATATACGGGGCCAGAATATCCCTGGCGGTTGGCCTTATGGCCACCGGACTGGCGGCATTAATCGGAACGGTGCTGGGTATTATCTCGGCTTACGTGGGGGGCAGATTTGACGGGATAATGATGGGAATAGTGGATATATTGATGGCATTCCCCATGCTTTTGTTTTGCCTTTTGCTGGTGGCCACACTGGGATCCAGCCTGCAAAACGTAGTGCTTGCCATAGGCATAGCCATGGCGCCCAGGTTCGTAAGGCTGGCCCGGGCGCCAACTCTTTCCATAAAGGAGATGGAGTACATGGAGGCTGCCCGGGCTCTGGGGCTTCCCCACTACAGGATAGTATTCTTTCATGTACTGCCAAATGTAATCGGTTCACTTATTGTGGTGATAACTTTACAGGTGGCGGCGGCTATTATCGCCGAGGCCAGTATAAGCTTTTTGGGACTGGGGGTAGCTCCGCCAGTGGCAACCTGGGGCAACATCCTTCAGGAGGGCGTAGGCCAACTGCGCAATGCCCCCTGGATTTCTATTTATGCCGGTACGGCTATTGTGTTGGCGGTGCTGTCAATAAACATCGTAGGAGATGCTTTGAGGGACATTATGGATCCCAAGCTAAAAGGGGAAAAGAGGTGATTATACAAAGAAGTAATGGAGGAATTTTAGAATTAAAAATGAAAGGGGTGCTTTAATGGGCAAGGGTAAGTATTTACTGGGGATGGTCCTGGTCCTGGCAGTTTTGTTGATTGGGTGCGGAGGTAATAAGGGTGCTGAGCAGAAGGACAATAAAGATAATGCCCAAACCGGACTGGCCGCCGAACAGGTGGTGAAAATAGGCATGGGCTTCCAGGACACCACTTCCATGGATCCCCATAAAGCCACAACAACACCTGATTTTATGATTGATAAGGCTGTATTCAACGGGTTGGTCAGATATCAGCCCGGCAATGTGGATATCCAAAAAATTGAAGGGGACCTGGCGGAAAGCTGGAAGCTTTCTGATGACAAGCTTTCTTACACTTTTAGTCTGCGTAAAGGTGTTAAGTGGCATAAGGGTCTCGGAGAAGTTACCGCGGAGGATGTCAAGTTTTCTCTGGAAAGGATACTTGATCCCAAGACTGCCTGTCCTGACAGGGCGGTTTTTGCCAATATAAGCAAAGTGGATGCAACTGACAAGAACACTGTGGTTGTCACCTTTAAGAAACCGGATCCTTTCTTCCTGATAAATCTGTCCGGCCGTTATGGCTTTATTGTACCCAAGGCCGCAGTTGAAAAATACGGGAACGATTTCAGAAATAATCTGGTGGGAAGCGGGCCTTTCCAGCTTGAGTCGTACCTGCCCAAAGAAAAGATAGTACTTGCGGCCAATGATGATTATTTCAGGGGTAAACCCATAGTCAGGAAGATTGAATTGATTTTTATACCTGATGAAAATGCCCGTATATCAGCTTTTCTTTCGGGTAAAGTCGATGCCGCCGACCCCCGGGGAAATGCCAAGGAATTTGTAAAGAGCGTAAAGGAAAAGGGGGCCAGGATAGATTACATAGGTCCCGGGGTGGCCTTTTATCTGTTCCTGGATACCACTATGAAGCCCTTTGATGATGTACGGGTCAGAAAGGCACTGGCACATGCCGTTGATTTTGCCACTTATGTCAAGCAGGTGGAGCCGGAGCCGGGGAAAAACACTGTTCCTTCCGTAGGTATGATTCCGGCTTCAGGTACTTTTGGATTTACCAGCGAGGGTGTTGAAAAATTTGATTATAACCCCCAAAAGGCAAAGCAGCTGCTTACCGAGGCGGGTTACCCCAATGGTTTCAAAATTACCCAGCAGGTGTCCTCGGTGGGTCAGTGGATGAATCCATGGGTTTATATTCAGGACCAGCTCAAAAAGAATACCGGTATAGAAGTCGAGATAAAAACGGTAGACAATCCCACATTCACCCAAAAGACCTACGCTGGAGAAAACAGACCGGTCACCCTGCACGTTATTTTTGGCACTCCAGACGGGTTTCAGGCGCTGTCACCCTTTCTGATGAAAGGCCAGGCCAGAAACAAATGGGTGAATTACGACAAGGTGGACGCCCTGCTGAAACAGGCCGAGAACGAATTTGATGCTCAGAAGAGAAAGAAGATTTATGAGGAAGCTCAACGTACTGTGTCCAAGGATTGCGTTGCTATCCCCGCCTGGTTCGGTGAGGCGACTCTGGCAAGGCATCCATACCTGGATTTGGGTCATGAACCCAGGGCCAATTTCCTTAATTACTACGAGCTGAACGAAAAACTCAGGGTTTTGAAACATTAGCAGGGATGAAGTTTTATCCGGAGCTTAAAAAAGCCCTTTAGTTGTTAAAGGGCTTTTTTCACTATAAATACATTGATTTTTGGGGAGGCCGTCATGGGTAGGCTTACGGAAGATTATGGGAAGCAATTATTAAAAAAAGAGGGTATAAAAATCCCCCCGGGATCGGTGGCCTGTTCGCCCGGGGAGGCCTCTAAGGCAGCCGGAATGTTGAATTTCCCGGTGTATGTCAAGGCTCTTGTCCCTGTGGGTAAAAGGGGTAAGGCGGGGGCTGTAAAAAAGGCTGCAAATGCCGGGGAGGTATATAAAGCCGCAGAAGAAATAATGAATAACAAGTATTATAATTACCCGGTTAAGAGGGTTCTCGTTGAAGAGGCTCTTGAAATAACCCGGGAGTTATTTGCCTCAATAACCTTTGATTTTGTCAAAAGGTCGCCGGTGGCCATTTGCGGGTCTTCAGGCGGAGTGGACGTGGAGGAAATAAGGCGGCAATCACCCGAAAAAATTAAAATTACCGAAATTGACCCGGTTTTTGGATTAAATCCATTTCAGGCAGTGGGAATATGGAAGCAAGTGGGCCTTCAGGGAAGGGAGCTGGTTCAGGCAGCCGGTGTACTGGTGGCGCTGTACAGGGTTTTCAGAAAATACGACGCCAAGCTGGTGGAAGTAAATCCTCTGGGGGTAACTGCCGACGGAGATGTAAAGGCTGCAGCGGCAGTTATAAATGTGGACGACCAGGCCCTTTTCCGCCATCCAGAGTTTGACGGAATACTGGAGGTTGGACAGGACAGGGTATGGAAGGATTTTACCGAGCTTGAAAAAAGAGTTTTAGAGGCAAACAGCAGTATTCCCGGGGGATGTGTGATCCGATACACAGAATTGGACGGCGATATAGGCTTTGCAGTTTTCGGAGGAGGCGCCTCCCTGACTGTGATGGATACCATTATCAAGTTGGGCGGGAAGCCTGCCAATTATGCGGATATCTCGCCGGGTAGCGGAGCGCCGCAAAAAGTGGCGGTACTGTTTAAAACTATACTATCGAAGCCGGGATTAAAAGGACTTATTGTAGGAGGCAATATTGTGAGCGCCTCTTCTTCGGTGGCGAAGGGAAGTCTGACAACAATAGCTCTTTTTAAAGAGTTAAACCTGGACCTGGAAAAATTTCCGGTGGTGCTAAGGGTGGCTGGAAACGGCTGGGAAGAGGCCATGGAAAATTACCGTTCCCTTCCGGCAATACATGTTTTCGGCCCTGATACCGACCTTCAGGAATTGGCCGGGGAGATCGTCCGGCTGACTAACGGCCATCGGGAGAATAAAGCCTGAAATCTCACCAGTTGTTTTGTGAGGGTGGAAAAGAGACCGGACTAGTAAGTGAACGAAGCGAAAGGAAAGGCAATAACAATGAGCATATTGTTGGATGAAAATACAGCTGTGGTGGTGCAAGGGCTTACCGGAGCCCAGGCCACCAATGACACGAAATTTTGCCTGGATTACGGTACAAAAATAGTGGCGGGGGTTGTTCCGGGGCGGGGTGGGACAGAAGCGGGCGGCCTGCCCGTATATGACACGGTTAAGGAAGCCCAAAGCCACCACCATATAGATGCGTCTGTAATATATGTCCCGGCTTCCGGGGCCCGGGACGCGGCCCTGGAGGCCATAGAGGCAGGGTTGGGTCTGGTGGTGATCATAACCGAAAATATTCCTTATCACGATTTAATTGACATCAACTATTATGCCAAAAAGAGGGGCACAGTGGTAATCGGTCCTAACACCAACGGTATGATTTCACCGGGTAAGGCTAAATTGGGTATTGTGGGTAATGTGGCCTGGGCGTTTGAACCGGGAAATGTGGGAATACTGTCCCGAAGTGGGGGCATGTGTCACGATTTGGGGTACAGTCTGAAAAGACAGGGGTTGGGGGTAAGCACTTCAGTTTCCATGGGGGGGGACCCCATGATCGGTTCCTCCTTTAGTTATTTGCTGGCACTTTTTGAAAAGGACCCTGAAACAGAGGCGGTAATACTTTTTTGTGACCCCGGCCCCTCTTATGAGGAAGATGCCGCCGATTTCATAAAAAACGGCGGCTTTACCAAGCCGGTGGCTGCCTTTCTGACAGGGCATTTTATTGAAAGTATGCCCAGGGGGGTCAGTTTCGGGCACTCAGGCGCAATGGTTGAAAGAAATTCAGATTCCCCTTCAAATAAAGCCCAGATACTGAAAGACGCAGGTGTTCAGGTATTTGAAAAGCTGGCGGACATCCCCGCCTACCTGAAAAAAATATTGAAAGAATAGGGCAGGGGAAGAATAAATTCCCACAAGGTTGCCCGAGAAAAATTTGTAAATATGATCAAAAGAAATGTGTACATATTTCCTGCAAAGGGACAGGCGTGGTATAATTTATAGTCAGATACATAAATTTGGGGAGGGATTGGTTTGAATTTACTTATTATGGGGCCGCCCGGCGCCGGTAAAGGAACCCAGGCGGAGGTTCTGGTCAAGGAGCTGAATATAACCCATATTTCCACGGGAGACATGTTCCGCAACGCTATAAAAGAAGGCACCGAGATGGGCAAAAAAGCCAAGGAATATATGGATAAGGGCGCCCTGGTTCCGGATGAAGTTGTTATCGGCATGGTTAAGGAAAGACTTTCCCAGCCTGATACCAAGGCCGGATTCCTGCTGGACGGTTTTCCCCGTACAGTGGAGCAGGCCAGTGCACTGGATGCAACCCTGGACTCTTTGGCAATCAAGCTGGATGGGGTGGTAAACATAGTGGTTCCCCTGGACAAGCTGATGGCCCGTTTAACTGGCCGCCGGGTTTGTAAGGGCTGCGGAGCTTCATACCATGTGCTGTTTAACCCTCCCCAGGCCGAGGGCAAGTGCAATTCCTGCCAGGGGGAACTGTACCAGAGGACTGACGACAACGAGGAGTCGGTGGGCACCAGATTAAAGGCATACGAAGATAAGACCCAGCCCCTGATCGATTATTACAAGGCAAAAGGTTTGCTGCTGGATATTAACGGAGACCAGGAAATCAAACTGGTGCTGAAAGATATAATAAGCGCCCTGAAGAAGTAAAGTAAATACTAAAACCCCGGTTAAACCGGGGTTTTTACGTAAATAACAGGAGGGAAAGGGTTTTTGAACACTTACCGGGGGCTTGCTGCCGTATACGATCATTTAGTGGTCGGGGTTGACTTCGGGCAGTGGATTGATTATGTGGAATCGCTGTTAAACCATTTTGGATTTAAGGCCGCCAGTGTTCTGGACCTGGCCTGTGGCACGGGCAACACCTTGCTTCCCTTTGCCATGAGAGGCTATCGATCCCAGGGAGTGGATATTTCCCCTGAAATGATTGCGGTTGCCAGGGAAAAGGCATTGTCCGCGGCGGCAGAGGTTGAATATCACGTGGGTGATATAACTGAGTTCCTTCTCGAACAGCCGGTGGAACTGGTAACCTGCTTTCATGATGGCTTAAACTATATTGTCGATCCAGACCGTCTGAAAAAGGTATTTGAAAATAGTTACAAAAATATATGCAGTGGCGGGATGTTTGTTTTTGACATGAATGCGGTAATCTGGATAGGGGTGGTTGGCGGGGGCGCCGAGGTAATAGATGAAGACGGCATGACCATTATTTACCGAACCTCCCACGATATCGACAGATCTCTGTGGACTGTTGACCTTACCTGTTTTCTCAGGGAGGGTGAAATATACCATAAATTCACTGAAACCCACCGGGAAAGAGGCTATAGCCCCCATGAGGTTGAAGGTATTTTGAAGGAGGCCGGCTTTATGCCCCTGGCGGTTTATGATGCCTTTTCATTC
>Ga0209643_1002889_pt1 | contig 10047 bp, 9 predicted proteins | sample AutmiccBRH37_all_FD_187383 | JGI IMG/M metagenome (GOLD analysis project Ga0209643, IMG submission 187383) | Deep subsurface microbial communities from Mt. Terri, Switzerland - Autotrophic microbial communities BRH/37_all (SPAdes) (version 2) | ecosystem: Environmental > Aquatic > Deep subsurface... | reverse complement strand
GCTGGATTTTTGATTTCCGGAACACTTTTATTGCAATCGTAAAGAAATATTAACGGCATTAATTATTCTTTGTTACATCTTTCCATTCCATTCATCATAAAATTGATTTAAAAAATGTTCCATATATTGATGTCTGTTTGCAGCGATTTTTCGTCCGGTAAACGTATTCATTCTGTCTTTTAACAATAACAATTTTTCGTAAAAATGATTGATTGTTGGTGCGTCTGAATTTTTATAGGCTTCTTTTGTTTGATTTAGATCAGGCGAAATTTCCGGATTGTAAAGCGGTCTGTTTTTAAAGCCGCCGTAATTAAATGTCCTGGCAATGCCAACCGCGCCAATAGCATCCAGCCTGTCAGCATCTTGAATGACTTCCAACTCTGGCGAGTTAAATTGTTGTTCAAAATTTCCGCCTTTAAAAGAAATATTGCTGATAATATTCTCAATATGGACAATAATTGATTCATCAACTTGTTGGTTTTCCAAAAACTCACGGGCTATTTCTGGCCCAATGCTTTCATCGCCATCGTGAAATTTTGAATCGGCAATATCGTGCAGCAAAGCGCCCAATTCCACTACAAATCCATCAACATTTTCGTTTTTTGCAATGAGTTTTGCATTGTTCCAAACGCGTAAAATATGAAACCAGTCGTGGCCTCCTTCTGCATTTTTTAGGGCATTTTTTACGAATGCTTCGGTATTTTTAATGATTTGTTGGTTGTTCATAAGTTGGAAAAATAAGGCTTAAAATCATAAAACCATTTAAATATCAGTGGTTTTAGTTTGATGATGCTTAATTAGTAAACTGCAGTGCACTTTCCGTTGACGCATTCAACTTTTGTTGGCGGTGATGGTACAGAACAATCAGATACAATGCCCCATTTTTTGTTGAAGGAATTTTCAAGCGCATTGTATGTTGCCACTTTTTGCTGAAGCAATTCGACATTAATTGAGGTGCTGAACACAAGATACGTTTTTGGTCCGCCGCAAGCTTTGCTTCCAAAGGCAATATAATTGCAATCAGCATTTTCGGAACAAACACCTGAATCAACCAACAACTCAATTTCTTCTTGTAAAGCGGCTAGTTCGGCCAAATCTTCTTCTTTGTCTAATTCCGCATTGTTTGTGCAACCAAAAACGATTGTCAATAAGACAATCGTTTTCGAGATATTTTTAATGAGTTTCATTTTGAAGGAAATTATTTTAACAATATTCCTCGTAAGCTCCGGCTAAATTCGAGGCAATCACTTCTGCTGGTCGGCCTTCAATATGATGACGCTCTAACATATGAACCAAAACGCCATCTTTAAATAAGGCTATAGCCGGCGATGATGGAGGAAAAGGGATCATATTTTCACGCGCTTTTGCAGTTGCTTCACTGTCAACGCCTGCAAAAACAGTCACTAAATTTGTTGGCACTTTGTCGTATTGTAAAGAAACAACAGCTCCAGGACGCGCTGTACCGGCGGCACAACCACAAACTGAATTAACAACAACCAAGGTGGTTCCTTCTTTTTTCAATGCCGATTCAACTTCCTGAGCGGTATGTAATGACGTAAAACCTGCATTTTCTAATTCTTCTTGCATAGGTTTTACCAATTCTGGTGGATACATATTTTTATTTTTTAGTTATTAGTAATTTGTTTACAAAGATAATAGATTAAATGTGAAATGACTAAACACAAATTTTATTTATTCCATCAAAAAAAAAGTTTATAATTATTTTAACAATTGTAACCACACTAACTTTTAGGATACTTACAATTCAATGTATCTTTGCGCTCTAAATAAAAATTATGGCAAATTTTATAAAATGGCTGGGAGCCGGATTGGGTTTTACGCTTGGCGGTCCGATTGGAAGCATTTTAGGTTTTGCGGTTGGCAGTTTTATTGATGGATTTTCAAAAGAAGATCTTGAATTGGCTAAAACCTACGGAAGAACAAGTGCAAATGTGCAATCTGGCGATTTTGAAGTAAGTTTATTGTTGTTGTCATCGGTGGTCATTAAAGCCGACGGCAATGTAGCCGAACGGGAATTGTTATTTGTAAGAGAACATTTTAAGCGGATGTATGGTGAAGAACGCGCCAATAATGCGTTTAAATTATTCAAGGTATTTATTAAAAATAACGAAATCTCAACGCCTCAAATTTGCACACAGATACGTCAGAATTTAACGCATGCTTCACGGTTGCAATTGATTCACTTTTTGTTTGGTATCGCAAATGCCGACGGTGCAGTTCATGAAGTTGAGGTAAATATCATAAAAACGATAGCCGGTTATCTGTATGTCAATCCGCACGATTTTGAATCGATAAAAGCGATGTTTTACAATAGTTCAGACAGCGCTTACCGGATTTTGGAAATTGAAAAAACGGCTACCAATGATGAGGTGAAATTGGCATATAGAAAAATGGCAAAAAAATACCATCCCGACAAACTGCAACATCTTGGAACCGAACATATAAAAGGCGCCGAAGAAAAATTTAAGCAGGTTAGCATTGCCTATGAACAAATTCAAAAGGAAAGAGGATTGTAGGATTTTTAAGTTGGAAAATTAGTTTAAATTAATTCATTTTTTAAACCCAATTTGTTTTCTTTCATGTTGTGCTATTTCTTGCACATCTTTATTCAATAAATAATGCAATGCATGGTTAATATCCTTAAAGTTAAGGTTCATTTGTTTTTCAAGTGTCGCAATATTTTCTTTTAAGTCTTTGTAATCGGCTAAATGTTTTCTCAGTACCACAAAAGCCCGTATCACTGCAATATTGACTTGTATTGCTTTTTTGCTGTTTAAGACACTTGAAAGCATTGCAACACCTTGTTCCGCAAAGGCGAAAGGTTTTACGCCGCCAAGTTTACTTTTAGATGGTATCACAGATTGTGATACCAAGTTTTCGATTTCTTTTTCGTTTAATTCGAACATAAAATCATTGGGAAAACGGTCAATATTTCGTTTTAAGGCACGGGTTTCCACGTCATACATTTCTGCAAGGTCGAAATCGAGCATCACGCGTTGCCCGCGTATTTCATAAATTTTGTTTTGAATAAGTTGTAATTCCATAGCGATTTTTTAATAATTAGTTGATTGTCTTTTTCGTTTTTAAAGATATGATATTCAATTTAATACTGCTGAATAATTTTTATTTTATCTGCATTTTAATGAGTTATTCAATGTGCGTTAGTGATTGAACAGTATGTTTGAGCTATTTTTTGGATGCTTTTCGCAGCCAAAAAAAGCGAGTAGTGAAAGCACGCCCGCCTTTTCGGCGGAAACGCCCAAAAAATTTAACTTATTTTCTTTCCTTTTTTGAATAAAACCGCCCGAATTTGAGCTTAAAATAAGTCGGTATTTTTTTACAATTTATGAAATGATATTTTCAATAAAATCCGTAATTTCGCACACTAATTGATTTAAGGGCATAAAATGAGCAAAAAATTTAGAGAATATAAAGGATTGGACCTCACTAAAGTAGCAGAAGAGACTTTGGCGTTTTGGGAAGCGGAACATATTTTCGAAAAAAGTATCAGCACAAGAGACGAGAATAAATCCTTTGTATTTTATGAAGGACCGCCATCGGCAAACGGATTGCCGGGAATTCATCACGTGATGGCCCGTGCGATAAAAGATATTTTTTGCCGTTACAAAACCCAACAGGGTTTTCAGGTAAAACGGAAAGCTGGCTGGGATACGCACGGTTTGCCAATTGAATTGGGTGTAGAAAAAGAATTGGGAATTACTAAAGAGGATATCGGTACAAAAATTTCGGTTGAAGCATATAACGAAGCTTGTAAAAATGCCGTAATGCGTTATACTGATGTTTGGAACGATTTAACAAAACGCATTGGCTATTGGGTAGATATGGAAGATCCTTACGTGACCTACAAACCAAAATATATGGAAACGGTTTGGTGGTTGTTGGCGCAATTGTACAAAAAAGGATTGATTTACAAAGGATATACCATTCAGCCTTATTCGCCAAAAGCGGGTACAGGACTGAGTTCACACGAATTAAACCAGCCGGGAACGTATCAGGATATTACTGATACCACGGTTGTTGCGCAATTTAAGGCGATAAAAAACACATTGCCTAAATTATTGCAGGAAGTTGATGGCGAAATTTACTTTTTGGCCTGGACTACAACGCCCTGGACATTGCCATCGAACACGGCACTTACGGTTGGAAAAAAGATTGATTATGTTTTAGTAAAATCTTTCAACCAATATACTTTTGAACCCAGCAATGTGATTTTGGCAAAAGCGTTGGTTGGAAAGCATTTTTCGGGCAAATTTTTAGCTGTTGAAAATGAAATGGACTTGTTGAACTACAATCAAAACGACAAGAAAATTCCATTTTTGATTCTAAAAGAATTTAAAGGCGCTGATATATTGGAATCCAGATATGAGCAATTGATGCCTTATGCGCTTCCGTATAAAAATCCGGAAAATGCATTTAGGGTTATTGCCGGTGATTTTGTGACTACGGAAGACGGTACAGGAATTGTGCACACAGCGCCAACTTTTGGGGCTGATGATGCGATGGTTGCTAAACAGGCTTCACCGGAAGTGCCGCCAATGTTGGTGTTGGACGATAATGGAAATCCGGTTCCGTTGGTAGATTTACAAGGAAGATTCACCAAGCATATGGCTGATTATGGCGGAAAATATGTGAAAAACGAATATTATGAAGATGGTGAAGCGCCAGAGCGCTCTTTAGATGTTGAAATTGCCATCCAATTAAAAGAAGAAAATAAAGCATTCAACGTTGAAAAATACAAACACAGTTATCCGCATTGTTGGAGAACCGACAAACCGGTGTTGTATTATCCGTTAGATTCCTGGTTTATTAAAGTGACTGACAAGCGTGATCGCATGTTCGAACTGAACAATACCATTAACTGGAAACCAAAATCAACCGGCGAAGGCCGTTTTGGCAACTGGCTAAAAAATGCCAACGACTGGAATTTATCACGTTCGCGTTATTGGGGAATTCCATTGCCAATTTGGAGAACGGAAGACGGAACAGAAGAAATTTTTATCGGTTCGGTGGAAGAATTGATGACAGAAATGAAAAAATCTGTTGCAGCCGGACAGATGAAAGCCGCTATTTTTGCCGATTTTGAAGTGGGGAATATGAGTGAAGAAAACTATGATAAAATCGACCTGCATAAAAATGTGGTGGATGCAATTGTCTTGGTTTCAGCCTCGGGAAAACCAATGAAACGCGAAGCGGATTTGATTGATGTCTGGTTTGATTCTGGCTCTATGCCTTATGCGCAATGGCATTATCCGTTTGAAAATAAAGATTTAATAGACAATAATAAATTCTTTCCGGCCGATTTTATTGCGGAAGGCGTTGACCAAACAAGAGGATGGTTTTACACGCTTCACGCTATTTCAACGATGGTTTTTGATTCAGTTGCGTATAAAAACGTGGTTTCAAATGGATTGGTGTTGGACAAGGATGGCAAAAAAATGTCGAAACGATTGGGAAATGCAGTCGACCCTTTTGAAACGATGGACAAATATGGCGCCGATGCAACGCGTTGGTACATGATTGTAAACGCAAATCCGTGGGACAATTTAAAATTTGATTTGGAAGGCATTGATGAGGTTCGAAGAAAATTCTTCGGAACCATTTACAATACGTATTCCTTCTTTTCATTGTACGCCAATTTGGATAATTTTTCCTATTCCGAAGAAGAAATCGCCATAAATGAAAGACCAGAAATCGATCGTTGGATTTTATCTGAATTGAATACTTTGATAAAAAATGTGGAGAGTTTTTATGAAGATTATGAGCCAACAAAAGCGGCTCGAGCTATTCAGGATTTCGTTTCAGAAAATTTAAGCAACTGGTTTGTGCGTTTAAGCAGAAGACGTTTTTGGAAAGGTGATTATGAAAAAGACAAAGTTTCGGGTTATCAAACGCTTTATACTTGCCTGTTGACCGTAGCAAAATTGAGCGCTCCAATTGCCCCATTTTTTATGGACAATCTTTACAAAGATTTAACAAATGTTTCTGAAAAAGAAAAATTTGAATCCGTACATTTGGCAACTTTTCCGGCGTATGATAAAAGTTTAGTCGACAATGAGTTAGAGCATAAAATGCAACAGGCTCAAAAAATATCTTCGATGGTTTTATCATTGCGTAAAAAAGAAATGATAAAAGTGCGTCAGCCCTTGCAAAGAATTATGATTCCGGTGTTAAACGATGCCGAAAGAGAAGAAATTTTAGCAGTGGCAGATTTGATAAAGTCGGAAGTGAACGTTAAAGAAATTGAATTGATTGATGATGCCTCAGGAATCGTGGTAAAAACCATAAAACCTAATTTTAAAGTGTTGGGGCCAAGGTTTGGAAAAGATATGAAAATGATTTCAGAAGCCATTCAGAATTTATCCCAAAATGATATTGCGATTGTTGAAAAACAGCAAGAAATAGCATTGGTTATTAATGAGAAAGTCGTAAATTTAAAACTTGACGAAGTAGAAATTATTTCGCAGGATATTGAAGGCTGGCTGGTGGCAAACCAAGGAGGTTTAACAGTGGCATTAGACATCACAATTACTGAGGATTTAAGGATGGAAGGCAATGCCAGGGAGTTGGTGAACAGGGTGCAGAATTTACGTAAAGATTCGGGATTGGAAGTTACTGACAAAATAATATTAGTTATTGAAAAAAATGATATATTAGGGCGTTCAATTGCAGCAAATGAACATTATATTAAAACCGAGACATTAACAAAAGAACTCGTTTTTGTGGATGAATTAGAAAACGGCACAGAGATTGTCTTTGACGATGTGCAAACGAAAATATTAATAAAGAAAAATTAAGTTATGGACGAAAATAATAGATATTCAGATAAAGATTTGGCTGAATTCAAAGAATTAATTTTGCTGAAAAAAGCACGTGCCGAAGAAGATTTGGCTCTTTTAAAAAGCATCTTTAAAAACGACAGCGATAACGGCACAGACGATACTTCGCCTACATTTAAAGCTTTTGAGGAAGGTTCAGAAACTATGTCAAAAGAAGCAAATGTACAATTGGCCATTCGTCAGGAAAAGTTTATTCGCGATTTAAAAAATGCCTTGCAGCGCATTGAAAACAAAACTTACGGAATTTGTCGCGTAACCGGTAAATTGATTCAAAAGGAACGTTTAAAATTGGTGCCGCACGCAACATTGAGCATCGAGGCGAAAAATATGCAACAATAAAATCATTCATCATAATATTGCGAAGCTTCTTTTCATTGAAGCTTCGTTTTTTTACTGTGATAAAATAAAATCTACTACCGTTGAAAAAGCCCATCATCATCATCATTTTAATATTGTTAATTGATCAAATTAGTAAAATATATATAAAAACCAATTTTTTGTATGGCGAAGAAGTGGTTGTTTTCGATTGGTTTCGCATTCATTTTATTGAGAATAACGGGATGGCCTGGGGCGCTGAATTTGGCGGCAGAACCGGTAAATTGTTTTTAACGATATTTAGGTTATTTGCCATTGTTGGAATAGGATACTGGCTTTATAGCGCTGTTAAAAAAAATTCGCCATCTATTTTAATTGTGGCCATTTCCCTGATTTTTGCAGGAGCAATGGGAAATATTATTGATTCTGTTTTTTACGGTGTTATTTTCGATACGCCAAGAAACGCTGTAGCCACGTTATTTGCTGAAAAACCTTACGGAACCTTATTTCACGGGAAAGTGGTAGATATGCTTTATTTCCCTATTTGGAGCGGTGATTTACCAAGTTGGGTGCCTTTTTGGGGCGGAAAACCATTTACTTTTTTTAATGCAATTTTTAACATTGCCGATGCTTCCATTTCTACGGCGGTCGGTATTTTAATTTTCTTCAACAAAAAAGCATTTCCGCACGAGAACATTGAAGAAGCTGCATAAAATTTAACTTCATAAAAGAAAATTACAAATTCAATAAAAATCTGTAATTTTATTTTTTTTAAATTACAGCACTTTTTGGAATTAGAAATTCAAATAAAAACATTGCCGTCGCTTCCCGGTGTTTATCAATATTATGATAAAAACGGGACTATTTTGTATGTAGGAAAAGCCAAAAATCTTAAGAAAAGGGTTTCGTCGTACTTCAATAAAAATCACGAAAACGGGAAAACCAATGTGCTGGTCAAGAAAATTGTGACCATAGAGCACATTGTTGTAGATACGGAAACCGATGCTTTGCTGCTGGAAAACAATTTGATAAAAAAATACCAGCCGCGCTACAATGTGATGCTGAAAGATGACAAAACCTATCCGTGGATTTGTATTAAAAAGGAACGATTTCCGCGTATTTTTTTAACAAGAAACGTAATAAAAGATGGTTCGGAATATTACGGACCTTATCCTTCGGTAAAAATGGCAAAAGCCTTGTTGGATTTAATCAAGGAATTGTACCAACTGCGTTCCTGCAGTTACGATTTGAGCGAAAAAAATATTGAAACCAAAAAATATTCCGTTTGTCTCGATTTTCATATCGGAAATTGCAAAGGACCTTGCGAAAATCTTCAAACGGAAGAAAATTACAATACCGACATTAATGCCATAAGAAACATTGTGAAGGGGAATTTTAAGGAATCCATCCAACAATTTTATGAGATGATGATGTACTATTCAAATGAAATGGAGTTTGAAGAAGCACAAAAAATTAAGGAGAAAATTGATATTTTGGCCAATTATCAGGCAAAATCCACCGTTGTAAATCCGTCAATCACCAATGTTGATGTTTTTTCCATTATTTCAGATGAAAGCTATAGTTATGTGAATTTTTTTAAGATAATTAATGGCGCCATCATTCAATCTCACACCGTTGAAATTAAAAAGAAATTGGATGAAACCGACAAAGAATTGTTGGAGCTTGCCATTATTGAAATCAGGCAACGATTTAATTCACAATCGTCTGAGGTTTACGTGCCTTTTGAGGTGGATTTAGGCGATAACATAAAGGTAACAGTGCCAAAATTGGGCGATAAAAAACGTATTGTGGAGTTGAGTTTGCGAAATGCAAAATATTATAGACAAGAGCAGTTTAAACAATTAAAAATTGTGGATCCCGACAGGCACGTGAACCGAATTATGGCGCAAATGCAGAAAGATTTGAGATTAACTGCCGAACCAAGACATATTGAATGTTTCGACAATTCAAACATTCAGGGAACAAATCCGGTGGCTGCTTGCGTTGTGTTCAAAAATGGAAAAGCCAGCAAAATGGATTATAGACATTATAACATAAAAACGGTTGAAGGACCAGATGATTTTGCTTCAATGGAAGAAGTTGTTTTCAGAAGGTATAAAAGACTTCAGGATGAAGGGCAAGATTTACCGCAATTAATCGTTATCGATGGTGGCAAAGGACAATTGTCTTCTGCCTTAAAAAGTCTGGATATTTTGGGACTTCGTCATAAAATTGCGATTATTGGCATTGCCAAGCGTCTGGAAGAAATTTATTATCCGAACGATTCTGTGCCATTGTATTTAAATAAAACTTCAGAAACATTAAAAATTATCCAGCAATTGCGCAATGAAGCGCACAGATTTGGAATTACACATCATCGAAATAAGAGAAGCAAAGGTTTGTTGGTTAATGAATTAGAACAAATTTCAGGGATTGGTAAACAAACTATTGTATCTTTATTAAAACATTTTAAATCGTTAAAAAGAGCGGAGTTGGCAACTTTAGAGTCTTTAGAACAGGCCTTGGGAAAATCTAAAGCCGATATTATATATAATTATTTTAAAAAAAATAAAAGTTGATGAAGAGAATTTTTTTACTTGCTTTTATATTTTCAATAACATTTTCATTTTCACAGGAAGTGGTTGAAAAAAAAGACTTAAAAGTTGGACTTGTGCTCAGCGGCGGAGGTGCTAAAGGATTTGCCCACGTGGCAGTTTTAAAAGTTTTGGAAGAAGCAGGCGTACGCATAGATTATATTGGAGGAACAAGTATGGGCGCCATTATTGGCGGATTGTATGCATCGGGTTACAACGCAAACCAACTCGATTCCATTATTAAAACAACAGATTTTAAT
>Ga0209643_1002886_pt1 | contig 10062 bp, 9 predicted proteins | sample AutmiccBRH37_all_FD_187383 | JGI IMG/M metagenome (GOLD analysis project Ga0209643, IMG submission 187383) | Deep subsurface microbial communities from Mt. Terri, Switzerland - Autotrophic microbial communities BRH/37_all (SPAdes) (version 2) | ecosystem: Environmental > Aquatic > Deep subsurface... | reverse complement strand
CTGGACGTGGGCCGACAGCGGCGCGATCCCGGCGGGCCAGGCGGGAACGACCGGCTCGGCCCCGCCCCAATAGGCGGCGGCGCGGGCGTCCAGGGCCGCGTCCAGATCCTCGCCCAGGGCGGCGGCAAGCGCGGCCTCATAGCCCTTGTCGGCGCGAACCTTGTCGAGCGCGGGCGGATGGTCGCGCTTGCCGCCGACCAGCAATTGGGCCAGGCCCCGCGCCTCGGTCTGCAGCCGGCCCAGCCGGTCCTCGGCGGCGCGGGCGGCGGTGCGGGCCTCCTGTTCAGCACGGGCCAGGTCGCTGCGTTCGGCCTCAGCCGCCTCGACGGCTTCGCGGGCGGCGGTCAGATCGGCCTGGGCCGTCTCCAGCGCCTGGCGGGCCGTCTCCAGTTCGGGCGTCTCCAACGGCCCCAGAGCCTCGCGTTCGCGCTTCGCCTGATCGAATTGACCCGTGACGCGGGCCAGTCGGTTCTCGGCGTCTCGGCGGCGGGCGGCCTCGGCTTTGGCGCGGGCCTCGACGGCGGCCAGGGCGGAGGCGAGGCGTTCGACCTCGGCCTCGGCGGCCTTACGGGCCTCTTCCGCCGCGGCCAGGGCCCGGTCCAGTTCGGGGCCGCGTTCGGGGGCGGCGGCGATCTCGGCGTTCAGCCGGCCCAGTTCATGGTCCAGCCGGTCCAGTTCGCGCCGGGCGTCGGCGGCCATGGTCTCTTCGCGCTCGGCGTCGGCGGCGATGCGGGCGGCCTCGGCCTTCAGGCGATCCACCTCGGCGCGGGCGGCCTGTTCGGCCATGTCCAGCCGGTCGCACTCCAGGCTGGCGCGGTGCAGCAGGGCCGAGGCGACGGCGTCCTCCTCCCGAGCCGGCTTCAGCGCCTCCTGGGCCGACAGGGCGGCGGTCTGGGCGGCGGCGGCGGCGGTCGTGGTCTCGGCCACCGCGCGGTCGGCGTCGCGCAACTCCCCCGCCGTCGTCTCGGCCGCCAGCCGGGCGTCGTTCCAGCGGACATAGAGCAGGGCCGACTGCAGGGCGCGGATCTCGGCCGAGATCTTCTTGTACTTCTCGGCCTGGCGGGCCTCGCGCTTCAGCCGGTTCAGCGCCGTCTCCAGTTCGCGGCCGATGTCGTCGAGCCGTTCCAGATTGGTCTCGGCCGCTTTGAGCCGCAGCTCGGCCTCGTGGCGGCGGGTGTGCAGGCCGGCGACGCCCCCAGCCTCTTCAAGGATGCGGCGGCGGTTCTGGGGTTTGGCGGCGATCAGCTCGCTGATCTGGCCCTGGCGGACCAGGGCGGGGGAGTTGGCGCCGGTCGAGGCGTCGGCGAACAGCAGCTGGACGTCGCGCGCCCGCACCTCCTTGCCGTTGATCCGATAGGTCGAGCCTTGGCCTCGGTCGATACGGCGCGACACCTCCAGCACCGGACTGTCGGTGAAGGGCTGGGGCGCGCGGCGCTGGGCATTGTCGATGGTCAGGCTGACTTCGGCGTGGCTGCGCGGCGGGCGGCCAGCCGCGCCCGCGAAGATGACGTCGTCCATGCCCTGGCCGCGCATGGCCTTGGCGGAGTTGGCGCCCATGACCCAGCGCAGGCTCTCCAGCACATTGGACTTGCCGCAGCCGTTGGGGCCGACCACGCCGGTCAGGCCGGATTCGATATGGACCTCCGCCGCATCGACGAAGGACTTGAAGCCGACGAGCCGCAGGCGCTGGAACTGCATCGGCCTGAGAGCTTACCGGCGCAGCAGTGGGTCGATGGCGGCCGACAGGCCTTCCAGCGAATGATCGGCGACCGGCTTGCCGTTGACGAAGAAGCTGGGGGTGCCGGCGACGCCCGCCGCCTCCGCGCCGACGACCTGAGCCTCCAGGGCCGCGCCGGTGGCGGGGTTCTTCAGACAGGTCTCGATCTCGTCGCGGGTCTTGCCGCTGGCGGCGACGCCGGCCTCGAACCAGGGATTGGCGCCGGCGGTCCGCAGCGCGGCCTGATTGTGCATGAAGGCCTGGGCCACCTCGAAATAGCGGTCCGGCGCGGCGCACAGGGCCACGGCGGCGGCGGCGGCGGCGACATTGGCCGGAGCGGTCGGCAGGTTGCGATGCACCAGCCGCACCTTGCCGGTGTCGATGTAGCGGGCCTTGAAGGCCGGCAGGACATCGTTGTGGAAGTCCGCGCAGTGCGAGCAGGTGAAGCTGGCGTATTCGATCACCGTCACCGGCGCGTCGGCCCGACCCAGAACATGATCCTGGGCCGTCACGGGCGGCGGGGGCTCGGCGGCGAAGGCCGGGAGCGGCGCGAAGAGTAGCGCGAAGATCAGGGCCAAACGCATGTCAGGGGGTTCCCAGCAGAGGATCGATCACGGCGGAAAGTTCATCCAGAGATCGGCCCTGGACCTGCTCTTCATTGATGAAGAAGGCGGGGGTGCCGGTGACGCCCGCGGCGCGTGCCGCCGCCGTGCGGGCTTCCAGCGCCTTGATCGCCTGCTCATCAGTCACACAGGCCATGAAGGCCTGTTCGTCCATGCCGTGGGCGGCGGCGATCCGGATCAGGCTGTCGCGCGGTGCGACGCCGTTACGCCATTCCACCTGGCTGCGCATGATAGCGTCGATGGTGGGGAAATAGGCGTCCGGGCCGGCGCAACGCGCCATCAGGAAGCCGGCGGCCGCGACATCGGCGGGCGGGGTGGGGTATTCCCGGAAGATGTAGCGGACCTTGCCGGTATCGACGTATTTGGCCTTGAAGCTGGGCCATACCGTCTCGTTCCAGGCCGCGCAGGACGAGCAGGTGACGGAGGCGTATTCGACCACCGTGACCTTGGCGCCTTCAGCCGCGCCAAGCGTCATTTCACCTTCAGCCGCCTGGCCGCCCGATCGACCACAGGCGCCGATGACCAGCGTCGCCGCCAACATCAGCCCCAGTTTTGCAAATCCGCTCGCCCCCGCACGCATGATCGTCAGTTCTTCGCCAGTTCGGCGTCGATGGCGGTGGACAGGTCGGCCAGGCTGGCGCCTTCGCCGCCGGGGGTGATGACCTGGGTCTCGTTGACGTAGAAGGCCGGGGTGCCGGTCACGCCCTGGGCGCGGGCGGCCTGGACGCGGGTCTCCATGGCGGCGACGGCGTCCTTGTCGGTGACGCAGTCGTTGAACTGCTGTTCCGACATGCCGGCGGCCTGGGCGGTGCGGAGCAGCCAGTCGCGCGGCGAGGAGGTCAGCATCTCCTGTTGCGTCGCCATCAGCTGGTGGACGACGTCGAAATACTTGTCCTCGCCGGCGCAGCGGGCGACCAGGAAGCCGGCGGTGGCGGCGTCGACCGGCGGGGTCGGCAGTTCGCGGAAGACGTAGCGGACCTTGTTGGTGTCGACGTATTTGGCCTTGAACGCCGGCCAGGTGTTCTTCTGCCACAGGGCGCAGTGGGGGCAGGTGACCGAGGCGTATTCGACCACGGTGACCTTGGCGCCTTCCGGCGCGCCCAGACCCATGTCGCCCTCGGCCGCGCCCTTGGATGCGCCGCCGCAGGCGGCCAGGGCCATGGTCGCCAGGGCGGCGCCGGTGATGGCGGCGCGACGGCTCATGCGGGCGAAGCGGGTTTCGGTCGGGGCCATGGGACTTCCTTGGTCGGAGCTATGCCTGATGATCGCGCGATTCTTGCCGAACGGCGCAAGCCAGACCTTTTCGAGAACAGGTGCGGCGAAGATTTGTCAATCGCGCTCGTTCGACCGCGACAGGGCGGCGCGGCCCAGACGGGCCAGGGCGGCCTTCAGTTCGTCGGGGGCGGAGGCGATGGAGGCGGCGAGATCGGCCTCGGCCTCGGCGGGCAGGGGCGGCGGTTTCACGGCGCGCCTGGGCCGGGCGGCGGCCTCCGCCAGGGGTTTGACCGGCCCCTGGGCGATGCGCAGCCGGTCCACCGATCCGGCGCCGAGGAACAGGTTGACGCGGGCCAGGATGTCCTCGGACTGGTGCTGGACCAGCAGCGCGGCGGCGCCGGCGACGCGCAGCTCCAGCACGCCGGGCTGGCCGCCCTTGCCCTTGGTCAGTTTCTGGGGGCGGGTGACGCGGGCCAGACGGTCGCCGACGATCTCGCGCCAGCGGGGCTCCAGCGCGCCGGCGCCGCGACCGAATTGTTCGTCCAGCTTCTTGATCAGCGGCGTCAGGGCCTTGCCGGCGCGCGGGGCCGGGCGCGGAACCGGGCGGGTGCGGCGTCGCGACAGGATCTCGCGGACCTCGGCGTCTGTGGGCAGCGGGCGGCGCATGGGCCTATATAGCCCGATCAAATGCCTGACGTCTCTCTGATCCGATCCGAATTGCTCGCCTGGTACGACGCCCATGCGCGCGGCCTGGCCTGGCGCGCGCCGCCGGGGTCGGAGCGGCGGACCGATCCCTATCGGGTCTGGCTGTCCGAGGTCATGCTGCAGCAGACGACGACGCCGCACGCCACCCCCTATTTCCTGGACTTCACGGCGCGCTGGCCGACGGTGTCGGACCTGGCGGCGGCAGAGGACGCCGAGGTCATGGCCGCCTGGGCGGGGCTGGGCTATTACGCCCGCGCCCGCAATCTGCTGGCCTGCGCGCGGGCCGTGGCGGGCGAGCACGGCGGGGTCTTCCCGGATACGGAAGGCGCGCTGCTGGCCCTGCCGGGGGTCGGCGCCTATACGGCCGCCGCCGTGGCCGCCATCGCCTTCGGTCGCGCCGCCAATGTCGTGGACGGCAATGTCGAGCGGGTGATGGCGCGGCTGTTCGCGGTCGAAACCCCGGTTCCGGCCGCCCGGCCGGAGCTGAAACGGCTGGCGGCCCTGTTCGTGACGGACGAGCGGCCCGGCGCCAGACACGGGGATTGGGCGCAGGCCCTGATGGATCTGGGCGCGACCGTGTGCCGACCCAAGTCGCCGTTGTGCGGTCAGTGCCCGGCGGCGGACCAGTGTCTGGGTTTGGCCAGCGGGATCCCGGAGCGGTTCCCGGTCAAGCTGAAGAAGGCGGAGCGGCCGCATCGTCGGGGCGTGGCCTTCGTCATGATCGACGGCGAAGGGCGGGTGGCGCTGGAGCGCCGGCCGGACAAAGGGCTTCTGGGCGGGATGCTGGGGCTGCCGACTTCGGACTGGGGTGCGGCGCCTGATCCGAGGCCGCCCGTGTCCGCAGACTGGCGAGAGGCGGGGGCGGTCGAACATGTTTTCACCCATTTCAGCCTGACCCTGACGGTGCGGGTCGCGCGGGTCGAAGCGGAAGCAGGCTATCAGTGGCTGGGCTTCGAGACGGCGCGGGCCGCCTTGCCGACGGTCTTCGCCAAGGCCCTAGAGCGGGGATTTGATAAGGGCTCGTAACTCCCTAGTGTTTGATGGCTTTGGGTTGGAGGGGGCGGGATGTTTGGTTTCTTCAAGAAGGTGGCGCAACGCCGCGACGAGTGCGAGGACAGCCAACCTCTCGATCCAATTGAGGCGTTCTGGACTTGGATTGTGGAAAACCGTTCAGGGATCGTCGCCGAGGTGCAGTCCTTCCAGACGGGAGGGGCAGGCTCTGACCTTTCGATCAGTCAGCTTGGCGATCGGCTCGGACGGATCGATCCGGGATTGGTCCATGAAGTCGGGATGGCTGATCCCGATACCTTGGATGTTGTGATCTCTGCCGAAGGCATAACGGGGCTATTCCCCAAGGTTCTAGAGGTGGTCAACAGAGCGCCGACCATAAGTGGCTTGAAAGCCACTCCTTTCAGGCAACGAGCGCCTGGATCAAGCCTTGAGGTGGTCGGTCAGAAAATGACTGCCGACGACGTCAGCTATGTGTCGTTCAGGGAAGGAAAGAGGATTGGCCTTGATGTCTTCTTTGATGTCGATTTGGATGAGCATGCTCGGGGCATGGTCGGGTTTTTGATGCTCGACATGACCTTGGGCGAATACGATGTCGGCACAGCGCTTGGCTCAATTGAGTTTCGGAAGGGGCGAGCCCCCGTCGGGGCCAAACGCCTGACCGAACTTTCTCATGAAGTCGATGCAGTTCGACCTGGGACGCCTCACTAATCAGGCTCCTATTGCATCCCCGCGCGGACCTCGGCGCGGAGGGCGTCGATGGATTTCAGGCCCTGGTCGGTCTTGAAGCGCCAGTAGGTCCAGCCGTTGCAGGCGGGCGCGTTCTCGAACAGGGCGCCCAGCTTATGGATCGAGCCGGTCAGCGAACCGGACACCAGGGAACCGTCGGCCCGGACCCGAGCCTCGCGCTCGCCCTTGGGGCAGTACAGGCGGTCGCCGGGGTTCAGCAGGCCGGCCTCGACCAGGGCGCCGAAGGGCACCTTGGGCTCGGCGCGCTTGGAGCCCATGACGGCCAGGTCTTCCGGCCGTGCCGGGATGACCGAGGCGATGCGGGTCTCGGCGACGGTCGCATAGGTCTCGTCGCGCTCGATGCCGATATAGTGACGGCCCAGGCGTTTGGCGGCGGCGCCGGTGGTGCCGGTGCCGAAGAAGGGGTCGAGCACGACGTCGCCGGGACGGGTCGCCGACAGCAGGACGCGGTGCAGCAGGGCCTCGGGCTTCTGGGTCGGATGGGCCTTCTTGCCGTCGGCGTCCTTGATCCGCTCTTCGCCGGTGCACAGGGCGAAGGTCCAGTCGGACCGCATCTGGGTATCTTCGTTGAAGGCTTTCAGCGCGTCGTAGTTGAAGGTGTAGCGTTTCTGCTCGCGCGACCGTGCGGCCCAGATCAGGGTCTCGTGGGCGTTGGTGAACCGGGTGCCCTTGAAGTTCGGCATCGGGTTGGACTTGCGCCAGATGATGTCGTTCAGCACCCAGAAGCCCAGGTCCTGGATCGCTGCGCCCAGGCGGAAGACGTTGTGATAGGAACCGATCACCCAGATCGACCCCTCGGGCTTCAGCACGCGGCGGCATTCGGTCAGCCAGGCGCGGGTGAAGGCGTCATATTCGGCGAAACTGTCGAACTTGTCCCAGTCGTCGTCGACGGCGTCGACCTTGGAATTGTCCGGTCGCAGCAGGTCGCCGCCCAGTTGCAGATTATAGGGGGGGTCGGCGAAGACCATGTCGACCGAGGCGTCGGGCAGGCTTTTCAGCACGGCGATGCAATCGCCCCGGTGAATGACGTCCTTGGCCAGGATAGGGGTCTTCAGATCGGACATGGAACGCGGCCCCGCAACAGTGAGACGCGCATGGTGAATCCTTACGGTTAAGGCAGTGTTGATTCCGGGCGTTATGTCTGAATCCCCAACGTCTGTGGGACGTTCAGAACCCCTCCACCCCCGCGCGAAGAGGCGCGGCGGTCCCCCTCCCCGCAAAGCGGGGAGGAGACAGCGGGTGTCCGTCATCTGTCTCCTCCCCACAGCGTGGGGAGGTGGCGCGGCGCTTCTTCAGCGCCGTGACGGTGGGGTTCTTAACCGCATCACCGAAGCCGGCCTCACCCCCGGACCAGCTTCACCCGTCCCGCCGCCTCTCGCGCGCGTTCGCGGGCCTGATCGACGTCCTCGCCACGAGCGACAGCGACGCCCATGCGGCGGTGCTCATAGGCTTCGGGCTTGCCGAATAGGCGCAGGTCGGCCGTGGGCACCGACAGGGCTTCGGCCACGCCTTCGAACACCATGGTCCGGGTCTCCAGCCCGCCGTAGATGACGGCGCTGGCGGCGGGTTCGCGCAGGGTCACGTCCACGGGAAGGCCCAGGATGGCGCGGGCGTGCAGGGCGAATTCGCTCATTGTCTGGCTGGCCAGGGTGACCAGGCCGGTGTCGTGGGGCCGTGGCGAGACCTCGGAGAACCAGACCTGGTCGCCCTTGACGAACAGTTCGACGCCGAAGACGCCTAGACCGCCGAGCGCCTCGGTCACCTTGGCCGCGATGTCCTGTGCGGAGGCCAGGGCGGCCGGACTCATGGCCTGGGGCTGCCAGCTTTCGACATAGTCGCCCTTGACCTGGCGGTGGCCGATGGGAGCGCAGAAGTCGGTGCGGGTCGCGCCGTCGGCGCCCTTGGACCGGACGGTCAGGAGGGTGATCTCGAAGTCGAAATCAATCCGGCCCTCGACGATGACGCGGGCGCCGGCGACGCGGCCGCTGTCCTGGGCATAGGTCCAGGCGTCGGCGATTTCATCGGGACTTTCGACGAAGGACTGGCCCTTGCCTGACGAGGACATGACCGGCTTGACGAAGACGGGATAGCCGACGCCTTCCGCCCCCGCCGCCAGTTCCTCGGCCGAACCGGCGAAGGCGTAGGGGCTGGCGGGTAGGCTCAGATCCTCGGCGGCTAGGCGGCGGATGCCCTCGCGGTTCATCGTCAGCTGCACCGCGCGGGCGGTGGGGATGACCACGGCCAGGCCGGCGGCTTCGATATCGGCCAGGACCTCGGTGGCGATGGCCTCGATCTCGGGCACGATGATGTGCGGGGCCTCGGCCAGGATGACGCCGTTCAGCACCTGGGGGTCGGTCATCGGGATGACGTGGCTGCGGTGCGCGACCTGCATGGCGGGGGCGTTGGGATAGCGGTCCACGGCGATCACCTCGACGCCGAGCCGTTGCAACTCGATGGCGACCTCCTTGCCCAGTTCGCCGGAGCCCAGCAGCATGACGCGCAGGGCGGTGTCGGAAAGGGGGGCGCCGAGTTTCATCGGGTTAGGCTCCGGTTGTCGATTGGAGGGTGCGGCTCAGGGCGCCGGGACCGCGTAGAGGCGGCGGAAGGCGTCGAGGGCCGCGCCATGGTAGATGGTGGCGTGGGTTTCTGTCGGCCGGGGGGTGAAGCTCCAACTCAGGCCGGGCAGGGCGTGGTCGCGCAGATTGGCGGTCAGGATGTCCATCGGCGCCTGCATCTCTGGGCCTTCGTCGCCCAGGGTCAGGATCAGGGTTCGGGGGTCGTTCGACTGATCGCGCAGATGGGCGCCGGACTGACGCGCCAGCTGGCCGCCGTCCCACCACAGGCTGGGACTGACGGCGACATAGGCGTCGAACATCTGAGGTTCCTTCAGGAAGGTCTCGACCACGAACAGACCGGCGAGGGATTCGCCCATCAGGGCCGTCTCGCCGGTGGTGCGGAAGCGGCCCTGGATGAAGGGCTGGACCTCTTCGGCCACGAACCGGCGAAACCGGTCCGAATGGCCCTGGGTCGGATAGTGGGCGATCAGGTCGGGGTCTTCGGTCGGCAGGGCCAGTTCGTTGCGGCGATCCACCGAGGCGACGCCGACCACGATCACGTCGCGGGTCGTACCAACGACGGTCCCCAGCTGGGCGAGACCCGAGATGTGGTGGAAGTCCTGATCCTGGCCGCCGTCGAGGACATAGAGGACGGGATAGGTCTGGCCGCTGTCGGCGTAGCCGGGGGGAAGCCAGACGTTGATCTCGCGCGTCGCGCCCATGACGGCGGAGGGGAGGGCGTAGGACCGGCCGATGACGATGGGGGTTTCGGCGGCGGTTTCGGCGATGGGCGTGGGCGTTTGGGCGTGGGCGACGGGGACCGCCAGGGCGAGGGTCAGAAGAAGGCCGAGGACGCCGGTTTTCATCGTCTGCTCCAACGTCCCTTCTCCCCTTGAGGGAGAAGGTGGCCCGGAGGGCCGGATGAGGGGTCGATCGGTGCGGCGCCGTCGGGGTCGTTGTGACCCCTCGCCCGACCGCGCCAGGACGACGGCTGACGCCGCCGTGCGCGGTCTCCCTCTCCCGCAGGGGGAGAGGGAGATGAAGGGAGGTTACAGTCGCGCCTTCACCGCTGCGACGACGGCCTCGGTCGTGATGCCGAACTTGTCGTAGAGGACTTCGGCGGGGGCCGAGGCGCCGAAGCCGGTCATGCCGACGAAGGCGCCGTCCTCGCCGATGAACCGTTCCCAGCCCTGTTTGATCGCCGCCTCGACGGCGACGCGCACCGTGCCGCGGCCGACGATCGAGGCCTGATAGGCGGCGTCCTGTTGCTCGAACAGTTCGAAACAGGGGACGGAGACGACGCGGGTGGCGACGCCTTCGGCTTCCAGCGTCTCGGCGGCCTTCAGCGCCAGGGCCAGTTCCGTGCCCGTGCCGAACAGGGTGACCTTGGCCTCGCCCGAGGCCGCCTTGATCTCATAGGCGCCCTTGGCGGACAGGTTTTCCGAGGCGGCGACGGTGCGCACGGCCGGGGTCTTCTGGCGCGACAGGG
>Ga0209643_1002885_pt1 | contig 10065 bp, 5 predicted proteins | sample AutmiccBRH37_all_FD_187383 | JGI IMG/M metagenome (GOLD analysis project Ga0209643, IMG submission 187383) | Deep subsurface microbial communities from Mt. Terri, Switzerland - Autotrophic microbial communities BRH/37_all (SPAdes) (version 2) | ecosystem: Environmental > Aquatic > Deep subsurface... | reverse complement strand
TCTTCGTTGAATTCGTCCCAGCTCAGCATGTGCGATAGCTCCTGATCGGGGACCGGGGCTTGGCCGGTCGGATGTGTTTGGGTGCTTTTGGTTTGCACGCAAAAGCGGGTATTTGGTTTGGGCCGAGATAGGTCCGGCCTTTTGTATCGTCTGGTGGGGCTGCCCCTCACCCTGACCCTCTCCCCGGAGGAGCGAGGGGGCGGTCGGGTGTCTGGTCCGACCGCTTGTGTTTGTCTGGAGGGTTGCCCCTCACCCTAACCCTCTCCCCAGAGGGGCGAGGGGACTGGTTTGGTGTTGGCGTCTGGCTTGTTCGATGGGTAGCCACTGCGTTGGCTTAGGGCTCCTGGCGAGCAGGAGCGGGCCGTTCTGTTTCCTTGTCGCAACAATGGTGCGAGCGTGGAGCTGTGCGAGTGGCTGCTAGGCGGCTGCCGAGCCGGAACCCCTGAGCGTACAGCTGTACGTGATGGGGTCCGGTTTGGCGGCCAACGCCGCAGACGCCGCTCCTCCCTTTACCAGCTGCCCTCTCCCCAAAAGGAGAGGGCGGCGCGCCTCCTTTGTTACTGGCAGGCTTCGCAGTCGGGGTTATCGATCGAACATGCCAGCGGCACCGGAGCCGGCTGCGGCTCGGCAGCCGGAGCGGCGCTGGCGGAGTTCGCCGCCTCGCTGCCACCACTGGACACGGCGTTCAGCTTGCCGGTGTTGATGGTGGACTTCTCGGTGCTGGTCGCGGCCAGGGCACGGAGGTAGTAGGTGGTTTTCAGGCCACGGTACCAGGCCATGCGGTAGGTCACGTCGAGCTTCTTGCCCGAGGCGCCGGCGATGTACAGGTTCAGCGACTGCGCCTGGTCGATCCACTTCTGGCGGCGGCTGGCGGCGTCGACGATCCACTTGGTTTCCACCTCGAAGGCGGTGGCGTACATGTCCTTCAGATCCTGCGGGATGCGCTCGATCTGCTGTACGGAACCGTCGTAGTACTTGAGGTCGTTGACCATGACCGGGTCCCACAGGCCGCGGGCCTTGAGGTCGTGGACCAGGTACGGGTTGATCACGGTGAACTCGCCGGACAGGTTCGATTTGACGTACAGGTTCTGGTACGTCGGCTCGATGGACTGCGACACGCCAACGATGTTGGAGATGGTCGCGGTCGGGGCGATGGCCATGATGTTGGAGTTGCGGATGCCTTTCTTGACGCGCTCGCGGATCGGCGCCCAGTCCAGGGATTCGGTCAGGTCGACGTCGATGTACTTCTGGCCACGGGCCTCGATGAGGATCTGCTGGGAGTCCAGCGGCAGGATGCCCTGGGACCACAGCGAGCCCTGGAAGCTGGAGTAGGCGCCACGCTCGTCGGCCAGGTCACAGGAAGCCTGGATGGCGAAGTAGCTGATGGCTTCCATGGACTTGTCGGCAAAGTCGATGGCGGCGTCGGAACCGTAGGCGATGTGCTGCAGGTACAGCGCGTCCTGGAAGCCCATGATGCCCAGGCCCACCGGGCGGTGCTTGAAGTTGGCGTTCTGCGCCTGCGGCACGCTGTAGTAGTTGATGTCGATGACGTTATCGAGCATGCGCACAGCGGTGCGCACGGTGCGCTCCAGCTTGGCGGCGTCGAGCTTGCCGTCCTTGATGTGGTTGACCAGGTTGATCGAGCCCAGGTTGCAGACGGCGATCTCGTCCTTGTTGGTGTTCAGCGTGATCTCGGTGCAGAGGTTGGAGCTGTGCACCACGCCGACGTGCTGCTGCGGGCTGCGCAGGTTGCACGGGTCCTTGAAGGTCAGCCACGGGTGGCCGGTCTCGAACAGCATCGAGAGCATCTTGCGCCACAGGTCCTTGGCCGGCAGCGTCTTGAACAGCTTGATCTTGCCGTACTTGGTCAGCTCCTCGTAGTACTCGTAACGCTCCTCGAAGGCGCGGCCGGTGAGGTCGTGCAGGTCGGGGACGTCGGACGGGGAGAACAGGGTCCAGGGGCCGTCGTCGAAGACGCGCTTCATGAACAGGTCCGGAATCCAGTTGGCGGTGTTCATGTCGTGGGTACGGCGACGGTCGTCACCGGTGTTCTTGCGCAGCTCGAGGAATTCCTCGATGTCCAGGTGCCAGGTTTCCAGGTAGGCGCAGACCGCGCCCTTGCGCTTGCCGCCCTGGTTGACCGCGACGGCGGTGTCGTTGACCACTTTGAGGAAAGGCACGACGCCCTGAGATTTGCCGTTGGTGCCCTTGATGTAGGCGCCCAGTGCGCGCACCGGGGTCCAGTCGTTGCCCAGGCCGCCGGCGAACTTGGAGAGCAGGGCGTTATCGCGGATGGCGTCGTAGATGCCGCCCAGGTCGTCCGGCACGGTGGTCAGGTAGCACGACGACAGCTGCGGACGCAGGGTGCCGGCGTTGAACAGGGTCGGCGTCGAGGCCATGTAGTCGAAGGACGACAACAGGTTGTAGAACTCGATGGCGCGGGCTTCTTTCTGTTCTTCTTCGATGGCCAGGCCCATGGCGACGCGCATGAAGAAGATCTGCGGCAGCTCGAAGCGGACGTTGTCCTTGTGGATGAAGTAGCGGTCGTACAGGGTCTGCAGGCCGAGGTAGGTGAACTGCTGGTCGCGCTCGTGGTTGAGCGCGGCGCCCAGCTTGGCCAGGTCGTAGCTCTTGAGCTTGGAATCGAGCAGTTCGAACTCGACGCCTTTCTCGATGTAGGCCGGCAGGGCCTTGGCGTACAGGTCGGCCATCTCATGATGGGTGGCGGCTTCGGCAACGTCGAGGAAGCCCAGGGCTTCGGCACGCAGGGTGTCCATCAGCAGGCGCGCGGTGACCTGGCTGTAGTTCGGCTCACGCTCGACCAGGGTGCGGGCAGTCATCACCAGGGCGGTGTTGACGTCCTTCTCGGCCACGCCGTCGTAGAGGTTCTTCAGGGTTTCACGCTCGATCAGCGCGCCATCGACTTCGGCCAGGCCTTCGCAGGCCTCGGTGATGATGGTCTGCAAGCGGCCCATGTCCAGCGGCTGCTGGCTGCCGTCGGCGCGGGTCACGCGGATGCTCGGGTGCGGCTGGGCGATGTCGTTGGGCGCGGCGCTCTTACGCTCCTGACTACGGGCTTCGCGGTAGATCACGTAGTCACGCGCGACCTTCTGCTCGCCGGCACGCATCAGGGCCAGTTCGACCTGATCCTGGATTTCTTCGATGTGGATGGTGCCACCGGAGGGCATGCGACGACGGAAGGTGGCGCTGACCTGCTCGGTCAGGCGCGCGACGGTGTCGTGAATACGCGAGGAAGCGGCAGCGTTACCGCCTTCCACTGCGAGAAAGGCCTTGGTGATGGCGACGGTGATCTTGTCGTCGGTGTAGGGGACGACGGTACCGTTGCGCTTGATCACGCGCAGCTGGCCCGGGGCGGTAGCCGCCAGATCCGGTGCATCGGCTGACAGCGGGTTCTCGCGAGTGGATGGGTTCTGCATGGGGGCTCCGGATTCTCTCTTTTAGTCGCGGTTCTGGTTCTGTCTGCGCGGGCTTCGTTGAGCCCGGGCGTCGTTACTGCATGAGCCATGCCCCGCATCGCGGTGCACGGTGGTATCGCAAGGAATAGTCCTGACTAGGCCGCTGACGAGCTAAGTCGTTGCCGGAAGGATAGTCAGGCTGGAAAAACTGTCAACACAATATGTTGTGTTTTGTCTTGGCTCCGAGCACAGCTGCTAGTTCCGCGCTTGAAGTCAGGGAGACGACTGTCGAAGGCTTGCATTAATGCTTGACCTGAAGCTGCCGACGGTGTTGCAGAGCAATGGGAAGCAGGGCGATAGCCCAGCTCTCGAAAATGTCTCGATTGTGTCAGTTGCGGTGCGCAGGCCCAATATCTAGGGGTCAAGGCGCGCTGGAGCGACAAGATAATGCTGGCTCCGGGCCAATGCAAGGCAGCCGTCTGGGATAACCTGTGGATAACGTGTGTGCGGATTGTGGGTGAAAGCGCGGCGTCCGGCCGCAGGCCGCATGGCTGCGGCGCTCGGCCGAATGCCGACGAAATACGCGCCGCCGGGCATATTTTGATGATGGTCAATGACACTACATGTTGTGTTTGCCGATGCCCGCTTTTTGTGCATCGTGCCGGGCCGGGCGTTGGGTACAATGCGCGCTGTTCGTTTGTGGCCTGACGGTCTGACAGGGGGCGGGGATGGAGCAAGAGACGTGGCGGATTCTCATCGTCGAGGACGATCGACGGCTGGCCGAGCTGACGCAGGAATACCTGCAGAGCAGTGGCGGCTTCGAGGTGTCGATCGAATCGGATGGCGCCTGCGCCGCCGAGCGCATCATCGAGGAGCGCCCGGATCTGGTGGTGCTCGATCTGATGCTGCCCGGCGAGGATGGCCTGTCGATCTGCCGGCGGGTGCGTGACCGCTACGATGGCCCGATCCTCATGCTCACCGCGCGGGCCGACGATCTGGATCAGGTGTTGGGGCTGGAAACCGGCGCCGACGACTATGTCTGCAAGCCGGTGCGTCCGCGTCTGTTGCTGGCGCGCATCCGCGCCTTGCTGCGTCGTCAGCCACCGGAGGCGCCGACCAATGCCAAGCGCCTGCAGTTCGGCCCGTTGGTGATCGACAGCGCGTTGCGCGAAGCCTGGCTGCGTGAACAGCAGATCGAACTGACCGGCGCCGAGTTCGACCTGCTCTGGCTGCTGACCTCCAACCCCGGACGCATTCTTTCCCGTGAAGAAATCTTCTCCGAGCTGCGCGGCATCGAATACGACGGTCAGGACCGCTCCATCGATGTGCGTATTTCGCGTATCCGCCCCAAGATCGGTGACGATCCCGATCATCCGCGGCTGATCAAGACGGTGCGCGGCAAGGGCTATCTGTTCGTTTCCGAAGCTGCCGTGGCGATGGTGTAGCGCCGTCGCCCATGAACTCGATCTTCCTGCGCATCTATGGCGGCATGCTGGGGGTGCTGGTGCTGGTGGCGCTGCTCGGCGCCGGCGGCCTGCACCTGCTCAACCAGTACCGCGCGGACGATCACCGCGAGCGCCTGGCCAGCGGTACCTTCCGCCTGATGGCGCACAACATGAGCAGCATGACGCCGATCGAACGGCGCCAGGCTGCGAACCTTTGGGGGCGGCTGCTGGGCATTCCGCTGCGGGTGCGCACGCTCGACGATGTCAGCCTGGAAAGCCGACTGGAGGCGCGCCTGCTGCGCGGCCAGGTGCTGGTCGAGCAGATTCGCCCGCAGAGCACCACGGTGTTCAGCCTGGTCAGCGCGCAGGATCGGCTGGTGCTCACCGGCGAGGTGGAACAGCTCAGCGAGCAGCTGGCGCGCGCGACCATCTATCTGCTGATCGACGAGCTGATCCGCTATCCCGAAGCCGAGCAGCCGCAGCGCCTCGCCGAGCTGAAGCAGGCGCGTGGTTTCGGCTTCGATCTGGAATTGCTGACGCGTGACAGCGCCAACCTCGATGACGACCAGCGTCGGCGGCTGGACGAGGGCGACACGGTGATGGCGCTCGCTCGCGGCGGTGATGCCGTGCGCGTGTTCGCGGCCATCGCCGGCACCGGCTGGATCATGCAGCTCGGCCCGCTGTACCAGATGAATCCCTATCCGCCGCAGTTGCTGATCTTGATCGGCCTGCTCGGCCTGTCGTTGATCGGTCTTACCGTGTACCTGCTGGTGCGCCAGCTGGAGCAGCGCCTGAGCGTGCTGGAAGGCGCGGCGACCCGCATCGCCGCGGGCAATCTGGAAACCCGCGTGCCGGACGTAGGCACCGATTCGGTCGGGCGCCTGGCGGCGGCGTTCAACGGTATGGCCAGGCATCTGCAGCGCTTGCTGGCGGTGCAGCGGGAGATGGTCAGCGCGGTGGCCCATGAGCTGCGCACGCCGGTCGCGCGCCTGCGTTTCGGCCTGGAAATGAGCGCCGAGGCGCAGACCGACGAGGCCCGGCGCAAGTACCTGGAAGGCATGGACGGCGACATCGACGACCTCGATGCGCTGGTCGACGAAATGCTGGTGTATTCGCGGTTGGAGCGCGGCTCGCCGACCCTGCATTTCCAGCAGGTCGACCTGGGTGCGCTGGTCGATCAGGTGATCGGTGAGCTGGCGCCGCTCCGCGCCGATGTAAGCGTCAGCCGCGGAGAATGCACAACGGCAGCCGATGGCAGCTGCTGGGCCGAGGCGGAGCCGCAGTACCTGCGCCGCGCCCTGAGCAACCTGATCACCAATGCCATGCGCCATGCCGAGAGTCGGGTGCAGGTCAGCTTCACCATCGATGGGCAAACGGTGCGGCTGGAGGTGGACGACGACGGCCCCGGCGTGCCGGAAGCGGATTGGGAAAAGGTCTTCACCCCGTTCCTGCGCCTGGACGATAGCCGTACCCGCGCCTCCGGCGGGCACGGGCTGGGCTTGTCCATCGTACGGCGGATCATCTACTGGCATGGCGGCCGCTCGCAGCTGGGGCACAGCGACCTGGGCGGCGCGCGTTTCAGCCTGGTCTGGCCGCGGCGCAGGGCGGACTGAGCAGCGGCTGGCTTAAACCAGCGCAGCTCGACCCAATCTCTCAGAGCAGGCCGAACACCTTTTTCGCCAGGCTGGTGGCCGCGGCGGCGGGGTTCTTGCGAATGCTCGCTTCCTGCTCGGCGATCACGGTGAACAGGCCATCGAGCGCCTGTTCGGTGACATAGCTTTCGATATTCGCGTAACTGCCGTTCATGCCAGCCGGCACCTTGGCGGCGACGGCGTTGTATTGCTGCGCCAGGCCGACCTGGTCGGTGGCCTGTTTGACGATGGGCAGGAATTTCGCGCGAATCTGCTCGCGGCTGGATTGGTTGAGGTACTGGGTGGCCGAGTCATCGCCACCGGCGAGAATGGCCTTGGCGTCCTGCACGGTCATCTTGCGCACGGCATCGAGCAGTAGTTGCTGGGCTTCCGGCACCGCCTTCTCGGCGGCCAGGTTCATGCTGTTCTCCAGCTGCTCGACCTGCGCACCCATGCCGAGCATCTTCAGCATCCGCGAGGCCTTGCCGATGTTGCCCGGCAGCTCGATACGCACGTCCGGATCGCTGCTGAAACCGCCAGGGCGGCCGAGCTGCTGCACGGCGACCTTGGCGCCCTGGCTCAGCGCATCCTTGAGGCCGGCGCTGGCGTCGCTCTGGGTCAGGTCGGAAAGTGAAAGAGCGAAAGCGCTGGCGGAAAGTGCCAGGCCTGCAACGAGAGTGGTGATGCGCAACATGGCGTTAACCTCATGTTCATTGAATGGTGCAGAAGCGGCGGGCTGCTAACTGCCGTATGGCCTGGCGCCGATGCTAAAGCAATGCCGGGCAAGGCGCAGGCGTTTACCAGCAGTATGGGTCAGGCAGGCGGGGGACAGGTTGTTACTGATGCGCTAAGGTTGCGGCCCCGTCGTTATGGAGCCGACTCGCATGATCCGTCCCTTTCGCCCCGATGACCTGGAGCCGGTGCTGGCGATCTGGCTGGCTGCATCGATCCGCGCCCATGACTTCATCGCCCCGGCGTTCTGGGCGTCGAAGCTGGATGACATGCGCGATATCTATCTGCCGGCGGCGCAGATCTGGGTCGATGAACGTGAAGGCGAGGTGCTGGGATTCGTCGCGGTGGTCGGGGACGTCCTGGCGGCGATCTTCGTGGCGCCGAGCGCCCAGGGCGGCGGTATCGGCTCGGCGCTGATCGAGCAGGCCAAGACCGTGCGTGAGCGGCTCGAGCTGACGGTCTACAGCGCCAATGCCGCCAGCGTCGCCTTCTATCGCCGACATGGCTTTGCCGTGATCAGCGAACAGCTGGACCCGCACACCGGCCATCCTGAACTGGCGATGGCCTGGCAGCGGGACTGACCGCGTCAGGCGGCCTCGGGAGGCGTCGAATCGGAATCGTCGTGATGACGCTCCAGCGCCACCTGACGGATCGACAGGCGAATCTCCGCCGGTAGCACGCGCTTGGCTGCGCCCTCGGCCAGTTCCGCGAGCTTCTCGTGATAGCCGAGCCGGCCGTTTTCGTCCGGGCTGACCACGCCCTGTTCCTGCATGCTCTGGATGAAATGGCGGAACAGCGCCTTGTCGAAGAACTCCGGCGCGTTCAGCCCATGCAGGATCGACAGGCGCTGGGCCATGACCGTGCAGAGGTTTTCCAGCTCCTCGGCGCTCAGGCTGTGCTGGCCACTGTTGAGCAGCAGCGAGGTGGCCATGTAGAAGCGCTGCAGGGTCTGCACCACGACGCGAGCGAGAAGAGTGAGCAGGACGAACTGCCGCGAGCTCGGGGCCGGGCGCACGTAGTGGTTGCCGTCCACCTTGAGCAGGCCGCGCTCGACGAAGGCCGCCAGCCACTGGTCGACCACGGCTTCAAGTTCCTCGACTTCCCAGCGCATGAACAGCTCGGCACGCAGGTACGGGTACAGCGCCTCGGTGAAGCGCTGGATCTGCTCGCGGCTGATGCGCGAGCTGCTCTGGAAGAAGCTCGCCAGCAGTGCCGGCAACGCGAAGATGTGCATCACGTTGTTGCGGTAGTAGGTCATCAGGACGGCGTTCTGCTCGTCCAGATAGAGGATGTTGCCCAGCGCGTCCTTCTGCTCGGCGAGCAGGTCGAGGCTCTTCACGTACGCGATCAGCGCGTTGCCGTCGCCATCCGGCAGCGTGGTGTGCGGCGAGTAGGGCACCGCACGTAACAGCGCCTGATACAGGTCGAGAATCCGCGCCAGGGATTGCTGGTCCAGGGCCTGGCGGCTGGTGGAGAGCATCGCCAGCGCCACCAGGTTGACCGGGTTGACCGCCGCCGCCTCGTTCAGGCGCTGGGCGATGCGCTCGGCCAAGCGATTGGTGGCGTCGTTCAGCCATTCGGGACGGTAATCCGGCGCGTAGGTCTGTTGGCGCCAGCCGGGCTGCTCCTGGTCGAGGAATTCGTTGAGCTTGAGCGGTTCGCCGAAGTTGACCCAGACCTGGCCGAAGCGCTGCTTGAGCGCACCGATGACCTTGAAGATGTCGAAGATCGATTCCTTCTTCTTCGCCGCGCCGCGCAGTTCACCCAGGTAGGTGCGGCCTTCCAGCACGCGCTCGTAGCCGATGTAGACCGGCACGAAGAGGATCGGCAGGCGTGACGAGCGCACGTAGCTGCGCAGGGTCAGGGCCAGCATGCCGGTCTTGGGTTGCAGCATGCGGCCGGTACGCGAACGGCCGCCCTCGACGAAGTACTCGACGGGGAAGCCGCGGGTGAACAGGTTGTGCAGGTATTCGTTGAACACCGAGGTGTACAGCGGGTTGCCCTTGAACGAGCGGCGCATGAAGAAGGCGCCACCGCGGCGCAGCAGGCTACCAATGACTGGCATGTTGAGGTTGATGCCGGCGGCGATATGCGGCGGCGTCAGGCCGTTGCGGAACAGCAGGTAGGACAGCAGCAGGTAGTCGATATGGCTGCGATGGCAGGGGACGTAGATCACCTCGTAGCCGCGCACGGCTTCCTGTAGTGGCTCGATATGGTTGACGCGAATGCCGTCGTAGATCTTGTTCCAGAACCAGGACAGCACCACTTCGAGGAAGCGCACGGCGGTGTAGGCGTAGTCCGAGGCCACCTCGTTGCCGTAGCGCAGCGCCCTGGCTTCGGCCCGTTCGATGGAAATGTTCTCGCGCTCGGCCTCGTCGCGAATCGCCTGCCGGACCTGCGGTGCGTGCACCAGGCCCTTGACCAGATTGCGTCGGTGCGACAGGTCGGGGCCGATCACGGCGGTCTTCTGGTTGCGGAAATGCACCCTCAGCATGCGGTGGACCATGCGCAGCGTGCGTTCTTGGCCTTTGTTCAGCGCGATCAGCTCGTTGAGCTGAATTGGTGCGGAGAACTGCACGCGGGTCTTGCGTCCCAGCACCAGGATGCTGAGCAGTTTGCGCAGGCGCCCGGTGACCGCCCAGCTGTCGGCGAACAGCAGCTTCCAGGCGCTGGTCTCGCGATTCGGCGACTGCCCCCAGAACACGCTGACCGGGATGATCTGCGCGTTTTCCACCGCGTTGTGCTCCAGTGCGCCGACCAGCCGGACCAGCGTTGGCGGCGCCACCAGACGCGTGCGTCGGCCAAACCAGCTCGTTGCCGGATTGAGAAAGAAGAACGCGG
>Ga0209643_1002883_pt1 | contig 10070 bp, 9 predicted proteins | sample AutmiccBRH37_all_FD_187383 | JGI IMG/M metagenome (GOLD analysis project Ga0209643, IMG submission 187383) | Deep subsurface microbial communities from Mt. Terri, Switzerland - Autotrophic microbial communities BRH/37_all (SPAdes) (version 2) | ecosystem: Environmental > Aquatic > Deep subsurface... | reverse complement strand
GCGCCTATTGTTTCTCGACCGGTGCTTCACCTGGCGCGGCGTTGCGCGGCGGCGTGATCTCACTGAGCGATTCGGAATCTCGACGGCACAGGCCGCAAACGATTTTCGGGCCTACCTCGCTCTGATCGCTCAGAACGCGCCGGAATATGACGCCCACCTGAAAGCCTATGTCGCAGCGCGTGAACATCAGCCGATTGCGCCTTCTTCGATGCTGGACGTATTCGGCGTTCTCGACACGACCTCGGATGATGAGTTGCCCGCTGCACTGCCCCGCGCAAAGCGGTGGCTGGACCCATACGTCGCGACCGTGCTTCACGACGCCATCTCGAACCATCGAAAAGTCAGAATCGCCTACACCTCGATGAGCTCTGGTGAAACGGCTCCGCATTGGATCGCGCCAACACGGTTTATCTTCGATGGCGAGAGCATTCATTTCCGGGCCTACAGCTATAAACGCGGCGAGTACCGGAACTTTCATCCCGCCAGGATCGAACCGGAGAATGAGTTCCAAGCAGGAGAGATCGAGGCGCCTTTGCCTCTGGATACCGAATGGCACACGCTGAGCATCATCTGGCTCAGGCCAAGCGCGCGGCTCAGCGCCGCGCAAGCCGATGTGGTCAGGAGAGAGTACGGCTTCAGCGACGATCTCCTGAAAGTCGAAGTGCGCAAGGCGCTCGAGTTCTATCTTGACCGGCGTTGGGGCCTGAATGAAGCGGGTGCGAGACTGGAACGCGTGCGTACGGAGCATCTTCCAATCGAAGCAGGTTGACCAGAATATTCCCGATCGGGAATTTTATTCGAATGTCGCGCGTTCTCGAAAGAAATCTTCCCGAACGGGAATGCGGGTTCAAGCTTTATGGAGCTATGTGGGAACATCCATTAACGCAGCAGAGTGTCCAGGCTTGTCCGCTGCGCGGCGTGCTTTTCCGGATTCGTGTCTCGCAGTTTCAGGATGTTCTGCAGCTTCCACTGGACGGCGGGGAGGTCTGCCGCGAATGGCAATCCGATGACGTCGAAGTCCGGTTCGCCTTCGACCAGCGTTCGCAGAAATTGCGCGGCATTGCCGCTCAGACGGGACTGGACGTCTTCAATGAGCCTGACCCGCACGTGTTCCAGTTCAGCGACGCTGACAGCATCGACGGTCATGCCGGAAAACTCAGCCTCGAAGACGTTTGTTAAGAGTGCGAGGTTCGGATTCAGCAATTCATGTGGCGGTCGGCTGGAGCTCGCGACATAGACGAGGAAGGCCCGAAAGAGATCATCCGTGACGCCCTCATTCTCGTAAAGCAGCTTCACGTCGAACAGATCGCGCGGGTGCTGGCGGTCAAGCGCCGCATGGAGTTTGCCGGCATAGAGATCCTCGAACGCGACCAGTTTGGTCTCTGCGAACCCGAATTCGTCCTCGACCGCTGGTGAGACGCGTTTGGTTTCGGGCTCGAAGACCACGCCGCGTGTCACAGGGGAGGTTTCGACCTTCACGGTCGCAGATCCGCGCCGGAAAAGGACGCGGGTTGCGCCGCCGCCACCGCCTGCGATCCTGCTTGCGGTCACGCCTCGCACTTCCGAGCCTACCGCAGCGATGCGGTCCATGGCGGCGTCGATGTCCGCAAGGGACTGCACGCGGTCCCTGATCGGAAGGAAGGTCAGATCGACATCGACCGACAGGCGCGGGAGATCACGATAAAACAGGTTGATCGCCGTGCCGCCTTTCAGGGCGAAGTCGTCCTCTGCCGCCACCGCTGGCAGAATATCGACCAGCAGCCGGACCTGATCCACATATCGCTCACGCGCCATAGCGCGCCTCACTTTGCGGCATCAGCTCAGGCGGTACGGAGATCGCGTAACGCGGATGAAACTGTCCCTTCTCAAAGAGGGCGCGCGGCCCCGAGCCAAGGTCGAATCGCTCGGGCGAGAGATGTCGCCGCCAGGCATGGCCATGCTTGTCGGCAAAAACGAAGAAGAGCCGCTTGACCTTGATGCTGGTGCAGCACGCCAGCAGCTTTTCCAGTCGGCGGGGGCGCGCGGAGGCGAGGCCTTCGAAGGCCGTATCGACGATATGAACGCTCTCATGCTTGGGCAGCTCATCCAGCAGTTCGAGGATGGCGCGTTCCGGCGTTGAACATTTCAGTGGGCCAACCGGGGAGTCGACTTCCGTCGTTTCCTCATCAGCGTGCATGTCAAACAGTTTGGCGCTGTGCAGCCGGTAGCGGCCAGTCTCATCCAGCCGCTTGAGCCAGGTCGGATGCGCTTCGCCATAGAGGTGGACATCCTGATCGCCGCGCATCGGCAGATAATGGGCGAACCCCTGCAGCTCCAGCGCGGTCCGTCCGCCGACGACCGATGAATAGTCCATGACGTGCTGCAGCGAGCGCACGACGAGTTGCCAGTCTGCGCTGCGAGCATCAGCCTGCGGGCGTCGGTAGAGGCCACGTACGACCGGTTCGAGCCAGCCGCTGTCGATGTATTTGTGGGCGAGCATGCGCGTGATGCCATGTCGCTGCAGCGTCGGCGTATCGACCAGCCGCCCGGGCAGGACGGTCTCCAGCAGCCATTTTAGCTTTGTCTCGTTTTGTCGCGTCATGGGATACAAAATAGCTGGGTTTCGAAATTTGACAAGCAGAGAATTTCGAGTGCAACCTTCTTGGTATACCCAATGGATACTAAAATCGCCCAGTTCGAAACATGTTGATTCCAGCGAACTTGGCTAAACGATCCTGCTAAGGCTGATCCAGCGTTTCGGCACTTGACCAGCTCTCGCAATTTTCGCGATCTCTCTGCGCAACTGGCAGGTTTGGCCCACTCTACTACCGGTAAAGAAGATCAAGTCGTCAGGCAAAAATTCGCCAAAAATGGTCGTAGGAATGCGGCTGGGCGAATGTCCGGTTTTGGGTTTGACCGATCAATCGATGCTGGCGCAGTAAGTGCCCAAGCCCGGGAACTCCGGACGCGCCTTCCGGAGCGGCATAGTCACACTAAGGCGTTGTGCGACCGGGCGGAAACGTCAATTCGAACTGCCGCTTCTACTTGCCCCATCTCGCATCCTAGACTTGCCGATTTGAGACCGTACGACAAGGTCGCTCCGCCTACCGGCTTGGGTTAGTCATCATCTTCAATTTCGTTGTTTTGAGCCTCGCTAGACTCCTGCTCGGACTGCGCAGCGATCTTTGCTCCTAGGTCATAGGGGCCCCAAACATATGCCAAAGCCGCCAAACCCAACGTCGATCCCAGCGCGAGCCCCAATGCACCGCGGACCCCGCCTTCGAAGAATGACCGAGCACCGCCGAACAGTGTAATGGCCAACAAGTTGTATTTAGTGAAGAGGGCGAACACGAGGATTGCTGCAGCATGCCCAATCGCGAGAACCATGATTGCGGTCCCTGCTGCTTCGTGCACTTCCAGCAGAGGGGAATCTTCACCTTGGCCGAGGCCGACCACGCCCAACCCTACAGCAATGGGTATGATTGCCAGAAAGAGAAACCCGCCAATACGCGCGCCTTGCATCATGAGTGGTGCAAAGGCTTTAGGTCCCTTGGAAAGATTGGGCCATTTCAGACGCCATGCGTCCTTCACAAATGGGCGAATATTGCCCAGCAAACGCGTACCCAATCGTGCAAGAACGAGCGCCAGCGCCGCGGTGCCGGCGGCAATATGCACAAGCCCACTTCCATCATCCGGCTTGGGCGCCAGCAAGGCAACCGTCACGGCGATCGCCAAGCCCCAATGAAAAGTTCTCTTGCTCAGCGCCCAGTTCGTGGCATTTGGTACGCCCATTTCGCATTCTCCAGGACAATCGACGAGTAAGGTCAAAGGTTGATTGCAGATGTTGATCAATTCAGTGTACGCACATTATCATCTGACGTTCTGACAGGATCCTGACGACACTGGCAAAAAGCGAATAGTTTACCGGCTAAATTTATCCCTGAATCGGTGGGTGCTGACACCGAATTGGTGTCATTGTCGCGGGCGAGCTTTGGTCCATCGCTCAATGCGTTTTGAGGACACTAAAGAATCCCGAAGGCGACGCCGCGGTGAGGAGTTTTCTGCCACCACACCGGAACAAGTCGTCCCGATGACGGCGCCTGACAACTTCGAGGCTGCCAGGCGCCGCCCGATGCCGGCAGCCACAGAGTGGCAGCAGCACTGGATCGACCGTGGGTGGGGGGACTCGGTCGATCGTCAGGGTTCGGATTATGTGAGGCTTATGCGCAGATTTAGCCTATTTTGGCGCATGCCCGCTCTTTTATTTTGAGATCGACTTCAGCGAGGCATTATACCCGGCGGCATGGGTCGCTTCGTCGGCAGCGATCTGACGGAACATTGCCGCCACTTTCAGGTCGCCGTCTGCTTCAGCCTGATTGGCGAAGTCGATGTACATCTTCGACGCTTCATAGGATTCGCCGGCAATCGCTTCCTGCAGATCCTCAGCGTCTGTCGTACCGAGGCCAAGAGCGTAGGCTTCCCGATCGAAGTGTTCGTTGGCTTCCACATTCGACGCATCCCGGAATTGCTTTGCGATTTCCGGATGGCCCGAGGCTTCTGCCACTTCAGCGTAACGCAGGTATTTAAGGCTCGCATAGGCTTCGCCGCGCATAGCGGCGTCGAGATTGGCACGGGTCTGTTCGGACAGGGCGGTTGCCTTTGCTGGCCCCTCTGCCGACGCCTGAGTAGCGAATAAGGACAGGCCGACAACGGCCATGGCGAGAGATGCTGAGAGTTTCATCTGGATAGCTCCTTGGGCTTAAAGCTGCGGAGGCAGCCCGGTCCTTTTGACAGCCGCTTCTGACAGAATGCTGACCTGAAGTACGATTTCCGAGCATCGCCCCCATTCGCAAATTTGAGCAGTCCATGAGACGGGCTCCGCTTAGGGCACGCGTCAGGACCCTGTCAGAACTCCGCGTTAAATGAACCTCTACCGGAACTGTCCGGTCGTCAGAAAGCCGGAGAAATCTTATGAAGACTATATTCAAACTCGTGCTCGTTGCCGCAGCTGTCGGCTTCGCACCGGCGGCGTTCGCTTCTCCGGAATGCACCACGAAGCCGCAATCTGAATGGCTCACGCCAGATCAGATGAAAGTCATCATTGCAAAGATGGATCTGAAGGATGTCAAAGTGTTTCAGGTCTCCGGCAGCTGCTACGAGATCTATGCCCACACCAAGGACGGCCATCGCGCGGAGATCTACTTCAATCCGGTGAACGGTAAAGTTGTCGAAAAAAATGTCGACTGACATGACCTCCGTTGCACCTACTTCGCCTGACCTCAAGGTTGCCAAAAAGCAGGTCAAAGTGTGGGATCCTGTCGTTAGGATGATCCACTGGACGGTCGTTGTGGGCGTGTTTGCGAATCTGACAATTTTGCGTGAATCGAGCGATACCCACCAGATCGTCGGCTATGTCGTGCTGGGCGCCGTGGCCTGCCGGATCGTGTGGGGCCTTGTTGCCCCGGGCCATGCACGGTTTTCGTCGTTTGCTCCGACACCGAAGAAGGTCTTGGGCTATTTCGCCGCGATGCGAGCGCGCAGGGAGCCGCGATACTTGGGGCATAACCCTGCCGGGTCGCTTATGATGTTCGGTCTGATTTTTCTGATACTGTTGATCAGCGCGACGGGGTGGATGATGAGCCTCGACCAGTTCTGGGGTGTAAAATGGGTCGAAGAGGTGCATGAGATGGCGGCCAACGTGATCATCGGTGCAATTGCCGTTCATGTGCTTGCCGCTGTCTATGTCAGCGTGAAGCACCACGAGAATCTGCCGCTTTCGATGATCACGGGGCGTAAGCGGCCTGCCGCAGAAGGAGATGTCGACAATGCGCCTGCTGCTGGTCGAAGATAACCGGCGCCTCGGCGAGCTCGTATGCGAGGGGCTCAGGACTGCGGGTTATGCGGTCGATTGGGTCACATCCATTGACGAAGCCGAAGCGGCGCTTGAAGCCGCACGCATTGATCTGATGCTGCTTGACCTGGGGCTGCCGGATGGGGACGGCATCGATCTCATCCGGCGCCTGCGCCGCGCAAGAAACATGACCCCGATACTCGTACTCACAGCTCGAAGCGGATTGAATGACCGGATTACCGGCCTTGACTCAGGCGCGGACGACTTCCTCGTAAAGCCTTTTGCAATCGAAGAACTTTCCGCCCGTTGCCGAGCACTTTTGCGGCGGCCGGATCGTGGATTGCCACCGCAGCTGATACTCGGAAATGTAGCTCTGGACCCGGGCGAGCGAACTGTTTCAGTTGGTGATGTCCGACAGGATCTTGGCCGCAAGGAGATCGACCTGCTTGAGGTGCTGCTTCGCCGGGCCGAGCATGTCGTGTCAAAACCGATGCTGGAAGATTCGATGTACAACATGAATGAAGATGTGAGTGCCAATGCCATAGAGGCAGCGGTTTCACGTCTGCGCCGGCACTTGAAAGAGGCGCAGGCTACCGTCGAAATCCGTACGGTGCACGGGTTGGGTTACTCCATCTCGGCTCAGCAAAAATCATCATGAGTGACGCCGGCGGGCGCGTCCCCAAGAGACCTAGCTTGTTCCGGCAGATCACTGTCCGGTTAGCCATCTTCGCGGTCATCTTTGCCCTCGTTGACGTTGGTATTGTCGTCTTCACTTATCTTAGCCAACCGCAGACTTTGGCCCAGGAGCTCCTGGATCTGGAGGTTTCGCGCCTTGACCCCGACGATGTGAGACAGCGGACTAACCGTGCGAACCCCTCTGCCGGTCTTCGCTGGTCCTACGAGCTTGTTGAGCCGCTTGGCGCCGATGCCGACCGAGCTGCGGACGATCCGGCATCCCGGTTGATAGACTGGACCAAGCGCGAACAAATTCCCGGGGGGTACCGGATTACCGGACTGCGGTCTGTCGAGCACGAAGGAGAGGCAACCTGGATCCGCCTGGAATTTGAAGGCCGCGGCCTTAGCCCTTTCTCCGAAGTCATCGGTCGGGAAATCGTCCAGCATGTTGCGCTGCCACTCGTACCCTTGTCGATCCTGCTGCTCGTCTTCAATGCGCTGGCTGTTCGCAGCGTTTTGAAACCGCTGTTTGAGGCGGAGCAGCAGGCGCTCGATATGGATCCCGGAAAGCCGGACCAACGACTTTCAGTATCAGCAGCGCCGCGCGAAATCACGACACTCGTCGATGCGCTCAACGGTGCCTTCGAGAGGCTGGACAAGTCCGTCGCCACCCTCAGGGATTTCACCGGCTTCGCGGCGCATGAAATGCGAACGCCTTTATCGATTATGTTGCTGACTGCGGGCAAGCTTCCGGCCGGCGAAACACGCCAGCAACTCATTGAAGACATCCGGTCCATGTCTCGGCTGGTGGGGCAGTTACTCGAACTGGCGCAAGCCGAAGCGCTGATCCTTGCTGATCCTCCGGTTGTGAATCTGGCTGAGATTGGAAAGGCTGTCTTTTCGGCCCTCGAAGAGGTTGCGAGTGCCCGCGGCCAAAGCCTGAAATTCACGGATCTTGGCAATTCAGATGCGTTAGCTCACCCTGAGGCTGTCTACCGCATCTACCGAAACCTGATCGACAATGCGATTGCGCACGCGCCGTCGGATAAGCCGATTGAAGTGACAGCGGGACCCGGACCAACAATCTCCGTGCAGGATTTTGGCCCTGGAATCCCGTTGCCTGACCGTACACGGATATTTGAGAAGTTCTGGCAAGGCGGCACGCGCGGGGATGGTGGGGCGGGGCTTGGGCTTGGGATCGTGAAGCGTCTGGCCGACGCGCTCGGCGCTGAAGTAACACTGGATTGTCCAGCTACTGGCGGCGCCACCTTCTCCGTCACGTTCCGAGCAAAAGTTGGGAATTAGCAGCTGACCGATCGACGCGCGGTAAATTCCTCGCCAATCGTCACGTCGAGTGGCGACGATCTGTTGATGCTGGAACAGTGATCTTCTCTGGATTAAACGGCTTGAAAACTGGAATCTTGAGACTGGCGCGCGGCCCGAAAGCTTCCCAGTTTCGTCAAACCCGACATTCGATGAGTAGATTGCAACAGGCAACTTTGGGCCAATCATACTCATTCGCCGTACTGGCATTGAATGGCGAAGTGTCTTCGAAACTGACATTCGTAACAACCGGACTAGCGAGTCTGTTCAAGATCGAAACGCGAGTCAGTTTTCATGCAACTGACAAAACGGGACGAACCCAACCAAGACGCTTGCCCACCCGCCATCACTCGCGACCTTCGAGCGCGTTCATGACGGCGAGGCCGACGCTCTTGGCGGCCTCCATCGCATGACGATCCGACAAATGGGCATAGCGCTGCGTGGTCTCAGGACGGCTATGACCGAGCAGTGTGCCGATGACCGGAAGCGACAGGCCGTTGGCCAGCGCGAAACTCGCAAAGCTGTGGCGAAGATCATGCTTCCTGACATCCGGCAGTCCCGCTTCCTCGCGCACCAGCCTCCAGACCGCCTGCGTCCCGCAATAAGGACCTGTGCCCGCATTATTGAGAAAGACCCAGGTCGGGTGCAGTCGCGGCAAAGCCTTGAGAATGTCGAGGACCTGCGGCGAGATCGGCCGGATCGACCGGCCTGACTTGGTCTCTTCAAACCGGAAGAAGGAGCGGTCGAAATCGATCTCCGACCATTTCAGCTCTTCGATCTCTTTGGTGCGTGCGCCCGTCATCAGCAGGAGACGGATAATCGTTATTCCGGTCACACGCCTATCCATTTGTTCCCACTCATCAAGGCATTTACCGAGACGGTGGGCCTCAGCCACAGAGAGGTAGCGTTCCTTCTTGCCATCCGGCGCGAGCCTCAGATTGGCCGCAACATTCTGGTCCACGAAGCCGATATCTTTCATATAGGCTAGGACACTCTTGAAGCTGACCATTGTCCGCTTCGCCGTCCCGGCACCGCCCGTGGCGCGGCGAACCCCATGCTTCTTGGTCTTCTGAACCACAGCCGTCCGGCCGGCGGTGATATCATCACGCAAGAGTTCGACATCCCGGCGCGTGAGTTCACGAAGCTTCTTGTTGCCGATTGCAGGGATGAGGTGAGCATCCATCCGGCTCATCTCATTCCGGATGTTACGCGGGTCTCTGGCTTTACCTGTTCGCCGGTTGCGGTGCGCCGCTTCGGCGTGCCAGATCTCGATGGCTTTTGCGACGGTGATGTCTGCTTTGGCCTTGGCGGCAGCGTCAATCTCTTCCCGGCGATCCTCTCCGAGGCGGGCATTGGCAAGATAGACCTGAGCCTCTTTGCGGGCCATCTCGCACGTCATCGTATTGGACGCGGCAATGCTCACCCGTCTCTGTTTTGCGCCGCGCCCAACGCCGACCCGATAAGATACAATGTAGGCCTTGCGCCCATTCGCGGCGATCCTGAGACCAAAGCCAGGAAGCTCCTTGTCCCAGATAATGTAAGGCGACTTTTTCGGGTCGGCCAAATCGACGACACGCTTCGTAATCTTGACCTTTTTTCCTATTTTTGACATCCAATCCTCCGGTTTGTCCGGTGGCGACTGGGTTTCCTGACTTTTGAGTCAGCACGGAGTCGGACAAATAAATCCAAAAACTCCAGCAACTGCGGGCCATTGAGCCCGAATTTGAGTCAGCACCATGTCAGCACCGCGAGCCGTAAACGGCTCCAATTTCTCGCAAGGTCTCGCAAAACCGCGACCCTCAAAAGTCATCATAAACCACGCTAAGTGCTTGTGTTAGAACGTTTTTTCGCAAGAACTTGCAAGGTGCTGCTGACTCTCGCAAACATGGTAGGGTCAAACTCCGAAGGCAGAGGTCACAGGTTCAAATCCTGTTGGGTGCACCAAGGTTTTCAGTGTCCGACCCGGACACATAGGTAACAGTATGTACCGGAGAGATGGGTTACACTTTTGCTCCGAACGGGTTGTCGATTATCTGCAGGGTTCTCTGCTCGAGGTCAACGTATCCGAGGTCATAGTGCATGAAGGAGACGAGCCATATTCCGTCGTCGACTTCCCTTACGCCGACACGCTGACCCGCGAGCACGGTGGAGATGTTGATTTTTTTCCGATGCATGCAGATCCGGCCGCAGGCGGTTATCAGGACCTCGCGATCATGGAAGGGATAATCGATGTCTGGCAGGC
>Ga0209643_1002880_pt1 | contig 10072 bp, 9 predicted proteins | sample AutmiccBRH37_all_FD_187383 | JGI IMG/M metagenome (GOLD analysis project Ga0209643, IMG submission 187383) | Deep subsurface microbial communities from Mt. Terri, Switzerland - Autotrophic microbial communities BRH/37_all (SPAdes) (version 2) | ecosystem: Environmental > Aquatic > Deep subsurface... | reverse complement strand
CGCCAGGCCCCGACAACACCCACGGGACTTCGGTGCCGACTTCCAGACGCAGACCCCACCCCGCCCATGGACTGGGTGACGCCGAGATCTTTGCAGAGGTTCCCGAAAGCCGTTGAGGTGTAATGACTTCCGTGATCTGAATGGAACACCGCACCGGTCAGTGAAACCCGGAGTGCGTCCGCAGCCTTGAGTGCATCTTCGACGAGTTCGGTGCGCATGTGCTCGGCGATCGCCCAGCCCGCGACCCGCCCCGAGTAGCAGTCGATCACCGTCGCCAGATACAGATTCGCCCCGGTCGCCAACGGCAAGTACGTGATGTCCCCGACATACCGGGTGTTGGGTGCTGGCGCGGTGAAATCCCGTTTGAGCAGATCAGGAACCTTGTTGTTGGCCTGATCCGGTGTGGTGGTTTTCACCCGGCGTCGCCGCCGGTAGCCGGCTATTCCAGCTGTGCGAATCACTCGGGCCACCCGCTTGTGGTTGACCCGCTGATCAGCAGGTGCACCGTCGTTGAGCTCCGCGGTGATCCGCGGTGCCCCGTAAGTGTTGTCGTCGGCGTGCACGGTGCGGATACGGGCGGCCAGCGCCTCGTCAGCGGCCTGACGGGCGGCGCGAGCATCAGCTGCGGCCAGCCAGGCGTAGAACGACGATCGCGCGACCTCGACAACCGCGCACAGCCACTTCACCTCGAAGGTGTCTCGGTGGTCGGCGACGAACCGGAAGCGGCTCACCAGTTCGTCTCCCCGGCGAAATATTTGGCCGCCGACCGCAGAATGTCACGCTCGGTCGACAGCCGAGCCTCGGTGGCACGTAAGGCCTTGTTCTCGGCTCGTAGCCGGGCCAACTCCTGCTCCGGGGCCTCGCCGCCGTGGACCGGCTCACCGACCGGCGCGGGGTTGCGGTGTCGGATCGCCACTCCAGCGGCTTTGCACCACGCCGAGAGTGTCACACCGGAGACGCCGAGCTCAGCAGCGATCTGGGTGATCGTCGCGCCCTCGGTGTCTCGGTACAGCGCTACCGCGTCCCGCTTGAACTCGTCAGGGTAATTCTTCCTTGCCATTGGGTTGGATCATCTCGCTTCCCCCGGCAATCTTCCGGGATTAAGCGTGTCCAACACACGGGGTCAGGCCCCCATCGTGCTTGACGATCTTCATTGTGCGCGGCTTGCAATTGGGAAGGTTGTATTCAACGCCGTCGCCAACCTCAATGTCGGCATCCACCTTCAGATAGAGCTTGCCGTTCCCGTGATCGTCGGCACGGATTTCCGCGGTCGTCGTGTTGCCGTCAACATCGACGCGCGTGCGTGTCATCGGCATTGTGCCGATATCCATCAGTCTCATGGTCTCCGTCGTTCGGCGTCGCGGATCGACACCCGTGCGCGACCAGCGTTTCACCAGTCGCCGACAGATACGTGCGCGCCACGCCGAAGCAAATGCTGAGAAACCGCTAAGACCCGTTGTATAAGCAGCGTCATGTGACAAATGGAACAAATGGGGTTATAACTCGTTTTCCGCACTTCTGGATCGCCTTTTGGCTCCCCCACGGTCAGGCCGTATAGACGCTGTGGGGGACCTCGAGCAGGTCGAGGACCAGTGCTTGTAGCTCGGTGAGTTCGGACTGGAAGGTCTGCAGATGGCTTCCGTGCCGGTCGGTGAGGTGGTGGCGGGCCAGCCCGGTGAAGATCTCGAGGATGCGGGCGGCGGTGGGCGCGGCGCAGCCGCGGTCTTCGGGATATATCGAGAGTTGTTTCATGCCACGGGTTTTCATGGCCGCGCGGATCTGGCGTTCGATCAGCGCCTGGACGAGCATGGCGATGAAGTGGCAGCACAGCAGCCCTTCGATGCGGGCGGGGTCGTGCAGGAACATCGGCGCGACCAGCTGGGTGCCCTTGAGCTGGGCGTGGCGTTTCTCCAGGTTGGGCTGGTATTTGTAGGCGGCGAGCAGTTCCGCGTCGGACAGGTCGCGGTCGTTGCTGATCAGCGGGAAGCAGCCGTCGGAGGCGGCGTCGTGAGCGACCTGCTCCTCGTCGACGGTGTAGGCGACGCGGTGGTGGGTGCGGGTGCTGCGGCGGTAGCGCGGGGGTCGGCGCCGGGTCGGCCGCGTTTCTCCTGCCGGAACCGCTCCTCGACCCGTTGGTCGACACTGACGCGGATCCAGGGGGCGGCGCCGGCCTGGTCGAGCGCGGCCGTGGCGGCCTGCTCCACGGCCACCGTGGTCTTCATCCGGGTCTTCGGCGAGGCCAGCCGTTGGTTGAGCTGGTCGAGGGCGGCGATGCCGCGGGCGATGCGGTCGGCGCGCGCCTGGGCGTCGTAGTCGATCTTGGCCGAGGAGCGGACCCACACGACGCGGTGGCCCTCCGCCGACGGCCACGGCGCTTCGACGGTGTGCCAGACCTCGTCGGGATCGCCCCGGCGGCGGCCGGGCCGGCGCGCGGCCTCGGTCCAGGCCGGTTCGTGGTCGACGACCCAGTCCCGAAACGCCGCGTCTTCTTTGCGGGAGGCGGGCAGCACGGACAGGAACCGGCCCCGGTTGCGGTGGATGTGGTCCATGTTGTCGCGGGTGGCGAGCTTGCAGTCGGCGACGTAGAGGAAGTCGGCCCGTCCCAGCATCTCGACCAGGTGGTCCCAGGTGTCGATGTGGGTGCCGTCGTCGACGGTGTTGCCGTCGGCCATCCGATAGGTGATCGGCACCGCCCCGTCGGCGGTCACGGTGAGGATCCACACCAGCTGTTTCAGGTCGGGACGGTGGTCCTTGGAATGTCCCCACGTGACCTTGGCGGTCCGCTTGCCGCCCCGCGGGCGCCCGTCCGCGTCCGGGTACGCGCCGGTGAGCTTGATCGACGTCGAATCATTGTGCAGCCGTGAGCAATCCACGCCGAACACCCGCACCGCGTCGAGCACCAGCCGGGTCAGCATCGAGGCCCGGTCGGCATCGAACAGCCGCGCCAGCGTCCGGCCCACCCGGTCGTCGTTGAGCAGGCCCGCCTCGTCGTCGGCGAGCCCGAGCAGCGCCGGGTCGAACGGCGCCGCCCACTCGCCCAGCGCGTACACCGGTTCGCGGCCGATCACCAGGTTGCGCACCACCACCCCGACCGCGGTCGCGGGGGGGAGCCGCAACCGGGCGTCCTCGCGCGGCAGGTAGGACTCCAGCAGCGCGGCCAGGCCGAGCCGGGCGCAGAACGCGTTGATCACCGGCAGCGGCCCGAGCAGCTCGGTGGCGAGCTCGAACCTGTCCGGCTGATCCACGACCGACCTCCTCGTCCCGAACAGCTTGACAGGTTGACACCCCGGATTCCATCAGTATTAATACTGATGGAACCGTCCGGTGCCACGACACGCCGACATCAAAGGGAATCCATGAGCTCGCCACAGCCCGATCCACAGACCCGCCGGGTCCAGCAACGCATCGCAGCCGACCTGGCCGCGATCGATTTCGCGCTCCCCGGCAGCATCACCGAACGCCGGATGCGCTGCGGGCAACGACGCTGCCGCTGCAAGCACGATCCCCCGCAGCTACACGGCCCCTATCTGCAGTGGACCCGAAAAGTCAACGGCAAGACGATAACCCGGATGCTAACCACGCAACAGCTCGACCGTTACCGGGACTGGCTCGACAACGCCCGCCGCCTCCGCGAGCTGACCACCGAACTCGAAACTCTCACCATCCACGCCGTCGAACAGGCCGAAGGATGGGGGAGCTAAAAGGCGCCCCAGAAGTGCGGAAAACGAGCTGTATGCCGCTGAGGCATACAATAACTGCAAGTCGAGAACAAGCGACTTCGCGGCGTGAAGATGATCGACTCCGCTGACGAGGCACATAAGAGCGGCGTGTGAGACGCAATACGGGTTGCTCTTCGCGTCGTCGCCTGAGAGCGACGAGCCGAGGCTCACGGGGAAGTCGGCCGGGTCTTGGATCCGCTCGGCCATCCGGTCAATGAGAGGTGCCATCTCCAACCACTTCGCCGCCACTTGCTCTTCGGACAGTTCTGTATCTGGATCGACGGTTTCGCTCATCTCGACATCGTCCCAGCCGCTGCCGACATTAAGGCAGAGCGCTTCAGTCGCGCTCGCTATGCGCGTGCATCCTCAACTGGCCGCGCGTGGGCGCTCAGCGCGTGTGCGGCGCGGTCAGGCGTCGACGCTGTTCCCGCAAGGGGTGAGCTCGGCGCGTAGCTCGTGTGTCGCGATGTCGGCATAGTCACCGCGGCGAGGCGCTGAGGCCGGTCGATGCGATTTAGGTCGTGTCGGAGTGGCGCTTGCAGACCCGGAAGCTATCGACCAGATGTGCGTAACAAGTTGGCACATTCCTGGCACAACGGAGGGTCGCTTAATGAGGCCACGTTGAACCATGTAAATCGCTGACCTGTATCTATGTTTGTGGGCGCGGACGGTATCGAACCGCCGACCGCTGGTGTGTAAAACCAGAGCTCTACCACTGAGCTACGCGCCCGATCCCGGGCAGGCTACACGCCCGGCGCCTGCGACCGGAAATCCTCAACCGGACCGCAACGCCGCCAGCGCATGTGACCACACCGCGTGTGCTCGCATCTCGCCCGGCTGCTTGCACTCGGCGAATCGGATGACGCCGGAGCGGTCCACCGCGAACGTGCCCCGGTTGGCGAACCCGGAGTCGTCGTTGAACACCCCGTAGGCCTGGCTGACCGCGCCGTGGGGCCAGAAGTCGGCCAGCACCGGGAACGTGAAACCGCGCTGGGTCGCCCACACCTTGTGGGTCGGCGAGGGCCCGACCGAGATGGCCAGCGTCGCGGTGTCGTCGTTGACGAAATCGGCCATCCGATCCCGGATCTCGTCGAGCTCACGGGCGCAGATGCTGGTGAACGCGAGCGGGAAGAACACCAGCAGCACGTTCTTGACGCCACGAAAGGAACTCAGCGTCACCGGCTGGTTGTTCTGGTCCTTGAGCGTGAAGTCCGGTGCGCCGTGGCCGACGGCCAGCACTGCCTACCGCCGCCTTCTGCTCTTCGCGCGAGCGCTCATCGCCGCCTTCTGCTCTTCGCGCGAGCGCTCATCGCCGCCTTCTGCTCTTCGCGCGAGCGCTCATCGCCGCCTTCTGCTCTTCGCGCGAGCGCTCATCGCACCTTGCTGACGGCCTTTGCCTTCGGCTGCACCAGGCGACTGGCGATCCAGTCCCCCAGGTTGGCCGACGATGTCTGCATCAGGCCCGCCGTCGGCGCCGATTCCGCAATCTCGGCGGGCAGGACGTGCCCGGGCTTGCCGGTCTTGGGAGTGACGACCCAGATGACACCGTCCTCGGCGAGCGGCGTGATGGCGTCCATCAGGGTGTCGACAAGGTCGCCGTCCCCGTCGCGCCACCACAACAGCACCACGTCGACGACTTCGTCGGCGTCCTCGTCGAGGAGGTCACCGCCGCTCGCGTCCTCGATGTCGGCCCGGATGTCGTCGTCGGTGTCCTCGTCCCAGCCCAACTCCTGCACGACCTGATCTTTTTCGATGCCCAGTCTGCGGGCGTAGTTCGGGGGGTCACCCGCCGAGACCACCTTCGGTCCTCCTTCAGCCAACTCGACGCTCTGTGCGCTGTGTCCTTGTTCTTGTCGCCCTATCGTCGCACGCCCACCCGTGACCGCGGGCAAGTGACCGCAGGTTTATCGGTATGCGGCATCGCATCGGTCCAGTGCCACGGTCTTGGAATCGTTCAGCCGGGTGATCGCGGCGTTGAACTCGTCGGGTCCGTACTTGCCCGCAATCGCGGTGGCGACCGCCCGCGCGGCGTCCACCCAGCCCGTGAGCGAATCCCGGATTTCGGGGGCCAGCCGATCGGAGATCGTCCCGGCCACCAGGTCGGCGCTGATGTTCAGCGCGTCCACCGCCGGGCCCGCGCTGCGCTCGATGTCGGCAGGGTTCGTGTTGACCGCGTCGACGTAGGTGTTGACCGCGCCGATGGCGTCGGCGCTGCTCGAGCTCATCGCTTCACACGCGGACCGGACCGCCTCGGTGGTCAGCGACTCCTGGCGTTCGGACTCGCGTGCGCTCGAACTCGCAGCGGACTCTTCGACCGATGCGGACACCGAGGCCCGGTACACCGGCGCCTCGCCCTCGGCCACTGCGGCGTCGCCGTCGGTGACGCTGGTGCAGCCGACGACGATCATCGCCAGGACGGCCGGCAGGCCGGCGGCGAGGGCGGCGACCCGCACGCGTGGCGCGCTCAGCCAACCCGTCAGCACGGAGCAGACGTTACCGGTTCACCTGCCCGTTCACACTCGGGTTCAGGCGGGTCACCGGCGGTTCTCTGCTCTCACCCCACCCGGCAGTGCGCATGGGGCAGGATTAGACGAGGATAGAGTCCGCCGCGCGGCGAGAAGCGAGGAAAACCCACTTCGCGGATCACGCGAGCATTTGCACCGCCTAACAAGGAGTAGTGCGTTGACCACCGAGTTCGTGCGCCAGGACCTGGCCCAAAACTCCAGCAGCACAACCGAACCCGATCGGGTTCGGGTCATTCGTGAGGGTGTCGCGTCGTATCTGCCGGACATCGACCCCGAGGAGACGGGCGAATGGCTCGAGTCCTTCGACGACCTCCTCGAGCGGTCCGGCCCCGCCAGGGCCCGCTACCTGATGTTGAGGTTGCTGGAACGCGCCGGGGAGCAGCGCGTCGCCATCCCGGCGCTGACGTCCACCGACTACGTGAACAGCATCCCGACCGAGCTGGAGCCGTGGTTCCCCGGCGACGAGGACGTCGAGCGCCGCTACCGCGCCTGGATCCGCTGGAACGCCGCGATCATGGTGCACCGCGCGCAACGTCCAGGAGTCGGTGTCGGTGGCCATATCTCGACGTATGCCTCCTCGGCCGCCCTCTACGAGGTCGGGTTCAACCATTTCTTCCGCGGCAAGTCCCACCCCGGTGGCGGCGACCAGATCTTCATCCAGGGCCACGCATCACCGGGCATCTATGCCAGGGCGTTCCTGGAAGGCCGGCTGTCCGCCGACCAGCTCGACGGCTTCCGCCAGGAGCACAGCCATCCGGGCGGCGGCATCCCGTCCTACCCGCACCCACGCCTGATGCCCGATTTCTGGGAGTTCCCCACGGTGTCGATGGGCCTGGGCCCGATGAACGCCATCTACCAGGCCCGGTTCAACCACTACCTGCACGACCGTGGCCTCAAGGACACCACCAACCAGCACGTGTGGGCCTTCCTCGGTGACGGGGAGATGGACGAGCCGGAGAGCCGCGGCCTGGCCCACGTCGCCGCGCTCGAGGGCCTGGACAACCTGACCTTCGTCGTCAACTGCAACCTGCAGCGCCTCGACGGCCCGGTGCGCGGCAACGGCAAGATCATCCAGGAGCTGGAGTCCTTCTTCCGTGGCGCCGGCTGGAACGTCATCAAGGTGGTGTGGGGCCGCGAATGGGACGCCCTGCTGCACGCCGATCGCGACGGCGCGCTGGTGAACCTGATGAACACGACCCCCGATGGCGACTACCAGACCTACAAGGCCAATGACGGCGGCTACGTCCGCGACCACTTCTTCGGCCGCGACCCCCGCACCAAGCAGTTGGTCGAGAAGCTCTCCGACACCGAGATCTGGAACCTCAAGCGCGGCGGCCACGACTACCGCAAGGTCTATGCGGCCTATCACGCGGCGATGGAGCACAAGGGCCAGCCGACGGTGATCCTGGCCAAGACCATCAAGGGCTACACGCTGGGCAAGCACTTCGAGGGCCGAAATGCCACCCATCAGATGAAAAAGCTTGCGCTGCAAGACCTCAAGGACTTCCGTGACAGTCAACGCATCCCGGTCAGCGATGAACAACTCGAAGAGAACCCCTATCTGCCGCCGTACTACCACCCCGGTCCCGAGGCACCTGAGATCCGATACCTGCTCGACCGCCGTCGGGCTCTTGGCGGGTTCCTGCCCGAGCGGCGCACCAAGGCCAAAGTGCTGCCGCTGCCCGGCCGAGACGCCTACAAGGCGCTGAAGAAGGGCTCGGGCAAGCAGGAGGTCGCCACCACGATGGCGACCGTGCGGACGTTCAAGGAACTGTTGCGCGACAAGGAGATCGGCAAGCGCATCGTGCCGATCATCCCGGACGAGGCGCGCACGTTCGGCATGGACTCGTGGTTCCCGAACCTCAAGATCTACAACCGCAACGGCCAGCTCTACACCTCCGTCGACGCCGAGCTGATGCTCGCGTATAAGGAGAGCGAAATCGGGCAGATCCTGCACGAGGGCATCAACGAGGCCGGCTCGGTCGGCACGTTCATCGCGGCGGGCACGTCGTACGCCACGCACAACGAGCCGATGATCCCGATCTACATCTTCTACTCGATGTTCGGCTTCCAGCGCACCGGTGACAGCTTCTGGGCGGCCGCCGACCAGATGACACGCGGGTTCGCGCTCGGCGCCACCGCGGGGCGCACCACGCTCACCGGCGAAGGCCTGCAACACGCCGACGGTCACTCGCTGCTGCTGGCGGCCACCAACCCGGCCGTGGTGGCCTACGACCCGGCGTTCGCCTACGAGATCGCCTACATCATCGAATCCGGCCTGCACCGCATGTACGGAGAGAACCCCGAGAACGTCTTCTTCTACATGACGATCTACAACGAGCCCTACGTCCAGCCGGCCGAACCGGAGGGCCTCGACGTGGAGGGCTTGCTTGCCGGCATCTACCGCTACCGGTCGGCGCCGGAGAAGCGATCGAACTCGGCGCAGATCCTGGCTTCGGGGGTGTCGACGCCCGCTGCGCTGAAGGCGGCCGACGTGCTGGCCGAGGACTGGGACGTCGCCGCCGACGTCTGGTCGGTCACCAGCTGGGGTGAGCTCAACCGCGACGGTGTGGCGATCGAGAAGGAGCAGTTGCGCCACCCCGGGCGCTCCGCGGGCACGCCGTACGTCACCAAGGCGCTGGCCGCCACCACCGGACCGGTGGTGGCGGTGTCGGACTGGATGCGCGCCGTACCCGAACAGATCCGCCCCTGGGTTCCGGGCACCTACGTCACGCTGGGCACCGACGGTTTCGGTTTCTCCGACACCCGCCCCGCCGCACGCCGCTACTTCAACACCGACACCGAGTCGATCGTCGTCGCTGTCCTCGAGGGGTTGGCGCGGGACGGCAACATCGAGATGTCGGTGGCGGCCGAGGCCGCCGACAAGTACCAGATCGACGACGTGATGGCCGCCCCGGTGCAGACGTCCGACCCGGGACCAGGTGCCTGACAGGTCCCACCATTTGTCGGATGTTGCTAGAGGACAGGCGTAGATTTTAGGGATGACCGACAACAATCGGTTCATCCCACCGAAGTCCACTGTCGAAGTGCTGGAGAACGTGCCCGAGTCGGCGCTGCGCCGGCTCAAGCAGTACTCCGGCAGGCTGGCCACCGAAGCGGTGCACTACATGGAGGAACGGCTGCCGTTCTTCGCCGCCCTGGAGGCGTCCCAGCGGGCCAGCGTCCAACTGGTGGTGCAGACCGCGGTGGTCAACTTCGTCGAGTGGATGCGCAATCCGCAGAGCGACGTCAGCTACACCGCGCAGGCCTTCGAGGTGGTGCCGCAGGACCTGCGCAGGCGGATCGCGCTGCGCCAGTCCGTCGAGATGGTGCGCGTGACGATGGAGTTCTTCGAGGAAGCGGTGCCGCTGCTGGCCCGCTCGGAGGAACAGCTGACCGCGCTGACCGCAGGCATCCTGCGCTACAGCCGCGACCTGGCGTTCGCCGCCGCCACGGCATACGCCGACCAGGCCGAGATCCGGGGCGCGTGGGACACGCGGATGGAAGCCAACCTCGTCGACGCCGTGGTCCGCGGCGACCTCGGCCCGGAGCTACAGTCCCAGGCCGCCGCGTTGAACTGGGACGCCACCGCGCCGGCGACCGTCATCGTCGGCTCACCCCGTCCCGGCCGGATGGACTTCGCCAGCGACGACGTCCACGAGGTGGCGAACCGCAACGGACGCGCGGCACTGTCCGACGTGCACGGCACGTGGCTGGTCGCCATCATCTCGGGGGGCCTGTCACCGACCGACCGCTTCCTTGCCGAACTGATGCGGGTGTTCGACGACGGGCCGGTGGTCATCGGCCCGACCGCGCCGACGCTTGGCG
>Ga0209643_1002878_pt1 | contig 10079 bp, 10 predicted proteins | sample AutmiccBRH37_all_FD_187383 | JGI IMG/M metagenome (GOLD analysis project Ga0209643, IMG submission 187383) | Deep subsurface microbial communities from Mt. Terri, Switzerland - Autotrophic microbial communities BRH/37_all (SPAdes) (version 2) | ecosystem: Environmental > Aquatic > Deep... | reverse complement strand
CATCGACCAACCCGGCTATCACCACCAGCCGATGACCGGCTTCGGCGAGCCCGAGACGGGGACCATCTGGTTCTTCACCCGCGACGATACGGACTTCGCCCGCGACGTCGCCATGGGCGGCGAGCCCGGCATGTTCTGCTACCAGTCCAAGGACCAGAAGGTGCAGGCCTGTATCCACGGCGAACTGTCGATCGACCAGGACCGCGAGCGGATCGACCGCTACTGGAACCCCGTCGTCGCCGCCTGGTATCCGGACGGCAAGGACGACCCCCATCTCACCCTCGTCCGCTTCGACGGCGACGACGGCCGCGTCTGGGTATCGGACAAGGGCGCCCTGGGCTTCGGCTATGAGGTGCTCAAGGCCAATCTGACCCGGTCCACGCCCGACGCCGGCGGCGTATCCAACGTGAACCTGGAATAGGTCGGCGCCCGGCGCCCCGCCGCCGCTCGGGTCAGGGCAGCATTTTCATGTCGCCATATTCCCAGCTCCACGGGACGCCGGTTTCCCCCAGCACGGCGCGAACGATGCGCGGGAATCCGGACTCGGCGCGGACATCGTCGGCCAGGATGACGACGCAGCGGCGTCCCTGTTCCACGCACACCCAGGTATTGCCGACGAAATCGTTGTGACCCCCCTTGAAGACACCCGGCCCTTGCGGCCCCTCGAAGCGAATGACGCCGAGCGCGGCGGCCAGCCCCGATCGCTGCTCGGCCTCCGGCAGTTCAGGCTGCAGCGTGGGGAACTGCGAACGCGTGGTGATCGGCGCCTGGGCGCGCACCCGCTCGGCCTGAGACGCGGCTGACAGGCCCTCTCCGCGCGCCACGCCCGCCGCCAGTCGCGCCATGTCGGAGATGGTGGTGTCCATCGAACCGGCCGCCCGGGTCTTGGAGCGTTCGTCGTGGGGCATGACCTCGCCATCGATCGTCCAGCCGTCCGCCAGATTTTCCGCGAAATCGGGCCGCCACATCATCGACGTTCGGGTCATGCCGAACCGGTCGAACACCCGCCGCTGCATCTCCGCCCCGACATCCAGTCCGAGCCCCTCCTCCAGCACGAACTGCAACAGGATGATCCCGTCGCCGGAATAGCCGTAGCGGGCGCCGGGATCGAAATGGAACCGCAGCTTTCCGTCCGGCTCCAGGAAGCCGAAATTGGCGAAGCCCGAGCGGTGGGTCAGCAGGATACGCGGCGTCAGCATCCGCCAGCGCTCATCGCCGGCCAGATCGCTGTAGCGGGCGTAACGATCCTCGATCTCGTCGCTGCCGTAGTCGGTCAACGGACGCGGCAGATAGTCGGCGATGGAGCGGTCCAGGTCGATCACGCCCTCGTCCACCAGCTGCAGCACCATATAGGCGAAGGCTGTCTTAGTCAGGCTGGCCGCATACATGACGGTGTCGGTCGTCAGCGGGTCGCCTGCGGCGTTGCGGTCGCCGTGCGCCTGCACATCCACGACCTTCCCGTCCTCGACCACGGCGACGGCGATTCCCCGCGCGCCGGTGTCGCGCATGACGCTATCGACCGCCTCAGCAAGGGAAGAAGCGCCGACCCGCTGAGCATGCGTCGCCGCGGGCAGAAGACAGAAGACGGCCAAGGCGGCCGCCAGAAGGGTCGTTCGCATCGTCATCCTCCCGCCTCATCCAGCGGTCGAACGCTATGCCGTGGAACGGCGGTCGCCTAGTGAAACTTCGGCAAGGGTCAGCCTGCGAAACACCAGGCCAGGACCGCCTTCTGGGCGTGGATACGGTTTTCGGCCTCGTCCCAGACCAGGGATTTCGGCCCGTCGATGACCGCGTCGGTGACTTCCTCGCCCCGGTGGGCCGGCAGGCAGTGCAGGAAGACGGCGTTCGGATCGGCCAGGTCCATCAGGGCCTCGTCGACCGCATAATGTTCGAAGGCCGCCAACCGCGCCTCGTAGTCCTGATCGCCCATCGACACCCAGGTGTCGGTGACGATCACGTCGGCGCCGGCCGCCGCCTCGCGAGGATCGCTGGTCAGGGTGACGGCGTCCCCGCCCTTGGCGAGGTCGCGCAGGTCCGGATGATATTCGGCCGGGCAGGCCACGTTCAGGTGGAAGCCGAACTTGGGCGCGGCGTGCATGAAGCTGTGGCAGACATTGTTGCCGTCGCCGACCCAGGCGATGGTCTTGCCCGCGACCGGGCCGGAATGTTCCTCGATCGTCTGGAGGTCGGCCAGGATCTGGCACGGGTGCGACCGGTCGGTCAGGCCGTTGATCACCGGCACGGTCGAGACGCGGGCGAAGCGTTCGACGTCCTCGTGATCATTGGCTCGGATCATCACCGCATCGACCATCCGCGACAGGACACGGGCGGTGTCCTCGACCGGTTCGCCTCGCCCCAGCTGCATGTCGGACGCGGTGGCGATGATGGCCGAGCCGCCCAGCTGGCGGATCGCCGCGTCGAAGCTGAAGCGGGTGCGGGTCGAATTCTTCTCGAAGATCATAGCCAGAACGCGGTCCCGACCCGGCGCATCGGCGTCGGCGCGCCCCTGGGGCCAGCCCTTGCGGGCGGCCTTGCGGGCGTGGGCGTCGTCCAGGATGCCGCGCAGGTCGGCCGCGGACAGCTGATGGATGTCGAGGAAGTGGCGGGTCATTCTCTACTCCGCTCAAACCCCGCGAAACGCGGGGCTGAAGGTCAGGCCGCCAGCTTCTCGCGGGCGACTTCGCAGGCGGCCTCGAACCGGGCGATCAGTTCGCGGGCCTCGTCCAGGGTCAGGTTCAGCGGCGGCAACAGGCGCACGCAATTGTCGCCGCCGCCGGCGACCAGCAGCTGCTGCGTATCGCGCGCCAGGGCCATGAACTCGCGATTGTTCGGGATCAGCTTGACCCCGATCAGCAGCCCCTTGCCGCGTACATCGACGATGATGTCGGGGAAGCGGGACTGAAGCCCGGCCAGCTGCTGCTTCAGATAGCCGGCGATGTCGTTGACGTTGGCCAGCAGTTCCGGCGTGTTGATCAGGCTCAGCGCCTTGCCGCCCACGGCCATGGCCAGGGGGTTGCCGCCGAAGGTCGAGCCGTGGACGCCCACTGTCATGCCCGACGCCGCCCGGGCCGTGGCCAGACAGGCGCCGATAGGGAAGCCGCCGCCCAGGGCCTTGGCCACCGCCATGATGTCGGGCGACATGCCGGCCCATTCGTGGGCCCACAGCTTGCCGCTGCGGCCCATGCCGCACTGGACCTCGTCGAAGATGATCAGCACGCCGTGTTCGTCGCACAGGTCGCGCAGGCCGCGCAGGCACTGTTCCGGCATGGCGCGGCAGCCGCCCTCGCCCTGGACCGGCTCGACGATGATGGCGGCGGTCGTCGGGTTGGCGACGGCGGCCTTGATGGCCTCGTGATCGCCCCATTTCAGCTGGTGGAAGCCCTGCATCGCCGGGCCGAAGCCGTCGGTATAGCTGGGGTTGGCGGCGGCGTTGATCGCCCCATAGGTCCGGCCGTGGAACGAGCCGTCGAAGCCATAGATGTCGATCCGCTCGGGCGCGCCGTTAGCCGAATGATATTTGCGCGCCGTCTTCAGCGCGCACTCGACCGCTTCGGTGCCCGAGTTGGTGAAGAAGACCACGTCGGCGAAACTGCTGTCGCACAGGGCGTCGGCCAGGGCTTCCTGGCCCGGAATACGGAAGATGTTGGACACGTGCCACAGCTTCTCGGCCTGGTCCTTGACCGCCTGGACCAGTTCGGGATGGGCGTGGCCCAGGCCGTTGGTCGAGATGCCGGCGACGCAGTCCAGATACTCGGTCCCGTCGGTCGACCACAGGCGAGCGCCTCGGCCGCGTTCCACTTCCAGCGGCGCGCGATTGTAGACACCCATCAGATGGTTCGTGGACACGGACTAAGACCTCCAAAAGCGAGACGGCCCCGGCGCAGGGGCGACGGAGCCGGATTTCACAGGGACAGGGGTTGTCGGATGAGTGACGGTGTTAGTCAACACCAGCGCCAAGGGCTTTCACTGCTCCGCCGCCGTCCGGTCCAGCCGTAGGGTCAGGTCGACGATGAAGCGGCCGAAGCGGGCCACGTCGTCGCCGTTCAGATAGGACAGCTTATCTTCCTTGGAATGGATGCGCTGGAAGACCGGCGGGACGAAGCCTTCCTTCAGGCCGTTGTCCTCGCCGCCGTTGAAGGCCAGCCACATCTGGTGCGCCCCGACGGCGTCCTGGGTTCCCAGCGAGACCACGGGCACGCCGGCGGCCGAGAAGACGCGGTCGTCGCTGGGCGGATAGATCGGGAAGGCGACGCAGTCGACGGCCTGTTCGGCGCACTGCGCACGCAGGGCGCCGAGGACGAAGCCCGACTGGCCGCCGTTGTTCTCACCATACATGACGGTGCGGCCATAGGCGGCGACGTCGGCGTTGATCACGGCGTGGATGCGCGACTTGTCGTGGGCGGCCAGCCAGGCCTTGGCGCCGATCAGGCCCAGCTCCTCCTGGTCGGTCAGGACGAAGATCAACCGATGATCCGTCGCCTGCCCCTTCAGCGTCTTCATCGCTTCGATCATGGCCAGGACCGAGCCGGCGTTGTCCACGACGCCTTGCGACATCGACCCGTCGCTCAGCTTCACCGCGTCATAATGGGCGGTCAGGACGATATCCCTGGGTCCATCGCCCAGGGTGACGACGACGTTCGACCCGGCCATTGGCCCAGAGCGTTGATTGCCGCCCTCGAAGGTCTGGATTTCGTGCGGCAGGCCGGCGGCCGTCAGCTGATCGACGATGACGGCCAGACGCTCGGCGTTCGACGGCCGGACATAGGCGGCTGCGGCCGTCTGGATCGCGGCGCCGGGCTCGTGAGCCAGGGCGGGCGAGGCGGCGAACAGGGCCGCAACGGCGACAAGCGAACGGAACAACATGGCGGACCTCCCCAGGACGATCCGCCAGAGTTAGCCGTCTAGCTCTTCAGACGCCAGCCCGACCGGAACACCAGCCAGCAGACCGTTCCCATAACGACCATCAGCACCGCCGACCCCGCGACCCCGATCGCCAGATTGCTCTCCGCATGGCCGATGAAGCCGTAGCGGAAGCCGTCGATCAGATAGAAGAAGGGGTTGTAGTGGCTGATCGAGCGGAACGGCTCGGGCAGATTGTCGACCAGATAGAAGGTGCCGGACAGGAAGGTCATCGGCATGACGATGAAGTTCTGGACCGCGGCCAGATGGTCGAACTTCTCGCTCCACAGCCCGGCTAGCACCCCGGTCATGCCCATGATGAAGCTGGCCGCCAGGGCGAACCAGACGATGGCCAGGATATTGGCCACGCCCAGGGGCGCGAAGGGCAGGACGCAAAGCGCCGTGACCAGACCGACGACCGCCCCGCGCGTCGCCGCCCCCAGGGTGAAGCCCAGGGTCAGCTCCAGCGGGCTCAGAGGCGGGGTCAGGAAATCAGTGGCCGTGCCCATGATCTTGGCCTGGATCAGGCTGGAGGAGGCGTTGGCGAAGGCGTTGTTCAGCACCGCCATCATGATCAGGCCGGGCGCTACGAACAGGGCGAAAGGCGTGCCGTGCAGCGGCGGCCGCGCGTCCTGCAGCGCGACCACGAAGACCAGCATATAAAGCAGCGTCGTCACCACCGGCGCCGCCACCGTCTGCGCCCCCACCTTCCAGAACCGCCGCACCTCGCGAAGATAAAGGGTCTGAACCCCTATCCAGTTGATCCCCGGATAGCGCCGCGGCTGCGGCAGGCCGGAGGGGCGGGTGGAGATCAGGTCGGGCGTCTCGGTCATGCGCCGCCAGATGCGCTTTGAAGCCTTGCCGCGCAAGGGAGTGGCGAGTGGTTAGTGGCGAGTGACGAGAAAGAGACGCCGAGATCGAGGGACAGGCCGCGCCGTCGCCACTCGCCACTCGCCACTCGCCACTCGAACCCGCCTTAACCTTAACGATGATTCAATATCTGGTTTCTGTGGACAGGATGATTCGCACATCTTGCGTCCCTTAACGGCTGGTTTACGATTAGTTGTAGGTCAAGACCCCGGAGGGGGAGCCTGGACCTAGATATTGAATCCAAACTCGCTGGAGGGTGGCATGACCGCAGGCTGGACCGACGACCGCGTAGGCGCGCTGAAGAAGCTCTGGCTCGAGGGCCAGTCCGCGAGCCAGATCGCCAAACAACTGGGCGGCGGGGTCACCCGCAACGCCGTGATCGGCAAGGTGCACCGTCTGGGCCTGTCCGGCCGGGCCGCCCCGTCGCAGCCGGCGCGCACCGCCGCCACGACCTTCCGCACCGCTCGCCCGCGTCCGACCGCGACGACCCAGGGCGCCGCGGCCCAGCCCTCGGCCCCGCGTCGCCTGGAGGCCGTCCAGCCCAAGCCGGTCCAGCCGGCCGCCCCGGCGCCCGCGCCGATCCCGGACCTGCCGGGCACGGCCACGGTCATGACCCTGGGCGCCCACATGTGCAAATGGCCGATCGGCGACCCGTCCTCGCGCGAGTTCAGCTTCTGCGGCCGTCGCGCCTCGGAAGGCGTCTATTGCGTCGAACACGCCCGCGTCGCCTATCAGCCGCAGGTTCGTCGCGGCAAGGAAAGCGGTTCGGACCTGGCCCGCAGCCTGCGTCGCTACATCTAAGAGCGCTACGCTCGCGACGCGGTCGCTCGCTGCTTGAGCGCGGCGCTTCGCGCGGGTCATGCTCGCGTCACAGATGCTCCTTATGGAGCTGCCTTCCCCCTCGCCGGCCGCCCAAGCGACCGGCGAGACTCTGGGGGCGGGGCTGCGGTTCATCCGGGTTGACGCAGCCCCATCCGCCTTCACCATCGTCATTCCGGGCGAAGGGCCGCTAGGCCCGTAGACCCGGAACCCAGCGGCGCGCGAGAGCGCGAACCTGTTGCGGAGTCGGTCTTTCCGCATCCAGCGGCTTACAGATTTCGCCTTCGGCGCCCCTGGGTTCCGGGTCTCCGCTGCGCTTCGCCCGGAATGACGAAAGAAGAACGCCTAGTTCAACACCCGCCGCGCATCGGGCGTATCCAGCGAAAAGGCCGGAATCTCCGCCTCGAAACTGCGACCGTCCGCATCCATCATATAATAGGCGCCCGCCATCGACCCGCTGTCGGTGCCCAGCGGACAGCCGGACGCATAGGCGTAGCTGGCCCCCGGCTCGATCACCGGCTGTTCGCCGACCACGCCGGGGCCGCGCACCTCTTCCACATGGCCGTGGCCGTCGGTGATGGTCCAGCGCCGGGCCATCAGTTGGACCGTCGATCCGCTCAGGTTCACGATCTCGATCTGATAGGCCCAGACCCAGCGACCGCCGTCGGGATCGGACTGGCCGGCCAGATAGCTGGGCCGCACCCGGATCAGTATGCCGTTGGTCTCGGCGGTATAGGCAGGTCCGTCATGCATGGGCTATATGCTCGCCCCGCCGCGCGCGGGCTGCAAGCGCGACTTGGAGACAAGTCGTGAAAACCGTGTGAGACAGACGCCATGAGCTCCTTCCAAGCGCCCCGTCCCGGCATCCTGCCCGCCCAGTCCATCGAGACGCTGATCGCCACGGGCGCCATCACGTCCGACACCCCGTTCGATCCCGATCAGGTCCAGCCCGCCAGTCTGGACCTGCGCCTGTCGGACCAGGCCTGGCGCGTCCGCGCGTCCTTCCTGCCCGGTCGGCGCAAGGTCGAAGAACGGATCGCCGACGTCACCATGCACGCCATCGAGATCACCGATGCCGGCGTCGTGCTGGAAAAGGGCTGCGTCTATATCGTGCGGCTGCAGGAACGGCTGAACCTGCCCCAGGGCCTGATCGCCCGCGCCAATCCAAAATCGTCCACGGGTCGGGTCGACGTCTTCGTACGCCTGCTGACCGATCAGGGCGCCAGTTTCGACGATGTAGCCGAAGGCTATGATGGTCCCCTGTATCTGGAGATCGCGCCCCAGACCTTCTCCATCTTGGTCCGCCCCGGCACCCGGCTGAACCAGCTGCGGCTGAAGGCCGGCGATCCGCCCAAGCTGGAGACCCGTTCGGTCGGCGTCGATCTGCAGGGCGGCGACATCGTCGGCTTCCGCGGCCGCCGCCACGCCGGGGTCGTCGACCTGGACCATATCGCCGGCCACGACCCGCGCGACTTCTGGGAGCCCCTGTCGCTCCGTCGCGGCGAACTGCTGCTGGACCCGGGCGAATTCTACATCCTGGCCTCCTCCGACGATGTCGAGATCCCGGTCGATCAGGCCGCCGAGATGACGCCGATCGATCCGTCGGTGGGCGAGTTCCGCGTCCATTACGCCGGCTTCTTCGACCCCGGCTTCGGCACCGACGAGGCCCATGGCGCGGGATCGAAGGGCGTCCTGGAGGTCCGCACCCACGACACGCCGTTCCTGCTGGAACACGGCCAGATCGTCGCCCGCCTGGTCTACGAACCCCTGACCGAACGCCCCAGCCGCCTGTATGGCGAAAGCGGCAGCCACTACCAGAACCAGGGCCTGAAGCTGTCGAAGCATTTCCGGGTCTGGTGAGGGAAGTGTCTCCTCCCCACTCGTGGGGAGGTGGCGCGGCGCTCCTTCAGCGCCGTGACGGAGGGGTTCTTCACCGCATCACCAGCGCCCGTGAGACGTCCAGAGCCCCTCCACCCCCGCGCGAAGAGGCGCGGCGGTCCCCCTCCCCGCAAGGCGGGTAGGAGACGATGGCCTCACGTCAGCTTGTCCGCCTTCCTCAGCCCCGGGAACATCGCCGACCACGCCCCCGTGGCCGCCAGCGCGCCGAACCCGCCGAACACCGCCGCCCCGACGGCGCCCAGCAACCGCACCATGACCCCGGAATAGGCCTCGCCCAGCTCGTTCGAGGCGCCGATGAACAGCATCGACACCGACGACACCCGCCCGCGCATATGGTCGGGCGTGGCCAGCTGGATCAGGGTCTGGCGCACATTGACGCTGATCATGTCGGCCGCCCCGCCGATCAACAGGGCCAGTCCCGACAGCCAGACGATCTTGGACAGGCCGAAGGTCAGGGTGCACAGGCCGAACACCGCGACGGCCGAGAACATCCACCGCCCCCCGTTCCGCCGGATCGGGAACCGGCTCAGATAGATGGCCATCCCCATGGCGCCGACGCCGAAAGCGGCCCGCAGCAGGCCAAAGCCTTGCGGTCCCACATGCAGGATGTCGCGCGCGAAGATCGGCGTCAGCAGGGCCACCCCGGCCAGCAGCACCACCACCAGGTCCAGCGATATGGCGCCCAGGACGATCTTGGTCTTCCACACATAGGCCAGACCCTCCTTGACGGAATCCACCGGCGACAGCGGATGGGCCTGGGGGGCCGGCTTGCCGCTGGTGCGGATCAGGATGAAGGCCGCGATCGCCAGCAGGAACATGCCCAGGGCGACCGCATAGGCCAGGGGCACATTGACCCCGACGATCACCCCGCCCAGGGCCGGCCCGGCGATGGCGCCGGTCTGGAAAGCGATGGACTGGGCCGCGATGGCCGGCGGCAGGGCCTTGCGCCCCACCACCATGGGCAGGAAGGCCTGACTGGCCGGCGCCAGGAAGGCCCGCGCAGCGCCGAACACGGCCGCCACCGCCAACAGCCCCCACAGCGGCGGCGCCCCGTGCAGGGCCAGAGCCAGGAAGGCGGCCGCGCAGGACGCCTCGACCAGGATGGAGATCCACACCGTACGCTTCCTGTCGCGCCGGTCGGCCATGGCGCCGGCCGGCAGGGTGAAGGCCAACAACGGCAGGAACTGACACAGGCCGACCAGGCCCAGATACAGGCTGGCCTCCTCGATCGGATGATCGCGCCGCGCGATCTCATAGACCTGCCACAACAGGGCCGAGGACTGGATCTGGATCGCCAGCACGGCGACCACCCGGCCGAACCACAACAGGCGGAAGTCGCGAATGCCCCAGGGACTGGACGGCCCCTCCGGCGGCCCGGACGACGAGAGGGGTGGAGCGGGCGGCGTGGGAGAGCCGGCGTCGATGGATTCTGTGGTCACGTTCTTCGGGGGTATTTCGGATAGGGCGAACCATCGCGGTGGAAATAGCGGTCCGCGCCCTCGGGCAGGACCATGTCGATATCGGGATAGTCGCAGGCGGTGACGGTCGGGCTGCGCGTGCCGACCTCCAGCAGAACCGCCTCGCGTCCGGAT
>Ga0209643_1002877_pt1 | contig 10082 bp, 6 predicted proteins | sample AutmiccBRH37_all_FD_187383 | JGI IMG/M metagenome (GOLD analysis project Ga0209643, IMG submission 187383) | Deep subsurface microbial communities from Mt. Terri, Switzerland - Autotrophic microbial communities BRH/37_all (SPAdes) (version 2) | ecosystem: Environmental > Aquatic > Deep subsurface... | reverse complement strand
GCCAGCGCCTACGGCAGCCTGAGCTGGCTGCTAGACGAGCGCCAGAGCATCGACCTCGACCTGAGCTATCGTGAGGACGACCGCAAGGGCACCTGGAGCAACTCGGGCTTCGCCTTTCCGACCAACGTTCAGGAAATGGAACGCAGCGCCTTCGGCCTGACCCACAACGGCAGCTGGGACGGCTTCAACTCGCGGGTCCGCTACTACTACGAAGACGTCGACCTGATGGACGACTCCGAGGTCATGACCGACCTGCGCGGCGGCCGCTTCAGCAACGTCAACCAGACCAACCATACGGTCGACGGCCAGGTGACCGCGTTCCTCGGCAACCACCTGCTGACCCTGGGCAGCGAACTGCGCCGCACCGAACTCAGCCACAGCAACAACCTCGGTTCGGAGATAGAGATCGATCAGCAGGCGCTCTACCTGCAGGACGAGTTCTCCCTGGGACAGCTGGATATCACCCTCGGCGCCCGCTGGGATGATCACGAAAGCTACGGCAGCGAATTCAGCCCGCGGGCCTACGGCGTGTACAACCTCAGCGACAGCTGGGTAATAAAGGGCGGCGTGGGCAAGTCGTTCAAGGCGCCGAGCATTGCCCAATCCGATCCCACCTATGTGGAAATCGCCTGCCGTGGCTACTGCGTGACGGTCGGCAACGAGGATCTCAAGCCGGAAACCGCCACCAGCTACGAGCTCGGCACCTTCTACCAGAACGACCGCCTGCAGGCCGGCATCATGTTCTTCCAGACCGACATCGAAGACATGATCAGCACCGAAACGACGCGGCTGATTCGGGTGAACGGCCAGATCGTCGCCGCCGACCCGGTGCTGACCACCTACAACCAGCCCCATGTGCGGATCAAGGGTTACGAGTTGCAGGGCAACTACCTGCTGAGCGACCGCATCGGCCTGCGCGCGAACTACACCTACTCCGACGCCAGGGATCGCGACACCGACGAGCCGATCCGCAACTCGCCGCAGCATATCGCCAACCTGGGTGCCGACTGGCAGGCGCTGCCAAAGCTCGGTCTGAACCTCGATTACCAGTACACCGGCAGCCAGTACCTGTACGACGTGGCGCGTTCCGGGGCGTTCGAGACAGGTGCCTTCCACACCCTGAGCCTCGGTGCCCGCTACCAGGCCACCAAGCAGCTGACACTCAACGGCGGGCTCAACAACCTGACCAACGAGAAGCGCGACGAGGTGGCTCAGGCCGTCGACAACATCCTCATGGGTCGCACGCTGTTCGTCGGTTTCGCCTACGACATCTGACGCCCCGCCCGGCGGCGCGAGCCGCCGGGTTCAACTGGAGACGCGAAGAGAACCATGCCGACTGATCCAACGATGCCAGCGTTGCAGAAGGCCACGCTGATTGCCGGCGGCGGGCTTCTACTCGTGCTGCTGACGCTGTCCCTGGCCACCGGTGCCGGCGTGTATGGTGCCGACGCCGTGTTCGGCTATCTGCTCGGCCAGCCCGACTATCTGGCCGACGACAAGCTGGCCATGGTCGTCGATACCCTGCGGCTGCCGCGCACCCTCGCCGCGCTGGTGGTGGGCGCCAGCCTCGCAATCGCCGCCTCGCTGCTGCAGAGCGCGACACGCAATCCCCTGGCCGAACCCGGCCTGCTCGGTGTCAATGCCGGCGCGGTGCTCGGGCTGGTGATCGGCCTGATCTATTTCGGCGTCGAGTCGACCCGGGGCTACCTGCTCTGGTCCGGCGCCGGCGCCCTGCTGGGCAATCTGCTGGTGCTGGGCGTCGGCCTGATGCTGGGTCAGGCCAGCCCGCTGAAGCTGATTCTTGCTGGAGTGGCGCTCGGCGCGATCTTCGGCGGTCTGGCGAATTTCCTGCTGCTCTCCACGCGGGTGGCGCTGGAGCAGTTCCGCTTCTGGAACCTCGGCTCGCTATCGGCCTCCAGCCTCGATGCGGTCGGCACGGTCAGCCCGCTGGCCGTGCTCGGACTGGCGCTGGCGACGCTGCTCTGCCGTCAGCTGACCCTGATGCAGATGGGCGACAGCCAGGCCCGCGCGCTGGGCATCCATACCGGTTGGGTGCGCCTCGGCGTGCTGGCGGCATCCACCCTGCTCACCGCCTGCGCCATCTCGCTGGCCGGGCCAATCGGCTTTCTCGGTTTTCTCGCCGCCTATTGCGCGCGCCGCATCGAGCCGGTGGCACTGCTGCGGCAACTGCTGTTTTCCACGCTGTTCGGCATGCTCTTCCTGCTCGCCGCCGACGTGCTCTCGCGCTGGCTGCTGCAGCCGTACGAACTGCCGGTCGGCACCCTGCTGGCCGCGCTCGGCGCGCCGGCGCTGATCGCCATCGTGCTGCGCGGCGGCTTTCGTTCCCTGTTGACGGTGAGGTAGCCATGACCTCCATCCCCACACCTTCCGGCGTCTGGACGCTGCGCCTCGGTGGCATCAGCCTGCTGCTGCATCGGCGCAGTTGGTTGATGTTCACCCTGCTCGTACTGGTGCTGCTGGGCTTGACCGTCCTGGCGACCAGCCTCGGCAGCGGCCATCTCGGCGTGCACGACGTCATCGCCACCCTCACCGGAAACGGCAGCAGGCTGCAGGAAATCATGGTCTTCAAGATTCGCCTGCCGCGGGTCGCCGCCGCGATCATCGCCGGGCTGGCCATGGGCATGGCCGGCTGCCTGATCCAGACCCTGGTACGCAACCGCCTGGCGACACCGGACATGATCGGTGTGAACGAGGGCCGCGATCATCGCCGGGCTGGCCATGGGCATGGCCGGCTGCCTGATCCAGACCCTGGTACGCAACCGCCTGGCGACACCGGACATGATCGGTGTGAACGAGGGCGCCTCGCTGGCTGTAGTCGTCTTCGCCCTCTACCTGACCCTCGGCAACTGGCCATGGTGGGCGTCGCCACTCGGAGCCGCACTGGCGGCCGCCGCACTGTTCGCCCTGTGCCGACGTCCCGGCGAGCAGGGCTACCTGTTCATCGTCATCGGCATTGCGCTGTCGGAACTGCTCGGTGCCCTCGGCGACTTCGCCATGTCGACGCAACCCCTCGCTCACCTGGGCAGCATCTACCTGTGGACCATGGGCCACTTCGCCGGTGTCAGCTATCAGACGGTCAAGCCCGTCGCACTGCTGCTGTTGCTGCTCTGCCCGCTGATGGCGCTGGTCAATCGGCCGCTGGCGCTGCTGCGCTTCGGCGACGCCACGGCGCAGAACCTCGGGGTGAAGGTGCCGCTGGTCCAGCTCGGCGTGCTCGCCCTGGCAATCGTGGTGGCCGCGCTGGGTACGGCGATCGGCGGGCCGGTGGTGTTCATCGCCATGGCCGCACCGATCCTCGCCTCCTGGCTGGCCCGCGACAACCTCGCCCCGCTGTGGCTGTCGGCGCTGTGCGGCGCGGTATTGCTGCTCGGCAGCGACACCCTGGTGCGGGTGCTCGCCCAGCCCGAGGAAATCCCCACCGGCATCATGACGCGGCTGCTCGGCGGCATCCTGCTGCTCGGCCTGCTGCTCAAGGACAGACGAGGAGCTGACTGATGACTGCCCTGCGCGCGGAAAACCTGCACTTCGCCTATCAGGACAAGGTCGTGCTCGACGACGTCTCCTTCAGCCTGCCCAGAGGCAAGCTGATCGGCATCGTCGGCCCCAATGGCAGCGGAAAATCCACGCTGCTCAAACTGCTCGCCCGCCAGCTACCGCTGCAACGCGGCACCGTGGAGATCCATGGCAAGCCGCTGCTGGGCTACTCGCTCAAGGCGCTGGCGCGAGAGCTGGCCTTTCTGCCGCAACGGCCGGTGCTGGCCGAAGGCATCCGCGTGGAACAGCTTGTGCAGTACGGCCGCCATCCGCATCAGGGCTGGTTCAACCAGTGGAGCGCGGAAGACGCCCGCCAGGTTGCACGCGCCCGCGAGGTGATGCAGCTCGATGCGATCTGGCAACGCAGCGCCGCCTCGCTCTCGGGTGGCCAGGCGCAACGGGTCTGGCTCGGCATGATCCTTGCGCAGAACACCGACCTGATCCTGCTCGACGAACCCACCAGCGCGCTGGACATCGGCCACCAGGCCGAGGTGATGGAAGCCGTGCACCAGATCGCCGCGGCCGGGCGCACGGTGCTGATCGTGATCCATGACCTCGGCGTGGCCGCCCGTTACTGCGATGAGCTGATCGCCCTGGCCGACGGCCGGGTGCAGGCCATCGGCCCGGCGCGGCAGGTGATGACCAAGGCCCTGGTCGACCGCCTTTACGACACCGACGTCGACATCCTTCCGGCCCCCGGCGACGGCGCGCCGGTGATCGTGCCGCGCCGCCGTACCCGTGCCCTCCAGCAACCCACTCTCAGAGAACACCCCGAAACGGAAGGTATGCAATGACCCTCAAGACCCCACGTCACCTGGCCGCCGCTCTGCTGGCCAGCCTGCTCGCCTTGCCCGCCCTGGCCGATACGCGCCAGGTGAGCGATGCCATGGGCAACACCGTCACCGTGCCGGAAGCGCCGAAGCGGGTGATCACCCTCAGCGAAATCGATCTGGATACCGCACTCGCCCTTGGCGTCACCCCGGTCGGCACCATCAACGGCCGCGGCCAGGCTGCACCGCCGCGCTACCTCGAAGGCAAGCTGCCGGCCGACGTCCCGGTGGTCGGTGATCTGGACAATCCGAATCTGGAAACCCTGCTCGAACTGGAGCCCGATCTGATCCTCACCGGCCCGGTAAAGCCGGAGCAGCTGGCGATCCTCAACGAGATGGCACCGACCGTGATCACCTACCGCTGGGGTCGCCCCTGGCAGGAAACCATGCAGCGCACCGCGCAGATCCTGAACAAGAACGCCGAAGCCAACGCCGTGCTGGACCGCTACCGCGCCCGGGTCGAGCAGGCGCGCGAGCGGCTGAGCACGCATCAGGGCGAAACCCTCAGCATCGTGCGCTGGAATCCCAAGGGCCCCTCGTACATGTTCAAGGACGCCTTCGCCAGCACGGTCATCGAAGACCTCGGCCTCACCCGCCCCGCCCATCAGCAGGACCCCGGCCACACCCACTCGATGGCACTGAGCCTGGAGTCACTGGAACTGCTGGATGCCGACTGGCTGGTGATCGGCACCCTGGCTACCAGCGGCGAGGCGGTCGAGGCCATGCGTCAGGCCGAACAGACCCCGGCGTTCGGCCAGCTCTCGGCGCTGCAGAGCAAACGCTTCGGCGCTGTCGACGGCTCGCTGTGGACATCCGTCGGCGGTCCGCTGGCGGCGCTGCAGGTGATCGAGGACGTCGAGCGCTTGCTCGGCAAGGCCGATGCAGAGCCGGTCACAAGGGACTGACTCGACCCAGCGTCAGGCCGAAAACAGCAGCGCCTTGAGCCCGCTCTCGGGGCTGATGTCGGGAAACTCCGGCGGGTTTTCCAGGCGCTGCTCGAAGCGCAGCTGCGGCGCCTCGGCAGCCATGCCCTGGATCAGGAAGTCCGCGCCGATGTCCGGGTCATTCACGCAGGCCAGCACCTGGCCGCCGCCAGTCAGCAGTTCCGGCAGCTTGCGCAGGATCTTCTGGTAGTCGCGGGTCAGGGCGAAGCTACCCTTCTGGAAGGAAGGCGGGTCGATGATGATCAGGTCGTACGGCCCGAGCTTGCGCACCTTGCCCCAAGATTTAAACAGCTCGTGGCCGAGAAAGCTGACCCTGCTGAGATCGTGGCCATTGAGGCGATGGTTCTCCCGCCCTCGGGTCAGGGCGGCACTGGCCATGTCCAGATTGACCACGTGCTCGGCGCCACCGGCGATCGCCGCGACGGAAAAGCCGCAGGTGTAGGCGAACAGGTTGAGCACCCGCTTGCCCTGCGCATTTTCCTGCACCCACTGCCGGCCGTAGCGCATATCGAGAAACAGGCCGTTGTTCTGCTTGCGCCCGAGATCGAGCTTGTAGCGCAGACCGTTCTCGCTGATCAGCCACTCCGCGGGCACATCGCCCAGCAACGCCTCGGTCGGTGCATCCGGCAGATAGCGATGCTGCAGCAGCAAGCGCTGTGCCTGGCTCTGCTTCCAGGCCGGGGTCTCAGTCAGCGCCATGAGCATCTGCTCTAGCGCCTCCCGCTCCGCCTCGCCCGGATCACGGAACAGCGCCACCAGCACCAAGCCCTGCAGCCAGTCGACGGTTAGCTGTTCGAGCCCCGGATAGCAGCGGCCGCGACCATGGAACAGTCGTCGCGTCTCGCCGGGCACGTTGGCCAACGCGTCGAGCAGGTGATTTTGCAGGGTGGCGAGGGGTTCGGGTGTCATGGGCGGGCATCGTCGGCAGCGTGGCCGCGCATTCTAAACGCAGCCGCCGCCGACGCCAGGCTTCAGATATCCAGGCAGATCTTGCCGAAGTGCTGGTTGGTTTCCTGGTAGCGGAACGCCTCGACGATATCGTCCACCGCGAAGTGCTTGTCGATGACCGGACGGATGCCGTTGGCATCGATGGCGCGGATCATCTCTTGCTGCTGCGCGCGGCTGCCCACCAGCACACCCTGCAGACGCAACTGGCGCACAAGGGCCGGTACCAGCGGCAGCTCGCCGGCAACGCCAGTGAGGATGCCGATCACCGAGATATGCCCACCGATGCGCGCCGCCACCATCGACTGCTCCAGCGTCGCCGGCCCACCGACTTCGATCACATGGTCGACGCCGCGGCCGTCGGTCATCTTGCGCACCGTCTCGCCCCAGGCCGGCGTGCTGCGGTAGTTGATCAGGTGATCGGCGCCCATCTCGCGCAAGCGCTCCAGCTTGGCATCGCTGGACGAGGTGGCGATGACCGTGGCACCGGCCATCTTGGCGAACTGCAGGGCAAAGATGGAAACGCCGCCGGTGCCTTGGATCAGCACGCTGTCGCCGGGTTTGAGCTTGCCGTCGGCCATAAGCGCACGCCAGGCAGTGAGGCCGGCGGTGGTCAGGGTAGACGCCTCGGCATGGCTGTAGCCCTTGGGTGCATGGGTGAACGAGGTGGCGCGGGCGGTGACCATTTCCCGTGCATAACCATCGACGCCATCGCCCGGCACCGTGGCGAAACCCTCGATCAGCGGCTCACCGGCCAGCCAGTCGGGGAAGAAGGTACTGACCACCGCATCGCCGACCACAAATTCGGTCACGCCTGCACCCACCGCCACCACTTCACCGGCACCATCGACCATGGGAATGCGCGGCTCGCTCGGCCCCCACATGCCGCTGACCACCGCGAAGTCGTGATAGTTGAGCGAGTTCGCGCGCAGGCGCACGCTGATCTCGCCGGCGCCGGGCGTGGCGGCCTCGCTGGTGCCGACGACGACCCGGTCGTAGCCGCCACCGGGCTGCACGAATATGGCTTTATGGCTCATGGCGTTCTCCTCTGCTAATGGAATGACCTGCATGGGAGCGGACGGCAACGACATCGTTCTACCTGCCAAAGCCTGCTGCGCATCGCTGCACGAGCGCCGCTCGAATGCGCCACAGCATAGCCAATCCGCCATCGACGTGGCTGCCGCGAACTTACGTCCTTTAGTACCGTCGAAAGCGCGTCCGCCAATACCTACGGCTTGCTTGCAACCTGCCGTACACGATGATCCAGTGCCGTCCCGGAACCGCAATCTCATGCTCGAGCTTCGCCATCGCCCCCAACAGCTGACTACTCCACGCCTGCGCACAGCCATCGCCGTAGCCCTGCTGACCATCACCGCGCCTGCCCTGGCCGCCCTGTCGGACAGCGAAATGGCTGCCCGCGACGCCGGGAACAAGCGCCTGACCGCTGAGCTCATGGCCAAGCCGAACGACCTGACGCAGCCGCTGGAGAGCAAGTACAACCACGTCATCACCTACGGCCAGTCGCTGGCATCGGCGGCCGAAGGCTGGCCGGCGCTGTCCGTCGCGCCGCGTTACGACAACCTGATGCTCGGCGATTCCCCGCGATCGGCCGCCTTCAGCGGTGCAACGTTCAAACCGGTCGGTGACGCCGCGTTCACACCGCTGCGCGCCGTGGTGCAGCAGAAGAGCAATGCGGCGGTGCTGCTAGACGCGGAAAAGGTCGCCAAACTCGACCCGAAGGCGCAGGAGGAAGGCGAATCTGTGGAAGTCGGCGCGCTGAACATGGCGCGGCGGCTGTATCTGCATCACTTGGGTCGTGACACCGACCCCGATCACCTGCTCGTCGCCAGCAACGCGTCGACCTCCGGCCGCTCCGTCGCACAGCTGTCGAAAAGCGGCGGCACCAACGAGTATCGCCGTGTGACCCAGGCCGTCGACCAGGCCAAGGCACTGGCCGACGCGCAGCAGGCCAGTTACAGCATCAGCGCGTTCTTCTGGCTGCAGGGCGAGTTCGACTATTCCCACACCAACGGCGGCAAGAACGACAAGGATTACTACAAGGCCAAACTGCGCCAGCTGCGTGACGACCTCTACGCCGACACCGCCAAGGCCATCGCCGGGCAGGAAAAGATGCCCGCCTTCTTCAGCTACCAGACCGACGCCAAATCCTCGGTCAAGGACGGTTCGCTCGCGGTCGGCATGGCGCAATGGGAACTGGCCCAGGAAGAACCCGGCTGGTACCTGGTCGGCCCGGTCTACCCCTACACCGACAAGGGCGTGCACCTGTCGGCGAACGGCTATCGCTGGTTCGGCCAAATGCTCGGCAAGGTCTACCATCGCGTCGTCATCGAGCGTAAGGGCTGGACCCCGCTCGCACCGCGCCAGGCCACGGCGAACGGCCGCGACGTGTTGATCGACTACCACGTGCCGCACCCGCCATTGGCGTTCGACCAGCCGTACCTCGGCCACCAGGCCCGCGACGTGAAGAACAAGGGTTTCGTGCTGCGTGACGACAACGGCGAAGTGCCCATCGAAGCCGTCGACATTGTCGCCGACACCGTCGTGCGCCTGCGCGCCGGTCGCGACCTCAGCGGCCAGCCACGCATCAGCTACGCCAGCCACCAGGTCGGCGGCGCCGGCCAGCTACGCGACAGCGACCCGATGCGCGCCGACGCCACCTACGAATACCTGCCCGACCTCATGCCTGCCGAGGCCAACATCAAGGCACTGGTGCACCAGCCCTACCCGCTGCACAACTGGAGCATCGCCTTCGATATCGCCGCTGAAAAAGCCTCGCCGGCGGAACAGCCGGTCAGCGAGTAGAGCCCTGGCGCCGGTCATACCGGCGCTTCGATCCCCAGCACGCGCATGCGCCGGTACACCGTCGGGCGCGACACGCCTAGTTCCCTCGCGACGGCGCTGACGTTCCAGCGATGCCGGCGCAGCTGGTCGCGCAGTGCCGACGCCGACTCGGGTTCGGACGGGGCCGACGACTGACGACAGCGCGCCAGAATCGGTGGCAGGCACTCGTCCGGCAGATCCTGCACGGTGATCTCATCACCCTCACAGGTCGCCAGTGCGTACTGCAATACGTTGCGCAGCTCGCGGATGTTGCCCGGCCAGGGATAGGCCAGCAGCGCACTCATGGCATCGCCACGCAGGTGCGGATTGCCCGGCCGGCCCTCGGCGAGTTCGGCGAACACCCGCTCGATGAGAAAGCCCTTGTCGGCGCGCTCGCGCAGCGGAGGCAGCTTCAGCGACGCGCCGTTCAGGCGGTAGAACAGGTCCTCGCGAAACGCCCCGCTCTCGACCATCTGCCGCAGGTCGCGGTGGCTGGCGGCCACCACGCGGATATCCACCTTCACCGGTTTCTCGGCACCCAGCGGCATCACTTCCTGCTCGGCCAGCACCCGTAATAGCCGGGTCTGCAAGTGCAGCGGCATGTCGCCGATTTCATCGAGGAACAGCGTGCCGCCGTCGGCCTGCTGGATCAGCCCGCGCATGCCCTTGCTACGGGCGCCGGTAAAGGTGCCAGGGGCGTAGCCGAACAGCTCGCTTTCGATCAGCGACTCGGGCATGGCGCCGCAGTTGATCGCCACGAAAGGTTTGCTGCGCCGGCAACCGCTTTCGTGCAGCGCCTTGGCCAGGCGTTCCTTGCCGGTGCCGGTCTCGCCATTGAGCAGAACGTTCAGCGGCTCGCTGCATAGACGTTTGGCGCGGGCCAGCATCTTGCGCATCACCGGGTCATCGTCGGCCAGGGCATCGAGCGCGGCATGCCCACCGGGCGCGCTGCGTTCGGCCGGCTCCG
>Ga0209643_1002875_pt1 | contig 10086 bp, 8 predicted proteins | sample AutmiccBRH37_all_FD_187383 | JGI IMG/M metagenome (GOLD analysis project Ga0209643, IMG submission 187383) | Deep subsurface microbial communities from Mt. Terri, Switzerland - Autotrophic microbial communities BRH/37_all (SPAdes) (version 2) | ecosystem: Environmental > Aquatic > Deep subsurface... | reverse complement strand
TATTTTCCACCATAAAAGTTCTTTACTGCGGGACGGCTAAGCCGCTGATATTTCTTGGATGAACATCCGACATGAAACTGAAGATCGTTACTCATGACGCCTGAGCAGTTTTAGACGCCCTAAGAATCATACAACAAAGTATGTTACTATCTAGCGCTCTCTGTTCTTGTCGCCGACCCACCAGGACGAACGCCACCACAGGAGTTCCAGAATCGCCCGTTCCCGGCCATCGAATGGGCCGCCGCCATTGGGGCATCGAGAACCGCAACCATTATGTCCGTGATGTCTCATACGGCGAGAACAAAAGCCGCATCGGCGACAACCCCGGCATCGTGGCCCAAGCTCGCAGCTTCGCCCTCAACATCCTACGCAAAAACCGCGTCACCAACGTGGCGCAGGATATCTGGAAGGGGCGCTCTCAACCTCGATCACTTCCTGGCCTACAAGGCGATTTGATAGCGTTGAGCAGCCCTGGGAGTTGGAGCCTCCGGCAAACCAGGGGCGGTTCACTGTGGGTTCACGCCGTTCAGCTTGGCGGTCTCGATCAGGGTGTAGATCACGGCGGCGCGGTGGAATTGGGCCGGAAGCGGAAGGGCAGGTTTCGGCACACTGAATGGGGTAGATGCCGATACCAGTACAAATTCTGATCATTTTGGGGTATGCACATTTGTGGTAGTGACGGAATAGGCTAGGCAATCGCAATGAAGTGGCTGGTTCACCATATCGAGGCGCCAATAGCCTCTCGTGTTGCCGCAGCCTTCGGCATCAAAGCATGAGAAGAGTCTGCATCGCCGTAGGCGTCTCGCGTGCAGAGGGACTCGCTCCACTTCGCGCGGCAGCGACCGCCGCCGAGGAAGTAGGGCAATGGGCGGAGTCCACTGGCTTCGCCCGCAAGGAGGACATCTGCGTCCTCACCGACCGGACGGAACCAGTTACGATCAATCGCATTAAGCAAGCCTTTCAGCAATTGCTTCCAATGGGGAAACAGACCGACGCACTGCTTCTCCATTTCGCGGGGCACGGCCTGCGCGAGGACAATACCCGTACCTTATGGCTCCCCACGGATTGGCGGACAGAGCTGCGAGCGATTGCGGTCGAGCGCCTTAAGAACCGGCTTTCCGATTTCGGTATCGCCAATGTCACCATCATCTCCGACGCCTGCAAGGCGCTGGCGAACGACAAGGACACCTCCGATCTGACACCAGATGGCGTTTTGGGCGCAGGCACCAGCGCTGGGAAAAGACCCGTTTTCGATCGCTACGATGCCGTCCATGACGTGGAAGCGGCCTTCATGATCCCAGGGCCGACCCCGGCTGAATCGCGATGCCTTTTCTCCGGCGCGCTGATTGAAGCTCTGTGGGGGGCGACCACGGCACTCGACCCGCACCATCCAGGCAAGGTGACACCGGGCTCGCTTGCCGATTATCTCTGCTCACGCGTCAGCGAGCTATGCACGACCTACCAGTTGAACTGCGAGCCCCAGTGCCTTCCCGGTCGACCACCGGATCATCTCATTTATTTTGATCAGGCGCAGGTGAATGCTGATCTCGTCTCGCCTCTGCCAGCTTGGCCCGAGCCGCCGGATGCCGTTGGCACCACGTCCCCGCCGCGTGTCGTGAAAAAGGATGCTTTCGATCAAGTTGAAGGTGACACTGAGCCGGTAATTTGGCTAAGAGGCTTGGCGCGCGCCAATCTTGAGCGAAGCCGTGTCGACCAAGCCAAGGCTATGCGGCGAAAGGCGGCTTCCACCGCATTTAATGTCGATCGGGTGCCGTACTCCAACGAGGCGAACCTGCTGTTCGGTGGCGGGCTAGCCACGGCGATATGGTCGACCCGACCGATACGCCGCGTTGCTGATGACCGATGGCTCGTCGATCTACGGGGAGGCGCTCAGCAGGTAGTTGCAGAATATGATGACGGCGTGTTCGTCCCTATCCTGGTTTACCGCCATTTAACAACTATCGCTGCCCGCGACGGGCGCGGCACAAATGGCTGGCTTGTTTCGCCCGGCGCCGACCACCGGTTGATGTACGATGAAATTGAAATCCTGTTGAGGATGCAGTCGGGCGACCTGCCGCCTTCCGAAGTGGACAACCTCGTAGCGCGATTGCGGACGGGCAAGCACATCAACCCCATGATCGGCGCCATCTGTGCCTACCTGTACGACTATGTCGGAGACCTCGATAGTATCCGCCGAATGGCGTTCTTCTATACTAGGTACGGACAGCCCATTCCGTATGATATAGTGCTCATGGGGGAACTGCGAATCCACACCCGTCAGGATTCGAACAACTTTGCTCACGTTCCCCCAGTCGAGCCGCGGCCATTCCCCGCGAACCCTCATCTTCCAGATTTCGTCACGCGCGCAACCCCTGCGGCGCGCGGTAAAATCGGCGGCGCTTGCCCGTGGTTGCGGAAGGGATGGGACTTTGTCGATGCGCTGACTGATCGTGAGAAGCCGCTCGCTTACAGCCTCGCCGACATTCGCAAGCATCTTCTACCCGAGACCTTCACATCTCTTAACCAAGACGGCGGCCGGATGCTGACTGAACTTTGGGGAATGAAGCGATGGTAACAAAACTTGTACTGATTCATGGCATTGCGCAGCAGGACTATACTGAAGAGCAGTTGCTCGGCATTTGGACTGATCATCTGCTTGACAATGGCCTTGATGCGGAAAAGCTCCATTCAACCTCGCCGCAGATGGCCTATTATGGTGACCACCTTTACAAGTGGGCGAAAGGCGGGCCGCAGGGTGCCGTCGCCATGGGACCAACGGTACCAGATGCCGAAATCGACTTTCTTTCAAAGGCGCTCGATGAAATCGCCAGGGCCAATGCCTTCGACGAGGATGAAATCGAGACACTCGCGTCTCAGGCCGCGATCGCCGAGGGCGCCAAAGCGATTGGACAAAGTAGCTGGGTCGGGCGCCGCGCCGTCGCCATCGTCAGCCTGCTCGAGCGCATCTCGCCGCTACGCGGACGTATGGCCGCCAAGGTCATAAGGCAAGCCTATGTCTATCTCGCCAACAAGAATGCACGTGCCGATATCGCCAATCTTGTCCGTCCACGCCTTGGCACGGGCAATACCGTGATCATCGCGCATTCGCTCGGAACGGTCGTAGCTTTCAACCTTCTGCGCGATTTGGCCGCCAAGGGGGCGGATATCCAGGTTCCCTTGTTCGTGACAGTCGGCTCGCCGCTCGCCATCACTGAGGTCCAGCGATGGGTTGGAGGCACATTCGCGGTGCCATCCAACGTCAAGACATGGATGAATTTTTACGACAAGGGCGATCCCGTTACGTTGGGGCGCCCACTTGGATCAAATTTCGCCAATGGCATTGTCGATACGATCGTCAACAACAACACGAGCAATAGCCACAGCATCGGAGGCTATCTGGATGACAAGGCCCTCATCGACTCGCTTAATGTTGTCCTTTGAGAACAGAGATGTGCCCGGTCTTGCGGAAATTGCCGCATCTTGACCAACCAAGCTCCGGCAGGGCGAGGTCCACGATATTGGCGCTCACTGATTGACGTACGGCGAATTGTGTACAAACCTAGTTTCAACAATTAATTTCAGGCGACTACCGATATGAGCGAAGAAATACTCCTGCAGTTTCTGGAAATCGGCGTCGTCAATGTCGGTTCCGATGACAGCAAGCTTGAGAAGCTGCGTGACACAGCGAAGGACTTGGCAGCGTCCCTCAAGAAGGCACCTGCGAAAACCGTCAGGTGGACCTTAGTCGCCGTTGATCCCGAGGTATCTGCCGACGATCCGGTGATTTCGGATACCTGGGCAACCCTGAAGAAGAACTGGGCAACGGTTGCCAACAGCTACCAGAGCATACCCATCTCTCTTCTGCGCGCCACCTTGCTCGATGCCCTGGTGCAGGCGGCGTCCACGGACGAGGCAATCGCCGTGGCATTTACGAACAGTGCGCGCAACATGTTGCCACACATGCCGCTTGGAAGCGAGGGGCCGGTCTGGCTGAAGGCCATCGAGCAGATAGAGGATCTGGTAGACGCCCGAGCTGAAGCAGAATGGATGACGCCCGAGCTTATCAAGCTTGCCTCAATGCATTATGAGGCGCCTGCTGACATCAGCATCGGCGGGAAAACTTTGGTCACCAACCGTGACGTGCTGAAATCGCAAATACTCGCCGCGGCGGGACCTAATGGCGACGATCCCAACCCCTACGTGGCGAGTCAACAATTCCAATCCTGGTCCAAGGAATTCGGGACTCGCATGACAACCGCCGTGGCGGACAGCATCGACGCGGTCGCTAAGGCGAACAAGATCGCCCCTGTGGATCTTTCGCCCCCCTTGCAGCAGCTTGCCTCCACCGTCGAAGACTATGTGAGCGAGGCGCTCAAGGCGTTCAGTGGCGCCACTGCAGGCCTCCAACGGCGAACCAATCTCCTTTGGTGGAAGGAGGCGCTATACTCTTCGAGCACAAGAACAAGCTACCGCGCGATGGATCCGTTCACCGCAGCCTCGGTCATGGCGCTCGATCTGTTTGTCCAGGTGCCCATCTTCTCGCCCGCGAGCGTCTCGGCGTTCCTTAATGAGGCGATCCTGCTACTGCCCAAGGCATCCTCGTCAGACGCCCTCGACCTACCCGTGATTGTCGAGGGCCTCCTGCGAGATCCGCTGACCGCGTCGCTCCGCGAGGCGGCTCAAAAGCTCGAGCCCTCTTGGGAAGGACGAGGGCCATTGCTCGCAATTCTGGGCCATCTATCGCACGAAACGCTGGGCGGCCTTTCCTTTCGAAAAGCGACCGGCTTTGACAATCAGGTCCGCATGCGGCCTGACGTTTGGGGTGCACATATCTTCCGGGAATTGCAGGCCGCCCGTGCGATCCAGCCCAATGCCGCCAAACGCAGTCGAAGCAAAGGCTGAGTCATGGACGGATGCTCCGAGGGAACATGCTTTGCACCCGATACGGCCTGCGCGCTTGGCAATCCCAATCATCGCACATGTCTCCGCTGGAAGGGCGGCAACGAGGTGCCGTCGGCCGGTCCGGGAGATGACGAGCAGGTTCTCCTGCCTTGGACGGGACAGACTTTAGGGCTTGCGGACCTAAGCTTCATCACTGGCCGGGGGAAGCCTCTTGTCGTCGCTATTGCGGGACCAGAAAGCGCGGGGAAAACCACCGTGTTGGCAAGCTGGTATCTGTTGATGGGCCGCGGCAGGCTTCTGGGAGCCGACGCTAAGTTCAGTGGCTCATATTCGCTCGCCGGATGGGAGGGGATTGCTGCCTCGCTTTGTTGGGGCCCCGGCCACCCCCCAAGCTTTCCGGCCCATACCAGCAGCCGTGACGCGCGCGCACCGGGCCTCCTTCATATGACAGTTCGCGTAAGCCCGGAACGAACGCGCGACCTTCTCTTCGCCGACGCACCCGGTGCCTGGTTTCAGAAGTGGGCGGTAAACGCCGATGCCCCTGAAGCCGAAGGCGCCCGCTGGCTGGCGCGACACGCCGATGTCTTTCTTATTGCGGCGGACCGGGAGGCTCTAGCCGGTCCGAAGCTCGGCCAGGCCCGCAACAGCTTCCAGCTTCTCGCCAAGCGTATCGCCGCCGAGCGCCGGAACCGGCCGGTGGCGCTTCTTTGGACCAAGGGCGACGTCGCGGTAGATCCGGCAATGGAAGCGGTCATCCGTTCGGCCGTCCTGGAGGAAATGCCCGACGCCGAACAATTCACCACGAGCGTCTTTAGCGCGGACGGCGAGGGCGAAGCGGCGGATGGCTTTGTCTCGGTCTTCCAGTGGCTCTTGCACGCTCGCCGGTCCGGGGCGCGCGGCATCCGCGAACCTGGCACCACCACAGATCCTCTGTTTCTTCTTGGGCGGAGGTAGGACAATGCCCTCACTGCAGCGTTCCGTGCTCCTGCTTGGCGAATCCAATGTCGGTAAAACCCATTATGGCGCCCAGCTCCTCAAGCGCCTGATCGTGGGTCGTTCCTCCCTCAAGATGGATGGCCAAGCCACCAACCTTAGGCCGTTCGAGCAGGCGATGGAGAGCCTCGCAGACGGCTGCGCAACGGGCCACACTCCCGCGGGCGCATATGAAGAAAGCGTCTGGCCGGTCGTCGATGAACAGGGCCAACAAGCGCAGCTCATCTGGCCCGACTATGGCGGTGAGCAGATCAAGAATCTCATTTCCGATCATCGGATCGCGGCGCCTTGGCGTGATCGGGTCGATGCGGCAACAGACTGGATCCTCCTCGTGCGCCTTCACATTCTTAAAGGCGACGTGGATATTTTCTCGCGGCCCCTGGCGGATCTCGGGAAGACGGCAGCCGCGTCGGCATCGCACCGCCCCTCCGATCAGGCGCGACTCATCGAGCTGCTACAGATGCTACTCCATATCAGTCCGGCATCACGCGACCAGCCAATCGACCTTCCATCCTTGACGATCCTTCTAAGCTGCTGGGACGAAGTGGAATCGAAGATGGAACCGCACGCGGCCTTGAGAGCCAGCCTGCCCATGTTCTGCGACTTCGTAGAAAGCGTCTGGGCACACCCCGTGATCATGGGCTTGTCGGCCCTGGAACGGTCGCTGGCCCAAGATAAGTCTGATCAGGACTACGCCATCCGCGGTCCGGAGGCCTTCGGATATATCATCCGGCCGGACGGTACGAGCGACCCTGACATCACGTGGCCCATCACCAACCTTCTTTCAGCAGCCTGAATCACGATGAGGGTCGATTGCGCCGTCTACGGAGAGGTCAACAACGGCCATGCGCTACGCGCTGCAAGCTCCGACACTGACTTTGCTCGAAGCATATCAGGCCGTTTTGATCTCCCTTCCACGCCGCCGCCCGGCGTTTCTTGGTCGCCGTCTATCAGCGGATTTCCCGCCCATGGCCGATATGTGCTCGGTCGAACTTTTCTCGACACCAGTGCACCGCGCGGAAATATGGTGCGTGCCCATGTGCTCTTCGTCCAGCTCGACGATATCCAGCATTTCCGCTCGCTCTCTCGCCTCATCGACCGGCTCGCCTCGCGGATTGAGGACATACCCGATCCCTCGCGCTTCGAGCTAGAAGACGATGCCGAGGAAACGGCTTGTGCCGGGATTGAGGACCTTGTCGCCCTCCTTGTTGCGCGCACGCGTAGGCCGATCGTGCAGTTGGGAAACGAGGGTATGGAGCAGCATGTCGCCGCGCTTTGGCACTCGCTCTGGCCAAGCATGCGCCGGACATTCGCCTTCCGCATGAGCTTCGGGCCCGACGATATCGTGGACAATCCTGCTCCCGCAATTGTCTGCACGCCGCCTTCGCTGGTCGCCCGGTGGCATGGCTACCCTATCGTCGGTCAGGCGAGCGCGGAAGTGACGTCGGCCGCCAAGATCCTCGCGGGCGAAACCGATAAACGTCCGGTCGCGGACTTCGCCGCTCGTTTAGGGTATGGCGACATCACGCTCCTGTCTTTCCCAAGGCTGGTCCAGGCGTACGATCTGGTAGCGGCGGGGCCGAGTTTCGATACGCTCGCACCCGGCATGCGACTGGTCAACTTCCTCTCGGCAGCGCCGGAAACGGGCAGGACTTTCAAAGCTGAATTGGTCAGCCTTTTTGCCGATTTGATCGCCACCGCCACGCCAGAGCAGATCATGAGCCTGCGCAACTTCTCCCTGCCGGCTTTTCCTCTTCAATCGGTTTGGAACGCGACGGCAGGCTGGATGGAGGCGCACAAACTGAGCGGCGGGTCGCTAGATGACCTCGTCCCGATCATCTCGACTAGCCATGCCCCGGACGAAGCCATTGCTGAATGGCGATGCGCAATCGTGCAAGGGGGACGTGCTTTGGCTGCGCGCAAACCCAAGGAGTATGCCCGCGCCTTTTGGACATGGCTCACGTGCCGTCCTGACCTTCTTCCCGCGATTCTCAACCTGACGCCCTCGAGGTCTGACCTTGAGCCCGCTCTCCTGGGCGAGATCCCTGAAAAATTGGAGTTCGACAGCGGCGCACTTCGTGCCGAGTTGGCTGCACGCAACTGGCTCACCCTTCATGGTGCCACACTTGCGGTAAGCTTGCCGCCCCCCGATGCGATACGCGCACAACTTAGCATCGACACGGCGCCGGCCTTTGTCGATGGACTAAAAGCTGCTCTTGCGCAAGCAAAGCCGTCAGAGCGCGTGGCGATTGCCGCGCACCATGATGACGCGCGTCTTGACGCGATAGCTGGCGCGGAAATTGCCGCCAATCATCGGCTGCTGCACACGATGGACATGAACGCCAAGTCCACGCAGCGGCTTTGGGCCGCCGCCATCGAGAACGACCCCAAGAGCTGGCAAGCTCCGGTTGCCCCCCAGATCAGCCGGAACGCCGTACTTATAAACCATTTTGATGGCGGTCCTGCCTTTACGCCACTTATCGAGGCCCTTGCCAAAACGCCGTTGGCCGATTTGAGCGATTTCCACCGCCGGGCAGAGTTATGGGATCGCCCCGACGCTCCCGAGGCGTTCCTCGGCGCCACGGCCAAGGGATGGCTCGCACGCGCAGGCGCGGGAAACGCCGAGCCACTTGATCCACGGCTCGCGCGTGCCGTCCTTGAACCACAGCATCTTGATCCCAGCCTGGGAGGCGATTTGGGTGCGGCGCTCAATATCATCGCATCGCTTGAGAACCTCTCCGAGGACCGCGTCCTTCAATGGTTCAACGCGCCCCCTGCTTCAGCATCTTCTTTCACTCATCTTCAGGCGGAACAGCTGGGGAGTATTATCCTGAAGCGTCGCTGGTTGACGTTACTGAATCGCGTGGTGGATCGCGCCCACGCTCAGCCTGCTCTTAAGGCGACCGTGCGGATATGCGCCGCGATGCTCCCGACGTACTCGCGTTGGCTGCTAAATCTAAGCCCCGTGAGCGCCGACGAGAAATGGGATGGGCTAGCTGCACTTGCAGCCGAGCTCTACCCAGAGGGCCCCGAGCAGCGCGACCTCTGGGAGCGATCCGGGGGAAAGGATTCCGATCTCCTGCGGCGGGTGACCGGTGCGGAAATGTGGCGTAGTGCGTTGCGCCTCGTTCGCAACGGCAGTGGTCCCAGCGTGAAAAGGCTGCTCGCAGAGATGCGAACGGATTATGGAAACAATCCTGATCTTCGAATTATTGCAGCAGATCAGGATATTACGTCCGGCACTCGCCGTTTGTGGGGGTGGGGGTGGCCATGACCACTTCTTCTTTCCCCCACGCCCATGCACTGCTCGTTGCAATCGCGGACTATAATGAGGCCCGCCGGCTGCCACAGGCCGTGATTCATGATGCCCAGGATGTTGCAGCGCTTCTGCGCTCGCCAGCGGCGTGCGGCTATGACCCGGCAAAGGTGCACGTTCTGCTGAACGCCGAAGCCACAAGGACCGCGATTCTCGCCGAGCTCGATCGTCTCGCCCAGGAGGTCGTACCCAGCGATACGGTGTGTATCTATTTTTCGTGCCATGGCTGGCGACATAGGGACAGCGAGGACAGCTCTCTTTTGCCAGTGGACGCCACGCGTGCCGACTTAGACCAAAGCGCCATCCCGGCCCCGCTCTTATCTCATAAACTCCACGCGATCAAGGCGGCGCGGCTGATGGTTTTCATTGATGCATGCCATGCTGGCGGTGCTGGAACCATCAAGGATGGGTTCGGCGGGGAAGAGGAAAACCAGGGATTCTCCTCGAAGTCGGTCGACATCCTGGCAGCCGGTGGCGGTCGCGCGATCATCGCCTCATCTCGCGCCGAGGAAACCTCGCTTATCATGCCCGGTGCGCGAAATAGCGCCTTCACGACCGCACTGATCGAAGGGCTTAAAGGCGCAGCCGACTTCCACCGCGAGGGCACTGTCAAGTTGTTCAGCCTCCACGAATATATTTCCGACCGAGTACCTGCGCTGACGACCGAGCGCCAACACCCCGTCTTACGTACCAAGCTTGAGAAAAACTTCCCGATCGCCCTCAGTCCGGGAAGTTACGTGGCCTCGAAAGAGGTGGCCCCGTTTGTTCGGACAGTTTGGCGGCTGAGTTAAGCTGGTCCCCAGGTCATTGTCATGCCGCCAGCGCGGTGATCGGCACCGTCTCCGAGGCATGCCCCGGAGACGGTGCCGGCGCGA
>Ga0209643_1002870_pt1 | contig 10097 bp, 17 predicted proteins | sample AutmiccBRH37_all_FD_187383 | JGI IMG/M metagenome (GOLD analysis project Ga0209643, IMG submission 187383) | Deep subsurface microbial communities from Mt. Terri, Switzerland - Autotrophic microbial communities BRH/37_all (SPAdes) (version 2) | ecosystem: Environmental > Aquatic > Deep... | reverse complement strand
GGCGGGGAGGTTGAGGTCACTTGCCATACTGCGTGCTTACGTGGTCAGAAGGGTAGCGAACGAGAGCGCGGAGGCAATGAAGGACGAAACCATTAGAGCCGCTCCGATGCTGGTCTTCTTGAGGGAAAAGCAGATCCACGCGCCGACCAGCATGATCGCCAGGGAGAGATAGCCGATACCCTGTAGTTGCGCCGCGTGCCCCAGATAGTGGATAGGGCGGCCATACTTGGGTGCATCCCAAGAATCCTGGGTCGTGAAAGCGTCGATGCCTCTGAGCGCAAGAACTGTAGCAGGCGCTCCTAGAACGGCTGCCTCGATCAGTGTCTTGTTGGTTTTCGCCATTACCCGGTATCCTCTAGCTGACGCTTTCATGGTGTGCTTCTAACTCCGTCAGCCGTGCATCTTTTGGAGAAGAAAATCGCGAAACTGGACCGCCTCTGCCGGCAGCGGGCCGAACCAGCGTCTGAGGACGGGTTCCGGCATCCAGCGCAGCGGCAGGCCCATTCCGGTAGCCATGATGAGCCCGATGGCGAGGATTGGCAGCAGGATCAGCAGGTAGATGGCGGAACCCAATCCGATCGTCGGCTCGAGGTACGGGGCGGCGAACCCCAGCGGCAAGACAATGAGCAGGGGGAAGATTGTGATCTTGCGAATGAGCGCGTCCCATTGCTCGATGCGTTGTTCAATCAGCGCCTGATAGGTGACGCAGACTTCGCGGCCGCCTCCCCATTCGTAGAAGCTCCAATCCGGGGAAGTGTCGGAGACTTCGGTTTCGGTCTCGTCGAGTGTGGGTGGCGCCGTCTCGGCTTGTTCGAGCGCGGAAATGAGGGGTGTCAGGCTGTAGCGATCGCCGAATATGTGGGTGTCGAGAGTAACCAGGTCGTCGGTAATGGTCTGGATCTTCTCGATCGAAAAGGCGGTTCCGGGTGTGGAGAGCGCGGCGACCTCTATAATCGCCGGCGCGCGTTGGACAAACTGCTCGAGGTTGTCGCTGAAGGGGCCGGTTTCCATGGCGGCCCGGTGGTGGCTGCGTAGCCGCTGCGTGAAGATGTCGGCGATCAGGGCCTTGACGGCGCGTTGCTCGTCGCCAGCGTCGAGCAGCTTCGACACGTGTGGCGACATCTCGTAGCCATGGGAGGACGAAGGCGCGGAGGTCATGATTTGCGGATCGGTTCGATGGTGGCGCCGTCGGCGCGCAGCTGCGTCCAGCGCGGATTGGCGGTCCAGACAACCAGGCCCTTCTCGATGGCAGTGGCGATGCTTGCACAGTCGGCAAGCGTCATTCCGAGATGGCGGGCTTCGGGGAGAAGCGTGCCGGCGATCTCGGCCGCGGTTTCGGTGAAGGGCAACACGCGCAACCCGAAATCCTCGATTGTCGCTTTGATGATTTCCGGCGGGATCTCGCGCAGGGTGAGTACCGCGATCAACTCGGTGAGCGACGTGCTGCAGATCGCGGCGCCGGCGAGCACCTGGTCCTCGTCAACGTCATGCGGTTCACCTAGGACGAAGGCTAGGACGGCCGAGGTGTCCAATAGACCATTAGCCATGCGCCGCGCCCTCCGCGTCCAACGACACGAGATCATCCACCAGAGGCGTGCCCGGGTCGAGGTACGGGGCCAATCTGGAGCGGATGCGTTCAAGCGTCTTGGATGGCTTGCGCACCGAAAGGCATCCGTCCTGCAGTTCGAGATTAAGCGTATCGCCGATGTTGAGACCCATCTCGCGCCGCAATTGGGCCGGAAGCTGGATGCGACCATCGGCGGTGAGTTTGACGCTGTGGATTGCCATGACGGAAAAGCTCGCTCCTTGTACGAAGCGCTTCATACATCGATCGTGCACAAATCGCCAGATCAAACCAAAAACGCAGTCCGATTCCGGTCCCCCACTTATGTCCGAGAATCACATTTATCGGACATAAGTGAGTGAAATCGGAATGGGCGGCATTCTCGTGGTCAACCTAGATTGGTGATAACAGCTTCGCCAAGCAGACGTCGGCCGCAGCCGATTGGTTTGCGACCCGAGCGGAAGAACTGCCCATCTGAGGCTTAGAGTACGTTTAGGACTAGGCAGCGTCAGAATGCAGCCTCAGAGCTCACACGACTTTCGATCATTCCGGTTAGCCATATCAAACTGAACATTGCGTCGTCCCACGACAGCGGCACTACCGGCCGCAAATTGGCGACGCATTGGCGTCGTGGGCACTTCCGTGCGGTGGCACTTGGCCCTGGTCGCGAACGTCGCGAGATCAGGTGGATTAAACCCGTCCTTGTCAACGACGGCGGGGGTCTCCCCGACACGAAAACGCAGATCCATCGCGTCAAGAAGAAGACGACGGATCTTCATTGAGGAAGTCGCGTCGTGTTCCAGCGTGCTGGTTCACAGATTGGCCTAGGTGAACGGCGACTGTGAGCCGGTCGGCCGACGGGTTGACCCTAACGAATTATTTGGCGAGGGCTCTTCCCCTTCGAGGAAAGGGGCGTCGCACGACGCCCCGGTCGGCGCCACGCGCTGCCGCGTTAGGGCAGGGGGGATCCGCCGACCCGCGGCCGTGCCGCTGAGGATCGTCGTGAGAACCAGTTCCAACAAAGGTGGCTATTTCCGATGGCGTTGTGGGTCAGTTGGAATTGAACTTCCATCGTTGCTGTATTTCGACCACAGCCGCCTTAGCAACGCTTGCCTTTTGCGGTCTTGTTTCTGTTCAGAAATTGGGCGGTTGCCTGATGCCACATGTTTTCGCGACATTGCGATCTCCACGCGCCGACTGCGCCAAGCCTCACCAGGGGTGGCTTAAGTGCAGCTCAATGAGGAAATCGCGCCTTACTTCCAGCGCGCGGGCCCACAGACTGACCTCGGTAAATGGCGATTGGGAGTCGCCGGATCGACGGATTAATTCTCGCCGATTATCATCTGCCCGTCAACGCGCTTCCAACAAAGGTGAATTTCGTAGTGAGTCCTGAGCGGATAAACTTCCTGCCATTGATCGCGGAGCGCATCGAAAAGGTCCGAAGGGACCGTTGATGGGGGTGGGAGCAGGGTCGCCCTGCGTTCAGGCCAGCCTTGCTCTGGCGATGCTCTGACCAACGATTTCATCTCGAATATCGCCAATCTTGATGAACAGCGGAGTTATGTACTCTGTGCTCCCGGTGGTCGGACATTGTGTCCAGAAACGCGGATGTCCGTTGGGATCTTCCTCGATGAGAAGCGAAAAGCAGGTCTCTTCAGACGGAAACGTCACGAACCACCGATGGTACGTTGATGCGACAAGGCCATCTTCCTCGACTGTGAAGCCTTGGGCCGTGAGACGGTCAATAATGCGGTCGAGCGCGTCTTTCATGTCGCATTTCCTTTCAGGCATAATGGTCCCGGTCCATGTTTGAACGGAAGTATGTTTCAAGGTCGTTCTCGAGCTCTGCTATCAAGTCTAGTGGGAGATCCGCCGGCCGCGGGCTGTTTCGGATTGGAGACCCGTCAAACTCGCAATTCGGGAAAACAATGGTCCGTCGGTATGCGCTGACGGGGCTGTCGTTTTCGGTCGTAGTATAGATCATCGACCATTGAGCTTCGATTCCACGACTGCTCAATCTATCGACAAGCACGCGTTCGATGCCGAAAAGCAGGTGGAGCAGGCTGTTGTATTTCAGGTCAAGGTAGTCGTAGGTCGGGCGGAGAAGGTCAATTTGCAGACAATCTAACAGGGTCCGATCAGGGCCAAGCAATTCGTTGAAATGGTCTTTGTCGGGCTCGAAATAATAGCCGTCGTTCGCCTCGGCCCGCAGATCACAAAAGCGAAAATCCGGATTGATGTCGGCCCGTGCCCGTGCCTGGCATTCCTCCGGCGAAAGGAAGTGCCAACTCAAGCTGACCAGTCGGGTGCTGTAATCAACTGACATTCGATTAGTCCTCCGCACCAGGTACACTAGATCGCGCCTGCAGATCGATGCCGGTCATCTTAGAAACCTCTTCTCTAAAGGTTGTTCGGCAAGGGCCGTTAACGAGGCCCGCATCATCATCGTGAACGATGAACTCGCCTCCATTAGGTATAACCACGGCCTCTGGTGGCAGCTGGGTCGTCGGTCGGACAGTCGTAAGGCGGCAGGCCTCTGGCGTATAACTCCTGGTTGACGGCCAGGAACGCCGGGGCATCTCTTTCCGGCAGTTCTTCCTCGCAGGGCGTCCGGCCCCAAGTGCACCAGGCGCTATTCAAGTCGTGATCGTTCATGGCGCTGAAATAGCTGGCCCATTCTTTCTCGGTTTTCGGACTCATCGATCTTCCCCTTTCAGATGACGATCTCTGAAATCCCCCTCCCCTTTAAGCACTTTACGCCTTGGCCCTTCATGGTGAGACCGGTGATCACCGTGTTGTGGATTGGCGCACGCGTGCGCGGGCCCGTTCGCGCATGTAGTCCCGGTCAGCCAGCCCCATGATGTTCCTCCACTACGAGCTCGGCCATGCGAGCGATGAGCTTCGGCGCGGCGGTTTGATCGACGGCCCATAGTTCCAAGCGAACATTCCACTGCCCTCGCCCGCTGATGAGGTTGGCCAGCAGGCGGCGGTGGTTTTGGGAACACGCCATTGTCGGCCGTATGGCGACGGCGCCATAGGGTAGCTGCCAGATGGCGATGCCCGCGCCTGAGAGGACCTGTATCGGGGTTTGCAATATTGCCGGCCCGGGGGAGTCCTGCCCTGCGCGATCCGCAGTCAGTTGGGTGCGGGCGAGCTGCCCCTGTCTGGGCGCAGAGCGAAAGTTCGCACAGGTCAGCGAGGCTCCCCTTGTAAGGATGCGGCTCAACCGTTCTTTGAGGCTCAGGAGCATCAGCATTCGCCTAGCCGAGAGTCGCATACCACATTCCGAAGGCGTTGCTGGCGATGTGGATGGCCAGTCCAGGGAGGACGGAACGCGTTCGCAAAGCGCACACGGCCGCGCCAAGGCCAAGGCATAGAGATGCGATCAGGTTTGCCGGTTCGAAGTGCAGAGACACAAACAGGGCAGCCGAGATCAGGGCGCATAGGAGGTGCGGAATACGGCCGATTAGGGCTCCGAGCAGGTAGCCTCGATAAAGCACCTCTTCAGTGAAGGGCGCGATGACGACCGTCGCTATCAGGAGGACGACGCTGCTCAGCGTGTAGCCGGTGCCCGCTAGAGCCCGGCCGACTGCGAGATGGCTCACGGCGCCGCTCTGCCACACGGTAGCCCCCTTGAGTGCAAGTATGCCTAATGGGATTTGCGCGATCAAAAGGCCTGCGACCATCGTGATCAGCGTGCCGGCATTCAACGCCGGGAGGGTGAGCAGGGTTGCTTGCCCGCGACCCGGCTTCCGAAGGTCGATTCCGATCACGCCGAGCATGATCATTGAGGATACGATAATCGTCGACGAGACCGCGAGGCTTGTGCCCGGGGTCACCCCCATGACCGGCATCAGGCCGTAGTGAACTAGAGTCAGGGCGAGCTGGTGAAGCGCGAGCAAGCCCAGGACAAGCCAGACGGATGGGGCACCCGGAGCGCGTTTACGCGCCTCGAGGTGGGTTGCTGACTCGGTTGCGCGCGGGGTGAATTGCTGTTTCGTTTCCATCGGGCCTGATCCGCTCATCCGCAGAACATTGGCGGATAAGGGAGGGGCTGTTCGGGTGCCGAGTAACGCAGCCTTACCGTGTGTTTTTGAGGGCCCGGCCTGACAAATGTCGCCTCGACGGTTCCGCCAAATTGGCCATCCTTCGGTAGCGAAATCGTGAAGGTGCCGGACGTCGCATTGGTGCATAGTGCCCGGGGCTTTGTTGAGCAGAGCGTCACGTCAGCGCGGTGCGGCCCAGCGCCGATCGTCCAGGTTCCTCGACTTTGCTCAAGCGGCTGATCAACCCGAATGTGCAGTGTGGAGGGCTCCGCGGCCAGAGGTATCGCGATCTGGAAGGCCGGTCCGTCTGTAGGCGCACAGGTCGCCTGATATGTGGCCGGCAGCGGCCGACCGGATCCGCTTTCGGCCGATAGTGCAAACGCTGTGGCCCCCGCCAGGATCGCGATCCCAGCGGGGCTCACAGCCCGGGGGGCAGGTCGTGACGGGAGTTTTTCGACTAACGCTGACATGGCCCGGCCTCCCTCAATCCTTGACGGTCTTTTCGTTGGTCGGGAGGGCGTAGGACTGATCTTCCCAGGGCGTCCCCTCGAAGGCCGGCTGACCCTCGACATAGGTGATCCTGGCCGCTGCGCGCGTGCGGATTGAACGGATGATGTCCACCACGGTCTTGTTGGTCCACTTCGATGGGTCACCGACGATCGCGTTGCCGATGGCGCGGCCGATCATGTCGCTGAGCGCTCCTCCCCGCGCCGTGCTGTCGATGCCGTACACGTCCATCTGATAGCCCTTAGAATAGGGAAACAGGCAGAGGGTCAGACGTAGGTTTTGGCTGCCGTGGACCTTCCGGTTGGCGTTGGCGATCCAGATGGCCCCATCGCATTTGGCGACCTTGAATTGCGCCAGCTGCGCTGCGGGCACCATCGCCATCATGCCCGCCATTGGCGAGTTTTCAAAAGGGTTGGAGAGCGTGAAGCGGCGCGGTTGCTCGGGCGGCTGATCTAGGACAATCGGTGTGATGGTCTCAGAATCGGCGATGTTGTTGACCATGCCGTCGAGCGTGGCCTTGATGACCTGCGACTTGGTAGCCGAGGTCTGAATGTCAAAGATGTGGTAGAATTCGTTGACGCGGGCGCTATCGCGCGCGCTTGCCGGCGCAGCCATCGCCAAAGCCGAAACGGCGGCGGTCATAATGTAGAGTGAGCGTTTCATAATATCTCCCGATGCGAAGGTGTCTAAAGAGCAGTCTGCATTGTGTATGTGAGCAGTAAGTGAATAGGACGCGTTCACACGCGGTATTGAATCATCCGGTGCTGTTTTGTGGCGCAGGAGCGCCGGAGATCAGCTGCGGCGCTGATTCCTCGCGCTTGAACAGGTCCAGCTGGCGCGGAGGGGTGTAGACGCGGTCTACTTTGTTCAAACGCGTGAGCGAAATGTTGTAGGAGCGCGCGATCTCATAGAGCCTCATCCGGAAAGACCGGTCGATTGGCTCGGCCGAGCGCCACCATCCAAGCAGTTGCCGACCTTCGGCCGATGAAAGCTTCGGGAGCTTGCCGTTGCGCTGGATCCATTCGAGCGCGTCGTTGCGCAGGATCTCCGGGAAAGAGGTGTCGGTCATCGGAAGGCTCGTGGCCGCTGCTTGCGGCGTTGCGGGGACGGGTTCCCAGAATGAAGGAGACGCACGCACATGGTCAGGCGCGCAGCTGGTCGAGAACGAAAAGGACGACGATGATCAGTGCCGTGGCGCCGAGCATTCCGAGTGCCGTCGAGAGATAGTCGGCGGTTCGGCCGAAATAGGTCCTGCGATAAAAGCGGATGACGCGCGTGCGGATGCCCCACAGAGCATCGGCGAGGAACAGCCCCCCCGTCGAGCAGAGCATGAGAAACAGGAAGGCTTCGATGGAGCCGAAATGGCCTCCGGTTGCGATCGCGCCCGTGAGGTAGATCGCGCCGGCAACGGCCTGGATGGCGTAGCCCGCGTTGAGGACGTCGAGATAGACGCGGCGCGTGTTCTCGCGCCAGCGGGCGTAGAACTGGACGATCGGCCTTCGGCATCGCGGGCACTGCTGGAAGCCCCAGCGTTCGGTCATGGCGACCAGTGGCTGCTCGCAGTAGGGGCAATCGAAATGGTGGGGCTGTTTCATCGGGCTGACGCCGCCTCCGAGACAAGGCCGAGATAGTGGGCGCGGATCGTCACCGGATCGACCTGTTCCCCGTCGACCAGGATGCGCTTGCCGATCATCGCCTCGAGCCTGCCCCCGAAATCCTCGGTGATCAAATTGTAGGGCCCGATCTCGTCGTGCCAGATCTGCAGGCGAGCGGCATTGCGGCGAAGGTAGCCGGTGAAGCGCATGATGGTCACTCGCTGAGGGCTTTCGTCGATTCCGTCCGTCGATCCGCGAGCAACGTCTGAACGGGTTCGGCCATCTGTACGGCAAGCCCGAAACGGATCGAGAGCTGGTTGGCGATCGTCACCAGGCGGTCGGGGCTCGGGTGCTGTCGCTCCCGCGTGCCTTCCCATAGCGACGGCTGCTCCGCCCCCTCATCAAATTGCAGGTAGAAGGTCTGCAGGGGTTCGTCCCATCCGATGACGATGATGGAGATGTCGCCGGCGGAATAGATGTGTCTCGACATGGTTGTTCTCCTTACTGGGCCGGGAGATCCCGCTCCCGGCCCGCAGGAAGGCGTTCACGCTTTCTCGGGGCAGTCGACGCACTTGGTGGCGGCCTGGCGCTTACGGTGCTCTCTGGGGTCGCAGAGGGCGCCTTGCGCAGGGGGCGTGGACCGGCGAGCCTGCTTGTCGCAGTCGAGGTTGGTTTTCCCGCGCGGGCGAGTGTGCTTCTTGGAAGCGCGTTCCATTTCATCGACAACTTGCTGCCAGTGTCGAGCCGGAGTGGCGTCGGCGAGCTGGGTCACCGGCTCGCCCGACTTGAAGCTACTGCCACCGGAATCGAGCGCGCCGATCGGTCGTTTGCTGAGGTCTGCCGGGGGTGCCTGCATCTCCTGTGCTTGCTTTTCCGCTTTGGCGCGATTTGCGGCCGCCTGTCCGGGTGCATTGCGGATCTGCTGCATGAGACGGTCGATCATCGCCTGCGGCGGCTCTTTACCGAGATGCGCGCGAAGGTTTTCGATCACTCGCTGCTCGAGCGGATCGGCCGATGATGCGGGTGGCTGCGACTGCGCGGGTGCCGAAGTCTGGGCGAAGGCTGGCGCGGTGCCGAGCGTGAGCGCGGCTATCGCCGCAATTGGTAGAAAACGCATGGTCATTTGGTATCCTTTCCTTGTCAGAAGCCGTCGCGACGATTTGCTGAATCGTGATCGAAGGCGGGTTGGCTGGTTGATCTGCGAATTGAGGCTCGCACGCCTTTGCCAGAAGGACTGGTCATGAAGTCCTGCGTGGCAATTCCGTTGTTTCGCGCCCAGGTCTGGGCAGCTTGTTCGTCGGGAAACGTCCCGACATCGTCCCACTGAAAGCTCATCGTGCCTCCTTGCTTGCAGGTTGAAGGGCTGCGTGAACCGCTTCCCTCACGGAAATGGCCGTCGGGTATCTGTCGGCGGCCAATCTGATGGTGCGATAGCCAGCGGCCTGCGTGACGCGGTCGCGTTGGATGTCGCGCCGGGCCGAGTGGAAGCGGTCATCGAGTTCGATGAGCGCGAGCACGGCTCCGGTTCGGGGGTTGATCGCGACGAAATCGACGATCTTCTGGTTGTAGCGGTTTCGCCAGCTCTGGGCCTGCGAGCGGTTGAGGCCGCGCGCCGGCGCGAGCAGAGCGCCCATCGAGACCTGGGCGAGGATGTGGGCATCGGGAAGCGCGGAGCGTAGATAGGCGAGCGTCTTCAGCTCGGCCGCGGTCATGATCGGCTTGGCTCGGACCTGAGGGTTCCACAGGGCGGTATTCCCACCCGTCAAGACCAGCTTCACAAGGTAGACGCCGATCAGGATGAGAAGGATCGGAATGACGCTGTGAAGGGGTGCGGGGATGGACACGGTTAGATCTCCATGTCTCGCGTGCGCTCGGGCATGTTGCGCAGCACTTCTTTGATGAAGGGGTCGTTGTGGCCGATATCGAAGGCATCGGTCGGGGTTGGATCGGGGGACGCGGCGGGTTCACGCGCCGGCGCCGTGGTGTCCCCGCGCTCGGGCGCGCGCGGTTCGTCAGCGGGTGCCGGCCTGTCGCTTGAGGCCACCTCGCGCTGATCTCTGGGTTGTGTGAGTTCGCGATCCTCCGGGGTCTTCCCGTCGCCGGGGTTGGGAGTGGGAGGCGGCGTTGGCTCCAGCTCCTTGAGGGATCGGTCGATCTCTTCGAGCTTCGCATCGTCGAGGGATTGCCGCAGTTCTTCGGCCGCGGTTCGATCGAGCGGGCCGCCATTCATCAATTCGACCGAGGAGGTTTTCTCAGGCTGGCTCGCTTCAAGGGTCTTCTCGAGGCGATCGCGATCGTCGGTGTAGATCCAGAGATTGTCCTTCTCGCGGGTCATCATGACGTAGGCGTTCGCGCGCGAGGCGAGCGCGCGGATTTCAGCAGTCA
>Ga0209643_1002868_pt1 | contig 10103 bp, 12 predicted proteins | sample AutmiccBRH37_all_FD_187383 | JGI IMG/M metagenome (GOLD analysis project Ga0209643, IMG submission 187383) | Deep subsurface microbial communities from Mt. Terri, Switzerland - Autotrophic microbial communities BRH/37_all (SPAdes) (version 2) | ecosystem: Environmental > Aquatic > Deep... | reverse complement strand
GTTTTTTGGTGGTCAGTTTGCTCCGAAACTGGTGGTCAATTTGAATTGGAAAGTGGTGGTCAGTTTGCTCCGAAACTGGTGGTCAATTTGCTCCGAAAATAGGTGGTCAATTTGACCGTTTTTTCCAATTTGACATCACAAAAAACCAAAGAAAATGAAAGGTTGATTTGGTTCGTAAAATTTAGTGTTAATTATTATAATATGCTATTTATCAATTATCTGTGGATAACTATTTAAATTTCTTTCTTCTTTCAACAGCCACATTTTATACTTTTATTTCCATAATCCCATAAGGGAAAACAAAAGCGCTTTTGTTCATTTTATAATCTAAAAATAATAAAAATGGACACTATTTTAATACTGGAACGATTGGATCGTTTGGAAAAACTGCTGATAGGAAGCAAAGAGGTCTTGACCTTTGATGAAGCCTCTGATTATACAGGAATTTCCAGAAGCTACTTATATAAACTAACAGCTTCAGGAAAGATTCCACATTCCAAACCCAATGGCAAGATGCTCTTTTTTGAGAAAAGGAAACTTGTGAATTGGCTGCTCCAAAACAAGCGTAAGTCAAAACAGGATATCGAAGCCGAAGCCTTGGTCTATGCCATGCGCTGTAAAACACCATAGGTAATACTTCACACAGCTACAAATCAATGATGCCTTAATGGATTTAAAGTGCTAAAAACAATCCTTATGAAACAGATACCCTATATACGTGTGGGCACGTCCTATTACAAACGTGTCAAGGCTCCTACCATAGCTGGCCACTTCAATGAGATCCTGGTGCATTGGAATATGGAGACCATCAAGCAAGACCATGGCAAGGATCATTTAAGTAAAATTCCAAAATATGATGGGTTTACCTGTATTCCCAACCATTTGGATTTTAAGCAGGAATATCTTGGGTTTTACAATATCTATTCCCCTTTGGGCAAAACACCCAAAGAAGGCGATATTTCAAATTCCCTAAAATTCGTTGCACATATTTTTGGAAAACACTATGAGCTGGGCTTGGATTATTTGCAGCTATTATATTCTAAACCCATACAGGTACTACCCATCCTTTGTTTGGTGTCCAAGGAACGCTCAACGGGAAAGAGTACCTTTTTAAAATGGCTCAAGGAAGTCTTTGAGAACAACCTGACCTACCTGACCAATGACAGTTTTAGCAGCCAGTTCAATGCCGATTGGGCAAACAAGCTTCTGATATGCATTGATGAGGTCCTGTTCAATAAGGAAGAGCTTACGGAACGCATCAAATATTTGAGTACCACCAATATCAACAAGCTGGAGGCAAAGGGCAAGGACAAGCGGGAAGTCGAGTTCTTTGGCAAGTTTATCCTGTGCAGCAACAATGAAGAAAGCTTTATAAAGATAGACGCCAATGAGACACGGTTCTGGGTGATAAAAGTTCCCGTACTGGAAAAGGAACAGACCAATTTCCTTGAAAACCTGATTTTGGAGATACCGGCTTTCCTCCATTATCTGGCCAACCGAAAACTAAACTCAAGGCATTTGACCCGGATGTGGTTTACACCGCAGCAGATCAAAACCAAGGCGCTGGTAAAGCTAGTCCAGAACAACCGTAACCGGGTAGAAAAGGAACTGGCAAGCATCCTGTTGGATGTTATGGAGAAATTCGATATCGAAACGGTACACCTCTGCCCTATGGACGCTTTACTCGCACTCAACAAGACGCGTGTAAAAACGGATCTGACCCAATTGCGGAGGCTGCTGAAAAAGGATTGGAAACTGAACAATCAGTACAATTCCAACAGCTACCAAAAATTCGTGATCTGGAGTGACGGTGATTTCGTCTTGGTGGATGCCAAGGGTCGCTATTTTACCGTGGAGAAAACATTCTTGACACAAAATTTTGATGATTTGATGACAGAGTGAAAAACTTGCTGTATTTGTTGGACTAAAGCCGTCATCATAGTATCATCATTTTGTCATCAAAAAAAATAATGATGACAGGATAAAGATATAGAAAACCAATAATGATGAAATGATGACATAATGATGACTCAATAAATGTACTGTTTATAGGGCTTTATGGATAAAATCATCAAAACATCAAAAAAACACCTAAAAACACATTGGCTTATGAAAAGAAGAATAAATTGTGAAACAGCCCGTAATTTTTCAGTGGAAAAAGCACTGGAAAAATTAGGGCACTTTCCCAATCGGACAACGGAACAAGAAGCTTGGTTTCTGAGTCCCTTTCGGTCAGAAACCCAAGCATCTTTCAAGGTCTCCAGAACCAAGAACCGATGGTACGACCATGGCGAAGGTATCGGAGGCAACGTAATAGATTTGGTATGCAGGGTTTTGAAATGTTCCATAAAAGAAGCCTTGGAATTTTTAAATGATGGGATGTCCATTGGTCCATTGAACCAACTGAAAATCTTTATTAAAGAAGAAAATGAAACTGGTATTGGCATTGTAAAGGTCCAAGACATCATACACCCTGCCCTGATCCAATATTTAAACTCTAGGGGTATTCCACTCATAATTGCCAAACAATATTGTAAAGAGGTTTGGTACAACTATAAAGGATGTATGTTTTTCGCCATTGGATTAGAGAACGGCAAAGGTGGTTGGGAACTGAGAAACAAGCTTTTTAAAAACAGTAGCAGCCCCAAATCCCATACCCATATAAAACGAAACAGCAATCAACTGGTCATTTTGGAAGGGATGTTCGATCTGTTATCTCTGGCCACATTGGAACCGGAACTGTTGAACACTTCGGATATCATAGTTCTTAACTCCATTGCCTTTGTGAAAGACATAGAACCCTATATCAATCACTATGAACAGACCCTTCTCTATTTGGATAACGATACGGCAGGAAGGGCAGCTACCGAATACCTGATGGAAATCAATCATCAGGTTATCGATAAAAGTTCAACCTATAAGCACCATAAAGACTTAAACAACTATTTGTGCGATGGAGGATAATAACGACTTTGATTTTACATCAGAAATTAACCAAGGGAAAAAACAACGGACTTTAAAGATTCCGACCGAAGCACTGGACAATTCAGATGCACTTGACTTAGATATAGAACTTGATGCATCGGAAAAGGAATTGACCTTGGGGAGAAATTCGAGATGTGTGTCTGTGGACACATTCTCGTTTGCTCCCCTTGGTCGCAAAGAAAAAAAAGTGTTTAAAGGGAAAGGTGCCCTCGTTAAGTTTCGATGTACCGTTTATGAAAAAAAGCTTTTGAATATTAAGGCAAAAAGAGCAGGATTAAGCTTGAGCGAATATGTCAGACGAACTGTTTTTGAGCAGGCCATCACGGAACGTTTCACAGACGAGCATATAGAAATTTACAAGATGCTCATCAAGTACCATAACAATTTCAAGTCCATTGGGAACATGTTCAAAAAACGGAATCCCAAGCTTATGGAAGAAGTTCATGCCTTGGCGAACGACATCAAGGCGCATCTTAAAAAATTTCAGCAATGATAGGAAAAGGAAAAAGCATATCGCATACCAGGGCTTCCATGTCTTACGGATGGAACCAGGAAAAGGATGCAGAAATTGTACTGAAGGAATTCCTGCATGGCGATTCTCCGGCAGAGATCACCAAGGAGTTCAAAATGGTCCAGGATCTGAACTACCATTGTACCAAGAATACCCTGTCCTTTGTCATCAGTCCAACCATTGAAGATGGCAAACACTTAGAGACAAAGGAGCTACATGAAATCACGGCTCGTTTTATAAAGGAAATGAATCTGGAACAGCGCCAAGCGATTGCCTTTGTACATCAGGACAAGGAGCATAAGCACATCCATTTATACGTCAACCGTATTGATTTTAGAGGCGTCGCCTATAACGATAGCTTTATCGGGAAACACAGCCAGTTGGCAGCGGAGAAAGTGGCCGAGCGCATGCACCTGACCACGGTCAAACAGGTACAATTTGAAAAGGCTTTTAATTTGATGGAAATCCGTACTGAGATCAAACGAAGGCATGACCTGACCTTAAAACAGTTCCAGCCAAAATCCTTTGATGATTATGTCAAGGCGATGGAGACCAATGGCGTTAAGGTCATCCCGACCATTAATAACCAAAACAAGCTGCAGGGTTTTCGGTTTGAGTTTGACGGTCATAACCTAAAGGGCAGCGAGGTACACCGCAATATGTCCGTGGGCAATATCGGAAAACAGCTGTCCGGGATTCAAGGTGCACGTATTTTAAAAGATAACAATGTAAGTATTAAACTGGCTGGTAAAGTGGTTGACCTGACGCCAAGCTTGGCGCTCAAAATAACGAAGTTCATTATTAAAAGAGCCATCGATAAAGGCATAGGAATCGGATATTAAACTTAAACATAACTATCATGACAAAACTTGAAGAATTAACCGCCCTATTGGTCAATGAACTCCATCACTTTAATAAGAACATTGAAAGATTGGAAAAGATCAGTGAGCAATTGAACAAGACCAAAATCAAGATGGATGTAGCGGAATACAAAACCATTATTGAGGAGCATAAGCAACAAATGGCAGCTCACTTAAATAGTATGGAGCGTTTTGAAAGTCGGTTTAGTGATAAAATAAAGCGAGCCAAAATATATCCTACTTGGGCGGTGGTGGTTTTTATAATTTGTATTGTGGTTACCGTTGGGTTGGTTTCTTATAGATTTATGAAATAATGAAAACAATAGTAGGGTGATAATAACTTTTTATTTTAGTTGTTTCAACATAGCATTTACGTCATCCAGAAACTCACCTTCCTCAAAAGGTAAAAGTTTTTGTGCCAACTCCAACGTTTTGCGAATATCACTTCCATGATTTTTAATACGTGGTGGTAAATAAGAATCACCCTGAGTCGCCAATATACTCACATTGATTAATGCCTCAATGGTAATAAACAAATCCAGATAACCTTCAAACTGCAAATACTTAGCTTTAAATTGATTCTTTTGGATATCTGAAGGTTGTAATGTGTCAAATTGATGCTTCGCAGATTTTAATAGCTTCTTGAGTTCCTTCTTTTTCGTTTTCATGATGATTGAAATTTTAAAAGGTTATTCTATTTTTTCTCTCTATATAAAAGGTTAACGTGATCCATAACAGCTTCTTCTCCCCAAGGCATTAAACGGTTGGCAATTGTCAATGCTTGCCTAATGTAACCCTCTTCGTTTCTTTCCAACAAATCATCTACACCGAACTCGGGGTCAGTGACTCTCATGGATAGGTAAATCAGTGCGCGTACAGTCAGTAACAAATCGGCATGATTATCAACATAAAAGAACGAGGGTTGGAATTTACCCTTAAAATACACATGGGGAATCAATGTAGGAGTATGGTCACCAGCATGATGGTTTAAACTGTTTATTAATTTTTCTTCATTTGGTTTCATAATATATAGTTTCAGGTTTTTGCTTTTTTGGGTTCTACTTCTGAAAGGATTTTAGTAATCTCATCTAAGGTAACCATTTGTTCCCTGGGCAGTAAATTGATAATGAATTCCAATGCTACTATAACATTAGACTTAGGGTCCGCATTGGAAAGCGCAGATAATGAAAAGGTGGCTTCTCCCTCAAGTGCCAATACACAGGTTTTCAGTAAGCAGGATATATTGAATAGAAGTTCGTCATTGTCACCTATTGAAAATTCTCCTTTCATCATAGGTTTATGGTGGCATGAATATCCAGCAGGACTTAATAGTCCGTCTTTATGTGATAATGCCTTCTGAATTCTTTTCAATATTTTTTTATGTTTCTTTTTTTCTTTCGTCGGCCTTTGTTTCTGTTTCTAAGGCCAAATACCTAAGTGTGTCCAATAATTCCATTTCGTTATGAGGTATCATGTCCAAGACATACCCTAATACTTCTCTAATGTTATGTTCTGGCTCAGGAATAGAATGTGTAGAACAGTACTCTGCTTCCATGGCGATGATACATACCTTTAGCAGATTAGATATCATAAATGAGATATCTAAATAACCTTCAGTAACAATTCCAGTAGTGTATAGTCCTTTTTTAAAGGGATAGGGTTTTAAAGCGGAAAAATCCTTTTCGGATAGGGATTTAATGAAATTGGACAATTCTGTGTCATTCGGTGGAGAGCATTGCTCTTTAGGAATATTGATTTCTTTTGGATTTACCACGAGTTTTGTACAAGCATCCAACCTGCTTTTAAATAATAAGGTTGTTATAGATTTAATTTTATTGGCTTTCTCCAATGTTTTATTGATTTGTTCTAAGTTGATATGGTAGTTGTTCTCATAGCGAGTAGATACATACGCATCATCCAAAATCTTTAAAAGGCTTTGCTCCTCCTCTATTTCGGTATTAAAAAGGTTACCAAATTCTGGAGCAAATGCTTTTATATAGGTTTGAAGCTCCTTGATGCTATGGCTTTTACGTTCCTTGCCCATTATAAAAAGAGCTGCACACCGAAACCACAGTTCTATATATTGGTGCAGCATATAAGCGGCATGGGACAGATTATTGTTTTCGATAAAAAAGGTCGCACCATCCAAAAAGGCAGCTATTTTTAGGCACTCCTTTTCAAAAGCGGATTGTATGTTGTTTAGTGTTTTTTCGGGTATTTGGTACGTATAAAACATGTCTAATTCTGTATCTGGATTATGATAAATCACATTATCCCATGTGCAACCATTTACAAAAAACAAATTGTCTTCTTTTAGCTGTAGCTGGGCATATCCAAACGAAAATATCCGGTATAAAAAATCCGTTTCTTCCTGAAATATTTTGGCTACCATGAAAGATAATTCTTTTGTTAAAGAAGAACAGTTTCCTTGAAGTATCACAATCAATAAAGGATTTAACAAATCATTACCTTCAAATCTTGATTCATACACATACTTAATTTCCAAAAGCGATATTAGTCTGGTTATAATCTGGTTCTGTTTCGTGTGAGTTTCGTTGTCCATATCTGTTGCTTTTGAATGTTAGATTTCTTAATGTTTCTTTAGTTATTCTAAACAAATCTACATATAATCTATTGAAATTCAAAATAAAAATTTAGAAATTCTACATTTTTCTATATTCAAAGTATATTTGTCTATAAAAAATCGAAATATTTATGACATCACTTGGATTGTATCTCACAAAAAAATCAGTGAATAGAGCAATGGTTTCAAGACGTACTGGAATAAGTCAGGCAAGACTTTCTCAATTGAGTTCTAATGAATCGACGAAGCTCCGTGCTGATGAACTTTATTTGATAGCCTTGGCCATTGATGTAGATCCTGGTGATTTATTAAAAGAAGTGTGTAAAGACTTAAAACTGCCGAAAGAGTAAAAGCAATTAGATTTGAAAATATAAGTTTCTTATAATATATAGCCCTAGATTACTATAACTTCTTAAGAGAAATTCAAATTTTATTCAAATAATTGAGTTTTCAGAGATTCTAAAACTTTATAGTTTAATTCAATATATTATTTAAGCGACTTAATTTTTAAATATGAAAAATGAAAGAAAAATAGGTTTAAGTTTATCTGGTGGTGGTTACCGAGCTACGATATATCATTTAGGAACATTAAGAAAGTTAAAGGAAATGGAACTGCTTGATAAAGTTGATGTAATTTCAACTATCTCAGGAGGCTCTATAACCGGAGCATATTATGGATTAAAAGGGAATGACTTTGAAGCTTTTGATAAAGGTTTAGTTCAGATTGTAAGAAAAAGTATTATAAGAGGAATATATTTTTCATTTCGATTTATATGTATAATTACTGCCATGCTATCTATTATAGGCATATTAATATTTTTATTATTTACAAAATATGCATGGGCTTCTACACCTTTATTAATATTAATAATTTTTATAATAATAAAATTCCAATTTAGAATATTTCCTGTCAGCCACATAATAAACAGGCTTTATTCTAAATGGTTTTTTGAAAATAAAACACTTAAAGACTTTAATAATACCCCAGTCATAGCTATAAATGCTACAAATGTAGAAACCGGAAGGCCGTTTACCTTTTCTAAAAATAAAATGAGTGACTCATCCTATGAATTCCCTTCTAATGAAGAAAACTCAATTAGATTTATTCCTAATGAATTCCCTATCTCTTTAGCAGTAGCTTCCTCTACATGTGTTCCTTTTGCTTTTACACCTATTTATATAGAGAAAAAATTCTATGAAGATGAAAAAGATTTCACTAAAATTAAACCTTGTTTGGTTGATGGAGGTATTTACGATAATCAAGGTGTTCATAAACTGACACATGGGAATAGTTCGTATGTATGCGACATTGTTATTGTAAGTGATGCCGGTAACATGATGCCGAAAATTAATTCTTTTAATAATGTAATTCAACTGTTAGTTAGAACCAGTGATATATTTATGAATAGAATTAAAAATTATCAAATGATACAGCATGTCTATGATAATTATAAATTCAATAAAAAATTAATTGCATACCAATCTTTAGGCTGGGATTTTGATAGTTGTATAAGAGGATTTATAGACAATCTAAAGAAAGGAGCTATTTTAGATGAAGTTATTGAGGCTCACAAAATATCTAGAGAAGATATAGAAAGTAAAAATTGGGAAGCTATACAGGGAAAGCTTGAAAAAAAAATTAACTATATAGAAATTAGATCAAAACAACCAACACTCGAAGAATTGAGAATTGCTAGATCTGTTTCAACCAATCTGAAATCTCTAAAAGATAATCAAATCAATTCTTTAATAAAACAAGCAGCATGTTTAACTGAAATTCAAATAAAACTATATTGTCCAATGCTAATTAATTAATTAATTAATTATTTATTTCAAATTTAATCTCTTCTATTTAAATGTTAATTATAAACAAATGGGATGATTTTTTTTTGAGTTACGATTATAGCACATGTTGGGATAGGAGTTTTTTTATTTATCTCTTTTAATTTTTCAATTGTTTTTAAATCTGTGACACTTAACTTTTCTAGATTCATTGGATGAGTATGCCATTCACCAATATACCCTATAACTTCTCCAGTTTGTAATTTTATATCATCAATTTGTTTAGGTAACCCAACTATACCACGAGTAAAAGCAACAGGAGTTCCATCACTATCTATGGGCTGTTCAATAATATCAAACACATGAATAACCTTAGTTTTATAGTTTGCTACTCCAACCAAAACTCCTCCTGTTTCATGCCTACCATATTGTTTACATAATTTTAAAAGTGTATTGCTCAGTCCCGATAATAACCTCAAAGACCATCCACTATTATTTTGGCATTCAAAAATTTCAAAAGGTTCTACCAGAATGTATTCGTTTGAAATTTTTGGAAATCCATTTGTCCTTCTAGAAATATTTAAATAAAGTAATCCTTTTCCATTAAATTTTTCCATAGGATTTAATGATAGTATTTGAGAAAAAGTGCTGGCATGAAAACTTATCAAATCGTCCGGCATAACAGTAGTTATTGAATTACATCCAAGTCCAATATTCAATGTGTCAGGTTCTCTTTTAGCGTCATTAAATCTCCACATTTCTAATTCAGAATTTTTTGTACCTAAATAATAAGTATAATTAACTAAATCATCCATTCTTGGATTACGATCTTTTCCTTCGACATACAACAATCCTATTTCACCATTATCAACCAGTTCGCATTTTGAATAAATTGAATTCTCTTTTAATTCTTTTGATATTAAATAGTGCAGAACTTGTCTATTTGCTGTTGAATCCACTAACAAACTATATTCTTCAATTTCTTTATCTTCAACCTCTGAAATAAGCTTGTTATAAAATTTTAATCCATTTGTAGAATCAAGTTCATAGAATGCCTTTACTTCTTCAATCATTGATTCTGACTTATTTTTTCCTATTTTATTTGCATATAAGGAGTGTCTGCCTAAATTATGTTGTTGAAAATTATCATTATCAACAACCCCTATGCACTTTTTACCTATTCTGGCATCGTGCATTAACATTTTTGAGCCCAATGAACCTGCTCCAATATATAAAGTTTTCATATCTCTTTTTTCATTACTTAAAACTGAAGCCATATCTGAACTAAATGGTTCAGAATGTGATGAAATATAAATTTCGGTTTCGTCAACTAATCCTTCAGGATAATTATCTGGTATGACCAATAAATATGTGAAGAATT
>Ga0209643_1002866_pt1 | contig 10110 bp, 12 predicted proteins | sample AutmiccBRH37_all_FD_187383 | JGI IMG/M metagenome (GOLD analysis project Ga0209643, IMG submission 187383) | Deep subsurface microbial communities from Mt. Terri, Switzerland - Autotrophic microbial communities BRH/37_all (SPAdes) (version 2) | ecosystem: Environmental > Aquatic > Deep... | reverse complement strand
AACTGGTGGTCAATTTGAATTGGAAAGTGGTGGTCAGTTTGCTCCGAAACTGGTGGTCAATTTGCTCCGAAAATAGGTGGTCAATTTGACCGTTTTTTCCACTAAGGAAATTTCTGTAGAAAGTATTTCTGCTTCTTTTTTTAGTGGAGCAACCTTGAAATTATTTATTATTTCTTCAATATTCGTATCCTGTTTACCAATAATAACTAATAACTCACCTACATCAACTGTTTCTTCTTCTTTTACAGCAAGATATAGAAGTGTACCTTCATAAAAAGATTCCAGTTCCAAAGTAGCTTTATCCGTCTCAATTTCTGCTAAACAATCGCCTTCTGAAATGCTATCACCTACTTTTTTTAACCACTTTTTTAATACTCCCTCATTCATCGTATCACTTATTTTAGGCATAGTTATAATTGAATACTGAATTGAATTTAGAATCTCATTGCATTTTTCATCAGAAACGCCTAATTCACGAGCCTTATTCATAATATTCAACCTATCCCTTGAAGAAATCTTACCATCAACTAAAAATATTTGTATAAACTCTGATAACTGATTAAGTCCGTTCATTTCGATTAATTTTGATATATAACAATATTAATTAAAAATATAAAACTAATGATTTAATATCTGTTCTTTGTAATTAGCATTAGAAATAATTTTACTCATATAAACTATTTAATAAAACTATTTATTAGTTCTATTATAAAATAACTTAAAATATAAACTTAAAGAAATGAAAAAAGATTATTTAGTCTTTTTATCAACACTGTAGTAGCGTGTTAAATCGGGTACATTTCTGGTACATATAAAGGTCATGTTTGTTGCTTTTATCCTTTATCTTCAGTACTTTAGCAAGAAATAAATATTAAGACTATGAGAAGAAATGGAGACGATTATCAATGGAGGCCAAATGATAATTCAACAAGAACAAATCTTAGATATGATTTAGAGGCCGAACATTGGCTTACAGCATATAAAAATGCCTCAGCCAAAACAACAGTTTCATTTGGCAAAGCAATGGGATTTGTTGGGCTTATACTATCACTATTCTTTATATCCTTGCTATTCATAGTACTTGTAATACGTGAGGGAATATTATATATTATTGGTAAAAGAAAAAGTAAAAAAGCTAGGGAAGAAAGACTAAGAGTAAAAACACTAGCAGACTTTCCCGAAGGTACATTGTTTTATAGAACACCACCAGAAGAAATGCATAGAATACATAACTTGTGTAAAGCAAATAGAGATATAAAAGAATTAAATACTACAATATGATAATAGGACACACATACGACAAATATCATTCCTATTAATGATGCCTTTTCATAATTATTATTTACCAAGTTCATCAAACTTGGTTTTCATTGTCGGATTCCCATGAGTTAATTTTTTTATGGTTAAATCCTCAGCTTTATTATTAGCTAAGCGTAAATTATCTTCTGAAGATAAAAGTGCTGCCTTGGTTTTTTGCAAATGAGTAATAGTTTTATCTATTTCATCAATAGCTGTTTTGAATTTACGACTTGCTAAATCATAATTATATGCAAATCCTTTTCTGAATGCATCAATCTTTTCCTCAAAATTAGTAATATCTACGTTTTGATTTCTCATCAAATTCAGTTCCGCCTTGTATTTCATGGAATTCATTGCTGCATTTCGAAGAAGCGTAATAATTGATATGAAAAATTGAGGTCTTACTACATACATTTTTTTATACTTATGAGAAACATCTACTATTCCAGTATTATAAAATTCATTTTCTGATTCCAAAAGCGAAACTAAAACTGCATATTCACAGTTTTTTTCTTGACGGTCTTTTTCAAGTTTCGCAAAGAAATCCTCATTCCTTTTTTTTGTAGCGGTTTCATCATTTTCATTTTTCATTTCAAACATAATTGAAATGATTTCATTACCAGCTTCATCTGATTCTTTATAAATAAAATCGCCTTTACTACCACCTTTTGAATCATTGTCTTTTTCAAAATAAGAATTTTGAAAAGCAGTTGCACGGAGTTTATTGAATTCAATTTCACAATGTTGTTCCAACGTTTCGCCAACCATCTTTGTTGAAAGCTTTTGCTTAAAGTCTTTCAAACGAGCAATTTCATCGTCTTTCATTTTGATGGCTTCATCCTTTATGCCAAGTTTATTGACATACTTTTCCTTTATCGACTGTTCAAGTAATTGTGTCTCAGTTTCTTTAATTTTCAATTCATTAGCAAGATTGTCCCGTTCTTTTTCGATTACTTTAATAGCTTCAGAAACATCTAACTTTTTTTGAATTTCTGAACTTTGAATAAGAGATTTCATTTCAGCAATTTCCAGTTCTTTTTTTGCTAAATTTTCAGCAAGTTCAGTAACATTTTTGGCTTTTAATTCGGCCAATTCTTTGTCCTTTTTTGCTAGCTCTGCTTGCATTGAGTTTTTTAAATTGGCTTTAGCAAGTTCAACCGCACTTTCTTTTTCCCTATCTGCAAGTGCAAGTCGAGTAGATATTTCTTCTTCAAATTGATGGTCTCGAACTTGTTTAAGTATATCAGCAAATCCAGCTTCATCAACCTTAAAAGCTCTTTTACAATTAGGACAAATTATTTCGTTCATATTTTTTATTTTGTTAAATGTTTGGATGCTGGTTTCAATGATGTAACTCAACGAAGCGTTGTTGATTTTTGATGTTTCTTAGCTACAAATTTCAGTTCAATATTCATCATTTCATTAGGTGTTTTATAACCTATAATTTTGTACATGTCCAAATTTAAGTATAAATTATAGAAGGTGTTAGCTATAGTTTGTTTAATTCAAAATCATCCCATTTATAATGCCATTCAAATTCTGCCATATTTTCAATCTTAAAATTTAGAGACTTAAAATCAATGTAAAATTTTTGATTTTCAAAAATAGGATAGTATGAGTCTTCTTTTTCTTCAAATTTTCTTTTTTGACCAGGTAAAAAGTTTAAAAGTTCAAAATGAAGATAATATTCTATAACAAAAGTATCTCCATCCTCATCAATTTTAGTCATTATATCAAAATTGTAACTCAAATTTTCAATTTTTTTATCACTTATATTTTCAAAATAAAAAGAATAAGTATTTTCTTTCTCTTTTTCTGAATTTTCAACTTTTAATTCAGACATTTTTACATATTTAAAAAACTCATTTTTTAGTTCTGAATTTAGTCTGTTTACTCTTTTCTCCTCTAACTCATTGATTAAATTTATATTTTGAAATAGATTTTCTACATCGAACAATTGCCAATAGTTCCCTTTATTTCTCATTTTGATATTTAGGATTGCAATTGTATCATATCTTGGGAGATTAAATTCCAACTCTATTAATGCTATTTTGCCCTCTTTTTTGACTGATTTAATTTGATTAAATGAAAAAACTCTTATGATATTATTGAATGGTTGTAAATTATCATTTTGATTATCAAAATCTCCAACCTCAATTAAATTTAGAATTTCTTGTTTCCATCTTTCTTTTAATTGGGGTTTCATCAAATTAACAATTCCCTCGCCCATTTTTTCTCCTAATTCTCTGCCTGAATTATAGCTATCAGTTTCATCATAACTTGAATATTCATTTGATGAACTAGAATTCATTCTTTCATCAAATATCCTATCTAAAATTGAATTGAAATCTATATATTTTTCAATCAATGTAATATCATGATTTTCATAAGCTTTATTAATTTGTTTCAATGATTGCTTTATGCTTGAAGTATAGATGTAATATATAAAAATCCCTATAGCAATTATTAAAATTGATATTAAGGTAGTGAGTAATGCTTTATTTTTCATTTTTTTCAATTGTTACAGCCAACTAGTTTGTAATGATTTGTGCGAAGTAAAAATCAGAAATTTTTTGGTTGAAGCAAATCACTTCTTAAATGTTTGTCGGTTTATACTAAATCCGATTTGAGCATAAATTTTATAAGGTGTTATCAACTTTACTTCTTTATCTTTTCAATATAATTCTCGAAATCGTCTTTGTTTTTATTTATTGCGTAATTACAGATGTAATCGATTTCCGAATTAGTGAAATTCAATTCATAATTTTCAAACTCCTTCAAAATTGTTTCTGATAAGTTTATACTCCTGATATTTCCTCTTTGAACTAATTGCATCCAAGTAGCGTCTTCTGTCTCTTGATAACCGCCATAACTATTAGGAATGTGCGAACCATGTCGATACATTTTCATACTATCCCACATTAATTGTATCCAAGGTATTCCAACTAAGTTATTTTTTGTTGCAGTTGAATATGCTAAATATTTATCAGAAATATATTGAATATCTGGAATTACACCTAATCCAAAAATTCCCATAAATTGATACTTATAATCTCTAACAATTCTTGCCCTATTTGAGTAAGCATCTATTGATAATAAATTACTCTCACTCATATAAATTACTCTTGAAAGATATAGGAAAATTAATTTTAACAATTTAATTTCAAAATTATTAATTGTCTTGTTTAATACCATTAAACCATCTTTTCCTAATAAGAATTGAATTCGATACAAGGAAGTTGCACAAGCATTAGTACCTTGAATACTATCCCAAAAATAGTTAGGGTATCTAAATGCGTATTTCAAAGATTTTTTTAATACTGCAATTCCATTTGAGTAATTTTTTGCTTGAATAAGTGGCTCTGAAATTAAATCATAAATATAGGGATGGTTGAAGTCTTTATATTTCTCATATAATTTAAATAATCCTTTTCCATCAACACCGTGTAAAGAAATAAATTCTTTTACAGTTTTATATTTTCTCTCATTTATTTGTTCAAAAAATAAGTCATCTGTTTTTATCGCTTGGAAGTCATTATTAAATTCAGTTATAAAAGCTTCATTTGGAATTTTTACTTTATTAATGTTAGATATTTTAAACTTACAATTAGCGTAAACTTCATTTTCAGCACATTCAATTATATGTTTAAGAAGTATGTTTTCTTCTTCTGATATTTCTCTTTTTTTAGTTATATGTTCTCTAAATGTTTCTGTTAACAAATACAAGCCTTCCTTGCCTTCTACTTTCTTTTCTAACGAAAAATCTTTGTAGAAAATTTCAAATTCTGGAATTGATAATAGTAGTCCAAGACTTGATTTAAGACCTTTCTCAACAATTTCGTCCATTATAAAGGTGGCAATGCATTGTAGTTTTCATTCAAATATGGACCAGTACATAATTGACCAATTATGTTTTCAACTGTTTCATATTTTGTCATATCAGTTTCTGCAATAATAACTCCTGACATTTGAGCTAAAGCATCTATCTTAGAAAGTCCTGTACCACCAAAAGCACTCCACATTAAAATCAATTGGTCGTTTAAAAGATAATGCAAATATGTAAATTCTATTTCTTCTATATCAGCATTGTTTCCTTGTTTCGCCCCCATTATTTTACTTGCAAATCCCGAATAGGAAACATTACCTACCATATTTTTACTTTGTTCAGCTAGCAATTGCAATAAAATGGGTTGAGTTTTTGTTGATTGATTTTGATATAAATTCATCATTTCACTAAAACCTTCATTAAAGTCATTCCATAAAACTTTGTTTCCTCCAAACATCTTGGTCTGAAATGAATTTTGAATTTTGTCCCACATAAAATGTGTAGAATACTTTCTGTAAAACACATTTAGCAATACTTTTTCTCCGTATTCCGTTTTGCTATATCTATTTCTCCAAGCTTGTAAATTGTTCATTCCTTCTGCTAGCTGATTTCTTAAATCTATTCTCATATTATTTTTTTAAAGTGTCTGTTTTTGTATTATGCATAACTGTTGAGGCTATGAGTAGTTGAGTGGTTTAGCACTTAATTTTGCAAGAATACACCAAGTTGAAAATCCTCTCGGATTTTCAGAAGTATGGGAGGTCAAGCAATCACTTATAGCCATTGTGTGTGGTTTTTTTAACAAAAGTCATTTATAAATCTTTGAGCGTCTTTATTACCAAGAGCCTTTGCAGATTCTAATGAAATTTTTCCATTATTACGGTCATTAATTTTGAGATATGCAATGCCTTTATTCATAAATGCAACTTCGTTATTTGGGAAATAATTTGTGCAAATATTTAAATATTTTATTGCGGTTCTCATAGATTCTGGATTATCTAGTTGAAAACAACATTCTGAAAGTTGCATATATAGTTTTTCAAAATCAGGACGACTAGGATTGCTATCTAAAGCAATTTTGTAACTTTCAATTGCACCGATGAAATCTGAAACTTCTTTTTTTGCATTACCAAGATTACAATAGCCAGTTTCTATAGTATCTTTTTCGTCTTCTCTAGAAAGTCCTGCAAATTTGATTACTGACATTGACTTTTCAAAAAAGTAAATTGCATTTTGATACTTACCATTTCGATAAGCCTCCACGCCAGAAAGATAATCATTCCAATAATTATTCATAATATAATGGTTTTAAGGGAACATATTTTGTATCCATAAAATTAGAAACAATTAATTGACCAAAAATGTTCAATGAGTTTTTATAAGTAAATGGTTCATTCATTTTTATTATTGCGTTGGTTACTTTTGTAACAGATTCTAGGTAATTATAACCAATTCTCCCAAATGAAGCCCACATCAATATGGATTTATTAGCCAATAACCAGTATAAATATGTGAATTCCAATTCTTCAACAACCTTGTTATTACCTTTTTCTGCTTGTAAAATCAGAGGTAATGAAGTATTATAGTTTAAACCTCCAATTTCCATACCTTCCTTAATTAAACTCTCCAGCCGATTGTCCAATATGAAATTTTCAGCACTTTTTGAATATTCAAATTCTAATTTCTGGTACGCTTTTAATATTTGTGATTCAGTGTTCGAAAAAGATTCAAATGAGTTAATAATTTGAGAATCCCAAATATAATCCATCGCATATTGTCTGTAAAATGTGTTCAGTACAATTTTAGAAAGGTATTCTGACTTTGAATATCTATTCCTCCATTCTTTAAGATAATTAATCCCATCGTTTAATGGATTAGTTAAATCTATACTCATAATATTCTGTTTAATTTTAATTTCAATGTAATTCTCAAATTGCGCACAACTTGGCATAGAATGACTGATATTAATATTATCCTGTTAAATACTATTAGAAAAACGCACTTTACAATAATTATTATCAATTTAAATGCGGGAGCTATTTAGCAATTTTTAATAGCACAATAAATCTAATTAATTAAAATGAAATAGGCAGCATCAATTATTAATTAATTTTCTGTAATTAATTTTCTGATTCTCAAAGCCTGTCCAGAATGACTCTCATTTAGCTCAATTCTTGCCCTATAATCGACATTCTGTTAAATATACCGTAAAAAACTAAAGTTGAGAACTTTAATTTTTATCATTTGGTGATGATTTTTTAATTAAAATGGTAACGAATGGTCTTTAAATTTTGCCCTGTAATAAGTGATTATTCCTTCTCGGCTTAAATGCAGGCTTTTTCCTATTTGAAATAATTTTAAACCATTTAATTCTTGTTCAGCATGTTTTTTTAGCGTTTGCCTTGTAACTCCAGTTAACTCTTGAGCTTGACTTAAGTTGTAAAAATCTTGGTCTAGTGATTTTATAAGTTTTATTGTCTCAATGCTATCCCCAATTTGAGCGAATTCAGGTAATGTTCCAAATTCAGCCAATATTTTTTCAATATTTGCTTGATATTCTTTTAACATAGCAAGTGATGTATCAATACAGCTTTCGGTTTGCTCTAATAAGATTCTGCTTCCTTCTCTAATTCTTTTAAATTTATCTTGAATATTAATTTCTTGCTGGTTGTTAGGGTCTGTACTAATTTGGTTAGAAATTTGGCTCATTCCATATGATTGCAATGCATCAATGATGTCCTTTTGTTCTAAATTGCTTAACTCGCCTTGTTCTGCCATTTGAAATACCGAAATAAAAAAACCTTTCCTGTTTAAATCCATACTATGCCTTTTTATCAAAAATAGTTACAAATTCTGGATTTATATCCCTTGATTTGTCAATATATTTTTGCAATGTTGATAATTTTTCATGGCTAGTATAGCTCATTAGCTCATTTAATGGAACGGTATCAATTAAATTGGTGATAAAGGTATCTCGACCCTTATGCATCGTTAGCAACTCATATCTTTTAAACCGTCTACCAGTTTTGGTGTCTTGTGCTAACGTGGTTTCATTAAAAAGGTTTGATTTTTTAAGTAATTCATGCAATACTCGATTTGTGTAACCATTTGAAAACCGAAATAAATTGTAATCCAACTTTTCCAGTATTTCTATAGCTAGGTCGCAAAATGGAATCGTTGCAACCTTTCCATTTGTATTTCTGGTTTTTGATGCAATGTGTTTGTAAACTTTTCGCCCTTTCATATCGGAAATGAAATCTTTATCAAATTCTTCTATATCTTTCCATCGAAATCCAGTTAAACACGAAAAAAGGAACAATAGTTTCACCTGTTCAAAAGTAACATCTTCAAATTTATGATTGTATAATTCGTGTAGCTCATCAATCAATAAGGTTGTTTTAATTTTTTCAGCAATTATAATTTCCCTTTTTTTATAGTTTTTTAGAAAACGCTCATCTTCTATCAGATTTTTTTCTTTTAAATAGCCAAAAAAACCAGTTAATACTTCAAACCGTTTATCTACACTAGCGGTTTTTAAATTTCCCTTAGTTTTAAACTTGTAAATTTTGTTATTTACTAAAATTTCTTTAGGTCTTTTTTTTGTTAACCATAAATGAAAGTTATTCAACCATTCTGTATTTGCAACATCTGAAATTTTTAATTTAACATCGTTTTCAGCCTCAAAATCTAAAATCGTACTTTTGAAAGTGCCATAGGTAATATAACTAATATCGGATTTGTTCTCACGTTCAACAAGTTGATTTCGCTTTCGTTTCATATATTCCGCATAATGGTCTAATAAAATACTGGTTTTAATTTCGACTTTGCCTTGTTTTATTTTGGTGAGTTCTTTGTTTAGTTCACTTGCCGATATTTCAACACTATCTTTAAGATAAAGTGATACAATATCATCCGCTTTGGTTAGCCAGTTGTCAATTGTTTTGTTCATGTCGGTAGCGTTTTTCACATCCACCCGTACCATGTTTTTTTTATAATCCCAATCTTTAAATTTCTTATTTCGGTCTTTTAGTTTTGAAATTTTCACCCCAGTTGGGAATCTCATAATTCCAGCAACACCGTAATAAATTACAACACTGCCATTATTAACTTTAGGTTTGCAATACATAGACTTAAATTTTTACTAAAGTAAACATTTTTAGCAAAATTGTAGCAAAAAAACCTTAACAAATTGCAAAACTTACTTAACACAGGTGTTAACGTTAATTTAATAATACCAGTGTTTACAAGGTTTTGTTAACAAATTTGGTTAAATATGTAAAATACAATTCACCAGGCGGTAGGGCAGTCCCCGCTACTAGAAAGCCCAGTTTTACTGGGCTTTTTTCATTTTTAACGCTATGGATTCAGAATTTGTCACCTACGTATTATACTCAAAAAATTACAACAAGATTTATATTGGTTTCACTTCAAATTTAATTGTACGGTTTTTATCACATAACAAATTAGGAAAAGGATTTACAGCCAAATACAGACCTTGGGAAGTTGTTTATTTGGAAGTTTTTCTCACAAAAAATGCTGCGATGCAACGAGAAAAGGAATTGAAAAGTTTCCGAGGCAGAGAATTTATAAGAAATGTTGTTTTGAAAAAATAAGTTGGGCTCATATCCGCCGGCTGGCGGACGCTGGTTCAAGTCTCCGCCTCCTGGCGGACTACTAGAAAGCCCGGTTTTACTGGGCTTTTTTCATTTTTAACGCTATGGATTCAGAATTTGTCACCTACGTATTATACTCAAAAAATTACAACAAGATTTATATTGGTTTCACTTCAAATTTAATTGTACGGTTTTTATCACATAACAAATTAGGAAAAGGATTTACAGCCAAATACAGACCTTGAGAAGTTGTTTATTTGGAAGTTTTTCTCACAAAAAATGCTGCGATGCAACGAGAAAAGGAATTGAAAAGTTTCCGTGGCAGAGAATTTATAAGAAATGTTGTTTTGAAAAAATAAGTTGGGCTCATAT
>Ga0209643_1002863_pt1 | contig 10119 bp, 8 predicted proteins | sample AutmiccBRH37_all_FD_187383 | JGI IMG/M metagenome (GOLD analysis project Ga0209643, IMG submission 187383) | Deep subsurface microbial communities from Mt. Terri, Switzerland - Autotrophic microbial communities BRH/37_all (SPAdes) (version 2) | ecosystem: Environmental > Aquatic > Deep subsurface... | reverse complement strand
TACTACCCTCTATTTATTGATACTATTTCTATTGCGCTAATTACGCTATTTGTGGTCAGTTCTTCTGTATCAATACTAAATACCAACATATGATTCTCTTCCAAGACAAATGCATATCCTGACGGCCAATACGAATTTGTATCATCAAACTTATTATATTTGGAAGAATAGTAATCCAATACTTTTATCGCATTGTCCCCAACCTTATATCCGTCTTTTAATGAGAATTCCGAAGAATCTGTCCTTAAACGTCCAATACGATTTGCATAACCGACAAAAACATCAAGAGAATTTATATCTGAAAAAGGTCTATATATAGGGTCAGAGATTTCTTTACTTTTATTATCTGGGAACTGATATATTCGGCCATTTTCATAAATAAGATAATAATCACGATCTAACAAGCCAATAAGCGTTTCTATCCTATCTCCTACTTTGAATCCACCTAATGACTCAAGACCATTTCCATAATCTTTTGATATATACTCATCGTTTTCATCAACTTTTACTAAATCTGTACGCTGCACATATCCACTGACCCCTCTACTATCCAGAACGAGACACCAATTTTCCTGTTTTTGTTTTCCCAATAGAGCAACTTCATTAATCAATTCAACAATTACAGGTTTATAATTCTCATATACAAAGGGTGCTTCTGAGTTCGGATATATCCTCAATGGCTCCTCACCTATATAGCGTCTGATTCCACTTGTAACCGGATATTTCATTCCATTGTACCTTTGTATGAATGAATTACTTTCATTAGTTCTTTCATCTGTTTTCTCTGTCATAGTTTTCTGAGGACTGGTTAGCTCTTCGTATTCACTTATTAACTGTTGGTGCTCTTCGTTTAGTTTATTATAGTCTGTATACAGAGTATTAAATTTGTTGTTCTGCTCCTTTAAAATAAAACCAAAAACTACAATTATCAAAGTAAGTAGGACAATAGAAGCAACTAACACTGAATTCCCCTTTCCCTGCAAAAATAATTTCCCCTTTCTTTTGGTCTTTTTCACCTCTAAATGAATAACCCTTACTTAACCCTAGACTACACTCCGTTATGCCATTTTACATAATGGAATAGTCACTCTTTCATTTCTCATTTAGCATTTCAAATTCTGCTCTAAATGCTGTTTTCCGGGAATACATTTTTTTATAATGTTCTATTACCGCTATTCTCCCATGCGGCTTCCCATTTGACTCCAATGCTTCACCTAATGCTGCTATCAGTACAGCCGCCTTATAATAGCTTTTTCGGTGACCTCCTCCTACAACGGCCTTTGTCCTTATATCCACTTCTTTTCCTAGCCATTCAGCATACTTCCCATGTTGCTCATTCGTTAAAACTACTTTTTCCTTCCAGCTAAAAAAACGATCCGCAAAGCTCTTAATATCGTCTTTCTTGAATCCCAACCTATATTCTATCCCATCTATCAACCGCTGTCCGGCTTTTGTAAGCTTTTTATTCTGATTCAGCAGCAAAATAAAAAGTGGAACAGTAACCCCTTTAAACTTGCTGCTCCAGCCTAATTCGGTTTTATCCTTTTTACAATCTTTAAAAATGTAATCAAACTCACCATTAAAAAACCTGATGACTTTTTTATGATCCTTTGAAAGATAATTCTCAAGCAGCTGTTTATTATGATTCCCTTCCCACACAGGTCTTTCCGGTAGTGCATTTGCATACTTCGCCGCTTTGTCTGTAATGTCTTGATAATCCGAAAGTTCAAATAACCGCAAATAGTTGTTCAATGTTGATTCGGCACGAAAAGCCACTTCATAGCATTCTTTAATTATATCCGCATGTCCCAGCTGTTTAGCAGCCTTCACTGTTAAATCCGCAATTTTCCCCCGGACAACCAGATTTTCAGGAAGTATGCCAATAGATTCCAACCCCAGCTTTTCACATTCAATCTCCTTTTTTTCATTCAGTAGCTGCTGACAAGCATATTCAAATAAAACTGGATGTTTCGCCGATACTTCTTTGGCTGTTTCGCATAAACGGTCGATGCCCCCTTGATATATACATGCATCCGACAGCAAGTCTCCTGCCATGTCTCCATCTGTATTTTTCAGAAAAGAAATCCATTCCTCCATAAATACATCTATCCCTTTAAGCTCTTCCGGGCCTACAATAAAAATCTCTTCTACTTTTATGCCCTTACACATACCCCACGAAAAATACCGGTATAGTGCAGCTGCCCTTTCCTCACCTTCAGCAGCCTGATATTTTGCATACATCAAATTCAGGGCAATCTGCTTTAAATCCAGGCTTACCAGTTTTTCTTTTACAAGCTCCTCTAGTTCCAGCTCATTCCACTCTTCCGTATCGCTGTCCAATGCCTGAAACGGCATACTGCAGAGCCAATCATATAATTCTGAGGCCTGCTGGTATTCCTTTTGAAACAGCAAATCTTCAGCTACTTGGAATGCTCTTGAAAGTTCTGTTCCTATTCCAAAAACATCAGAATACTCATACGAATAATCGCTATCCCAATAGCTTTCTCCATATTCTTCATAGCCGCTGCACTCAAAATAAATTTCCTGTTCTTCTATTTTTCTGCACCAGTCCTCTATCTCCTTTTTTGCAGAAGTAACAGGACAATAAGCTTGTTTTTCCTGTAAGGAGTTTAAAAATGCAATTCTTTCATTCTCTTTTGTGGTTCTGGCCAGATTATGTATCCATTGATTTTTTTTTATTTCAGACATAATGGCTAGCTTTTCATCGACTGCTTTCAAAAATTCACTATAATTCATTGCTTTTCTAATCACTCCTTCTTTTTCTTTGGTGACGGGGACGTTCCATTCCTGCCAGCCAAAAGCAACATTTTACCTCTTAAACAAGAGATAAAATGTTGCTTTTATCATGTATTGTTTGGTTAATTTAGATGCAGGCTATTATTATTTGATTTTGCCATCTGTTATAGTATATTTTCATACTTCTGTGAACCATAAAGCACGCGCATAATAATAACCTGTTTTCCTATCTCGTCTATCAGATGAAAGACAATATAATTTTTAACAATCAACTTGCGGTAGCCACGGCCTCTTAGAATATCGTCCTGCACAGGGCTACCCGAATAAGGGAATTCCTTGAGCCGCATGATGGAGATTTCAATATCATCCATCAGGTCATCGGCAGCTTTTGGAGCAACCAAGTGCTTTAAAATATACATGTACATCCTATCTAAATCATCCTCAGCGATTGGTGTGAATTTTAACTTATAACTGCTTTGCATGTTTTTCCCTCAAACGATTGAACACCTGCTCTCCCTCCAACAGGGGAACTCCTTCTGCAATCTGCTTTTCGGCTTCGCCCAGCTTTTTATATACCTCCACAAGCGCTAGCTGTCTTTCATAGGTTTCCATGCTCATAATTACTAAATCACCATATCCGTTTTTTGTGATGAACACAGGTTCAGATTGACTGTGGCAGATTTCTGAAATTTTACTTGTATTCCTTAACTCAGCTATAGGTCTTATTTGTGGCATTAGCCCATCCCCTTTGCTATAATTGCAACATAATTATAGCATAATTATAGCATAATTATGTTTGTTTTCCAAGCACAATATATGTTCAGATAGTACATGCACTATTTTATACCAAAAACGAAAGCTCATAAAATAACTTTAAATAATGTTCCTTCATCAAATAATCAATTGCCTCCCAAAGTTCCACCTAAACCTTCTTATGTTAATTTGCTTAACTCCTCTAATGTATCTCGATTTTCTTCATTGATTGTATCCATCATTTTATTTTGGTTTTCCTTTTCTTTTGTTTTCAGAAACTCAACGAAATCTATAACTTCTTTCTTCTTACCTTTTGGCAGATCTTTAAAATCTCTTAATAGCTTATCTGCTAAACTCATTAAAGACACCTCACTCAAAGCAATATATGATTTTATTATATTCCTATAAAGGAAATTACTACAACATACTATATCGCTAATCCAAAACGCATCACTTCTAAGCTAACTTACAACGTTATGATAGCTAACGTTTGGCACTCGCAACACCTAGAGCCTTAGCTAGCTCTTAGCTTAGGCTCGCAGGTGTGGTGCTGATTTGCCCAATACATTCGCTTCTCCACCCTTGCGCAGAGTGCGGTGTTATGTGGTGTGCCTCAACTTTTAAATATTTACATGCAACTTTTCTGGTTAGCGATGTCGGGTTATCCCAAAATGATTACTTCCGATGCCCGCTAAGCCTCTGTTACACGATGCATGGACAGAATCACATGCACTGATTGTTTTGATTATTCTCTGTATTCACCTGATTGCCAATTATTGATTCACTTTCTTTTGTAAATAAAGAAATAATTATGTACCCCGAGAAAATAGCAATAAACTTAAATATACTGCTACTTGCTAATATATAGAACATTAATTTTTGTATCATCTGTGGCCACATTATTCCCAAGTATGTACTTTGACCCATAACCATAACTATTAACAAAGGTAAGCCTAAAACTAACAATCTTTCCTTATTCATCTTCCAATAACCATCTTTTTTTAACTCACAAATGAATCCCAAACTTCCAAGAAATAATCCAAAAATAAACAAACCTAATATTTCGACCGAAGCCCCTAAAGCCATATAACCAAAAGTTCTACTTATCAAATCCTGCATATATTGATTAGCCCAGTCAATAGAGTTTACTAGGACTATGAAGACGACCAAAAACCCGATTTGCTCGCCATATTTTCTCATACCTTTGCCCCCTTCCCCAATAAAGTCAGCTAATAAACGAACTGATCTCACCCAATGTGTCGTATAACTACTATCTCTGACATAGTGTCGTGAATGCGCTAGTATTTTATGAATATTGCGACACTATACCGTAAATATCATACTATCTTTTTTTAGAATTTGTAGCTGTTTATTAACCTAGCAATCTAATGGACTTTGAATCCTATTAATATTTTTCTCGCTAACATGGGTACAAACTTCTGTAGGTTTAGAACTTTTATTCCCTAGCAATTCTAGAATATATCTTAAATCAGTTCCCCCTCTAATGAATTAACTAAGAATTAATTGAATACTCTACTTTTTCCTATTTATTCTTCGCTGAGACAACTTTTTCCAAATTACACGTATTCGATCAACTTCTTCTTTACTAAATCCATGATGATTTATTAGCAACGCTTCATCTACAATATCAAGAACTTTCTCAATTTCTCTTTTTCTGATCAACTCATCAATTTGATTAAAATCAATTGAAAAGTTATCAAAATTAGGCATCTGGATTTCTACAGTTTCTGATGGCTCAAATGTCATTACACCACCACCATAACTTCGGCCAGTCACCTCAGAAAATGCAAGAGTAAGAGAGTTTAAGAATGAAACAGCAGCTAATCTTTTGTCGACACCATCTTTAAATCTAACTCGATGAATAGTATCTGTTGATGATGCTCCTGTAGCATTAAGAATAATTTTGGGATATTCTCCAACCTGTCTTAATGCAAAGGCATCAGGTACCCATCTTGATGGCGTTATATACCATCGTTTTCTAATTCGAGTTTTATAACCTTGATGGAATCCTTTTTCTTCTCCGTACTTAATGTATTTTTGGCAAACATCTGGTAACTCATCAAAATCTTTATCTGGCGGTAAAAATAAATAAATTGCTTTTTGTGCTTTGGAATTCTCTTGAAAATCTTTTTCTGAAAAAGTTATACCTTTCAATTGATTAGACTTACTAACAACAGGGATTGTATATTCCTCTAAATCCCATTCTTTCACCTGTTCTTCTTTCATCATGAAGAATTCATTTCTACCTGTTACTAGTCCAACTTCCGTATCAAAAATCTCCCTACAGGCCATAATTCTCTTGTCTTCTTTTAGCCTTCTTAAAAGCAGTATCTCATCTTCATCTAAGAAATACTTAGTCCATTTTTCTGTGCTATGATCTACAGGTTTTACATTCGAGCCATTGATCGCAACAAAGTCAATCGAATCTAACTCATCTAAACTCTCACACTCAATTACACGAATGCCTCTTCCATGACTAATTTTTTTCTCACAAAGAAGCAAAACTACTTCTTGTTGTATCCTCTCAAATACAAGTTTCTTGAAAGTAACTATAGTGATACGTTCAAAGAACTGAGATAAGAATATTCTTGTTTCAGCTGCATACTTCACTTGGAAAAGTTCCGCTGGTATGACCATAGCAAGCTTGCCGTTTTCATTAAGCAATGATGCTGATACTACAAGGAACGGAACCCATATATTCGTTAATCTATTAGGGTTCAAGCCCAAATTTTGCATCATTTCAATCGCTATTTTACGATGCTCATCTGGAAAGTTTTGATATCTGATAAATGGAGGATTCCCAATAACTACATCAAATTTTTTATTTTCGTTCTCCTTTATAAAATGAAAGAAATCACTATTTATGATAGGACTACTGACTATCCCTAGGTGTTTTGCACGTTCTTCAGCTTTTTTAGCTTCTTCTTCAATTAACTCAATGCCAGTAATTCTATCTTGAATTTCATCTTTATCAATATTTAACTTTTTAAATCTATTAATTGCCGACTCTATAAAACTTCCATCACCACAACTGGATTCAAGAACACTTCTTGTTTCCGCGTCAATACTCCAATTACATAAGAAGTCAGCAATAACCTGGGGCGTATAATAACCACCTCTTAATTTTTGTTTGCTTAAGGTTTCATTCAATTGACCCATTATTCATCTTCTCCTATCGCAACAGAAAGCATTTCATCATTCATTACTGTTACAAATTCTTCATGACTTATTTGATAAAGACTATTAATCACACCAATAAGCTGATTAAACAGAGTGCCCAGTTTTCGGTCTAAGACTTTCTTACGTGAGCTATTCTTTTCTGCATTAAATTGAGCAGTCGTATTAATCAAATTCCTTACAATTCTAAGTATCTTTTCGTACTTTTCTACCTCATCTGCATTAGCAAAATCTATCTTTTTTATAGGTAGTTTTTCAATAAATTGTTTGCCATGAGAATAATACGATCCTCTAAACTCACTTGCACCTGATTTAACCATACTTTCTATTACAGGATGCGATAAAATCCCTAAAAAGTAAAGTAAAGAATAATCGGATTTATTTAACAGACCGTAGTATGGTCCATTCCCTCCACCGGTAAATAGTAAGTTTTTCGTATCAAGTACATATGGGGGCCGCATTGCAAGTACTGACCACACAAGTTTTTCTGCATTGTGAAATTTTACAAGGCTTTGAGAACGACCAAATTGATACCATTTAGGATCGCTACCTTGCAAGCTTCTTCTCTCCAATGCTTCTTTATGTTCAACTAAATACTCCCAAGCTAAAGGATAGTCTCCCTCAAGAGCTTCTTCATCAATGAGTATTGCTTCCTCACCTTCGATTTTATAAGGAAATATCATTTGTGCGTTTCCTTCAATACTCTCAAACGCGCCAAAAGATAAGTCATAGATTGCAGGTTTGCAAATTGATTTTTCAATCTCATATTCTTTTCCTTTATAAGTAAAAGTAAATACGTTTTCACTTTCACCTTCAGGAACAAAAATATAAATTTTATCAGCGCTTGTTTGTAAGCCTACAGTTATATCCGTAATGTTTCCAAGTTTTTCATATTCATCACCTTCAAATCTATCAAATACTTCTTCTGTTTCAGGTGATAAAAATACCCACGGATCAGAGTTGTATTTCTCTGTTCTATATTTTCGAGTATGTTCTTCAGAAGACAATGCTTTCGCAGAAATCTTACTTACCTTCTTAAACTCAAACTCATCCATCCTACTTGATTGTAAAATCAAAATTGCAGTATAAGTTGATCTTTCAGGAAAAACTTGAGTTACACCAAAATGTATAATTTTTGATATCTGGTGGTTTTCTGTTATAAATTTTCTAAGCTCTTTACCTCCTGTTGTGAGAAAAAACTTATGCGGTACGATATAACCTAATAGTCCTGTAGGATTGAGTAACTCTATAGCTCTTTGGATAAATACAAAATACTTATCAATAGTTGCTTTTTTTGCGACAGTATATTGTGAGTCTAATGATTGATAATACTTGGTTTCTTCAGAACTATATTTTTGCATATTTTGAATACGAACATACGGCGGGTTGCCAACGATTGCATCAAATCCACCATTTGCCATTATTCCGGCAAATTCCTCGTCCCAATCAAAGGGCTTAACATTAAAAAGAAGCTCATCATTTTCAAGTGCATCTGGCATAAAATCATAAAATTTACTATCTACTAATGAATTTCCACATTTGATATTTGATTTTAAGCTAGGCAATATTTTATCAGAATGCTGCTGGATAAAATTGTTAACCGTAGCTTCGTCTTCTCCTTCTAACAACTTTAGTAGCAAACTAAACTCTGTAACCTCAACAGCGTATGGATTTATATCAACCCCGTACAGGTTGTTTTCTAAAATATTACGTTTACCTTTTAATGTAAAAGTTAATCCTTCACCATCCACTTCATAAAACAAGTCAGGATCTTCTATTCCCTCTTCAATAACCTTCTCCATCTTTTTTTCTAAAAGAAAATCGAAAGCGGATATTAAGAAAGTACCTGAACCGCAGCATATATCTACAATTTTAAGTTCACTTAATTCCTCAAAACTTTTACCCTCTACCAGAGGTGATAAAGTATCTTTTACTATTTGTTCTACTATTATCTTAGGTGTTGGAACAACACCACTTGAAGCAGAAACTTCTGGTGCTTCAATTATATTAAATGTCCGACCAGCCTCAATGGTTATCTTACGTCCTAAGAAACGTTCATATATTTGGCTTAATATTGTCGGGTCAACAACAGAAAAGTCATAAGGACTTTGAGGGAAGTATAACTCATTAAAAATAGCGATTAATACATCAGCATCAATATTAACCCTAAGTGAAAGCGCATCTTCAATAAAGTCAAAAAGCCCTGAGTTGAATTTTCTATCAGACTTATGAAAAAGTTCTTTTAATTTATCATAATTCTTAACGGATTTGATCGTTTCATACTTTTCAATTGTTCGATCTTCACAGATTCTTAGAAATATTATCCTGTTTAAAAGTCTCTGAATAATGTAGTTCACATCTTCTTCATTGAGTTCGGTGCTATTTCTAATTGCTGTTTCAGCTAGTTTTTCTCGCCAACTTTCTATTTGCTGCAAGAAATATTCATCGAAGCTCTCTCCTTCTCTTACGTCAACATTAAATAACTCATCTAATGCGCCTGAGTTTGCTGCATCACACGAAATCAGACTATTAATTTCTTCTATAGCCTGTTCATATTCCTCATAAGAGAAAACTATATATCTTGCAACATGTTCATTGTCAGAACTATCGGGTTTAAATCTGCAATCATAAATAATTAGATGCTCAAAATTTGTTAGTATTGATATACCTAAATTGGCACTCCAACCATATCGTCTAGTCTGAAAGGCCGCCTTAGAGGATTTTAAAATATTAACTGAAGGCTTTTTTACCTCAACAAATAATTTTCGGGTCCCGTTTATTCGTAATGTATAATCAGGATTTTTTTTTGTAGATTCATCCTCAACTTCTATGTACTCCTCCTGAATAACATCTCTTAAAAACTGTGTCTTACCTCTTTCGTTATCTACATCCCAACCTAAACACTTCAATAAGGGGTCAATAAAGTCATTACGTAATTGTGTTTCATTATAAGTAGGTTTAAGATAAGTTTCCCTATCCAGTTTATATTTTTCAACTAGTTCATTTATCCCCATGAATACCACCTTCCTCTGTACGATTTATTGTACATTAATTATACCAAACATTTGTTCCCATGTGGTTATTTTTAAAAAAGGTTATATATTTTTATTATGGATTATTTCATAACACCTAAATTATCATATATATCGTCTTTTAATACTCAACAATGTCTGTCTTCTAGTTCCTGTATTTTACCTAAAACATCCGTTGTAACATTTTGGTTTTACTTAATAACTCAACTTTCGCATCTAAATAAATGTGACTTGCTTAACTCTTAGTAGTGTTTGTATCTATTTAAGTATGTTACTTGATTTTTAAATAGACATGAAAAACACCTCAACTTTTGGTATAGTTGATTTGACGAAAAACCACAAATACCATACAGAAGAGGTGTCCCCTATATGATAACGG